>Ga0210396_10001020_pt1 | contig 31921 bp, 29 predicted proteins | sample IncBWH17OmetaG_FD_155466 | JGI IMG/M metagenome (GOLD analysis project Ga0210396, IMG submission 155466) | Forest soil microbial communities from Barre Woods Harvard Forest LTER site, Petersham, Massachusetts, United States - Inc-BW-H-17-O ...
AATGGCTTCGTTTACAAAGGCCACTACACCGGCCAGTACTGCATTTACGACAACGCTTTCGTGAATGATGCCAAGCCGGGTGACAATTGCCCAGATTGCGGCCGGCCCACCGAAACTTTGACTGAAGAAAATTACTTCTTTAAGCTTTCGGCTTTTCAAAAGCCGCTGCTCGATTTCTACAAGAAGAATCCCGATTTTATTCAGCCGGAATCGCGCCGCAACGAAATCATGAGTTTCGTGGAAGGCGGCTTAAAGGACCTGAGTATTACTCGCACCACGATTCGGTGGGGAATTCCGGTGCCCGGCGAAGAGCCGCACGTGTTTTACGTTTGGTTTGATGCGCTCACGGCATATCTCAGTGCCGTTGGCGGCCCTGATTATGAAAAACGTGGCATGTGGCCTGCCGATCTGCATCTAGTGGGCAAAGACATCATCCGCTTTCATACCGTTTACTGGCCGGCGTTTCTGATGGCCGCGATGCTGCCGCTACCCAAGCAGGTATGGGCGCACGGTTGGTTCCTGATGGACGCTACCAAGATGAGCAAGTCGAAGGGTAACGTGGTGCTGCCACGTCCGATCGTCAACATGCTGGGGATGGATGCGTTGCGGTACTTCCTGTTGCGCGAAGTGGTGTTCGGGCAAGACGGAAACTTCAGCTACGATGCGTTGGTCACCCGTTACAACAGCGATCTCGCCAACGGCCTGGGCAACTTGGCCAGCCGCACAGCGGCAATGATCGAGAAAAACTTCGCCGGCAAAATACCGAAACCGGCCGAGCACAAACCGCAGGATGATGCGTTGGCCAAAGAAGCACAGGCCGCTATCGGCGAAGTGCTGGAGCGATACGAAAAGATGGAATTCGCCCGGGCGCTAGAGGCAATCTGGGCCATTATCGCCAGTGTGGACAAATATTTGACCACGGAGCAGCCTTGGGCTCTGGGTGATGGCGAAGCAGATAAGCAGCGCAAGGCCACGGTGTTGTGGACCAGCGCCGAAATGTTGCGCATTGTGACCGTGCTGGCGCATCCGGTGCTGCCGCAAAGTACGGACAGGGTTTGGGCTTTGCTTGGGCAAACGACTTCTTTGGGAGCATTTGTACTTGATGGCCTGCGTTGGGGGCAATTGGCTCCCGGCACGTCACTTGGCAAGTCTCAGTCATTGTTCCCGCGTGTAGATAAAGTAGAAGCAGTGGAGAGGATAGAATCGATGGCAAACGAAGAGTTGAATCCAACACAACCTGCTCCGGCAGCGGCAACGCCCGCTCCGGCGACCACTCCTACAGCAGGTGCCGCGGCAGCAGCGGCGTCCGTTGCGGCACCGGAACGAATCGGCATCGAAGACTTTTCTAAAGTCGAGATGCGCGTTGGGCAAATAAAGACGGCGGAGCGCATCGTCGGCGCGGATAAGCTGCTGAAACTCACCGTGGATATCGGCAGCGAGGTCCGCCAGATTTGTGCGGGCATCGCGCAATTCTACGAGCCGGAATCCTTGATCGGCCGGAAAGTTGTGGTGGTTACGAATCTGGCTCCCCGCAAACTTCGCGGTGTGGAGTCCAATGGCATGATCGTCGCCGCATCGGTTGGCCCCGATGGGCGACCAGTGCTTGCAGGTTTTCACGAAGACGTGGAAGTGGGCGCGCGCCTGAAGTAATTGCCGAGGCACGCCCTAAGTCTCCGATCTCAATAATCCCATGGAACTGATCGACTCGCACGCGCACATCGACGACCCGAAATTCGCGGACGATCGCGATGCCATGCTGCAGCGTGCGCGAGCCGCTGGCATATCCACGCTCCTGGCGATTGGCACCGGGCCCGGCCCAGAAAAGCTGGATGCCGCCATGCCCTACGCCGAGGCGAATGACTGGATATTCACCACCGTTGGTATTCACCCGCACGAAGCCAAGGAAGTTACCCAAGATCACTTGGATACGTTGGCCAGTTTGGCGAAACACCCCAAAGTGATTGCCTGGGGTGAGATCGGCCTCGATTATTACTACGATCATTCTCCGCGCGACGTTCAGGAGAAAGTGTTTCGTCAGCAGATGGAACTCGCCAGCGCCGCGAAGCTTCCCATCATCATTCACTGCCGAGATGCCTGGGATGATTGCCTGCGCGTCATGGAAGACGCCTGGAAGCCGACTGGATTGGGTGGCATCCTGCACTGCTTCGGTAGCACGCTGGAAGACGCCAAGCGCGGCCTGGACATGGGCTTTTTGATATCGTTTGCTGGTAATTCGACGTATCCAAAAGCTCAGGGAATTCGCGACGTTGCGAAAGTTTTGCCATTAGAGAAAATTTTGATTGAAACGGATTCTCCATACCTAGCGCCACAGCCTTGGCGCGGCAAGCGAAATGAGCCCGCCTACGTGGCTGAGGTAGCAAAGGTCCTTGGAACTGTGAGAGACTTGGGGGCAGAAGAAATCGCCAATACGACGACGGAGAATTTCCGGCGGTTCTTTCAACTGCCCCGGCCGAAAGTACCCCCGGTCGTGGTGTCCCGCTAACCAGGGAGCGGGCGCGGAGGCGGCCATAGCGTTACTGACAGTCAAAGGCATTTTTGACTTGGTGCGTGAAGACCTTGTCAAGGTCGAGCAGGAATTGTCCCGCCAAAGCGCGTCGGCGTACCAGCCTGTTTCCGAGATAACGAGCTATTTGCTGGGCGGCGGCGGGAAACGCTTGCGTCCTGCGTTGCTGCTGCTATGCCACGGGTACGCCAACGAGCATCGCAACGACACGCGCAGCGCGGTCCGCCTGGCCGCTGTCGTGGAACTGCTGCACAGCGCGACGCTGATTCATGACGACGTTATTGATAGCGCCGATACGCGCCGTGGGCGTCCTTCTGCTAATTCACGTTGGGGCAATCATCGCAGCGTACTTTCCGGTGACTGGCTATACATGCAATCGTTCCAGATCGCTTTGGAAGAGCGCAATTTTCACGTTCTGGATATCCTCATCGACCTGACCCAGAAGATGGTGGAAGGTGAGCTGATTCAACTGTCGAAAATCGGCCGCATGGATGTGACCGAAGAAGACGCGCTGAAATTGGCTACCTATAAGACTGCATGCTTGTTCAGCGGCTGCGCCCGCCTGGGTGCAGTGCTTGGCGGGTTTGATGCCGCGCACGAGGAAGCACTGGCTGAATACGGCCGGTATTCGGGCTTGGCGTTCCAGTTGGTAGATGATCTTCTGGATTTCACCGCTTCCAGCGAACAGTTGGGCAAGCCGGTTCTAAGCGATTTGAAGGAAGGTAAGGTCACACTGCCACTGATTTATGCCATGGAAAACGGCCACCGGGAAGCGCGCGAAATGGTGGCGCAGGTTTTGAAAGAGAAGGAATTCCACTCGGTGCAGCCGGAAAAGTTGGTGGCGCTGGTTCGTGACTCTGGCGCGCTGGATCGCGCTCGTAACCTGGCGCATAGCTACGCACGGCGTGCCAAGGAATGTATTAATGGCAGTGGCGATTCCGAATACGCCCGCGCCTTGCAGACTGTCCCCGATTTTATCCTTGAACGCGAAAACTAAAGCAGCTCCATGTTGCCGTTCAAACTGGTTTATCACGAACGCTACGATCTGAACCTCGGCGCGCACGTGTTTCCCTCGCAAAAATTTCGCTTAATCTCCGAAAAGTTGGTCAGTGACGGCTTTGCCGGCAAAAACGATTTCCTGCGCCCCGAGCCGGCCACCGAAACACAGCTCACCCGGGCACACACCCCAGAGTGGGTCTCCAAGCTGAAGAACGGCACGCTGACGCTGAGCGAAATTATGAAATTAGAAGTTCCGTACTCGGCGGAACTGGTCGAGGCCTTCTGGCTAGCCGCGGGCGGAACGATTCTCGCCGCTGAGTCTGCTCTTCGCAACGGTTTTGGCTGCAACATCGGTGGCGGCTTTCATCACGCGCACGCGGGCCACGGAGAAGGTTTCTGCGCCATTCACGATGTCGCGGTAGCGATTCGGCAAATGCAATCAGAGTCGCGCATCTCCAAAGCCATGGTGATTGATACGGATGTTCATCATGGAAATGGCACGGCCGCAATTTTTGCCAAGGATGATTCGGTGTTCACGCTCTCCATCCACCAGCTCAACAACTATCCTGCCTACAAGCCGCCATCCAATATTGATCTCAACATGGCGGACGGAGTGGAAGACGACGAATACCTCGACGCGCTGCTGCCAGCCGTAAAAGACGCGCTGGAGCAATTCCAGCCAGACATGGTGTTTTATGTCGGCGGAGCTGATCCATATCGCGAGGATCAGTTGGGAGGTTTAGCGCTGAGCATCAAGGGCTTGCAAACTCGAGATCGAGAGGTCTTCGCGGAGGCCCGGCGGCGCGGCATTCCGGTGGTCACCACGCTGGCAGGAGGTTACGCCAAGCGCATTGAAGACACCGTGCAGATTCACGTGAACACGATTTTGGCGGCCAAGGAAGTCGCCGAGCAGGTCCCACAGGCGAAAGCCACTGGCTCTTAGTGTGATAAAGACGCGGAATCAGGTGGTGGCGCTTGTCCACCCTTCGAAACGCGTTCGACAGCTTCAGCCAACACCTTGTCGACCGTGTCTGGATCGAATCCGTCTTTACGAAACGCAATCTTTCCGGATCGATCCAGAATCACCGTGGTAGGGAAGGAATCGATACGCAGCGCTGTTTCCAACCCGTCTGCAAATAAGACCGTGACCTTCGGGTTTTCTTCCTGAAGATAATTTGCCACCAGGCTTTCGTCTTCGTCGCAGTTCATCGCGTAGAAAAGTACGTCTTTGTTAGCCGAGAAGCGTGCCGCCATTCGTTCGAAATGCGGCTCCATCTCGCGACAGGGCCCGCACCAGGTTGCCCAGAAATTGAGCACCACGATTTTGCCTTTCGTTTCGGCCAGCGGAAACGGCGAGCCATCCGCCTTGCGCAAAATGAAGTCATACGGATCCTTGCGCCCAGCATTTCTTGCGGTCTTCGGTGGGGCAGTAGACGCAGCAACGTCATCGATGGTGTGCAGCAGGTAGTCTCCCAAGCCGTCTTCGGAGCCGCCATGTGCCAGTCGCCACACGTTACCCACTTTTCTCCGCATCTCAATCCGCGAGGGCGTGCCATTTGTGCCATCGGCCAAGGCGAACGCTCGCGCATATTCCAGAATCGCGGTGTTCGCGTCTTTTTTCGACTCGGCAATTTCGCCCAGTCGCTGCGCCGCCGCCGCGGTGGGCATCAGGGCATAACTGGCCTGCAGATCCCTCATTGCATCGGGCAGATCGTTGGTCTTCTGGTATAAGCGGCCGCGCACCAACAACAAGGAAGACTTGTTGTGCTTCTTTTCGTTCTCCCAATCCTGTTGCGAAACGTGCGGAGACTTGTCGGTAATGGGAGCTCGTTCGATTTGATCCATTACCCGAGTGCAGTAGGAAATCGCGCGACCCCAGCCCGCTGCGTCGCCGTATCGTTCTAAAAGTTGAATGGAAAGCAGGGTGATGGAGGCATCGTCTGGCTTCAGCGAAACCATACGCTCCGCATAGTTCATTGCTCGTGGATAGTCCTGCAACTGCAGGCTCGATTCCACAATCGCGCGATAAATCTGGGAACGCTGCGAGGACTCTGGGTATTTCTTTAAGAATTCTTCAAGATTGCGAACCAACGCTGCCCGGTCGTTTTCGGCGCTGTCAATCGCTCGCTGCAGTTCTTGTTTTTCCAGCATGGCCGCAGCGGCCGGATTCGGGTTGGCGGGTGATTTGCTCGGAGTTCCCGATTCCGCTGGTTTTGCCGGACGAGGCGCATCCTGACTGCGGGCCGGCGGTGAGAAGGAAGTTGCGGCCACAACGAGGGCTGCGGGGAGCCAGATACGAAGATATAGTTGCGCCACAATCCTATTGTATCAGCCTGAAATCAGTTTGCAGGAATAGGTGGTTCGGCGTTTCTTGCCGGGCCTTTACGCGCCACCGTGCACGTTGATCGCTCCAGACACGGTATGGACTTCAATGCGACTCGACGAGTTACCCACATGGGCGCGCAAAGAGTGCTTGCCCTGCTCTTCGATAATCACGGGAATATTCGTGCGTATGTCTCCTGAAGTAGCCTCCGCGGAAAACAAAAAGCTGGCGCTTGGCGGCACATGCAAGTCGACCGATCCCGAAACCGACTTCAATTCCCAGAGCCGATTGCTGCCTGGATCGCCGCTCACATTAACCGATCCTGAGATGGCATGAACCTTCAAGTCCGCCTGCGCTCCTTCGATGTCGATGGAGCCGCTCGCTGCCGAAGCATCTACTCGATCGCCCGGTTTTGTGACTCGAATGGAGCCAGATGCCGCATTTACGTTGACAGCGCCTTTTACGTCGGTGAGCACGATGTCCCCCGAAGCGCTAGAGACTTTTAAGAATCCGCCAATGGAGGACACGTCGATGGAGCCGCTTGCGGCCGAAACTTGCGTGTCGCGCTCCACGCGGTAAATGTGCAGATATCCTGAAGCGGAAGAAGCTTTGACCGGTCCGCGCACGTTGTCGATAGTGATTCCGCCAGACGCCACGCCGGCGTCAATTTCCGTTTCGTGCGGCACTTCGATTTGATAATCAATGCTTACGTTCTTTAGCCAGGAAGAATTCTTGCCGACCCTGATGGTGTCACCACTTTGTTCAACAGGTGGATTCGCAGCTACTTCTCCAACATTTTTGTCCGCATTGCCAAACAGCGACCAGCCCGCAGTCACTTTGCCGCGAATGTGCACTTTTCCGTCGGAGCTCCCATGAATATCCACGCTGCCGGATCCGTTGCTCAAGTCCAGGCGCATCGGGCCCGAAACCGTGTAGGTGCGTTCAAATGTGTTGTCGGCCGCAAGCGTGAGAGCAGGCGCAAGGAGGAGCGCCGCTGCCAGGACCGCCGAATGAGTTAACGCAATGGTGCGAGAGAGCATAGTTGTCTGCCCGACCTTCCGGGCCCTCCTACTAGAGAATACGCAAAGTGAGGAGACTATGTTCCCGCGGCCTTGGTAAGTGTTTCGTTAAGTGAGCCTTGCCGGTAGCCTTCCAAATCCAGGGCGACATAGACAAATCCGGCCGCTTTTAGCGCTTGCGCCATGGCTCCTGCCATAGCTGGGGTCAGTGCGCGGGGCATTTCGTCAGGAGAGAGTTCCACTCGGGCAAGCTTGTCATGAAGCCGCACACGGAACTGACGAAAACCCAGGCCACGAAGGGCTGCCTCGCCGCGTTCCACCATCGAAAGGCGTTCCGGCGTTACTTCGGTGCCGTAGGGGATGCGGGAGGACAGGCACGCGGAGGCGGGGCGATCCCACGAGGGCAAACCTGCGAGTTGTGAAAGGTGACGAATTTCCGGCTTATGCAGGTCGGCGTCGAGCAGCGGCGTTAAGACCCGATGCTCCGCGGCGGCGCGATGCCCGGGGCGAAAATCGAAGGTATCGTCGGCATTCACGCCATAGGCCACTTTGCCGATCTGTCGCGTCTCTGTCAATTCGTCTAACACTGAAAACAGCTCATCCTTGCAGAAGTAGCAGCGATCCGCGGCGTTGGCTCGATACGCCGGATTTTCCAGTTCGTGAGTCTCGATGAATTCGTGATTCACGCCGGTTGTTTTTAGAAACAGTTCCACCTGTTCACGATCAAAAGCCGAATAACTTGCCGACAGCGCGGTAACGGAGAGGGCCTTGGCCCCGAGCACCTGATGAGCAGCCCACGCTAGATACGCGGAATCGGTGCCTCCGGAAAGCGCCACGATTACCGACGGCAGTTCCGCCAATTTCGTGAAGAGCGTCTGTTGCTTGGCATCTGCAAGATGCAGCGACGCGTCACCCATGTGGATATTTACAAGCGATTTCATAACATAGCGAGTATATCGCAGACGCCGCAGGAAACGCAGATCGGCGAAGCTGGTATCCAGCGGCGGGAAGGGCAGTAGGATTTTTGTGATGTCGCTTCCCTTGGCGCAGCAGTGCTATTTGAAGTCAAGCAGTACGTCGACCGTGCCTTTTTCCGAGTCGGTCTGTAGCCAGTGGCCAACCGTCTCATAGTGCAGCGGCAAATACTTGAACACTACCTGATGATGCAGCTCCAGGTTGGTCAGCAATTGATCGAAGATCTTTTTGTCGAAGACATCGCCTGATTTCAGTGGCCAGCCATCCCGAATGATTCGTTCTCCGGCCAGTGATATGCCCGAGATGGTCATGGCGTTATACCGGAACTGCTTGCCCTCGGTTACCGACACCGCATAGGAGACGGTGTGCGCCGTGTCGTCATAGGTAGGAACCGCATCCAGCTTCGCTTCCAGATACCCGAGATGACCGTATTCCTCGCGTATCCGGTCCAAGCCACCCTCAATTGCCATGCCGTTGGCGACGTCGTCGGGCTTCAGCCCCAAGGTATTCGTGAGTGTGATGGTAGAAAGCAGCGTGTTGCCATGCCATTCGACGCCCTTCCAGTGATACACCGGTCCAGCTTGAGTTGGGACGTAAACAGGAATTTGCTCGGGTAATTTCTGGTTCGGATTTCCGGAGAGCCTTACCTCAGCCGGTCCCACGACGGCTTTTAGGAAACCCGCCTGTAGATAGATGGGCCGGATTTGTTCCGCGAGGAATACATCAATGGCCATGCGTGAATACGCCTTTCCGCGAATCTCGGAAAGGTGCTGTTGCACTGCGGGAGACGAGGCTAACTGCGGATCGCTGAACTCCACACTGCCAATTTGCGACGCCACGCCGTCGATGCGGAACTCTTGCACGGAACCATCGGAGAGCGGGCTAGCCACCACCAGATGTTCGATCGCGCCATCCGCGCCTCTTGCGGCCAGCAAATTTTTTAGGGAGTTGGCGGCCAGATCGACGACTGCTCCTGCGGCGGGTAATGTGCCGTTATAGAACGGCAGATCTTTGGCGATTGCGGCATTCAATTCGGAGTCTGCGTACCAGGGGAAATTGTCGTAGTAGACGGGCAGCCGGGGATTTTCCTCGAGGCGAAAAGTTACGACTACGCCGTCGTTGCGGGTCGTGAAGTTGTAGTTCACCTTGGCGAACAATCCGCAACGCACCAGCGCATCGGCAGCGTCCTGGAGTTCCTTGCGGCCAACTTGCGCGCCAGGTGCCAATCCGGAAAGGGCGATGGCTTGCGGTTCAGCCAGGATTTTCAGTCCCTCGGCATGGACCTCGCGCAGATTTGCTGTCTGCGCATTGGTACGGACGGTCAGAGTAAAAAACGTCAGTAGGATGAGGGGAAAGAACCAGCGGAGCCGCATACGCTTATTGTATCGGAAACTCGATAGTCACGTTTGTGACGCCGCTCAGAAAACAGGTGGTTCGGGAGGTGGGTGCGGCAACGCCTTGGATAGGTCGATGACCCATTGTGGAAACACTGGCGTATTCTTAAGCGGCTGCCCGCGGGTGATGGACCAATGTTCGAGCCAACCCGTTCCTTCTTCGCCCACATAGTCATCGGGCATGCTATACGCGCCGTCGCTTAGCGCGTCTTGAAGACTTACGAACTGGTAGCCGCGTTTTCGCAACAAATTGAGCAATTCGTCAATATGCTCAGCCTCTAACCAGTTACCGTGGAGGAGTAAAATTTGTTTCGGTTCATAGCCCAGTAGGTCGCGGGATAGTTTTTCGTTGTAATCAAAAACTGTCGCGGTATACCCGAGGTAGGAGTCCAGCAACTTTTTTTGCAACGCAGCGTCTCCACGGGTACGCGCATCTTCGTAGACTCCCGCGTACATCCAGTCCCAAGCGTCCATGGTTACTGGGGCGATTCGATAGCCACGCTGCACCAGAAAGGCTTCCGCCTCGCGTCGCGTCTGCAGGTCGCGCCCGGTCTCCAGATAGGGATGACGTAGATAGCGAAGTTTCATTTTGTGCTGCGCCAGGAGTAGCTTGGTCACCACCTCGCCGCGCACCACATCATCTTCCCACCTCTGAAGTCCCACTTGGTTCAGAGAAAAGTGGCTAAAGGTGTGATTGCCCAGTTCGAATCCGTTGTCTAACCACAGATTTAACGCTTTGATGCGATTGTCGACTTCGCCGAATCGATACAGCTTTCGTTCGTTGACGAAGCCTACTGCGGGCACTTTCTGCTCGCGCAGCGTGTTCAGGAGCTTCGCGGTCATGTCTAGAATTTCCGGGCCTGTCATGGAAAGGTCGTCGGCAGCGGGCAGATCGTCAATGGTGATAGCAATTTCGCGATGAACCGCAGGTTGAGCGCGAAGTGCGACAGCACCAGCTAGCGCGCAGAAGAGGATTATGAAAGCCCTGAACGAAGTTCGGCAGATTTGCATGCGGATATTCTAATCCAAGCTCGCGCCAGCTTTTGTGATGAATCAACCCTGCGGGCTTGATCCTTTGACTATTCCACCGTGACGGACTTTGCCAGATTGCGTGGCTGGTCGACGTCGCACCCGCGCCGCACGGAAATGTGATACGCCAGCAATTGCAGCGGGACAATTTCTAGAAGAGTCGACAGCAGTTCGGGCGCTGGCGGCAACTCAATAATGTGGTCCGAAGCTTCCTTGGCAAGGCGATCGCCTTTGGTCACCAGCGAAATCACGATGCCATCGCGGGCCTTCACTTCCTTGATGTTCGAAACGCTCTTCTCGTACAGAGTCATCGATGATGGGTCGGTTTCGTCCCGGGTGGCCAGCACCACAACCGGCAGGTTCTCATCGATCAGAGCGTTGGGACCATGCTTCATTTCGCCGGAAGGATAGCCTTCTGCGTGGATGTAGGAAATTTCCTTCAGTTTCAGGGCGCCTTCCAGCGCGATTGGATAATGTATTCCGCGGCCCAGGTACAGGAAATCGGTAGTGCGGAAGAATTGGCGTGCCAAATTTTCGTAGAAGCCAGTTTCGTCTACCTGCAACACGCTCTCAATTTTGTGCGGAATCTGGGTGAATTCCAGCATCAGTTGCCGTGCCGCCTCGGGAGCCAACTTTCCGCGGACTTGACCGAGATAGGACGCTAAGAGCAGTAGTGCTGTGAGCTGCGCGGTGAAGGCTTTCGTTGACGCCACGCCAATTTCTGGCCCCGCGTGGGTCAGAATGGTTCCGGCAGCTTCGCGAGTGATCATCGATCCCATCACATTGCAGATCGCCACGGTCTGTGAGCCTTTGTGCTTAGCCTCGCGTTGTGCCGCCAGAGTATCAGCGGTTTCGCCGGACTGGCTGATGCAAATCGTTAGCGTCTTCGAATCAAGGATAGGATCGCGGTAGCGGAATTCACTGCCGTAGTCGACTTCCACTGGTATGCGCGCCAGTCTCTCAATCATGAACTTGCCGGCCAAAGCCGCATGCCAACTGGTGCCGCACGCCACGATACGCACGTTTTGAAAATCGCGAAATTGATCTTCGCTGATGTGCATCTCGTCGAGGAATACTTTTCCGGTGTCTTGCGAGATGCGGCCTAACAGCGTGTCGCGCACCGCACGCGGCTGCTCGAAAATCTCCTTCTGCATGAAATGCTTGTAGCCGCCCTTTTCCGCCATGATGGGATCCCAGGCAACGTGGTGCGCTGGGCGATCCACGACCTTGCCATCCAGGTCGGTCACGCACACGCCGTCTTTCGTCAGCACGGCAACGTCGCCATCTTGTAGAAAAAACATTTCGCGGGTGTGTTGCAGAAGCGCCGGGATATCGCTGGCCACAAAATATTCACCGTCTCCCAAGCCGATCACCGACGGAGGGCCAATGCGCGCCGCAATTAACTTCTGTGGATCCTTCGCGGAGAGAAATACCAGGGAATAAATGCCTCGCAGTGATTTCAGAGTCTTGCGCACCGCCTCTTCGAAAGGCATGTTTTTTGCATGCTTCTCAACCAGGTGCGCCACGACTTCCGTGTCTGTCTCGGTCACAAACTTGTGACCTTCTTTTTGTAGCTGCTCTTTTAGTTCCAGGTAGTTTTCAATGATTCCGTTGTGCACCACCACGTACTGCCCGGTGCAATCCCGGTGCGGGTGGGCATTTTCTTCTGTTGGGCGACCGTGTGTAGCCCAGCGGGTGTGCCCGATGCCGTAGGTGCCGCCTTCTATCGGCGAATTCTGGATGACCTCTTCCAGGTTGCGCAGTTTGCCGGGCGCCCGGCGCAACTGCAACTTTCCATCCGCGCCGACAATCGCAATTCCCGCGGAGTCATAGCCGCGATATTCCAGCTTGCGCAGGCCTTCGATGATCACGGGAACGACTTTTTTAGATCCGATATAGCCGACAATTCCGCACATTCCGGACTCTCCTAACTCTGCTTTTTAAGGTAACACGCGCATCCGGGTTGGCGGGTGAAAACAGGCCCAGGGAAACGCTAAGGTTAATGGATCGGCTCATTCATGGTGCGTATAATCTCGACCGTGTTGAGCTTATTTGTAGCGTCGAAATAAAAGGTCACGCGGGCGGTAACCGGCTGCATTCGTTGCGTGTCAATGTGGCGAATGATGGCAACAATAGTCCCGGTCTTCTCGGAAGGCTCGATGGGGTAGCCGCGCGCCGCCAGGAAGGAACTCACTCTTTCTTGCGAAGACCCGGTAGGCACCTGGGCATCCAGCATGTCCTGTATAGGTTGAAGCTGGGGATCGCTAACCCGGAGCGATTTCTGGCACCCGGTCAGCGCGACCATCAGAAAGCAGCAAATCACCAACGCGCGACGAGCTCTTGAATCGAAGAAAGTCGGTTTTGACGAGGAAGTAATCATGCCACCCATGAATCAGCCTTACTCCACAATTTCGAAACGATATTCTTCGATCACCGGATTAGCCAGGACTTCCTTAGAGATGCGCTCCAATTGTTTTTGAGCTTCATCGCGCGTCCAGCCATTCAGATTCAGCACGAAAAACTTACCTTGGCGAACGTCGGAAACCTGGGCGTAACCCAGCCCGGAGAGCGCGTGTTGAATGGTTTGCCCTTGTGGATCAAGAACGGTGCGCTTTGGCATTACCCAAATGTGAGCTGTCATGGGGACAGTATAGCATTCTGCCCTGCGCCCTTGGCTGGCCCGAAGTTCAGTCGCACCCGTTCATTCGGTGACAGGAAGGCATATTCGAACCCGTTCGCAACCAGTGTTGAAAGCTCGGACTCACTCAAGCCCATCGAATGCGCTGCTTGATATTCGCCGTGCAAAGTAGTCTGGAACATCGCCGGATCGTCCGACGAGAGCACCGCGGGCACGCCTTGTCGAATGATTTTCGGTAGCGGATGACTTTCCAGCGTTGCAACCGGGGTTCCGAGCTGTCTCGCTAGGGCTCCCGTTTTCAGATTGCTTACCGGGCACAGCTCGAGCGGGATTCGACGATCGGCAAGGAGTTCCATTAGAGCGGGATCATGTATTGAGGCAATCCCGTGACCAATTCGTTCTACGCCTAGCAGTTCAATCGCTTCCCGAATCTTGTCTGGCCCGCCGACCTCGCCAGCATGCATCAATCTGTGCATTCCATAACTCGCCGCGCGCAGGTAGACGCTGCGGAATTCCGAGGTTCGTATGCTCAGTTCGTCGCCTCCGATACCAAAGGCTACAATCCGCGGCGAAGCGCATCGGTGCGCCCACTCCACGACCTCCATCGCAGGCTCGGGCCCGAATTGCCGCACCGCATCAAAGATCCAGTTGGTATACAGTCCGCGGTTCTCAAATGGCTCGACCGCGGCCAAGATCGCTTCGAAATTGGCCTGGGGGTTCTGGCCGCGGAGGAGCATCACACCGACGGAAAGCGTTATCTCAGCGTAAATTACATTCTGGCCCAGCAGTTGCTCTGCGACATCTGCCGCGAGGAGGGCGAAATCCTGTGGGTCGCGCAGAAACGAAGTAACCCACTTAAACGCCTCAATGAATCCCAGGAAATCGGCATAGTTGTACCGCTTTTGCACTTCTTCAACGGTGACCTCGATTTTGTGCCGCGCAGCCAGTGCGCGCGCCAACTCCGGCCGAATACAGCCCTCGAGGTGTAAATGCAGCTCCGCTTTTGGAAGTGCTGCGATCCGCTGAGGTAGTTTGGGGGAATTCACGGCGATCTAGTGCGGTAGCTGTGGCTTTCCGGCATTGATCCAGGCTGTCAGCCAATACGACCCGATATCGCTTGAAGCATCGGAAAGCTGCCGGATCAAGTTTGGCGCTGCCAGATTATAGAATTTATCGTAATACTCGTCCGTGTACGAGGCCAAACCGCGCTTGGCATGGCGATCGGCAAGCAGCACTGCTTCCAGTTGACTGTGCGCGTTCAGGCACGATTCGAAAGCGTAGTCGGTGGGATCGTTAATGTACGATGCGTCGTGCGGGTTCAGCGGGAAAAAGGAGCCGTACCGGTCGATTAAGACGGTGTTGAACCGATCGTTTACACCTGATTGCCCGGAAAGTTTGCCATCAAAATTCTCGGTGGTGTTAAACGGATCGTGCGCTTCGGCAACGTAGTTGGCAAGAAACGCCGCGTCGATCTTGGCGTCTTCCCATCGTCCATTTTTAAAATCTTCCGTCAGCTTCTGGCTGTACACGCCGATTTGCCAAGGCAGTAGCCCGGTCGCTTCGATCTTCGACTTTCCGTATTTGGCAACGGCGGTTTTATAACTGCGTGGCAGGGTTTCGAACGGAAACTTGCCGTATTTATCCAGTTCAATGAAATGATTGTTCCGCTCGTTTGGCTTTTTATCCAGTTGATTCAGTGGGTCGTTTACGTGCTGAACGAGGAACGCAGCGTTGCTCTCGAAAAAGGGGCGCAGATCGCTCGGAAGTGACCCCACGGCTCGACCAATGATCAATCGCTGCGCATTGTTTCCCCAACCCCAGGCAAATTTCGCGCACAAGCCAATACAAATAAGCGAGGCGCACAGAAGAGTTACGTGTCGGCGAAATGCCTGCTTCGATCCCAGCAACATACAATGCCTTAGACCCTCGGCGACGTATTCAGGGCGCTCCGGTGACGGCTATACACAAAGTAAATCACAAGCCCGATGATCAGCCACACAAAAAACCGGATCCAGTTCTCCAGCGTCAGGCTTGCCATTAGAATCACGCAGGTCACCACGGAAAGAATCGGCAGAAAGGGCACCAGTGGCACGCGGAAACCGCGCGGCCGGTTTGGCTGCGTCTTGCGCAGCACCAAAACTGCAATTGCTACGAGCACAAAAGCAAACAGGGTTCCGATGTTGGAAAGGTCGGCCAACGTTCCGATGTCGAAAATCCCGGCGGGAATTCCCACCACGATGCCGGCTATCCAGGTGGCAAAATGTGGAGTTCGAAAGCGTTTGTGCACCTTGGAAAACGCGGGTGGGAGAAGGCCATCGCGCGACATGGCAAACCACACACGCGCCTGGCCATATTGATACACCAGCAAGGACGAGATCATGCCCATCAGCGCCCCGATCGTTACCCAGCGCTGCAGTTTGTCGAGCCCGATGTTGTGCAATGCCGTCGCGACCGGCGCCGCGTCGCCTTTGAAAATGTGATACGGCTGAATTCCCGTAAGAACGACGGCCACTCCAACATACAGTGCTGCGCAAACGAGCAGGGAAGTCATGATTCCTAGCGGCAGGTCGCGCTTTGGATTCTTGCATTCCTCAGCGGCCGTCGAGACCGAATCGAAGCCGATGTAACTGAAAAACACGATCGCGCCGCCGGTGAGAATTCCCTGGAATCCGTTCGGCGCGAAGGGCTTCCAGTTAATTGGATTAATGTATTTCGAGGCGAACACGATAAACACGAAAATCGCCACCAGCTTTATCCCCACCATAATGCTGTTCGAGGTGGCTGATTCCTTGATGCCGGTTACCAGCAGTACCGTCAGTAACATCACGATCAGGAAGCCCACCAGATTAAAGTGCGCCAGCCAGCCGATCCCGGGCTGATACGCTGGCGTGCTCAGTGCGTCCGGCAAATGAATCCCGAAGGAATTCAGCAAACTGTTCACGTAGGCCGAGAAGCCGACAGCAACCGCCATATTCGAAACGGCGTATTCCAGGATCAAATCCCAGCCAATAATCCACGCGACCAGCTCGCCCATCGTGGCGTACGTATAGGTATAGGCGCTGCCGGCAATGGGAATCATCGACGCCAGTTCGGCGTAACAAAGTCCCGCGAATCCACAAACGATGGCCACCATGAAAAATGAGATCGCGATCGCTGGTCCGGCTCCTGGTCGTCCCGTCGCACCCAACGCGTGGGAGCCATGCAAGATTACATCCAGCACCGGAGCCTTGAGCAGGGATGGGACCAGGACTTCTTCGCCCGCCGCAGCTGTTCCAGTGAGCACGAAAATTCCGGTGCCGATAATCGCACCAATCCCGAGAGCGGTGAGGCTGATCCAGCCCAAAGTTTTCTTTAGCCGTTTTTCTGGATTCTCGGAATCAGAGATGAGTTGGTCTATGTTCTTACATCGGAATAATTGTGAATCCACTCATCGTCTCCGTTTGCGTTCCGGGCGTGTTCCAACCCTGTGCAACGCTGGGGCGTGGTATGTAGGATGATCGAGCCACACTCTATCGCGATAGTACGCTAAGGTGCAACTCACCTGTGTCGTAAGCGGCCCGATTAGGAGTTCGTTGAGATTGTAAAGAAACTAAAGTTGTTGGAGTTGCGCATAACGTTCCACGAATTTCTTCGTTCCGCGGCCCGGGAAGCTTACCGACAGTCGGCGATCATCGTCCTCGCCTTCCACGCCGACGACGGTACCCACGCCATATTCCGGATGACGCACCTTTTGTCCCAACAAGGGGTCAGCCGTCCCGCCCTTCTTGAAGGTTGGTCGTGAGAATGAACTCGCTGCTGCTGCACGCCGCGCCGGAGTCTTCGTTGCCGGGATTGGATTGCCGCGAACGCGACGCAGGAATTCCTCGGCGGAATAGGAATATTCCGGGTCCGGCTCATAGCGACGCGATTGCCCGATTTCCGCCATGGAACCGCGTACGGTATCTACAAGTTCGCTGGGAATCTCACCCAGGAAACGCGAAGGCAATGAAGCGCGCATCTGCTGCTCATTGCCAAACAAGCGCCGGTACACCGCTCGTGTCAACGTAAGCGACTGCCTGGCACGCGTCATTCCCACATACACCAGGCGACGTTCTTCTTCGATCCCTTTTTCCTCGTTCAGAGAGCGGCTATGTGGGCAAATTCCATCTTCCAAGCCAGTTAGAAAAACGTGGTCGAACTCCAGCCCCTTGGTGCTGTGAAGAGTAATCAGCGTGACACCGGGCTTTTCCTCAAACGAATCGGCGTCGCTCACCAGTGCCGCGCCATCCAGAAAATCTGTGAACGATTCGCCTGCTTCCATGGCCTCGGCCAGCGCACGCGCCAGCTCTTCCAGGTTCTCAATACGCGCCACATCTTCAGGCGTATTTCGGTCCTTGAGCATGTCCATGTATCCGGTCTCTTCGAACACGTAGCGCAGAAATTCCGCAGGATCTTTGCTGCCGTAGGAATCCTTCAACCGCAAAACCAGCTCGCGAAACGTGCGGAGTGGAGCGGTGGCGCGGCTTGACGTAGGACTGGTCATTAACGATTCCATGGCATCCCAGAACGAGAGTCCTTCACGTTGCGTGATGTCGCGCAGGGCGTCCACGGTGGTTTTGCCGATTCCCCGCGCCGGCACATTCAAGACGCGGAGCAACGAGATGTCGTCTTCTGGGTGCAATGCCAATCGCACATAGGCTAGCGCGTCCTTCACTTCTGCGCGATTGTAAAAGCTGAAGCCGCCCACCAGCTTGTAGCGCACACCGCGCCGCCGGAATACTTCTTCGAACGAACGCGACTGGAAGTTCGTGCGGTATTCCACCGCGCAGATCTGGTCTGGATCGTCGCTCAGGATGCGTTCCAGGTCGCCCGCCACGAATTCCGCTTCTGCTTGCGCATCGCGCGCCTCGTAATACCGGAGATTCCCGCCCTGCGCTTTCTCCGCGCGCAATGTTTTGCCCAGGCGGCCCGGATTGTTGGCCACCACAGCGCCGGCAGAATCCAGGATCGTTTGCGTGGAACGGTAGTTGCGCTCCAGGCGAATCACTTTGGCGGCAGGGAAGTCTTGGGAAAAGCTGAGCAGAATTGAGACATCCGCCCCACGCCAGCGGTAGATTGACTGATCTTCGTCTCCAACGACGCAGATGTTCTGCCGCTCGTTGGTAAGCAGGCGCAGCAAATCGTATTGAACGCGATTCGTGTCCTGATATTCGTCCACATGCAGATATTGGAACCGGGACTGCCAGCGCTGGCGTACTTGAGGCACATCACGCAACAGGCGAGCCGAGCGAAGCAACAGATCATCGAAATCGACGGCGTTGCTTTGCTTCAGCAGCGCATCGTACCCCGCGTAAATGTCCGCCACTTTGCGCGCGTCGGGACCAAAAGTCTCAGTTCGCACTTGCTCAGGGGTTTGCCCGTGGTTCTTGGCATGACTGATGCGGCTCAGTACATTGCGTGGAGTAAGCGCCTCGTCTTCAATTCGCAACTTATTCATCACCAGCTTCACCGCGGCCAGTTGATCATCGTCGTCGTAAATTGCGAAGTCTTTGGCTAGCCCAGCAGCCGTTGCTTCGCGGCGTAGCAGCCGCGCACAAAGAGAATGGAAGGTCGAAATCCACGGCCGGTCTGGCGGCACACCCGCCCTTAGCAACAGGTCCGTGACTCGCTTCTGCATTTCCTCCGCGGCTTTATTGGTGAACGTTACCGCCAGAATTGCATCCGCCGGGATTCCCTTGGAAATGAGATTGGCCATTCTGTAGGTGAGCGCTCGCGTCTTGCCGGTTCCTGCTCCGGCAAGGATCAACACCGGACCTTCGGTTGTTTCTGCGGCGAGGCGTTGTTCCGGATTTAATTGTTCAAGAAAAGTTTGCATTGGTTCGAGATGTCGAGAAATTTGTTTGAGCTTCAATGTTAGCTGAGCGGGCAGAGTGGGGCAAATTTCCGCAAGAATTGTCAGGAATTGTGGAGAAAAAGTTTTGCGACGCTAGTTTCCAGCGGTCGACGAATGTCCCAGGTCGATGTCGAAATAAGACAACGGCTCATTGCTCGTCATCTTCACCATGTTGGGAAAATAGAGCCGTGCCGTTTGCAACAGGTCAACTTCGCCGCGAATATCGAAGTACACTAGCCCTTCCATGGAACTGTGCGCAGCAATCACATTCGATGGAATTCCTGCGTTTTGGCAAGCTTCCTTTAACTCTGTCCAGTTCTTGTCGCGCCCTGGAGTCGGCTTACCTACCGGAATCGGCAAAGGGTTGCGTCTCTTCGTTGGATCCTTGCCGCTGTCCTTCAATAGCACCGTGTCCGCGACGTCTTCGGCCGTAAGCGGCGCCAGTTCTTGCCGATTATCTTCGCCGAGTTGAACGGTCAACCGAATTCGCTGCAGATCAACCTTGATACTCTCATCGGTGTTGTTGCGAAAACTGACACGCAGCGCCACCACCCCGCCCGAAAACGGCGACTTCTTCGCAAATTTCTCTTTGTAGCGGCTACTCTGCGTCCAGGGATCGACGCCAATAGTCATGCCTTCGTGCGATTCCATCGTCGCCGTACGCATCGTGGGCGCTTGCTGTTGCGTGAACGCCGGGAATGGCGCTGCAGCGCTAGTTACGAATATCAGCAGAAGGGAAGCAGGAAGATTTCGCATACGGTTATAATAAACTGTTTGCATCCTGAGGCCTTCGATTCCTAGGGGAGAAGCAGGGTTGCCCTGCCTATCGGGAACCAGTCGGCCCGCTTTCCGGGATGACCGGAGTCAATTCGAGTGTATTTCCTCTATAGCTTTTTTGCGGCTGTCGCGGCTGTTCTCAGCGCGCCGTACTGGCTCATTCAAGGATTGCGTCACGGAAAGTATCTATCCAACTTGGGAGAGAGGCTTGGTTTCTCCGTTCCCGGTGTTCAAGGCCTTCCCGCCGACCGTCCCGGCGCCATTTGGCTGCATGCGGTTTCCGTTGGCGAGGCGCTATCGGGCGTCGCCTTAGCCCGGCGCCTTAAGGAAGCCTATCCGCAGCGTCCTTTGATCGTTTCCACCACTACGCTGACGGGTTACATATTAGCCAAGGAAAGAATGCCGTTCGCAGATGCTGTGATTTTCTTTCCATTCGATTGGGTGTTCAGCGTCAAACGGGTGCTCGACGGTGTAAAACCCGCCTTAGTCGTTATCCTCGAGACCGAAATTTGGCCAAATTTTCTTCGAGAAACAGACAAACGGGCCATTCCAGTGATCTTTCTTAGCGGGCGGATCTCCGATCGCTCGTTCGCGCGCTGGCAGAAATGGTTCGGCTCGTTTGGATTTTTTCTTCGGCCGTTGCTCGCCTCGGCACTCCAAAAGCCTGCCGCCTTTCTCATGCAGACGGAAGCTGACGCGGAACGCATTCGCTCCCTCGGCGCGCCCGCCGATCGCGTAAAGGTCAGCGGCAATCTTAAATACGATCAGGAATTGCCGGACACTACGCCGTTGGCAGAATGGCTTGGAGAAGAGTGCAAGCGGCGTGGGCGTTGGCCGCTCATCGTGGCAGGTAGTGTTGTAGCAACTGAGGAGCCACTGGCACTCATCGCATTTGGAGTAGTTCAAGGTGACTTCCCCAAAGCTCTTCTCGTTTTGGCACCGCGCAAGCCGGAGCGCTTCACCGCGGCTGCTGAGTTCATCGACGAGTCGCATCGGAAATTTGTCCGCCGCTCGGAGCTTTCCGTAGCGGGAACTTCCGCGGCCGCTTCATCCTCGAACGGTTCCAGCATCCCAGATGACGCCACGGTTTTGCTGCTCGACAGCATCGGTGAACTCGCGTCGCTCTATCGCATTGCCGATGGCGCGTTCGTTGGCGGTTCGTTGGTAAATTCGGGTGGGCACAATATTTTGGAGCCCGCCGCTTTTGGAAAAGTACCTGTTTTCGGGCCGTCCATGGAAAACTTTGCCGCCATTTCGTCTCGATTCCTGGAAGCTGGCGCCGCGATTCAAGTGGAAAGCCCGGAAGACGCTGGAGTCGAATGGATACACCTGCTGAAGGATCCGGCGAAAATGTCCAGGATGGGCACAGCCGCACGGCAACTCGTGGAAAGCAGTCGCGGCGCCCTGGACCGTGCTTTGTCAGAAATTGAGCGGCATATGGATAACGCCACTCGATGAATGTGTCGCCTAGGTTGCGCTGGGTGCTCCTGCCGTTATCGTGGATTTACAGAGAAATTGTTCGCGTCCGCGTGTGGATGTATGCAAAAGGAGTTCTAAAGCAACGCCGCGTAAACACTCCTGTCATCAGCGTTGGAAATTTGACGGTCGGTGGGACGGGTAAGACACCGATGGTGATATGGCTCGCGGAGCGCCTGCTGGCGCAGGGCAATCGCGTGGGTATTCTCACTCGGGGATATAAGGGCAGGGAGGGTACCAGCGACGAAATCGAGCAAATGAAAGTGCGGCTCCAAGCGCGTGTACAATTTGGAGTTGGCAAAAATCGCTACGAACAGGCTCTTCGGCTAGAACAGATTGGTGTGGACGTTCTTTTAATGGATGATGGTTTTCAACATCTTCAGCTTGCTCGCGACCTCAACATTTTATTGTTGGACGCCAGTCAACCATTGACTAACGAATCGCTGCTTCCCGCAGGCCGCCTCCGCGAGCCACTGTCAGAAATGGGGCGCGCTGATCTGCTCGTGTTTACGCGCACCGAAACGTCTCCGGGAGCCAAAGACGCCATCGCTAAGCTGAACGACTACCCAGTTTTTTCTGCTGCCACGAAGCTCCTTGGATTTCGCCGTCTCGGGTTAGACAACTCCCTGGTGCCCGCGGAGCAGTTGGGCGTAGGTCCATTCTTTTCGTTTTGCGGAATTGGCAATCCCCAGTCCTTTTTCGAGGATCTGAAAAATTGGGGCCTTTCCAATGCTGACACAAGGATTTTCCCGGACCATCACCGTTACAGTGCAGCGGATACCGTCGAGATCCAGACCGCTGCTCGCTCCGTGGGAGCTCACGCGCTTCTCACTACGGAGAAAGACGCGCAGAACCTGACCGGCGTCGAATTGCGAGATTTGCCAGCCTTTGTCGCTGTTATCGAATTACAGATCGCGAAGGAAGAGGCTTTCCTCGACGCGATTCAAAAGCGTGTGGACGCGCGCCGGGCTACTGTATGAGATTACTGATTCGCGCCACGAACTGGGTCGGCGACGCGATCATGGCGCTGCCTGCGATTCGTACTATTCGCGCGAAGTTCCCCGATGCACAAATCAGCATAGTCGCCCGTCCCTATGTTGTGGATCTCTATCAGCACCAAAACCTTTGCGATGAATTGATCTCCTATGATCCAAAGGGTGAGCACCGCGGCTGGACGGGACGCGAACGATTCGCCAACCAACTTCGTGCAAAAAAGTTCGACTTGGCCATTCTCCTCCAAAACGCCTTTGACGCAGCATGGTTGGCGTGGCGCGCTGGAATTCCTGAACGTATCGGTTATGCTCGCGACGCTCGCAGTTTCCTTTTGACGAAAGCCATCCGCGTTCCGAAGCCCGGTGAAATTCCAGCCCACGAGAATTTCTACTATCTCGAACTGCTCCGGCGCGCTGGTGTGTCCGACTCCTCTCCGGACGTGGCGCACATCAGACTTGATGTGCTGGAACCTGCGAAGCTGCTGGCGCGCGAGACGCTATTAAAAGAAGGTGCCAGGCCTGAAGTTTTTAAACTCGCCATCGCTGCTGGGGCCTCGTACGGTTCCGCCAAGTGTTGGCACCCTGATCGATTTGCCGCGGTAGCAAATCGTCTTCAGTCCGGTGTCGATGCCGATGTCATTCTTTTTGGAGCGGCGGGCGAGGCCAGCGTTTCGAACGCCATCGCGGCGGCAATGAACCGTCCGCCCATCGACATGACTGGCAGAACTTCAATGCGCGACTTGCCCGCCTTTTTGTCGCAATGTCATTTATTTTTGGGGAATGATTCGGGCGCAATGCATGTGGCTGCAGCTGTCGGCTTGCCTGTCGTCGCAGTCTTCGGCCCTACTGACCCTGATGGCACCGCCCCGGTAACTCCTCGCCACAGTGTCGTGCAGCAGAAACCGTACTGCAGCCCTTGTTTCCTGCGCCGCTGCCCCACGGATCACCGCTGTATGAACGATGTTACGTCAGCGATGGTTGCCGGTGCAGTTGATGTCTGGCTCAAAACTCTGGAGGTGCATTCTGCCTGAAACGCACTCGCTGCGGCCCGCCGTTTTTCTCGATCGCGACGGCACCATTGCCGACGAAGTGGGCTACTTGAACCACGTCAGCCGTTTTCGTATGTTTCCGTTTGCTGCTGCCGCGATTCGCCGCTTGAACGAAGCTGGACTCGCTGTCATCGTAGTCACTAATCAGTCGGGAGTGGCGCGCGGATATTTTCCCGAATCTTTGGTTCAGGAAGTGAACGAATTGATGTGTAAACAATTGGCTAGCGCCGGGGCGCGTGTTGATGGCACGTATTATTGCCCGCACGGCTCTGCCGATGCTTGCGAGTGTCGGAAACCAAAAACCGGCATGCTCGATCAGGCGGCAAGGGAGCATGGCTTGGATATCAAGCGCTCCTTTGTGGTTGGCGATCGCTATGGCGACGTAGAATTGGCTTTCCGTGCGGGTGCCACTGCGGTTTTCGTGGAATCGGGTTACGGCCTGGGCGACTTACACTGGCACGGAGACAGTTGGTCTAAACAGCCGCACAAAATTGCTCATGATCTCGAAGACGCAGTGGACTGGATTCTGAGGCAGCCCCGATGAGACGCGCCAAGGGAAAGCCATCGGCTTCAACATCCGTCGATCTGCTGGCACTTTCGGAATTCGTCGAACGCTTTAGCTCTAAGACCGTTGTTGTGCTCGGCGATTTTGTGGCCGATGCTTTTCAGTTCGGCGATATTACTCGTGTTTCGCGGGAAGCCCCAGTGCTGATCTTACGGCACCGCGAAACGCAAATTGTTCCTGGAGGCGGGGCGAACGCCGCGAATAATTTTGCATCTCTTGGCGCGAAGCTCCTGCCGGTGTCTGCTGTCGGTGACGACCCTGCCGGCGATGCCCTGATTGATACTTTTCGTTCGAAGCGTATCGATACTACCGGAATACTTCGCGTTAAAGGTTGGACCACGCCTACCAAGACGCGATTTCTTGCTGGTTGGACGCATACCACAGGCCAGCAGGTGCTTCGCGTTGATTATGAGCCACAACACCCGTTACCGGATACCGCGCGCAAGCAACTCCAATCTCTCATCGCGAAGCGCCTCAAAAAAGCCGATGCAATCGCTTTGTCGGACTATGGCTTTGGGATAGCCGACCCAAGCAGTATTCGCGCTGGTCTGTTTCGTTTACGCGGACAAATCCCAATTGCACTGGATTCCCGTTACCGCCTGACAGATTTCGTTAAGGCTGGTATTACGTCTGCCACACCGAATGAGGCTGAACTCGAAGCGTTGCATCACTCGAAGATCGGCGAAAATATCGCTGAACTAGAGCGCTGTGGCGAAGCGACTCGCGCGCAAATGAAACTCACGTCTTTATTGGTCACGCGCGGTAAACATGGCATGGCTATTTTCCAACCTGAGCAAGCAGCCATCCACATCCCCGTGCATGGCAGCGAACAGGCGGTTGATGTAACCGGTGCCGGCGACACGGTCTTGGCTGCCTATACGCTTGGCCTGGCAAGTGGTGCATCACCTCTCGAAGCTGCGCACATTGCCAACATCGCCGGCGGGTTGGTGGTCATGAAGCGCGGCACCGCCACTGTTTCGCGTGCAGAACTGTTGCAAGCCATACATGATTCCAGTTCGGAGGCGTCGCTCTAATCATGCGCAAGGCAGAGTCCAAAATTCTTTCTCGCCAAGCGCTCGTTTCGCAACTCGATGACTCCCGGCACCAGAACAAGCGAATTGTCTTGGCGAATGGCTGCTTCGATACGCTACATGTCGGCCACTCCCGCTACTTGGCAAGCGCCAGGCAACAAGGCGATATTCTCATCGTTGGCGTCAACTCCGATGCCAGCGTTCGCAAACTGAAAGGCCCAGGTCGCCCGGTGCTTGACGAAAGCGCTCGCGCCCTTCTCGTCGCCGCTCTACGCAGCGTTGATTACGTGGTGATCTTTGGCGAACCGAATGTTGAAGCCCTGCTCGAAGAGCTTCGTCCGCACGTGCACGCAAAGGGTACGGACTACACGGCTGACTCGGTGCCCGAACGCGAAGTCGCCGCGCGGCTCGGGATCCAGGTAGCCATCGTCGGCGATCCAAAAGATCACTCCACGCGCGATCTCTTCGATTCCATTTCAAAGGCGCCGCATGACTGACCCTCGTTTTTTGGTAGTACGCCTCGGGTCGCTCGGCGACATTGTCCATACGTTTCCGGCGGTAGCGGCCTTGCGGGAATCATTTCCGTTGGCAGAAATTGTTTGGCTAACTCACCCACGCTGGGTTGAACTGGTTTCCAGTAGCCAGCTTGCTACAGAAATTTGGCCGGTGAATTCGCGGGACTTCTCGCAAGTGCGATCAGTATTAAGAAAACTTCGCGCCCGCAGATGGACCGCAGCCATCGATTATCAAGGACTGTGGAAGTCTGCATCACTGCCATTTCTGGGCGGCGTGTCGCGGCGCATCGGATTTTCTTCCGCCACAATCCGCGAGTATGGCGTGCCCATCCTCTATTCCGACCGTGTTGCCGTAAAAGCAGCTCACATTGCCGACCAGAATGGCGAATTGTCGTTGCGAGCGGGAGCCTCCAAGCCTGTTGTTAGCGACTTCGCGCTTCATATTGACCCACAGCACGATCTGCAGGTGCGCTCGCAGCTAAGCGAAAAGGGAATCGATCGCTACATCGTTTTGAGCCCGGGTGGCGGGTGGCAGTCGAAATGTTGGCCACCGGAGCGTTTTGGCGCGCTTTGCAAAAAGATTCGCGACGATACGGGAATTTCCTGTGTCGTAAATTACGGTCCCGGGGAAGAAAGCCTGCTAGCAGCTGTTCAACGGGCCAGTGGTAACGCTAATCCCATTCCATACAACGCCGACCTTCTCTCGCTCATGGCTCTTCTGCGCAACGCTCTCTGCATCGTCGGAGGCGACACTGGGCCATTGCATCTCGGGGTGGCGTTAGGTACCCGCGCCATCGCACTCTTCGGACCCACGGATCCGGCGCGCAACGGCCCATACTGTCCAGAGTCCACGGTTTTGCGTAGCCCATCCGCCGTCACTTCCTACAAACGGGGTGACATTGCAGATCCCTCGTTGCTCGATATTTCTGTTGATCAGGTATTTGACGCCGTAGCTCGCCGATTGGAGCAAGCTGCGTGACGGCCATGGATTTCTTCGCGCGTTGGCGCGTCCGTATCGGCTATCTTCTCGCCTTAGTCGTCTTGTGGTTCGCGCGTCCCAATCCGGGATCGATTCTCATTGGCGGCGTGATCGGCGTAATCGGCCTGGCGATTCGGGCATATGCAGCCGGTTATTTACATAAACAAAGTGTACTCACGGTTGCGGGTCCATACGCGCGCACTCGGAATCCCCTTTATTTCGGCAGCAGCATCATGACCTTGGGCGCGGCGGTAGCTATGCATTCCTGGATTTCTGCAGGGATACTTCTCATCTATTTCGCAGTGGTCTACAGTTTTGTGATGCGTCGCGAAGAGATGGAACTTCGCCAGCAACACGGGTCCGCTTTCGATGCCTACGCCCAAGCGGTGCCGCTGTTCTTCCCTGGATTTTCGGTATCGCCCTCATTCACGGTGGGAAGAGCTTCATTTTCCTGGAGCCAGTACAAGAAAAATCACGAGCATCAAGCCGCGGTAGGATTCTTACTCTTGCTGCTTTTGCTGGTTATCGTTTGGCGCATGCATACCGCTTGATATCGCAGTTGGCGCGTCGCATTTCACAAAACAACTCACTTGCAAAGTGTGTCCGTCCGTCAAAATCTGAACCGCGCCTTGCTGATCCGTCCGCAAGACGCGCGTACCACTGCTTGCTAGTCGTTCAAGCAACTCCGGACTCGGATGTCCGTAAGCATTTTCTTCGCCGGCGGAAATCACGGCAATTTGCGGTCCTACCGCTGACAAAAAGTCCGGCATGGTCGAGTTCTTGCTGCCATGATGCCCCACCTTCAACACGTCTGCGTGCAGCAAGTCTGCTGCATTTTCATTCAACATCGCGTATTCCACTTGTTTCTCGGCATCTCCTGGCAGAAGAATCGTCCGATCTTGGTAGCGCAGGCGCACCACTAGCGAATCATTATTCTTCGCGGACGGCGCTACTTCCTCCGGCGTAATCTCTGGCCACAAGATGTGACGCCAGCAAGTGTCCCTGTAGCGCTCCTGCAACGCCCGGTAATACAGCGGCGCCAAGGCACAGCAATCCTGCTGCGATCAATGTGGGTGAGCTTATTGTTTGTTGAACCGGACTCCACAGGCCAAGCAAAATGCCCCCAGAAAATGCAGCGGCAATCGCAACGGCCGGTAGTTTCATGACACTCTTCGCAACCTCACCAGTGTCTCGATGTGGTAAGTCTGGGGAAACAGGTCAAACAGATCCACCTGCGCGATCTCGTATCGCTGAGTTGCTTCTACTTCGGTTTGTGGTTTGCGTTCCGAGGCTGTCAACACCGTTAAGTCGCGCGCCAGAGTAGAGGGATCGCAGGAAAGATAGGCGATCTCAGGCGCGCCCAGATTTGCGAGTTGTGCCGCTACAGTTGCACCTAGTCCGGCCCGCGGCGGATCGAGCACAATTAAATCCGGTTTCTCTTCGAACTTCTTCAGGAACTCTTCCGTGTGCTCGTTCTTTGATTCAACCTGCACACTCGCGGCGTTTGCATTGGTTTGCAAATCTCGCGTCGCGGATAAGTTCGCATCCACGCTTACCACCCGCGAAAACATTTTCGTTAGTGGCAGCGTGAAGAAGCCCACTCCCGCGTAGAGGTCCAGAGCCGTTTGACCGTGGGCGCCCTTTAAGACCGTCTGTAACAGGTCCTCGATAAGAAAGCGGTTCACTTGAAAAAACGAAAGATGATTCACGCGAAACGTGAACCCCCCAGCTTTCTGTTCCAGGTACCCGGGCCCCGATAACTCAAAGCGATCCTTGCTCTGATCGAGCAACAGGAGGCTTTCCAAATTTGGCACCGCCGCGCGGAAATCCGCGGCAAGATCCTTTGCGGGTTTTGAGAAGCGTTCAAAGGCCACATTTAATGCAATCTTCGTATCGCTGAAATCCGCGAACGCCTCAACCTCAAGCACTCCAGTGGGCAGGGAATTCGCGCGTGCCATTTCCTGCAGTTGCCCGAAGGCCTTCGCCAGGCCCGGTGACAGCACCGGACACTCGTCAATCGGTACTATGCGCGGGCTTTCAGGCAGGAAATAGCCCAGCGCTCGAGGCATCGCATCGCGGTAAGCCCACTGTGCCCGGTTCCGGTAACCATACGGCTCTCCCGTATGCGCCGTGATTTCGCCCGGCCACGCGATACCACCCAACCGCGACAGGGTCTCCCGCAGAATCTCTTTCTTTTGCCGCACCTGTTCGTCTATCTCAATGTGCTGGTAGTGACAGCCACCGCAGACACGAAAGTGCGGGCAGGGAGCCGTGATGCGTGACGGCGCGGCTTGTACCACTTCCTCTAAATTCGCGTGGATCAGTTTCTTCTTGCGAGTTCGCACTGTCCCACGCACCTGCTCTCCAGGTATTACGTAAGGCACGAACACGGTATTGCCGTCGGCGTGTGCCAATCCTTCGCCTCCGTAAAGCAGCTTCTCAATCGATAATAGTAACTCATCTGACATAGTTATCCAATCCTATCCATTCTTGTCGCAAGCGCTCAGCGGTTCAAGGGTGCGAACGGCTCAGGAGAAGTAATAGAGGCTCAAGCGCGGCAATTGATATTCGTCCAGCAACCGCTTCTGCAGATACTGCTTTTCGACTAGCGCCAACTGTTCCGCTTTCATTTTGCGCCGGTATACCGCCAGCTGCGAATCTACTTCCCGGCGAATCTTCAACATCAATTCTTCCCGGCCGTGGGTCAAAAGCGCGGCATGTACCTTTTCGTCGAGTATCGTTAATCGCCGCTCTAAATCTTCCAAGTCCACTGCTCCGGGCGCTTCGAGCAGCGTCAGCACCGAACCCAGCGACTCCGCTATTCCCGTCAGGAAGCTAGCAATCGCCGCCTGAGTAACAGCATAACGTTCCGCCCCCTTGCGTAACAGACCCGTGTTGCGCTCCACATATTGTTTTAACTCATCTCGAGGGAATGGCTCAGCCTTTGCGCCCCCGTGCCCGTTCGTCTTTGCCTGCGCTCCCGCAGCGGCTTCCTGCGATTCCTCAGCTGCATCCAACACCGCATCCGTACAGTAGGCCAGGCTCTTTAGCGGTTTTCCAGCGCCTCGCCGCGATCTTTGGTAACTCTCAAACGCGTGATCGATTCCCTTCAGCGCAGCTTCTAGAGACACTCCTGCCTTCTGCCATGTTTCCATCACCGCCCAATCTAAAGGAGAAACGAGCAGGTGCGCTCCGCGTTTTTTCCAGAAATGCTCTTCGATCTCGGTGAAATAATTAAAGTAATTCCAGGTTTCCATGATGTGCGTGTTTACGTACTGCTTTCTGTTTTCAGTTCCGCACTTTCCTTGGTGTAGCGCTTTTCTGCTCAACTGGTTGTGTCGCCGGTTGCTGTTCGCGATGACCGTCGACGTGCTGATTCTTGTCCCAGATCAATCGCAGCCCTCGTAGCGTCAGAAATTCATCGATATGTTGAATGTACTTCGACCCTCGCGCTACTAGTCGAGCCTGTCCGCCGGTAGCCACCACCACCGCTTCCGTTTTCAGCTCCGCCTTGATCCTGGCCAGCATCCCGTCGGTCATATCCACCGCACCGAAGTACAAGCCCGCCTGCATATGCGTCACGGTATTTGTGCCGATCACTTTACCTGGATCCTTAATTTCTACGCGTGGCAGTCTTGCCGCCCTCGAAAACAGGGCCTCCGACGCAATCCCGATTCCGGGCGCAATAACCCCGCCAAGGTACTCACAGCGCGCCGAGATCACATCGAACGTAATCGCCGTCCCGAAGTCCACCACCACGCAAGGTCCGCCGTAGTGATGAAACGCTGCCACTCCATTAACAATGCGGTCTGCGCCCACTTCCATCGGGTTGTCGACCAGCACCGCCATCCCGGTCTTTACGCCCATCTCAACGAATAGGGCTTTCTTCCCGAAATAAATCCGCGACATCTCCGCCAGCGTCCAGTTCACCGGCGGCACGACTGAACTTATGATCACCCCGCCGATGTCTTCCTGATTCAGTCCCGCTAGGGAAAACAAATTGCGCGTTAAGACTCCATACTCGTCCACGGTTTGTGCCCGCGCGGTGGTCAACCGCCAGTTCGCGATCAACTCCTCATCGCGAAAAACGCCTAACACCGTGTTGGTGTTTCCCACATCGATGGTCAGTAGCATCTAACGCGCCTCGGTCACATCTCCGGCAACCACCATCGTCACCGGCCCTTCTTCACGCTTCACTTGCAACAGTCCGTCGGACGTCAGTCCCGCTGTTGTCCCAAAGTAAGTTTCAAACCCCGTCTCCACACGAACACGCTTCCCGCTCGCAAAGCTCGACACTCGTTCGAATCGATCCACAACGTAGCGGGCCCCTTCGCGCAGGAACCGATTGTAGTCGCTCTCGAATTCGTTCAGCAATCGCACCAATAGCTCCAGCCTTGAGTGCGTTCTCCCGGATTCTTTTCGCAGTGACGTCGCGAGACTTGCAATGTCATGTGGGAACTTTTCCTGGTTCGTATTAATCCCGATTCCCACGATCACGAAACGCACTTGTGTCGGCTCCGCGTGCATCTCGGTCAGGATTCCGCCAACTTTCTTACCGTCCATCAAGATGTCGTTCGGCCATTTCAATTCCGCGGAAAGTCCGGTCTGCGCCTGGATCGCGGAATGTGCAGACAGTCCTGCCAGCATGGTCAGCAGTGGTGCCTGCACCGGCGACAATCGCGGCCGCAGCAACAACGTTACGTACAGTCCCGCGCCTCGTTCCGAGTGCCAGCTGCGCCCGGATCGTCCCCGGCCTGCCGTTTGCTCTTCGGCCAGAATCACCGCGCCCTCCGGCTCACCGGCGTAGCCCAATTCCATCGCCACGCGGTTGGTCGAATCCGTTTTAAAGAAGTGGTAAACGCGCTTGCCGAACAGTTTCCCCTTCATCCGTTTGCGCAACAAGTCCGGCGTCAATATATCGGGTACCTTCTCCAGAAAATATCCTGCGCTCTGCTGGCCCTTCACTCGGACGCCGAGTTCGCGCAACCGTTCCACCCAGCGCCATACCGTCGAGCGCGACACACCAATCTCTCGCGCGATCCGCGCGCCACTGATGACGATTGTGGCGTTTTCTGACAGCAGCGTCAGCAGCGCAGCCAATCGACGGTCGGTTGTCCCTGGTAAAGTTGCTGCTTGCGGCATTAGATGCCAATCCAGTGCGTCACGCGTCCTATCCTACGTTTCCTCGATGCCATCCACAAGCAGGCGGAAGCTTGGTCGCGGAGTGGACTGCGTCAGTGCCGCGACGGCGAGAAAATCTGCACCCGTCTCGGCATATTCGCGAGCATTCTGCAGCGCAATGTCGCCCGCTACTTCCACAATGCAATCGGACCTTATACTCCGGGCGATCGCAACAAAACTCCTCACTTCTGTTGAGGCCAGATTCTTCAGCGTTACCCAATCCGCCCCGCACTCCACGGCCTCGCGAAGTTCCAACTCATTCTGCACTTCGACGCGGACAGAGAGGGAATTGGCCTCCTGCGCATTCGGTATGCTCCCGACTGCTTCGTAGGCGGTCATGGCTTGAGGTTCCATCCTCAGCGATACATAAGCGTGCGCTTGATCTAGTGCAGCTTTTACACCGCCTGCCACGGCAATATGACTCTCCGTGATCCGCATAATCTGACTTGATTCAGCGCCAGGATTACTGCCGCCCCCAGTCTCCATCGCATATTGCTCGAGCAGGTGCAACCCCGGGGTCGTTTCTTGCGTGCAGCAAATTTTCGCCCGGCTGCCCGCCACTTCCAAGACGTAACTGCGCGTC
>Ga0210396_10001021_pt1 | contig 31907 bp, 33 predicted proteins | sample IncBWH17OmetaG_FD_155466 | JGI IMG/M metagenome (GOLD analysis project Ga0210396, IMG submission 155466) | Forest soil microbial communities from Barre Woods Harvard Forest LTER site, Petersham, Massachusetts, United States - Inc-BW-H-17-O ...
CCCAGTAATGACAAAGCGCCGTGCTGTTATGGGCAGTGCGGTAGCCTGAATTAAGATTAAGCGCGCGGTGGTACAATTCCTGCGCTTCCTGATCGCGCCCGCAGTCCAAATATAGAAACGCAAGATGCCAAAGAGGTGCGGCCAGATTGGGCAGGAGAGCGGACGCCTCGCGATAGGAACGCTCCGCCTCAGTGGATTCAGAGCGAGATGCGGCTTCAGAGGCTGCCCGCATGAGATCCATTCCATGCAAGATCTGCGCCGAGCCCTGCGTCTCCAGACGCGCTTCCAGCTCATCCCCCAGGTATTTCCAGCGCAAGGGCGTGAATCCGCCTTCCACTGAATACGCGATGGTGACGAGATCAGATTGCACGCCTCTGGAATGCAGGCGCGCCACAAGATCTTCGGGCCATCGCCAAGGTAAGGCAGGATGAGGATCGCTGGGCCCGTACGTTACACGTGGAAGGATCAGGTAGTCGACATCCAGGTCAAGCAGTACATTCTCTTCAAATTTTGGCAAGCCTTCCACCGAACAAATGCGCAGTGGTTTTCCCAACAGCGTAGTAGAAAAGTGGTCACGGGTAATTTCGGCGGGTGCTGGCGGGCCAGGGAATTGCGGCTGGATGCGTCGCAGGTGACGAAAAATATGGCGGCGGTTTCCCGCCGACTCCCACGAACGATCCGGCACAATCCAATATACTTCGCGGAGAATTCCTTCCCGCAGGGCGGGGCTTATGAAATTAGCGATCGTAACGTTTTGGCCGGGGGCAACCCACCACATGTCGTGATGGGCATCCACATGAATCAGGATGCGGCCAGTGCAACCGGAATTACGCCAAATCGGCAGCGCTTCGTCGTGGTTCTCAATGCGGAAAATTCGGCTCAAAGGTCGATTCAGCGATTTGCCTTCCGCGGTTCCCAAAAACAATTCGTTCATTTTAATTCGGGCACCTGTCTTCCAAACAAAGTCGGCGAATCACGCGGCTGAACCATCCTTTACCTCGATCAAGCCTTCGGCGAGAAGTTTTTCGAGCAGGCCAACCAGGTCTCGGGCGCAACGTTCCGGCTCGACATCATATTCGCTGGTGATCGCGTTTTGAATCTCTGCGACCGCGCGCGGCTCCTGCATCAGGTTCCAGATGCGCGCCCCGACCGGATCGAGACCGTAGTACACGCCGTTCTTGATGTTCAGGATGGCGGCTTCGCCGGCAAGGTCGCAGGATACCTGGTCCTTGGCCGCTACCACGACGGAACGATCGGAAATGGTTGGACTCATACTGATTCTCCATTACATCTTGTATCCAACGGCTGACTGGGCACGGGGTACGCGCGCCCGACTGCGTTCGAACCCCATAAGCAGGTCGCCGGGCCTGATCAGGTGGCGGCCAGTGCCCGGAATTGTAGCCGTTCGGGCGTCTCACGGCAACATGCCTCAGATGCTAATTGATGCGAGGCTACCTGCGGCCCTTGTTTCACATTGTTCGAAAGGATATAACGGCAGTTCGTGAAAAGCCTCGCGCTTAGCCTCGAAAATGTCGAAAAGTACTTTCCTCCCGCGGCGTCCGGATGGCGGGCGCTGCTGCATCCCGTCTCCCGGCTGACGGTCCCCGCTTTGCGCGGCATTTCGTTCGAGGTAAAGCCGGGCGAGGTCCTGGCCGTGGTCGGGGCCAATGGAGCGGGAAAATCCACGCTCTTGCGCATCCTCACGACACTGCTGATTCCCACGCGCGGCCGAGCCCAGGTCTGCGGCTTCGATGTCGCTCGGGAGCCCGGCAAGGTCCGCCTGCAGATCGGTTATCACACCGGAGGGGACGCGTGCTTCTATTCGAGGCTCAGCGCGAGAGAAAACCTGGTGCTGTTTGCGGGGCTCAATAATATTTCCGAAACCGAGGCCTCGAAGCGGATTGTGGAAATCACTGGCCCGTTCGGGCTCGGCGAATTGCTCGATCGCCAGGTGCGCACGCTATCGACCGGGAACATCCACCGGCTGGGATTGGCGCGCGCCATGCTTCACCGGCCTTCGGTGTTGCTTCTCGACGAACCAACTCGCAGCCTGGATCCGCTGGCGGCCGCGGAATTCCGGAGATTCCTGCTGCGGGACATTGTGGGCGTGCACGGGACGACCATGATTTTCGCATCGCACACTCTGGCCGAAGTCGAACAACTCGCCAGCAAGATTGCGGTGCTCGATGGAGGGCGCTTGCTCGCTTGCGACACTTTGGCGGGCCTCAAGGCCGCGGCCGGCGCCAGTACTTTGGAGGAATCGCTGGAAGTGTTGACTCGCCGGGCGTCGCGGGAAACGCAATGAGCCGCTCGTCGCAATTTGCCCTGGCGCTCCGAAAACTGGCGCTTTTGTTTCGCCGGGATTTTGCGGTAGCGCGCAGCTACCGTGCCGCATTTGTGATCGAACTTTTTCAGGCTCTGTTCGGGTGCGCCGGTTTTTATTTTCTCTCCCGATTTGTGGAAAGCCCGAAGCTCCAGAAGTCGCTCCCGCCCGGCGCAAACTATTTTTCCTTCGCGCTGGTGGGGATTGCTTTTTTCGATTACCTGAGCATCGCGCTCAGCACATTTGACGCCAGCCTGCAGGAAGCGCGGCAAAACGGCACGCTTGAAAATTTACTGGTGACACAAACTTCCCTGCCCGTAATCCTGGCAGGATCGAGCCTGTATCCGTTCGCTTTGATGTCGCTGCGCACCACGATTTACATCGGCTGGGGCGCCGTCCTCTTCGGCTTTCCCTTGCGGGGAGCCAACTGGCTGGGCGCACTGCTGGTGCTGGGGGCCTCGGTTCTGGCGTTTTCCGGGCTGGGCATCCTGAGCGCGAGCTATCTGCTGATCTTCAAGCGAGGCAATCCTGTGAATTGGGCCATCCTCGGTCTCTCTTCCGTGTTGGGAGGAATGTTGTATCCGATTTCCGTGCTGCCGGTGTGGTTGCAGCACGTGGCGCGGCTCATTCCGGTCACGTATTCGCTGGAAGGAATGCGGGCCGCGATCCTCGGCCATGCCTCCACGCGTGAATTGTTGCCGTCCATCGCGGGATTAGTTTTGTTCGCGGCCATTCTTCTGCCGATCTCCTTCGCGATTTTTTCCTGGGCCCTGCGGCGAACTAAGATCACCGGCACGCTCACCCATTTCTGACCGCGGCCGCTCGGGTTGCAAGGATTAACGGCCGAGTGGACAACTGTCAACGCTAACTGCAATCCGTATCTTTTCATCTCAGAAGCGATAATTTCGAGTCGATGATTATTCGGACCGCAAGCGTTAGCGCTCTGATTTTTTCGCGCGCGCCATTTTAATAATTCGATCAATTTGACAAGATGAAAGAGTGTCCGTGCGGTTTCGTATTGATTCCCGACCAATCTTCCCCAGGACATCGAGCACGGGCGCAGCGGGTTTCTTAACTTCGAGCAAGCACGGCTCGGCGACTCTTCGCATCGGAATCAACTCTTCGTTGACGAGATGAATTTAACTGATTTCGTCCCAAATTTCGCCGTGGGACAACACGGATTTTCGTTCAACTAATGTTGGAAGAAAATGAAAATGCGCGATGGGTCCGGTTCAGCCGGTCCCATCGCGCGATTCATGAAAAGAGGATAATTACTTCTTCTTGGCCTTGGGAGGCGCCTCACCGATCTTCGTGGTAATGCCGACTCCCATGGCCTGCAAGGACTCCAGACCTTGCTTGGCCTGCGCGCCGATCGGTCCGTTCGGATCCAGGTCAATCGCGTGCTGATACGCTTCCACCGTGCCGGGCTGCATCACAGGTGTGATTTTGTCGCCCACGGTCTTGAATTCCATGGTGTTGACCATGGCGATGCCCAGTAACAGCCAAGCCGTCGCGTTTTTCGGATCGAGCGTCGTGGCTTTCTGCAGCGGTTCGATGGATTCCTTCATGCGGTTGGAGTTGTAGAGCACGGTTCCGAAATTGCGCCATGCCAGCGCCGCATCGGTCGGGTTCAAGTCCACATATTTTTGATACGCGACTCGGGCATCGTCGACTTTCCCGAGTTTGGCCAGGTCGTTACCCAAGTTGTTGTAATTGGCGGCGACGTCCGGTTTCAATGCGATGGCTTTTTGATAGGTATCCGCAGCCTCCTGCCACTTGCCCATGCTCTCATACGCTTCACCCAACCGGGACAAAACGATGGGGCGGTTTGGATCTTCCGGCTTCTCCAATTCCAGGGCGGCGGAGAGTTCCGTTACAGCCGTGCCTCCAGCCGTAGAAATCTGGGCCTTAACGGGATCCTGCTGGTCTTTCGGGGTCTGCGCCAGCTTCGTCTGGGCGGCTTTCATTTGTTCGATCGCGGCAATGCCAGCATCGTAGTGGGTCTTCAGCGCCTGAAACTGCTGTTCCGCCTCCTGCCGCTTCCTTTCAGCCTCGACGGCAGCAAGTTTGCCTTGTTCCTGCAGTTCCTTCAAATTGATGTCGAATGTAGGAACTGTGCCGGCCGCAAGCTTTATGCCTGTCTGATAAAGGAGCATGTCCTTCTGGTCTTTGTCTTTGGCCTTCACATCGATATTGTAGGTTCCAGCGGCCAGGCCGGGCGCCGAGTAGTGACCCTTGGCATCAGACGTGGCGGTAGTTTCTTTGTTGGTTTCAATGTTTTTGATCGAAATTGTAACGTCGGGGTAGGGTTTACCGGTCAAATCGAACACCGTCCCCTGCAGAGTGCCCCCTTGCGCGTAGGCGGCCGGGGCCGGCCACGCCACCAGCAGACCGGCGAGCAGCGCGAACGAGGCTGCCACCTTGATTGCATTCATTCGGTTCATGATCTTCACTGCCTCCTAGCAACGCAGATCCGCGCGGGGAGTTACCCGCACGGTTCGTTATTATCTCTCAACTCGGACCCGATAGGCGATAGGATCGCCGATCCCTGCTTCGGCAAACGCACTGAGCCGCAGCCGGCAACTATCGCACGCGCCGCAGGCCGCATCTTCAAACTGGTAGCAGGACCAGGTTCGATCCAGCGGCGCGCCCAATTCCATGCCCTTCTTTACGATTTCCCATTTTCTCATACCTATGACAGGTGTCACAATTTCGATATGAGTGTCGGGGCGCGTTCCTTCACGCACCAGTTGCTGAAAAACGCGATAATACTCCGGCCGGCAGTCCGGATAACCGGAACTGTCTTCCGCGACCGCGCCGATAAAGACAGCTGTAGCCCCGATGACCTCCGCCCAGCTTACCGCAACCGCAAGGAAATGCGCGTTACGGAATGGGACGTATGTGGGGGGAATTTCGTTCCGTCCAATTGGCGCCCCTGTTTGTCCTTCGGGCACGGCGATGCGGGAGTCGGTCAGGGCCGAGCCGCCGATTTGCGCGAAGTGGTCCAACTGGACGACCAGGCGCTCGCGAACGCCATAAAAATCCGCGATTTCATGGAACGCCTGCCGCTCTCGCCGCTCGGTACGTTGGCCATAACTTGCGTGCACCAGGGCCAGGTTATGGGTCTCTCGCGCTAGCGAGGCTGTGACGCAGGAGTCCATTCCTCCGCTTAACAGGACCACCGCCTTGGGTCTCCGACTCATGGCTGGAACAGACACTTCCTCTCTTTTGTTGGATGCAATCCTGGACCTCGCAGTCTATACGCCGCGAGTGGCCGGATGCCAGATGAATTTATGAATTTGCAGTCCTAACCGTACCGGCAATCCGTCCGCCAAAATCCACCCGGCCAGATCCTGTGCGTTCATGCCCGGCCAGGCGCCCCCGGGGTCGGCGTGCACCGGGGAAAATATCACTTGATGGACGCGCCGCGCCAGATCGTGTTGCACCGTAAACTCCCGCGAGAATTCATAATCGCGGCGGCTGGAGATCACGAATTTGATTTCGTCCTTGGCGTCAAGAGCTTCCAGATTTTCCATGCGGAACGTGCCGGGTTCCCCTGAATCCGGGCATTTGACGTCCACAATTTTGATGACTTCGCGCGGAAGCGCAGCCACGGGCCGCTCCCCGCTGGTTTCCACCATGACGCGATAGCCGCTGTCCAAAAGCTTCTGAGACAGTGGGACTACTTCGGGCTGAAGCAGCGGCTCGCCTCCGGTTAATTCGACGAGCGAAAGTTTCCGCGAATTCGCTGAAACACCCCGTTGTTTCTGCGCCGAAACGGTGGACAACTCATCGACGCGCGCCAGGACTTCTTCGACGCTCATTTTCGAGCCGCCGTGGAACGCGTAGGCGGTGTCGCACCACGTGCAGCGCAGGTTACACCCGGTGAGGCGGACGAAAATGCAGGGCAGGCCTGCTCGGGTGCCTTCGCCCTGGATGGACCGGAAAATTTCCGTGATGGTCATGTTGGCGCTAACGGCTCCCGCGCGAGGCTTTCCGGCGCTGACGTCTCTGCACCAGAATCACCGCCGCAACAATCAAAACCGCCGCTCCTAAAAAACGAAATGGCTCCAGCGCATATCCAAGCCAATGAAACATGAATAGATAGCCCAGACCCACGGCAATGGCCGGCAGAATGATGATCAGGAACGAGCGGTTCATGGCAAAAATATCCAGTGCGGGCGCGGGCCCGCCGAATTTATGGCCAGTAAGTCGCGGAGGTCGTGTCCGTTTCCCAGACCGTTACGCGCGCAATGCGCGCTCCCTCGGCATGGCGTTCATCTGGCGCGAGGTCTGGTCATAGAAAAACTTCGCGAGATTTTCAGCCGAGGGATTGATGGCGTCAAAGGGCGCCTGATCGTTCAGGAATTTGTGGTCCACTCCCTCGACGATGTCGCGGATCACGCGCTTCAAATGCGTGAAATCGTAGAGCAGGCCGATGGAATCGAGGCCGGGCCCTTCGAGAATGATGCGTACCTTGTAATTGTGCCCGTGCGGATTTTCGCATTTCCCCTTGTAGCCTCGCAGAGCGTGCCCCGCGGAAAAAGACTCGTCAACGCTGACTTGAAACATCGATTTTCCCTTAAGAATGTGGCGCAGGCTTCAGCCTGTGGATTTTTCCGCGAGAAGGCCCAAACCCCACAGGCTGAAGCCTGCGCCACTAAAGTCCGCACCACGCAGTCTTTCGCAATCCCGCTCGTGGTGAATGGTCTTTGATTCACCGTGTGGTGAGAATTGCGGCGCAGTGCTATTTCTGCATGAACCGTTCGACTGCGGCGATGTCCCTGGTGGTCGCGTAGGCCGGAAGCGATTCCATGAAGATTTTACCATACTGCATGCGCTGGATGCGGTTGTCGAGAATGGCCAGAACGCCGCGATCGGTGCGCGAGCGGATCAGCCGCCCGAAGCCCTGCTTGAGCGCCAGCACCGCTTCGGGCACCTGGTATTCCGCGAAGGCGTTGCGGCCGTCCTCCTGCAGCGCCTTGACGCGCGCCGCGACGATGGGGTCTGAAGGCACAGCGAACGGCAGGCGGTCCACGATCACGCACGAGAGCTGCTCGCCGCGAACGTCCACGCCCTGCCAGAAACTGGAAGTGGCGAAGAGCACCGCGCCTTCCGTCGTGCGGAATTTTTCGAGCAGTGCCGTGCGCGGCGCAGAGCCCTGGAGCAACAGCGGAAAGCGCACGCGCGTGCGCACGCGCTCGTATAAATCGTTCAGCTGGCTGTAGCTGGTGAACAGGCAGAACGCGCGCCCCTGCGTGATCTCGAGCAGCCGGACGATTTCCTGCGCCGCGCGTTCCGGAAACGCCGCGTCGCGCACATCGGGCAGCGTCGCGGGAATGTAGAACAGCGCCTGTTCGGCAAAGTCGAATTCCGAGGGCAGGACGCGCTCGGCGGCAAGGTTGATGCCCAGGCGCTGCTTCAGGAAATTGAAGCGCCCCTCGACCGCCAGCGTCGCCGAGGTGAGAATAATCGTTTCGAACGGCTCGAACAGGCGCTCGCGCAAGAGGGCGCTCACGTCGATCGGCGTGGCCGCGACGAATACGCCCTTGTTCCGCCGTTCGAACCAGTAGACGTAGTTCCCTTCGCTTGATTCGAACAGGAATTTTAATTCGCCGCGAAGTTCCATGGCGCGGCGGGCGATGTTCAGCAGTTCCTCGGGCTTTGAAGGGAGCGAGGCGATTTCCGCTTCCAGGCTTTTCAGCGCGTTGACCAGGGCGTCGTAGGCTTCCATGTTTTGTTCGAGGAATCCGGCGCGCTGCGTTTTGTCGAACGGAAAACGGCCCTCGCGCGCCGGGAAGGCCTCGAAAAAGCTGCGGGCGCGTTCGCGCATCCGCGTGATTTGCTTTTGCAGCGTGGCGCCGCCGGCCTTTGTGACCCGCGCAGCCAACTCGGCGTCGCGCGCCAGTTCATCGAAGCGATAATTGGAAATCTGCCGGCCGAAGAAATCGCTGGCAACGTCCTCGATCTCGTGCGCTTCGTCGAACACCACGGCGCCGTATTCGGGAAGCACGCTGCCGAAATCGTCCTGCTTCAGCGCCAGGTCGGCGAAAAAAAGATGGTGATTCACGATGATCAGGTCGGCCTCGGCGGCGCGCTGGTGCATCGCCGTAAGGAAACATTGGTTGAACTCCGGGCATTTGGAACCGGTGCAGGCGTCGCGGCGCGCGTCGAGGCGCTGCCACAGGTCCGAATCATCGGGCAAAAAATTGAGTTCCGCGCGGTCGCCTGTGGCCGTAACCTTTTCCCAGTCGCGGATTTGCGTGAACCAGTCCAGCTCGTCGAGCCCCTTCAGCGCGGGCTGATTGGCCATCCGGTAAACTTTCTCGCGGCACAGGAAATTTCCGCGGCCCTTCATCACGGCCACTTTCAATTTGGGCGCGAAATATTTTTGCAGAAACGGAATGTCCTTCTCGAAAAGCTGCTCCTGCAACGATTTCGTGGCCGTCGAAATCACCACGCGACGCCCGCTGCGAATCGCGGGAATCAAGTACGCCAGCGTTTTGCCTGTGCCCGTTCCGGCCTCGACAATCAAATGCCGTTTCTCCTGGAACGCCGCCTCCACCAGCTCCGCCATCTCCAGCTGCGACGGCCGGTGCTCGTAGCCCTCCGGCATGTATTTTTCGATCGAGCCGCCAGGCCCGAAAATTTCGGCAATCGTGGGCTTTTTCAGATCAGGCGCATCCGAATGGGCGTGCGTCCGCTCCGTCAGCGGCGATGCCGCGGCCACGGCTTGCGCGTTTTCTTTGGCGCGTTTGGGCATTGGAGGGCGGGTGCGAGCGATTCTTCTCGATAAACCGCGAACCGATAAAATAGCACACGGCCACTGGCATCGCTATTCCGACCCATATCGAGTGAGTTTGCGAACGGGCGTAGATACGCCCTAGTTCTTGGGATAGAATAGAGACCACAATGGCATTCAAGGTATTTCTGAGTTACAGCCTCGACCCTACCGAAGAGGCACTCGCTTGGCGTCTGCAAACCCTCGCAGCGGCCCACGGGGTCGAGATGTACGTTCCCCGCCATGGCAATTCGCCATCCCGGCAGAAGGCGCTCGCAAGCGAATCAATGAATGCAATAGACCGTTCAGATTGTGTCCTGGCAATAATCACAGGGAAGACTGATCAGGCCATTGAAGGGGAACTCAGGTATGCTCTGACCCAGCACAAACCAGTAGTGCCGATTGTCAGATTGGATCTGGCTGGTACCGCTCTGCTAGCACAATTTCCAAAGGTTTTTACCTTTTCCCCCGGTGACAATCCAGGAGAATTGGAGACAGGTGTAGTCGAGTTTTTGAAACGACAGAAATTGAGCAAAGACAAGCAGCAGGCAATGGGTGCGCTCGTGGCCGTTGGGGTGGGTCTGCTTCTGCTCTACTCACTTAGCGAAAAATAGTGCGAACTGCCACCGTCGACAGCTCCACACTGATCAACCTCACCCATTTGAACCTCGTTCGTGAGCTTTCACTATTCTTCGACATAGTTTACGTACCCCGCGCCGTCCAAAGCGAAGTGAACCAAAAAGGACGATTTCGATACCGCCTCAATAAGCTCTACAAAGCGAGTATCCTGCGAAGGTGCGCTGCGGCCGACGATACGAACGTGAAGTTGCTCCATGAAGAATTGGACCTCGGAGAATCAGAGGCCATCATCCAAGCCCAGGAGAATGGCGCCGCCTTCTTCCTCGGTGATGAGAAACGCGCCAGAGCTGTCGCGCAGAAAATGGGACTTACTGTTGTTGGAACTCTCCGAATTCTTGCGCGTCTTGGGTTGGAGGGGCGAGCGCCCGAACTCGATCGCATGGTTAGGAAGCTGCGCAGAGACCTTGGGTTTCGAGTATCCGACGAACTGGTTCGGCAGGCCGTTGAAATGGCTTCTCAAAGTATCTGAGACTTTTTCGGATATCAAAGGGACAGAAGTTGCCAGCGCATCGGTTCTGTTTTGATTTGCTATACTCGCGGCGATGGCAAAAGCGGCTCCGGCACTGAAAAAACTCTTCCTTGTGGACGCGATGGGATTCATCTTTCGCGCCTACTTCGCGCCGATGGCGCGGCTGAACAGCCCGGCGGGCGTGCCCACCAAGGTGCCCTACCTGTTCTCGAACATGCTCAGGAAACTTCAGAAGGAACACGTGCCGGATTATCTCGCCGTGGTGTTTGACACGAGAGAGCCTACCTTTCGCGACAAACTTTTTGACAAATACAAAGCACAGCGACCGCCGATGCCTGACGATCTCGCGGTACAGCTGCCCTACGTGCGGCGGATGTGCGAAGCCATGCGGCTGCCCATACTGGAATTTGACGGGTTCGAGGCGGACGACGTGATCGGGGCGCTCTCCAAACAAGCTGCCAAAAAGGGGCTCGACGTTTCCATCGTGACGAGCGACAAGGACATGATGCAGCTGGTCGGCGGGAAAGTGCGCGTACTGCGGCCCGGCGCGGGGCCGGACAAAACCGATCTCGTCGTGGACGCGGCGAAGGTCGAAGAAATCATGGGCGTGCCGCCGGAAAAAGTCGCGGACGTGATGGCCCTGATGGGCGATTCGATCGACAACATTCCCGGCGCGAAAGGGATCGGCGAGAAGGGCGCGAAAGAGCTGATTCGCCGGTTTGGATCGGCCGAAGCGGCGCTCAAGCACGCGAAGGAAGTCGAGGGGAAACGGTATCGCGAGGCGCTTGAAAACAGCGCCGAAGCGGTGGTGATGTCGAAACAGCTCGCGGTTATCGACACGGCCGCGCCGGTGAAGCTGGTGCTCGATGATCTCCGTGCGAGCGCTCCGGACGTGGAAGCGTTGCGCGCGCTTTACGCGGAGCTGGGATTCACTTCGCTGCTTCGCGACCTGCCGGCGGCGGCGACTGCCGCGCCCTCCGCGCCTGGCGATTCCGCGGCTCTGGAATCTCCCGCGGCGCTCAAGAAATATCTGGGCGGCATTCCGCGCGGCGCCGAAACCGCCATCTGGCTGGCGCTCGCCGAAGGCGAACGCGAAGAAGAGGGCTTCGGCTCGCAGGTTGCAGCGGTTGAAATTTCGCCGAAGCCCGGCGTTTCGCGGACTGCGGCGCTCGACGACAAGGGAGAGATGCGCGCCGCGCTCGACGAATTTCTCCGCGATCCCGTACGGGCGAAAATCGTGCACGACCCAAAGCTTGTGGAGCTGCTGGCGGGCCCTGTCGCCGGAATTCGCCACGCGACGATGCTCTATTCCTACCTGCTGCGGCCCACGACGTCGAAGCACAGCCTGGCCGACACGGTGTTGCGGCAGGAAAGCGTCACGCTCTCCGGCGCTCCCGGGGAACACGCGGAACATTTGCAGCGCCTCGCGCCGCTCTTGCGGAAGGAAGTGGAGGCGCAAGGCCTCGCGGAACTGTACGAGACCATCGACCTGCCGCTTGCGCCGGTGCTCGCAGCGATGGAGCGTGACGGCGTGCGCGTCGACCCCAAGGCCCTCGCCGCCATGTCCAAAACGATGGAGCGCGAAATCCGCTCGCTCGAAAAAGCCATCTGGAACCTGGCCGGGACGGAATTCAACGTCAATTCGCCGCAGCAGCTGGCCGAAATTTTATTCGACAAAATGGGTTTGACGCTCGGCGGAAGGCGCCGCGGAAAACCGCGCTCGACCGCCGCGGACGTGCTCGAAGAGCTGGCGCTCCTGCACGAACTTCCGCGCAAAGTCCTCGAATACCGCGAACTCAGCAAGCTCAAATCCACTTACGTCGATGCGCTGCCGAAACTGATTCACGCCGGGACGGGCCGCTTGCACACCAGCTTCAGCCAGACCACTGCGGCGACGGGCCGCCTCAGCTCCTCGGACCCGAACCTGCAAAATATTCCCGTGCGCTCGGAACTGGGCCGGCAGATTCGCGCGGCGTTCGTGGCCAGCCCGGGGAACACGCTTCTTTCCGCCGACTATTCGCAGATTGAATTGCGTATCCTGGCGCATTTTTCCAAGGACCCCGTGCTGGTCGAGGCCTTCCGCAACGGGCAGGACATTCACGCGCGCACCGCCGAGGAAGTTTTTCGCGTCGGGCCGATGGCGCAAAATGCCGAGCACCGCCGCGCCGCCAAGGCTATCAACTTCGGCATTATCTACGGGCAAACCCCGTTCGGCCTCGCGGCGCAGCTGGGCATCGACCAGAAGGAAGCCGCGCAATTCATCGCCGCCTATTTCGCGCGCTATCGCGGAGTGAAGGAATATCTCGAGCGTTCGCTCGCCGAAGCACGCAAGTCGGGCGTAACGCGCACGATGTTCGGACGTATCCGTCCCGTTCCCGAAATTACTTCGCCGCAAGTGAACCTGCGAAATTTCGCGGAACGCACGGCCCTCAACACACCGCTGCAAGGAACCGCCGCCGACCTGATCAAGCTCGCCATGATCACCATCGCGCGCCAGCTCGCGGAACAAAAGTTTGAAGCGAAGATGATCCTGCAGGTACACGACGAGTTGCTTTTTGAAGCCCCGCACGGCGAGCTGGATCACCTGCGCCCCCTGGTGCGCAAGGCTATGGAGCAAGTGCAGGAACTCGACGTGCCGCTGGTCGTGGACTTGAAGGCCGGCCCGAATTGGCGCGACATGAAGTAAAAGGATGGGCTACAGATTCTTGGCTAAGGGTGAAAGGTGGTGCGGGCAATTGGCGCCCGACCGTTTTCCGATACAGCCGTCTCCTACGAGTGGGCCCTCGTTCCTTCCGCTACTCGGCCCCCACAAATGGGGGGCAGATCATTTCAGCTTCGTTCGCGGCCAAATCTCCGGATCGCGCGGCGGAATGCGTGTGATCCTATTTCTTGGGACGCGACTCCGGAGGAATCATGCCTGCTACACGGTAATAGACGGATAACTGGCCGTAGACTTCGCCGGAATGCTCGACGATGCCATAGCCCAAATCGCTGAGGCGAATCTGTTCTTTATTGGCGTTTCCGGGGACGTCCGCGGCGAAAGGATCAATCACCAGGGCGGATATCCCTTTGTCGCCTTTCGATTTAATGGCCCCCGCTCCATCGGCAAAGGATTTTTTGACGTAGGCGACGATGGCGGCTTTGTTTTTGAATTGCGCGCGCGGAGGATCTTGGTCTGAGGGCGGTTTTTGCCCAAGGGCGGCGTTGGTGAAGAAATAGTTCGCAGCGGCGCCATGGATCATCCGCTCAGCAAATGTGCCTGTTGAGGGAGCGGCTTTGAAATCGTACTTGGCTTCAGGAAAATCCTCGGCCATGGCAATGAGTTTTCTGCCGATTTCATTCCACTGTTTCAGCAGGGCAGCCGACGGACTGGCCGCGAGTCCCGGCGAAGCGGCAGTTTTTGCTGAATCCTGGGCCTGCATGGGAAGAACGAATAGGATGGCAACCAAGAAGACGCGGAGCTGACAGGTCATTTTCATCGGTGTGTCCCTCCTTGCAGGTGCGGACTGGTGCATCTTACCTCAAGTCTTGTGATTCTTCCCGAAACAGATTGATTCCAGCTGCAATGAATCCAATCCCAAAGATCACGCCGGCCAGCGCCGCAGCCCAGCTTAGTATGGCGGACAGCAGCCCGATCGGGCCGATAGCGCAAAAAGCCGAGCATTTCCGCACCGACTACACCGCTTTTCGGAAGCGGGGCAACACTAATGCACGCTGCCTATGCCCCACGATTCATTGGTCTTATTGGGCGTCAAGACTGATCCTGCAATTCCTCTGTTCCGCTCAAAGCCAGCCAGCACTTCACGCGTTCTGACCCTCGTTGGTGTAACCCGTCATTCACATTCCTATCATGAGGCAGCAAGATGGACCCCGTATTATCGACGTCTCCCAGAGGACTGTCGTGATTGAGTATTGCCCTCCCGGTTTCCCGGTGAACGCATATGCTTTGGAATCGCTCGAAATTCTTGCCACCCATGCTAAAAGCCGCGGCCACAATCGGAGGGTGGGTCGGCGTATACCTTCTGGGGAGTTACCTCTATTTCTCACTCACCTACCATCTTGTAGAGAGTGCACCCGCACTACTGATTCCGTTATTGATGCCCCTGAGCGCCTTAAGCGCGTTGGTGAGTTGGCGAATTGAAGAAGAGATCGAGCCTTTCTTTGTCCAGCCTTCCCTGAACCGAGGCAAGGCGTCGATATTACCGCTGCTGTACATGTCCGTCTTTTATTCTTCGGTGGTGGAAGGATTTCTTTATGAGTGGTTCCTGCATGGCGGCCTTCGTCCCTGGTTGCGCATTGGACTGGACTTGATTTGGCTGTCTCCATTTTTTACCGATGCGGCAGCTACTTATGTATATAAGCGCCTTCTTGGCGATAACCACGAAAACGCTACCGGCTATGTATCCACGCGGCTGCCCTCTTTCGTGGTTCCCTTGCTTGGATTCTGGTTTGTTTTCTCGGTAGCGGGAAATGAGGTATCCAACCCCATCTTGAGTTTCATGATTTTCGATTTTGGAATCATCGTCTGGACTGTCTTTTTCACGTGGGCAAATCAGGTGGACCTTCCAAAGAGCCTGCGGGCCTCCCGTTACGGCTTCTTGCGACGCATCGGCGTTCTCAACGATATTCTGTCGCGGCCCCTCGGGCGAGTCTACCGATGGAAGCACTTTGGATCTTACCTTCTGGATCTGCTGATCCTTATATTTTTCCTGGCCATCGCCTCAGAACTGTGGCTTGCCGATGCCGCTGCGCCAACAACCTTGGCTGCCATCATGGCTTTGGCATTCGCTGTTTGGAAAGGGCGTGAATTCTGGTTGGAAAACTTTCGACTGGCTGATTCCACCCGCACTCCAACATCCACCCCAAAACAGCGCAGAGAGAAAATTTATGCGCCAGGCGGAATCCGGCTGTATTCCTCCGACCCGGTTTCGTTTCCAGGCGAAGATGCCGCTCAACTGGTATTGGAACAAGACGGGCCCGTCCTGGCTGCGCCTCTTTCTGTCGAGAATCCGCCACACCCGCTGGAAAGATAATTTGCGCAGCGTGGAAGTGACGACTGCCTGCTTCCCAACTTGAACCTTCAAAGTAGATACTAGGGCCGTGATCTCCTCTACGGCCGCCGCCCTCGGCGAAATAGGATTGCCGGCTCCAGTTCTTGAATTGGCCTCGCGACGCTGGGATGTGGTGATCGTCGGCGCCGGCCACAACGGGCTGGCCTGCGCGGCGTACCTGGCGCGCGCGGGCAAGCGGGTGCTGGTGCTGGAGAGCCGCGCGCGAGTCGGCGGCGCCTGCACCATCGAGGAACCGTTCCCCGGCGTGCACATGTCTCCCTGTGCGTATCTCGCGGGACTGCTGCATCCCCTCGTGGTTTCAGAGTTGCGACTGCCCGAGCGCGGTTTCGATTGGACGCCCGCGGTCAACGGGCTCTTCGTGCCATTCCTCGATGGGTCCAGCATTCAGCTTTGGGACGATGACGAGCGGTGCGAGGCGGAAATTCGCAATTTCGCTCCGGGGGATGTGCAAGGCTGGCGCGCGATGAGCGACGTGCTTCGCCGATTGCGCGATGCCTTGCGTCCTGCAGGCGATGGCGATCTATGGATCGGCGAAGCTCCCACGCGCGAACAGATTGACGCGCGACTTGGCAATGACGAACACGCCAAGCACTTGCTCTTCGACTGGTCCATGGCCGAATTTGTGGAATGCTACTTGCGTGACGAACGCCTGCAGACCGCCTACCTTGGGCAAGGAGTGATTGGAACAAACGCCAGTCCATTCGACGCGGGAACCGCCAGCATTCGCTTCCATCATGCCTCGGGACGGCTTGGCGGTATGCCCGGGATGTGGGGCTACGTGAAAGGCGGCATGGGCATGGTCTCCTTCTACTTTTGCGATGCGGCGCGAGAGGCGGGAGCGGTGGTCGCCGTCGGCGTCCCTGTAGCGCGGATCGTGCCCGGCGAAGGCGTCATGCTCGAAGGCGGCGAATTCATCGCCGCGCCCGTGGTGATCTCAAATGCCGACCCGCGGCAGACGCTGCGGCTCCTGGGCCCATCCGCCGATCCCGCGTGGCGCAAGCGCGCTGAGGAAATCCCGATGGAGGGCTGCACCGTAAAGCTGAACGTGCTGCTGCGCGAACTGCCCAACTTCACCGCGCGTCCCGGCACCGACGAGCCGCACCACTACGGACAAATCAATACGCCGCTCACCAAACAGGAGTGGAAGGCCGCATTTGCCGCCGCGCGCCGTGGCGAATTGCCCGAGCATCTGTGGTGCGAGTTGTACTTCCAGAGCGCTCATGATCGAAGCGTCGCCCCTGCCGGGCAGCATACGATGAGCGTCTTTGCGCAGTATGTCCCTCACAAATTTGCGCGCGGCACATGGGACGAGCGGCGGGAAGAAGTCCGCAGACTCGCGCTAAACTCGCTGGCCCGATTCTGCTGCAACATCGACGGCGCAGTCATCGACGCGCAGGTGCTGGGTCCCCCGGATATCGAGCGGAAGGTCGGACTCACCGGCGGCCACATTTTTCAGGGTGAGTGCTTGCCTCCCTACATGTGGTCCAACCGCCTTTCGGCGCGCACGCCCATGCCAGGCGTCTACTTGTGCGGAGCATGCACGCATCCGGGAGGCAGTGTGATCGGTATCAATGGGCGCAATGCCGCCATGGCCGTGCTCAGCGATATGGCCCATCCGTCGCGCTCGACTCCGGGTGAAGCTCTCGTTCAGTAGGAATACACTGGAGGAGGTCATGACCGATCTCAATCCGCAGGCCAAACAGATGGCCGACGAGTCCATGGTGCGAAACCTGGCTGCGCAGGCGCTGGCCATTTGGCCGCAGGAAATTCCGCTGCTGCGCCGCTACGCGCTGCCGGAGAATCCCCATATTCTCGACGCCGGTTGCGGCACGGGCGAAGGATCTTCGCGGCTGGCCGAACTTTTTCCTGGCGCGCAGGTGCTGGGAGTCGACATCGTCGATCCGCATCTGGAACTGGCGCGCCGGCGGTATGCAAACCTCGCGCCGCGCCTTGCGTTCGAGCATCAAAGCATCTATGAACTCGAGGCTGCCGACCAGAGCTTCGATCTCACCGTCTGCCGCCACGTGCTTCATTCCATTCCGAACGCGGACCGCGTGATCGCCGAACTCGCCCGCGTCACGCGCCGCGGAGGCTATTTGCACCTGATTCCCGAGGACTACGGCATGTTGCACTTCCAGCGCGCGGCCCTCGATCCGCGGGATTTTTGGTATCAGGCCGCTGCGAGCTTCGGAAAGAGCACAGGCACCGACTTGTTCATAGGCCGCCATGCGTTTGGAATCCTGGCGGCGATGAAGATGGACGAGATTAAGGTTGATTACGTCGTGGTCGACACGCTGCGCGTTCCACGTGAAACATTTGCGGCGATCCTGGAAGCCTGGCGCGACGGATACGCCGAGTCCATCGGCGAACTGACGCCGATCTCACGCGAATCCGCCGTGACCTACTTCAATCAGATGATCGCCAACATCCGCGATCCGCTGGGCTACGCGGTATGGATGGTTCCGGTCGTCAGCGCGCGAGTGCCATCGAGCTGAGAAATTGCCGGACTACCTTGCAACTCCCTCCATCTTTAGCACGGCAATGAAAAAGAGGGGCGGAGATGAGACTCCGCCCCACAGGGTGAGGAATTTCTAGGAGCGCAGGCGCGGAGACGCATTTTGCAATTGCGACGTCAGATGGATCGCGACGGAAGGAGCCTGCACCTCCGATTCTCTGACGATCTGCGCCGCAGTCACAGAATGCCCGTAGAGTTCGCGGTTGGCTTTATCATCCGGGCGTAGCGTTGAACCCTCCAGCGAGATCCCCGCGAACACGCCCCGCGCTCGCGAGTAACTCAGAATCTCGGAGCGCATATAAGCGTCGGTGTCCGCCGTCGCGGTTCGTCCCACCGGCCCGGCGGCAATGGACGCGTCGCCGCCAAGCCTGACCTTGCTGTGCAGCAGGCTGTTGGCCCCGCGATCGTTCATGATGAGAAAAACGAAGTCGGTGGCTTCGCCGCCAATCTGAAAGCCGATGCTGCCGCCCTCCAGTGCGTACATGGCAGGAGCGCCCCAGGGGCCTGAAAAGCCGGTCCCGGTTCGGCAAACCATGGTGCCGCGTCCGTAATCGCCTCCGATAATGAACGCCGCTTTAACTACGGACGGTATAACCACAACGCATCGCGCCTTGTCGAGCAGGTCTCGCGGAATATTGTCGGGGACATTTAGAATTTCCGACATAACAGCGCTCGCATTGGCAATGCGATCCTCTTGTTTCTTCGCCCCGTCGTGGTCGCTGGCGAAAGTAACCGGAGCGAGTGCCAGAATTCCGATCATTACGATTGCCCATCGCTTTAGGAGCTTCATCACTAAGCCCTCCTTAAGTCGTTTCTGATTGCTATGATTTTCATCTTCTTCCTGTTCTGGCCCATACGAACCTGTGCATTTTCTCCACACTCTCCAAGTTCAGGTCTGATGATGGGTATGGGAGCAAACCGTCTGCCAGCAGGGAATTTAGTTGTTAAGTGACGGCCCCTCAGTTGGATATGCTGTGGCCTTGCGAGCAAATCACAGGGGTACTAGGACTGGTAATTTTGTCGGCACACGCGCTTTTTTTCGCATGGGCCATAGCCGAACGGCAAGACCGCCTCGAAGCTGCCTCACTTTTCTTTATGTTAATCTGTATTTCAGCGACACTGCGGCATTCCGGGAGGTTTTCATGAAACATGCGCCGGGATTTCTGGCCATCGTGAATGATGCAAAAACTCGCGTGAAGGAATTGAATTTTCGGGAAGTGAAAAAGCGGCTGGACGCCGGTGAAAAATTCACGCTGCTGGATGTCCGCGAGGACAACGAATGGGCGCGCGGCCACTTGCCCGGGGCCATTCACCTCGGCAAAGGCGTCATCGAGCGCGATATCGAGGCCGCGGTCCCCGACAAGTCCGCGACGCTGGTCCTGTATTGCGGCGGAGGTTTCCGTTCCGCCCTCGCCGCGGATAACTTGCGCAAGATGGGCTACACGAATTGCATTTCCATGGACGGCGGCTGGCGCTCCTGGACTGAGGCTGGATTTCCCACAGAAAAAGAATGAACCGCCCGTCGGTTCAGTTGGCAAAGGATCCATTTCGCTTCGAGGGACGGGGCGTACACGGAGTCCTCAGGGATTGAAAGTCTCCAAAAATGCGTTGGGAGTGAGGATTTGAATGCCTCGGAAGGGGTGGAGAACGATCAGGTCAGCGTCGCCGGTGATGATGCACTCCGCCAGCCCGCATACGGCAAGTTCCAGGAATTTATCGTCTTTTGGATCGCGGCATGCGACGATTAGCAAATGAATGTCGACCCATTGGGCCTCGCGTGTTAGAGCGGCGAGGAAATGCCGGATGTCTTCCTCACTGATGTAACGGCGAAATTGCTTTCTACTTAAAACCTCGTAGAGCTCAGCCAAAACAGAAAAAGACAGCAAAACTTTCCCTCTCCGCCGCGCGAGATCAAGAGCCATCCGAGGTTTTGAATTGTTCAGAAGCAATGCACTTACAAGCACGCTGGTATCAAAAACGCGTCGGAATCATTCGCCTCTGAGCAACGAGTCCAGGAGTTCGGGAGTGAGCCCGCGGACCCTTGCTTTTTGGCCGACCTCATCCAGAATTTGTTCCAGGGGCGGGTTTTCGCCGAAAGTGAGCTCGCGAAGCCATAGGCCCAGCAAGGCCTGCATCTTTCGTTTTTGATCAGGTTCAGCGGAGTTATAAGCCCTCGCGGTTTGCGGATCGAGCGGAATTGTGATTGTGGGGTTAGCCATCTTGTTAGCCGACCTCCTGCTATTGTACGGGTGCCCGCGGAAATCCGGGAATAAATCTTTAGCACCGGGCTTGCGCGTTTTGCGTACAATGTTTATCTTTGTAGGATTCAAAAGGACGTTGCGAAACTGCTGGGGCGTGGTCCAATTGGTAGGGCACCTCACTGTTAATGAGGACGGTGTTGGTTCGAGTCCAACCGCCCCAGCCAAATCTTTCGCGGCCGATGTCCCGGCGATCCTCCCGATCCATTCCAAACGATTGCAGGGATTTATCGAAATCAGCGTGTGCGGGAAGTCTCCCCGGCCTTCGTATCCAGAGCGTTAAATAGCTTGTGTTATTTTTCCGCGGGAGTCCACGCGTACTTCCGCCGATAGGTATGGTCCATTGGGTGTGGTTTTGGGGTAGGCGGCGGAAGCAGGTCGGAGGGAAGATCGTGCCGGCCCAGCCCTCAATCCCCTAAAGGGATCCTCGGCGCGTCTTCCCTCCTACGGTTCCTACTGTTTGCACGCGGCAGGCCAAACACAAGGCGCTGAAAACACAGTGTTTTCATTCGCGTACCCCGGTAAAAAAGCCATGTCGCGGGAAATTTTTCCGGGGAAATATTACGCACTGGCGAAAAAGGGTGGGCTTGCGCCTAAATTGCTGGATGCCATCAAGAAGATTTACTCTTATCGTCTCTGAATGCCAGCGTCCTTGATCTTTCAAGTTGAAAAAGTGCTGAAAACCCCGCCGCCAAGATTGACTCCCCCGGTGCACCCTGCTACGTTGTAGGGTTACGATGGGCGAATTTTACCTGTAGTGTGCTGGGCCGGCAGTGGGGGCGGTGTTTGCAACATGGGCCAGACAAAAATAGTCATTCGGGGCGCGCGCCAGCACAACCTCAAAAACATCAGCCTCGAAATTCCGCGCAACACGCTGACCGTTATTACCGGGCTTTCCGGTTCCGGCAAATCGTCGCTCGCGTTTGACACGATTTACGCCGAGGGCCAGCGCCGCTACGTCGAATCGCTTTCCGCCTACGCGCGGCAATTCCTCGACCAGATGGAGCGGCCGGAAGTGGATTCCATCGAGGGCCTCTCGCCGTCGATCGCCATCGAGCAGAAGACCACCACGCGTTCGCCGCGCTCGACCGTGGGCACCATCACCGAAATTTACGATTACCTGCGCGTGGTTTACAGCTCGATCGGCACGCCGCACTGCCCGAAATGCGGCAAGCCCATCTCGCGCCAGTCCACCGACCAGATCGTGCGCTCCATCTTGCAAGGGGAACTGGCCAAGAGCGGCGACCGCGTCATGATCCTCGCGCCCATCGTGCGCGGCAGAAAAGGCGAATACCGCCAGGAGCTGGAGAAGTTGGCGCGCGACGGCTTTGTGCGCGCGCGCATCGACGGCGACCTCTGCCCGCTGGACGATCCGCCGCGCCTCGACAAGCGCAAGAATCACACCATCGAAGTCCTGATCGATCGCCTGCTGGTGAAGCCGGGCATCGCCGGGCGGCTCGAGCAATCCATCGCCACGGCGCTCAAGCTGGCCAAGGGCCTCGTCACCGTCGTGGTGGTGGGCGGGACCGAGCAAGTCTTCTCCGAAAAAATGGCCTGCAGCGAATGCGGCATTTCCGTGCCGCAGCTGGAGCCGCGCTCGTTCAGTTTCAATTCGCCGTATGGAGCGTGCCCGGCGTGCAACGGCCTGGGCTCGAAATACGATTTCGATCCGTCGAAAGTGATTGTCGACTGGACGCGGCCCCTCTTTGAAGGCGGACTCGGTCCCGGCTCGGGCTCCGTGTTTTTGCGGCGCAACCTCGAGTTGGGCGCGCTGGCGCACGGGTTCGATCTTTCCACTCCGTTCGAGAAATTTCCGCGCGAAGTGCAGAACCTGATCCTCTACGGCAATCCGCCCTCGAATGCCAAGAGCAATGGCGGCGGTTCGGCACGCGGAGCTCGCGCCGCGAAGGCCGCCGGGAAAACCCTTCCCGGGCTGCATTTCCAGGGCGTGGTCGGTTTTCTCGAATCGAATTTCGAGGAATCGGAGTCGGACACCTACCGCGATTGGATCGCGCAGTACATGTCGCCCGTGCCCTGCGCGGTTTGCGGCGAGCAGCGATTGCGTCCGGAAAGCCTGGCCGTGAAAGTGGGCGGGCGCTCCATCGCCGAATTTACCGGGCTGGCGATGTCCGACGCGCGCCCCGCCGTGAACGCAATTCGCAAGGGCTTGACCGAGCGCCAGATGGACATCGCCGGCCGCGCCCTCGCCGAAATTGCCGCGCGCCTCGATTTTCTGCTCGCCGTCGGCCTCGGATATCTCAGCCTGGATCGCTCCGCCGCAACGCTTTCGGGCGGCGAGGCGCAGCGCATTCGCCTCGCGACGCAAATCGGCTCGCAATTGCGCGGCGTGCTCTACGTACTGGACGAGCCGTCCATCGGCCTGCACGCGCGCGACAACGATCGCCTGATCACCTCGCTCGAAAAATTGCGCGACCTGGGCAACACCGTGCTCGTTGTCGAGCACGATGAAGAAACCATTCGCCGCGCCAACTACGTGGTGGACCTCGGCCCCGGCGCGGGCAATGCCGGTGGGCACCTCGTTGCCAAGGGCCGCCCCGAAGAAATCGAGCAGAGCGCCGATTCGCTGACGGGACGTTACCTGCGCGGGGAACTGAAGATTGCCGTGCCGCCGCAGCGCCGCGCGCCCAACGGCAAAGTGATTCGCCTGCTCGGCTGCGAAGCGAATAATTTGAAAGGCGTGGATCTCGAACTGCCGCTCGGCCTGCTTACGGTTGTGACCGGCGTTTCCGGCTCGGGGAAATCCACTTTAGTGAACGACATTCTGTATCGCGCCCTTGCGCAGTCGCTCTACCACTCCATGGAACGCCCCGGCGCGTTCCGCGCCATCGAAGGCGCCGCGCAGATCGACAAAGTGATCGAGATCGATCAGGCGCCCATCGGCCGCACGCCGCGCTCCAATCCCGCGACCTACACGGGCGTCTTCGCGCCGATCCGCGACCTCTTCGCCATGCTCCCCGAATCGCGCGAGCGCGGCTACCGCCCCGGCCGCTTCAGTTTCAACGTGAAGGGCGGACGCTGCGAAGCCTGCCAGGGCGGCGGCCTGCGCCGCATCGAAATGAATTTCCTGCCCGACGTGTACGTCACCTGCGAAGTCTGCCGCGGCCGCCGCTACAACGCGGAAACGCTGGCCGTGCGCTACAAAGGCCACTCGATTTCCGACCTGCTGGACATGCAAATCGTGGACGCGCTGAAAATCCTGGAAAATATTCCGCAAATCCGCGCGAAGCTGGAAACGCTGGTGGACGTCGGCCTCGGCTACATCCAGCTGGGCCAATCCTCCACCACGCTTTCCGGCGGCGAAGCCCAGCGCATCAAGCTCGCTAAAGAGCTTTCCAAACGCCAGACCGGCCGAACCCTCTACATCCTGGACGAGCCCACCACCGGCCTGCACTTCGACGACGTAAAAAAACTCCTCGACGTCCTGAACCGCCTCGCCGACCTCGGCAACACCGTCCTCGTCATCGAGCACCACCTCGACGTAATCAAGCAAGCCGACTGGATCATCGACCTAGGCCCCGAAGGCGGCGAAGGCGGAGGGCGCATCGTAGCGCAAGGCACGCCCGAGCAGGTTGCGCGGGTGAAGAAATCGTACACGGGGCAGGTGCTCGCGCGTGTTTTGAACGGGGCGAATGGAAATCATGCGTGACTTCTTCCGTCTCGAGGATAGGTTTCCAAAAACCCCAGTCGCTATTTGACCTTCATTTTCTTCGCCGCTTTTGCAAATTCCTTTGGGTATTTCAAACGCAGCCTATAGGAGTCTTCAAGCGCGACGACCCCATAGAAAACAGTTCGACGATCTTCAACAGACTTGTTGACAGCCAGGCCTTTCAACTGCTGAGAGACAGTCTCGGCAATAGTACCCTCATACTGCAGAAGGAACAGTTGGGCGTCAGAATCAAATAATCTTTGAATCTGGTCACCGTTCTTCCCCATCTTGCCCGGTGTCAACGTGCCGGTCGTTGCCGGACCCTTTAGCCCGATTGCAGCAGCGTAGCGCGTACCACCAACATTTACGTGACTTGTATATAAATCATTCTTTTCCCCGCCCCAGTCTTTGAACACGCCTTTGTTGCCCAGAACATTTGCTATTCCAATTTTGAAGACTTTTTCTGGAAGGCGCGGAGGATCAAGCTTGTCGGGTATCATCTTGTGTTTCAATGAACGAACTCTTGAGAAATTCCGTATTCCGTCGATAGAAATAGGCCTGACATCAAGGAATAGATCCGCGGATGTTCGAGGTATTTTGAAGCGGATTTCAGTATATCGCGTGCCTGGTTTTCGCAGTGTGACGTGGCCCGCTAGTCTTGCTTTGTTTTCTGCGAGGTCCATGATTTTTTGCTTTACAGCATTGATGTTCGGGTACTTTCGGTATGCGATCCGCCTGTTGTGCCGGACCTTCTCAAACAGCTGATGAGCCGCCAGTGGGCTTGCAATTTCCAACACTCTCTTGTACGAGAGGTGGACTCTCTTGCCGATCTCTTCCGCCGTCTTGGGGTCCTTCGATTTTCCCCGACAAATTTCCCAAAAGACGGTCCTTCTTTGCGGAGATTTGCATAGCAACTTCGCGAAATGCTCAATCTTCTCCGGCGCGAAAGCAGAAAAATCCGACACCTGATGAACGTTTTCCATCACCGAGGCTTAGGAACCCCTTTCAAGAATTCGTTGACCCAGGTCTTTGACTTATTTACTGCACGGGCGATCGTCCCCTGACTAGCCCCTGCCGTCCAAAGGCTGATCGCCAACAACTTTGAGAGTAGTTCCTCGGCCTGGCCGTTCGGTGCCTGGATTTCGCGTGCCACAAATGCCTCACTTTCATTCCATGATTGTTATGTCTTACCGCCGGCATCCGCGTGTAATCTCTTGTATTAAGCGTGGTGGAGGGCATAAGACCAAGCGATCTGGAACACAGTTGGAAGATCGCGGCGTTTTACGCCAAGTCAGGGCCCCGTTTACCCACGTGACGTCTTCGCAGCTTTCTTCTTCGACGAGCTTTTTTTTGATTTTGCTTCGGACAACCTCACGCTCACTGTCGCGGGTGTCGTTCCTGCAATCTCAGCGATAAGGTTGCGATCCAGTCCAAGTGCTCCTAGCACGAGTATTGCTTCGGTGGGCTTCATGCCTTTTACAGCGTTCGCCGCAGTCAAAGCTACGAGCTGGTCAATTTTCTTGGTAATATTCCTCAGACCTTCTTCGCTCACGTGGGGTCCTCCAGGTTTCGCCTAGCGCGTTTTAGCCTTCTCGGTCTTCATGGCAGGGAGGTACAGCAGCCGATGGTAGTGGGGTTTTGAGCTGGTGCCGACGTTATAGACTATCCCCTGCTCTTCCCAATTCCTTAGAACAACACTCATGGTAGGTTGCGATACGCCTGCGAGTTTCGCGAGTTCCGTTACTCCAATTGCGCCGTCGAGCGCGTTGTACACCTTAAGATATGCCCTGGGATTACGTTTCCCGCCGCAGACAATTTTGGAAATAGTGGGCAGGCCAATGGTGCCTCCCGCGAGCAAGCCGATAATTGCAGCATTCTGGCGCTCTAGTCTCTCTGACATCCTTGGATACCCTCACTGCGATGGAACAAACCCCAAATGGAGGGAATATAACAGTTGCAAGGTTAATCTTACTATATATCTCTGGTCAAGAAGCCATTTTAAATGGGCGGGTGACCGAGACTTTTCGGGGTGTTGAATTTGCGGGCGTCCCGTTCTTCGGTGTTGGAAGGGCGGGGCTTTTATCGGGCTATCCTGCGGTTTCATGAGGGCGCTCAGGGAGAGCCAAGAATGGTTGTCCTAGCAGGCCGCGGAAAAAAAGCCTTGTTCTGTCATTCTGAGCGAAGCGAAGAATCTCTCTTCGATTTAAGTATAAGGAAAGAAACAAGGAGAGATTCTTCGCTTCGCTCAGAATGACAGAGGCTTGAGTTTTTCCGCGCGGGTGGCCCGGGCTTTGCGGGATTTTGAACTTGCTGGTGCCCCGTTCTCGCCGCGGCGAGAACGGGGCTTTTGTCGGTGTCGTCTTGGGTCGCGCACGACAAATCTTAAGGTTTGAGCAGGACGAGCTGTCTTGCTTTGCTTGACATGGCTTGATCGAACGTCACAAGGGTTAATTGGGCGGCCATCGCAAACGCGGCGAGGTAGGAATCTGCCCAATCCTTTGGAGCGGCTTGACCCGACTGCGTTAAATCACGAAACGCCGCTTCGATCTCCGGCGGCTCGTCCAGAAAAACGATTCGTTCATCCTGCAACCAGCGGTCATACGTCCTCCAAGCCGCCGCCTGAGCCATCACTTCCCTCTGGCCCATCACCGCCTCCAGGGTCAGAAGCCGCAGCAACCCCAGCTGCGTGAACCTGCAAAAGAACAGGCGTCCCGACCCGCCGATCGATTCGAACCATTTCGTCGCGCGGACGTGGTGGGCGTGTCTCTCGATCGTGAGCGCGATCCAGACGTTGATGTCAGGGAAAAGAAATGAGGTCGTAGATTTTGGCATTGTCAAGATGGAGTGTGCCTGGCTCCTTCGATGGCACGAGTGGAAGTTTTACCCTCCGGCCACGCCTCCGCCGAGGCCCTTTCAAGACCTGTTCCACGCCCCGCAGGATCAATTCTTTCGCCGATCTGCCTTCGCTTGCGGCGCGAGACTTCAGCCGACGGTAAACGGGGTCCGGAATGTCCACGGTAGTTCTCATACTTTGATGCTACCATATTTATGGTTGATAGTTCAACCCACGATGTGTCAGATTAGGTGCTAGAGCACTGGGCGGGTGGCCCAGGCTTTGCGGGATTTTGAACTTGCGGGTGCGCCGTTCCCGCCGCGGCGAGGGGGGGGCTTTTGTCGGTGGGATCCGGATTTAGGCATGAGAAACCAAACCAAGAACCCGACCTTGAAAATCCTCTAGGACGAGGCACTGGGTTGCCCAAGTTTAGATTCAGACAGAAAGCGTTCTGCCGGACGGCAAAAAAAACGGGCGCCCGCGAATGGCGGACGCCCTTCAGTAAGAAAGCTTCCGGATTGCGGTCAGCTCTTTTTGGTCAGTTCGGTGTAGATCACTTCGGTCAGGGTGGCGAAAGTCGGTCCGCCATTCGGATTGGGCGGCGGCGCGGCGGTGGGCTCGCCAAATGAGGTCTTGATGTCGTCGAGTGACTTGCCCTGCGCAACCATGGCCTTCATCTTGTTGTATTTGTCCTGAACGAGGTCGATCTTTTTCTGAATGTCGGCCTTGGTCATCATTTCGCCGTGGCCGGTCAGGTAGGTATCCGCGTCAAGACCAAGCATGCCTTTGGCATTTTCGATCCATCCGAGGGTGGAGCCGTGCTTTTCGAGGTGAATCAAAACGTCGGGGCGGTTTGAGATCAGCATGTCGCCGCCGAAGACGATTTTTTCGTCGGGGAGATAGACGACGGTATCGCCGCTGGTGTGGCCCGGCGCCCAGTGGTGAAGAACGATGTGGACGCCGTCGATGGTCAGCTTATCGGTCTTGTCGTAAGTTTTGGTAGGAAGGCGATTCTGGGGCGCGGGGTTTTTGCTGCCGGCGGACGCTTCCATTTCCTTTTTGCAGTTTGCCTGGGCAATGATGGTTAAGCCATCCGGAAATGCGGCGAGCCCGTTTACGTGGTCGCCGTCACTGTGAGTGATAAGGACCGTATTCACGGCCTTGGGGGTGATTTTGGCGATTTCGGCGATCACGCCCTTTTCCGAATCAACCGTGGTCTTGGTATCCACGACGATCACGCCGGTCTTGCCCACAATGAAACCGTCATTTGAGCCCGCCCCGCCCTGAACCCAGTACACATTGCCCTTGACGTTCGTCACTTTGAGGGGTGGAGGCTGCTGCTGCGCCCCGGCCACCTGGGCAAATAAGCAGAGAGCCGCAACCGCCGCCAGCTCGAGAACTGGTCTTGCCACATTCTTCATGAATTCCTCCTCCAACAACTTTCCTCCGCAGTGGCGAACCCTCTGCCGCGTTCGGGATCCAGTCCGCCGCCTTGGTTCATGGACGCAAATCCGCGAATTTCCGTTTCACCTTCTGGAAAAGCGATCTCATTGAGTCTCGTGGCTGATGGGCCGGGTGGCCCGGGCTTTGCGGGATTTTGAATTTGTGCCACATCCTTGACGGTTTTCAATGGTGGGGCATTGATGAAAGCGCAGACCAATGAGGGTCCTGTGAGCGCCAGCCCCGCTTCCTGTCATTCTGAGCGAAGCGAAGAATCTCTCCGTGGTTTTGCGTATGTCGTAGGCGACTGTAGTTCCGCAGCCAAGTCCCGCCAGTGCGAATTGAAAGACTCGATCAACGCAATCTTCCTTTCCCGTAACCATCCCTTGATTTGCTTCTCCCGCGCAATGGCGATACAGATGTCTCCGAAGGCCTCGAAATACACGAGTTCAGTCACGCGGTAGCGAGCGGTAAATCCCGGGACGCGCATCGCTTTGTGTTCCCTGACGCGGCGCAGGAGATCGCCCGTCACGCCGATGTAGAGAACGCGCGAGGCGCTCGCCATGATATAGACATGGTAGGTTTTCACCGGGGAGTCCCTGGCGCGTGATTATACGCACTCTGGCAAGGACCGTGACAGAGAGATTCTTCGCTTCGCTCAGAATGACACTCAGTTGGGCGGGTGGCACGGGCATTGCGGAATTTTGAAATTGTGAGTGGCCCGTACTTCGGTGTTGGAAAGGTGGGACTTTTATCACTGTTATCCGGACCCGGGCGCTAGAAATCAAACCAAGTGCGCACTAAGAACTCTTGGTTTTCTTGGTCCAGTGAAGAGAACGAACGAGCGCCCGTGCGGATTGAAACGGCCCATGCACGCGGCCCCGCCTGATGTCGTCGAGCCCTTCCGCAAGACGTTTTTCGATCAGCGACTTAGGAGTGCGACTCATGCAGTCACCATCCGTCATTCCCGTTTGACTTCCTCAATCAGAGTGATAGGCTGAATTCGAAGGCCGAAAACGTCATCCTCGCTAGTACATCAAGGATATACATGAGGCATAAGAAAAACAACTCAACGAAAAGGGAAACATCGTGTGAATACAGCTTCACGGTGTTTTTTGAACCGGCCGCGGAAGGCGGTTATGTGGTTACTTGTCCTGCTTTGCCGGGCCTGGTCACTGAAGGAGATTCCTTGGCGGAGGCACGGAAAATGGCCCGGGACGCCATTCGCGCCAATCTGGAAAGTTTGCGTAAAGATGGGGAGGCCATTCCGAGCGATCCGAAATTCGTTTCAGACCCCGTAAAAGAAAAGACCAGCGTCGCGATTCCCGCATGAGCAGGCGTCTGCCCGCAGTCAAGCCCAAGGAAGTGTTGAGGGCGCTTGGCAGGGCAGGTTTTTTTATCCACCACACTTCGGGAAGTCATCATGTTCTCAAGCATCCGGAGAAGCAACACTTGCGCGTGACGGTGCCTTTCCACAACTAAGGATTTGAAGCGCCGAACCCTCGCGTCAATCATCGAACAGGCGGGTTTGACCACGGAAGAGTTCAGCGACCTGCTTTAGTTCTTCCTCGCTTCAGTTTGTTTGCGGTCAGGTTCGTCTACGCGCAGCCGCGCCGGCAGCTTTCCCGAGTCGTTTCTGCGTGGCGGCAAACGCGGCTTTCATGCCGGCGCGAGCTTTGCCAGTCTGCATTGGCGCCAGCAAGGCATCGAATCCGTGGCCCAGAGAATCGAGCGTAGCACGCGATAATGCGCCGTATTCCCCCATCGAGAGCAGGACCGCCTTGGGAGTCTCGTGCCTGGTGATGAGCGCCATGCCGCTTTGAAGAACCATGTCCAGAAGTTCCCCGAATCTGTTCTTGGCCTCGGTTGCGCTGACCTTGATCGGCTCCTCGCCACGGCGATTGCGAATCGCAGCTGCGGGATTTCGCTTTGAACGACTGCTCGGAATCGGCAATGTCAATCTCCTATTGAGCAAACCACAGCAGCTCGGACGCCTTGCAATTATTAATTATTTTAGCTAATTTAGCTAAAATAGTCAACTTAGGGAGGAGCGGGTGCACACCAAATTTGAAAGGCGTTCCCGGGGCGCGGTTCCAATGGAGGTCGGGACTTCAGTCCCGACGAAAAGCGTTGCGGAAAGAGGGGTTTTAACCCCTGAAGCTTCAGGGGCTGATGCCCACTACGATAAGCTACCTGAATGGCCGAGCTGTCCTTCCTTCGTCAGGATGAATAGTTCGGCCATCCGGGCGACGAAACCCCGCAAGCTGAGGCGTGCGCTACTGATTAAATTTGTCCGTACCCGCCGTCCACGTTGATTTCCACGCCGGTGATGTAGGACGCGTCTTGCGAAGCGAGGAACGCCACGGCGCCTGCCACTTCCTCCGGCTGTCCGAACCGCTTCATTGGGACTCTCTCCTTGACTCCCTTTGCGAATTCATCGATGGCTTCCTGGGGCAGCCCGGTCCTGCCGAAGATCGGCGTCTCAATGGGGCCCGGTGCGACTGTGTTTACGCGGATGCCGCGGCCCACGAGTTCTGCCGCCGCGGTTCTGGCCAGGGAGCGCATGGCAGCCTTGGTGCTGGAATACGCGCTGGCGCCGACGGTGCCGTTGCTGTCCACGACGCTGGTATTCAGGATGATGGACGCGCCATCGTTCAGAAAGGGCAGCGCTTTTTGGATGGTGAAGTAGGCGCCTTTGATGTTGATGTCAAAGGTCTCATCGAACGCGCTTTCGGATGTCTCGGCAAGCGGCGCGAATTTTGCGATTCCCGCGTTCACAAACAGCACGTCAATTTTTCCGAGCTTCCGTGAAACCTCTGCAAACAGCTTGTCTATATCTTTGAGATTGGATACGTCCGACTGGACGGCCACAACGCCGTTTCCGATCGTCTTTACCGCTTCATCCAGAGTCTTCTTGCTTCGGCCAGAGATGGCCACTCGCGCGCCTTCTTCCTGAAAGCGTTTCGCTGTTGCCAGGCCGATGCCGCTGTTTCCGCCGGTCACTACCGCCACTTTTCCTTCGAGTCGTTTCATGTGCGTCTCCTTTTGCTCCCTGAATTGCCGGCTGGCTTTCTCCGGAGGCATCCCTGCGGCCGGAACCAGCATCCATATGATTTCGATATTTAGATGAGTATCGAAATGAGAGGATGCAGCTTTTTTGGCATTATTTCGGTCAGGGTGAAATCCAGGCTGGCGTCCCGGTCAATAAGTTCGTTACACTGAGGTTAGGCCATGAACCGTTCCGAGATCGAAAAAATATCGAAAGCCCTGGCCGACGAGACACGCCTCAAAATCTTTGAGGCCATTTCGGCGGGCAAGCAGATGACCTGCGGCGACATTGTTTCGATGCGCGGCGTAACGCCCGCAACCGTTTCCCACCATCTCAAGATTCTGAGCGAAGCCGGGCTGATTGACTGCCGCCGCGCAGGGCAATTCGTCTATAGCCGGGCCATCCCCGAAACCATTGCGGGCTACACACGAGCGCTCTCAAAAATCGCGCGAACCAACAACAGGAAAGTGGCGCGCCGCCGCTGAATCCCGCGGGATTCGCCGGGACTTGGAAGCCATTCCAACTTCAACTGGCCATGCGCCTGCGGGCTGAAGAGCAGTTTTCCCACACTTGCGCGTAGCGAAAACTGCCGCTACAGTGATTGTAGTGTCCTTGCGCGCCGGTACCCCCGACAGCGCCTTGCCACTCTGAAATGGGCTACGAAGATCAAAGTACGTCCGGTGCAGCGCCTGCCAGGGCTCGTTCGAATGACCCTATGGATAGCGCCTCGGAAGACGTTCCACCCTCCGCCATGGAACCCCTGCAACCTGGGCCACAGCACCTGCAGGACATTCCTCTTTCTCCGGACGCGCCGCGCTTCCATGCCGGGCTCTCCGACGGTTTGCGTGTTGCATGGGGCTG
>Ga0210396_10001022_pt1 | contig 31895 bp, 28 predicted proteins | sample IncBWH17OmetaG_FD_155466 | JGI IMG/M metagenome (GOLD analysis project Ga0210396, IMG submission 155466) | Forest soil microbial communities from Barre Woods Harvard Forest LTER site, Petersham, Massachusetts, United States - Inc-BW-H-17-O ...
ATACGAAACGACGCCTTGCGTGACCGTTCCGAGCGGGGAGACGTCCGCGACCGTACCGTTCAGCGATAGATCCGGGATCGCATCGAACGTGAGCGTAACGTTCTGTCCGGCCTGCACTTTTGCCGCATCAACTTCGTTCAACGAAAGATCGGCGATGTCCTCACTGGTGATCTCAGTTGCCGCGTTCGTCGCGCTCCCCACGGTATCTCCAACATGCAAATTCAGATTTGCGATGGTACCGGCGATCGGTGCCGTAATGGTGTAATCGGCGAGCTGCGTCTCGGCTTGCTGCAATGCGTTCTGCTGTTGCTGGATGGAAAGCTGGTCGGATTGTATGTCCAGCTGGTCGGGGCCCTGCTGTAATTGTTGTAGGGTCTCCTGATCTTCCGTAATGGTATTTGCATCATTCACGATCGCTTGTTGGTCCGAGGTGATCTGATTCTTGTCGTTCTGCAGGGCGGTCAAATGGGAATCGATCTTCGTGATGTCCGAAGAAAGTTCCGATAGCGCGTTCGTCGATTCGCTGACGGGTGTCTCGCTGTGGTTGGTCGTCTGATTTTGGTAGAACTCGATAAAAGAGTTGGCAGTGTTAAGGCCGGTTTGTTCGGCTTGAACCGCGGCGTATGTTTCCGAAAGTACCGAAGCGATCGTCGATGTTGAGGCGGTAGAGGTCGTTTTCTGGAAATCCGCGTACGTTTGGTCGTACGAACTCAAAGCCGCTTGGTAATCGTTGAAGGTATTCGTGCGAAGGGAAACGGCATCAGGTGAATCCCAATTCTCCGTCGCGCTCTGATAATAGTCGATATTCCACTGAGCGCCGCGCGATGCTTCGGTGCCGGTCACGACATCCTGCAGCTGCGTTTGTATCGTCGGCAGATCGAGGAAGGTCGCGACGATGTCGCTGTACGAGGTCGCGTACTCGTTCGCAAGATTCGTCTGATCGTTCTGTTCGGATTGTTGCGCTTTCAAGATATTGTCCTGATCCTGTGTGAGCTGCAACTGCGTCGGTGGTTCCTGCAGTTTTTGTAAATTGAGCTGTGCGCTTTGCAATGACGCTTTCGCGCTCTGCACGCTGTTGTATTCGTTTGTGGAGTTGATGTACGCAAGAGCCTGGCCCGCACGGACCTGCGCGCCGTCTTTCACCAAGACCTGCGTGATCTGTCCTGATGCCTGCGGATTGATCGTGATCTCATTGGAGGGTGTCACCTGGCCGGAGCCTGAAACTGTCTGGACGATGGTGCCGCTTTGGACGCTCGTGAGGGCATAGGTGGTCGGCGTGCTCGAACCATGCACTTTGCCGTAGATCCACCAGCCGCCCCAAACGAGGACCACTGCAATAACGACGCTCCACACTTTGTGGGCAATAGCGAATTTTTTTATAGAGGACCACCAGCTCTTGAGCTTTGACATACAGAGAACAGTTGAGGGATGTACGTCAATACTACACCGAATTTGAGGGCTTTATTACATGTCGTGTGATACAGTAGCAGCATGAAAACGGCGGTTTTTGGAGGAGGCTGCTTCTGGTGCACGGAGGCCATATTTCAGATGTTAAAGGGCGTGTCGAAAGTCGAGTCTGGTTATGCAGGCGGTAAAACAGGTCGCCCATCCTACGAGCAAGTCTCGAGCGGGAACACCGGCCATGCCGAGGTGATCCGTGTGACCTACGATCCCGCAGTCATTTCCTACGAAGATCTGCTGACCGTCTTTTTCGGTTCACACGACCCGACCACGTCGAACAGGCAAGGGGCGGATGTCGGCGAACAATATCGCTCGATCATTTTGTACCAAACGGAGGAAGAAAAAGCGGCAGCCGAAAAGTTGGTCAAAGAGGTCGACGAGTCTCTACAGGACGGCACACATGTCGTTACGCAGGTCGTTCCGCTGCAGGAATTTTTTCCCGCGGAAAGCTATCATCAGAATTATTTCAAATCCAACACTTCCGCGCCGTACTGCCAGATCGTCATCGAGCCGAAGATAGAAAAGGTAAAAAAGCGTTTCGCTGAGTTGGTGAAACAGGCTTAAGCAGAGCCAACTTCTCGACCATTGACATATGCCACAGTTAGTGGTATCATTGCAGTAGTCAATAAATTCAACCCGGAGGACTTAACCGATGCGTGATCCCATCATCCTGCGCAGCACTCTCGCCGGCTACCTTTCGACCATTTTCTGGTCGATCGTATGGGCCATCGTCTTTTTCGCAGCAAACCGCTATCTGGCGGCGATGCTTGCGGAGGCTTCCTACGCCAGCACGCACCGCGTCTACTTCGACTACAACCACCGTCCGTGGTACGCGGATGACTTTCTTCTGACGTGCGTCCAGATCGGCTATTGGGCCGCGGCAACCGTCGCAGGCATCATCGTGCTCTTCGGCGTGGTCGGAACGGCCGTATATTCGCGGCTTGAGGTCAACATCCTCACGGCGAACGACAAGGGCGTGTGGGACAAGGTGGAATATTCCGCCGTCGGCTTTCCGTTCAGCAAAATTGCAGCGAAGCTTTCGCTGAATCGCGTCATCAAGGTGACCGTGCAGCAGTCGAGCATTGATCGGCTGATCGACACCGGCTCGCTGACGCTGACGATTTCGACGTTCGCGAACGCCGAGGCCGAAGAGAGCACGTGGACCATCCCCGCCATCAAGGCTCCGTACAAGGCGATGAACGACATTCTCGCCGGCACGGCGCCCCACGAAGGCCTCGAGGTCCGTCCCAAGAGCTCTTGATAAAAGAGCCGGTCGGGAACAAGTTCTTATCGGAATACCTTTGAACCGCGGTGCGTTACCGCGGTTCTTCTTTTATTGATATTGGGTATAGTTCACGTATGAAGCTCGACGAATTCGAACAACTCGTTTCCGATGGCTTCGACCGACTGCCCGAATGGGTGCGGCAGAAGATATCGAACGTTGCCATATTGGTCGAGGATGAACCAAGCAAAGAGGACAGACACGCCCAAGGATTGAGCGACGACGAGACGCTGCTCGGATTGTACAAAGGGATCCCATTATCGGCTCGCGGGGAAATGTACGGCGTCGGCATGACGTTACCGGACACCATCACGATTTATATGCTGCCGACACTCGAGATGGCCGACGATGAATGCGGATCGGGTGTTTCGGAAGAGGTGTTCAGAGAGCACGTTCGCAAGATCGTTGCCGATACCATCTGGCACGAATTCGCTCATCATTTCGGAATGGACGAGGCGGCTGTCCACAGGCGTGAGGTTGAACGGCACGACGGGGAGGTACACTGAACACGGTGCCCTTGTTTCTGAGCATCGGTGGCTCTGTCCACTGCGTTTGACGCCTCCCTGTTATCGACTTGAGCCGCCGGCAACGACGGCTCTTTTTTCTGCTATAGTTTCGCCATGACAATGCTTTCAGAGACTCTCCGTGAGCGCGGCTACGTCCACCAGTTCTCGGCGGACAAACTCGAAACGGTAACAGACGGCCCGAAGCGGACCGTGTACCTCGGCATCGATCCGTCTGCCGACTCACTGCACGTCGGTAACCTTGTGGGTCTGCTCGTGCTGCGCCGCTTTCTCGAAGATGGACACAAGATCATCATCCTCACCGGAGGAGGCACCGGCATGATCGGGGATCCGGGAGGGAAGAGCGAAGAGCGAAACCTGCTCGACGAGGAAACCATCCAAAAGAATTCCAAAGCCGTTGCGACCCAGATACGCAATGTGTTCGGCGGCGGGGATTTTATCGAAGAGAACAACGCGAAGTGGTTGAATGACCTGAACCTGCTTGAATTTTTGCGCGATGTCGGCAAGCATTTCACTGTCAACGCGATGATCAAGAAGGACATGGTACGCGACCGTCTCGAAAAGGAGGCGCCGATATCGTTCACCGAATTCAGCTACTCGCTCTTGCAGGGATATGACTTTTTGCATCTCAACGAGGAGTACGGGTGCGACGTGCAGGTCGGAGGCTCGGACCAATGGAGCAACATTCTCGCAGGTGTCGAATTCATCCGACGTAAGTCTGACAAGGAAGTGTTCGCGTTCACGTGGCCGCTCGTCGTCAACAAATCCACCGGAAAAAAGTTCGGCAAGAGCGAGCAAGGTGCCGTATGGCTCGATCCGGAGAAAACATCGCCGTTCCGTTTCTATCAGTTTTTTCTCAATGTCGAGGACGAAACCGTTGAGGAACTACTGTTGAAGATGACGTTGCTCCCTCGCGTGGAGCTCGACGCGGTCATGGAGCTGCAAAAACGGGACCCGAAAGAGCGACATGCACAAAAGCTGCTTGCGCGGGCGGTCACGACCCTCGTACACGGCGAAGAGGCTGCCGAAGAAGGGGAGCGCATTTCCCAGATATTGTTCGGTGACGAAAGTACCGATGCTTTGGATGAAAAGTCGGCTGCGGCACTTCGCGCAGCTGCGCCGACCTGCGAAGTTTCGGAGGGTCAGCAGATCGTCGACGTGCTAGTCGCGTCAAAACTTGCCGAGTCGAAACGCGAGGCCAGAAAGTTCCTCGACGACTCGGCCGTGACGCTCAACGATGTCGTTGCGAGCGCAAATCAGGCACTTGCAGCTGAAGATTTCAAACATGGCGTCGCGCTTCTGAAGCGAGGGAAGCGCAATGTCTGCGTCCTGACGCTCGCATAACAAAGGGCGGCCGTATTGCCGCCCCTGCCTTTCGATGACGCTCAGTCTTCTTTGCCTTTGCCTGTATTCGGTTCGAGTGCAAGATCTTTGGTCGCCTTCTTGGCGAGCTCCTCCGCGTACTGCGCGATTCGGTCGAGCGAGACGCGAACACGGACGCCCTTGTGTTGGTCGATCTCCTTCTTGAGAGTGACATAGAACGCATTACCGAGTCGGCGACGCGGTCCGAGTCGGATATTCTCGCTTCGTAGCTTTTTGATCCTCGCCTCCTCCGCATGTCGTTCTGCCGTTTGATCGATGATCTTGTCGACCATTGAGCGTTTGTCAGTTGTTCGTTTTGCCATTCAGCGGATTCTCCTCGCTGCTCGAGTGACCTAAGCGCACGATAGCATACGGTCATCGCATATTGCAAAACCGCGTAAAAGCGGTATAGTTGTTCCACGCGTATTGCGTGCTCGACTACCCAAGTTTCCGCAACGAACGACTTGAGCAAGGAGGATAAAAGATGCAGTTCCAATGCAGTATCGTCGCACAGGACGCGCCGCAAATGCGACCGTCCGGTAAATGCAGGCAGTGTTCGGAAGATCTGCCGCAGACGCCCGTGCGCGACGACAGGAGTGGCGATATGTTCTGCACCACGACTTGTCGGGATATCTTCCGGCACTCGATCCTGAAGGCCTGACGGCCAACGAGAAGAAATCCAGCGTGAACCTTAGGCGGCTACCGGCCGCCATTTTCTTTAGCGATAATTTGCAATAAATTTGGTAGAGTAGAGGATTCTTATGGCAGTTTTCAAGCTCAGATCGGACTATAAACCGGCAGGCGACCAGCCGGAGGCCATTTCCGCGTTAGTCGGTGGTCTTAAAGAGGGGAAGCGGGACCAGACCCTTTTAGGCGTAACCGGTTCGGGGAAGACGTTCACCGTCGCGAGTATTATCAACGAGGTGCAGCGGCCGACCCTCGTGATCGCGCACAACAAGACGCTCGCGGCGCAGCTCGCGTCGGAATATCGCGAGTTCTTTCCGGACGCCGCCGTGCACTATTTCGTTTCGTATTACGACTACTACCAGCCCGAGGCGTACATGCCCGTCTCCGACACCTACATCGAAAAAGAAGCCCAGATCAACGAAGACATCGAGCGATTGCGCCATGCCGCGACGCAGGCGCTTTTGACGCGCAAAGACGTCATTGTCGTGTCGTCGGTTTCCTGCATATACGGATTGGGTTCACCTGTCGAGTATGAAAAGGTGAATTTAAAATTAAAGACCGGCGAGCCGATGACGCGTGCGGCGCTCACGCGCAAGCTCATATCAATATATTTCGAGCGCGTTGCCGGCGATCTGAAGCCGGGTACGTTCCGCGCGCTCGGCAGCAAGGTCGAGGTCATGCCGGCGAGCGAACGCACGATCTATCGCTTCGATCTCGCAGCGGGCAGGATCGGCACCATCGAGGAGCTCGACCCGATCACCCGTGAGATATCAACGACGCACGAGGCGGTGTTCCTTTTTCCTGCACGGCAGTACGTCACGCCCAAGGACGTACAGGATGCGGCCCTCGCTGATATCGAAGCGGAACTCGCGCTACGACTCAAAGAGCTCAATGAAGAAGGCAAGATACTTGAAGCGGAGCGTCTGAAGCGTCGCACCCGGCAGGACATAGCGATGATCCGCGAGTTCGGTTATTGCAACGGCATTGAGAACTATTCCAGACATTTCGACCGCAGAAAGCCGGGTGAGCCGCCTTATACGCTGCTCAGTTATTTTCCGAAGGATTTTTTGACCGTTATCGATGAGTCGCACGTGACGGTGCCGCAGATCGGCGGTATGTACGCAGGCGATCGTTCACGCAAGCTGACTCTGATCGAGCACGGGTTCCGTTTGCCGAGCGCGCTCGACAATCGTCCGCTCAAATTCGATGAGTTCGTGCAGCGCATCGGTCAGACCATCTATACATCTGCGACGCCCTCGGAGTACGAATTGGAACGAAGCGGGACTCCTGTGGAAATGGTCGTTCGACCGACCGGGCTTATCGATCCGGAGATCGTTGTGCGACCTGTCGTTTCTTCGGGCGATTACAGCGGACAGGTTAAAGACTTTATCGCGGAAGCAGAAGCGACGACCAAGAAAGGCGCTCGCACGATGGTCACGGTACTCACCAAAAAGATGGCAGAAGATCTTGCACAGTTCCTGGTCGAAAAAGGCATCAAGGCGCGCTACGTGCACAGCGATATTCTCACCATCGAGCGCATCGAGATCCTCACCGATTTTCGCAAAGGCGTGTTCGACGTTCTCGTCGGTGTGAACCTGCTACGCGAGGGGTTGGACTTGCCTGAAGTCGAGTTGGTCGGCATCCTCGACGCCGATAAAGAAGGTTTCTTGCGCTCCGCAACGTCGCTCATCCAGACCATCGGTCGGGCCGCGCGTAACGTGGACGGCCGCGTATTGTTGTACGCCGATCATATGACGGGTTCTCTTGACCGCGCAATAGGCGAGACCAACCGGCGTCGGGCAGTGCAGATCGCCTACAACAAAGAGCACGGCATCACGCCCCAAACGATCAAGAAACGTATCAGAGACATTACGGGCGATATCGAGCGCACGCGCAAACGCGCTATCAAAGAATTGGCAGAATACGACGCGAACGCGTTCGGCGGCGATATGAAAAAGCTTATCAAGGACAAGCGTCGCCAAATGCACGACGCAGCCGATCGTTTGGATTTCGAGACCGCTGCGCTCCTGCGCGATGAGGTCCGTACGCTGGAGGAAGCGGCTGCAAAATAAGTATGCAGGAAGTACAGGAAAATATTACACTCGCGCCTATTACGACATTTCAGATCGGCGGACCTGCGCGCTACTTCGTCGACGTTCGCAGCGAAGCGGAGATCAAGGAGGCTATCGAATGGGCCAATGAGCGAAAGCTCAAGTTCGTCATCTTGGGCGGCTGCAGCAACATTTTGGCTCCGGACGAGGGGTTGGATGCGCTTGTCATCCATATTGTCGGTAACCTCTGCAGCGTGAAAGACGGTGTCGTTGACACATGGGCCGGTTCGAACCTATTGGTCCTTTTGCAAACCGCTGCAGCACAAGGGTGGGGCGGCTGGGAAAAGCTCGCCGGCATTCCGGGCACGGTCGGCGGAGCGGTGCGCGGTAACGCGGGAGCTTTTGGCAGTGAGATAAAAGATTTCGCGATCACCGTTCGCGGCCTTCATTCGCGAACGGGGGAGACAAAAGAGTTCTCGAACGGGGAGTGCGATTTTTCGTACCGTCATAGTTTTTTCAAGGATCACCCCGAGTGGATAATCACCCGCGCGGTATTGCAGTTACAGAAGATCGAGCCCGCGGAAAGTACAAAACTTGCGGAAGACACGATCGCGGAGCGCGAGAAGCGGCATTTGCAGAATGTGAAAGCCGCCGGCAGTTTCTTTATGAACCCGGTGGCGCCGGCGAAAGTCGTCGAGATGTTCGAAAAGGAGAAGAATGTCAAATCGCGCGAGAGCCGTGTTCCGGCCGGTTGGCTCATCGAAAAAGCGGGGATGAAAGGCGCGATCGTCGGCGGCGCGATCGCAAGTCTGCAGCACCCGAACTACCTTGTGAATCAGGGGAATGCGACGGCGGCGGATGTGAGAACGCTTGCCGGACAGGTCAAAGCAAAAGTAAAACGGGACTTCTCGGTCGAGCTGCAAGAAGAGGCAGCTATCCTGTAATTGCTAGGTCCCGATCTTCGTGGTATCAACTTGGCAGACCGATGGCCGGTCCGGAGGAATTCCCATGCCGTTATTTCTGATCGTCGGCTCGGACGATAGGCTTGACCGAGTGGTAAAACGAGTGATCGAAAGGCAAGGAAGCACTGCTCGCATCATCAACAATGCGACCGCCTTGATCGAGCATTTACGCGCCAGCGGACACACGTACGATGAGATCATCTTCAACGGATCTACTCTAGCCGGTGCCAATGTGGCACAGATGATGCTGCGCGTACGTACTGACTTTCCGTCCGTACCCATCATCTACCACACCGCGCACGCTCGAGACCAGATCAAGAATGCCGTCGGTGTACCGGTCGAAGCTCTCGAGAAAGAGAACATCACGTATGTCGCGAAAGGGAGAATAGAAGATCTGATCGAGGCGATGCGCAGGCTTTTCTAGGTTACGCGTCAAACTGATCACTGAAGCCCTGCGGGTGACCGCAGGGCTCAAATATTATTAAATGATGTATTAAACGGCGTATATCAACTCCTAATCCAAAGCGTTGCGAAATCGCTCACACTCCGCTCCTAGGTAACAGTGAAGCGGGCGGCTGTGCCGCCCGCGCTTTACAGAGGGATCCCCTCGAGTTGGTATAGTCTGGCCTTTGTCCACGAACGCTCCCTGACATGCGCAAGAGCGGCCTGCGGACCGTGAATGGAAAAGAATGTCTGACGAAAGTGTTTTCCTTCTGTTGCGGTCAATAAGTATGAAGTGCCGTCGACCCGTCCGGAAACCACTTGGAGCCGCGGGTATTCTTTGTCATCCCCGAGTTCGTCAAGGAGACATTTGACGCGGTACAGCGCTTCGACTCTCATCCGGGGGTCGCGGCTTTGTATGATCTCGATATCGCGGCGCGCCGTTTCGTCGGTATGCGCGCTGTCGAGCATCATCGCTACCACCGGACCGAGTCCGCTTACGCGAACGATATATTTTGGATCAGGCATTTCATCACCCTCCCGTGTGCTTTATTGAAAGTACTCTTTTCATTGGGAGACGTCAACTTCTGTTGTATACTCTCCCCTACCCCGCCCAAGGCGGGCAGGCAACCCCTAGCGCAAAGCGGGGGTCGGCACTGTTTGTATGACCCCCAACCCAAAAGGTCTAGGCGACGACAAGATCGTCATAAAGGGCGCACGCACGCACAACCTGAAGAACATCAGCGTTGAACTGCCGCGCAATAAAATGGTCGTCATTACAGGACTCTCCGGCAGCGGCAAGTCCTCGCTTGCGTTCGACACCGTGTTCGCGGAAGGCCAGCGCAAATATGTCGAATCGCTTTCGGCATATGCGCGACAATTCTTGCGGCAGATGCAAAAGCCCGACGTGGATGAGATCACGGGGCTTTCACCGGCTATTTCCATCGACCAAAAATCCCGCTCCAACAATCCGCGTTCCACTGTCGCCACGATCACCGAAATTTATGACTATTTGCGTGTGCTGTATGCACGCATCGGACACCCGCATTGTCCGACGTGTGGCAGAGAGGTTCGTAAACAAACGAATGAGGAGATCTTGGAGTCGGTACTCTCGATCGTCGATAACGCACGTAAGCACATTACTGTTGAGCAAAAGAAAGCGAAGTCCGGAAAACTCATCGACGGTGTTTCAAAGGCAAAGGTCCGCATCGCCGCTCCCGTCGTCGTCGGTCGCAAAGGTGAATACTATCAATTACTCTACGACATGCTGTCGAAGGGTTACGAGAAAGCCGTTGTCGACGGAGAAGACAAATCGCTGCGCGAGCGCATCACGCTCGCGAAAAACGATCGGCACGACATCGATATCGTCGTCGATGAGATATTCGTCTCGGAATTCTCGGACGATCCGAAAGGAGCGCGCGAGCGTGCATCCGAAGCCATCGAACGTGCGCTCCACGAAAGCGACGGGTTGATCCGCATCACCGATCCCGCCGGCGATTCCCGCATCGTATCGGCCAAATTCATGTGCCCCTACGATGGATTTTCTTTTCCCGAGATCGAACCGCGCCTTTTCTCCTTCAACTCACCCTACGGCGCATGTCCGGAGTGCAACGGTTTGGGTACGAGATTCATCTGGAGCGACGAAGAGTGTCCGGTCTGCCATGGTGCACGGTTGCGTCCTGAGGCTCTGAACGTTTTCCTCGGTCACGTCACCGAGCCGGAAAAGCACGACGGTCCGGCAAAAGGCACGAACATCGTCAACCTCTCCTCGCTTTCTATCGAGGAAGCGATGGGCTTTTTCAACAAACTGAAACTGACAAAAAAAGAGCAGGAAATTTCGCACGTGATGGTCAAAGAGATCACGAGCCGTTTGCAGTTCATGCTCAATGTCGGCATCGAATATCTGACGCTCGACCGCAAAGCCAACACCCTTTCCGGCGGAGAAGCACAGCGCATCCGTTTGGCGTCGCAACTGGGCTCCGGATTGGTCGGCACGCTCTACGTGCTCGACGAACCGACCATCGGTTTGCACCAACGCGACAACGACAAGCTCATCGAAACGCTCAAGCGTCTGCGCGACCTCGGTAATACCATTCTCGTGGTCGAGCACGACGAGGACACTATCTACGCCTCGGACTATCTCGTTGATATCGGTCCGGGGGCCGGTGTGCACGGCGGCAACGTCGTCGTGTCGGGCTGGCTTGAAGACCTGCTCACTGCCAAGACCAACAAGTCAGGCTCCCGCACGCTCTCGTATTTACGCGAGGAAACAGCCATCGCTATTCCGGAAAAAAGACGTACGGCGGATCGCGGCAAGCTTAAGATACGCGGAGCAGGTAAGTTCAACATCCAGAATTTGAACGTGGACATTCCGCTTACCAAACTCGTTTGCGTCACAGGTGTCTCCGGCTCGGGGAAATCCACGTTCCTCTACGAAATACTGCACCGGAATCTTCTGGCACGTTTCGACAAACGATTCCGCACGGCGAAGATCTACAACGTCAAAGAATTTTCAGGTACCGAATATCTGGGCCGCTCGATCCTGATCGATCAATCGCCGATCGGCAGAACGCCGCGTTCGAACCCCGCGACGTACACCGGCGCATGGACGCATATCCGCGATCTGTTCGCCATGAGCGAAGAGGCCAAGGCGCGTGGTTGGGGACCGGGCAGATTCTCCTTCAACGTCAAAGGGGGACGCTGCGAGGCCTGCCAAGGGAACGGGCTTGTCGCCGTCGAGATGCACTTTTTGCCGACCGTGTACGTCACCTGCGACGTGTGCAACGGCAAGCGGTTCATGAAAGAGACTCTCGAAGTGAAGTACAAAAAGAAGTCAATCCATGACATCCTTTCGATGACTGTCGAGCAGGCGAATGCCTTTTTTGAGGACATTCCGGCTATTACCGATCGGTTGCAAACGCTCATCGACGTGGGCTTAAGCTACTTGGAGTTGGGTCAAAGTGCGACGACGCTATCCGGCGGGGAGGCGCAGCGCGTGAAAATAGCATCGGAGCTCTATCGTCCCGGTCTCACCAAAACCATGTACCTTCTCGACGAACCGACCGTCGGCTTGCACTACGATGACGTTGCGAAGCTTATCCAGATCCTTCAGAAGCTCGTTGACCATGGCAACACGGTCGTCGTCATCGAGCACAACCTCGACGTTCTCAAGTGCGCCGACTACATCATCGACATGGGCCCTGAAGGCGGCGCGGGCGGTGGCAAACTGGTCGCGCACGGCACTCCAGAGGAAGTTTCAAAAACGGAGGGTTCGCACACCGGCTACTATTTGAAGCGTGTATTGAGGAGAAAGCGGTGACAGGGTATCGCTCTCGTCGCTTGACAGCTAGCACAGCTTTTGTAACATCAAGCCTATGAATGAAGCGATTTCAGCTCCGGAAGGCAAGAAGGACACACCCGCCGATCTGCTATCAAAAATGGATTCGATGTCCCGAGAAGTAACACCTCAGTTCCTTAGGGACGTTGACGCTGTTGCAACTACCATTAACAACAGACACTTTGAAATATCAAACGAGGAAGCAAATCGTCTTCATATGAGCCTAATGACTGTCATGGGAGACGTAGATAAACAAGTATCTCTCGTACCTGGCGAAAATGGTAGACAACTGGAGATCGATGTGGCGGCGCTGAAAGTTAAGACAGGAGATGCATTCCTTCGATTGGAACGCCTTATGAGAGGAGACGCGGATTCCGTACCCGACGTACTTTGAGAAGTGTCAGTTTTTATCTGAACGGTAGTCGTTCCACGCCTTCGCTTTCAGCCCGTTGTTCGGATGTTCGGCGAGCGCCATCACGAACGCTTCCGCCAGTTGCCTGTTGGTAATGAGCGGGATGTTGAGGTCGACGGCTTTGCGGCGGATGATAAAACCATCTTGTCCCGACCGTTCGATCGCACGCGTCGGGATGTTGATCATAAGGTCGAGGTCGCCGCTTTCGATGAGCTTCAAGACGCCGGGGTTTTTATGTGAGCTGATCTTGTAGACCTTTTCGCAGGGGATATGGTTCTCGCGGAGAAAATCTGCAGTATGCTCCGTTGCCGATAATTTGAACTTCATTTCGTGCAGCTTTTGGATCGCGGGCAAGAGCTTTACTTTGTTCTCCTCGCCGCCAAGCGAAAGCAGGATGTTTTTCTTCGGTAGTCGCATGCCGGCAGCCATCATCGATTTCAACAGCGCTTCCGGATAGGAATCGCCGAAACAGGCCACCTCTCCGGTCGATGCCATTTCGACGCGACCCAGAGGATCGGCGCCTTTAATACGCGCGTATGAGAATTGAGGCGATTTCACCGCGACCGTATCGAGCTCGACGGTCCGGTAGTTCGCGTGAACGTTCTTGCCCAACATCGCTTTGGTCGCGATCTCGATGAAGTTGTAGCCCGTCACTTTGGATACAAAGGGGAACGAGCGCGACGCGCGAACGTTGCATTCGATGACCTGAATATTGTTGTCTTTGGCGAGGAACTGGATATTAAAGGGTCCGGTGATCTTGAGGGCCTTGATGATGCCTTTCGTGATCGATTTAGCCCGACGGATGGTTTCAAGATACGTTCGTTGCGGGGGGAGTACAACAGTGGCATCGCCGGAGTGAGTGCCTGCATTCTCCACGTGCTCGGAGATGGCATAGATAACAAGCTTTCCTTTTTGCGCGACGCCGTCTATCTCGATCTCGCGGGCATTCTCGACGAATTTCGAAATAACAACGGGGTGATCGCTCGAAAGTGCGGCCGCTTTTTTGAGAAACTCGACGAGCGACTTCTCATCGACGGCGACCTTCATTGCGCTGCCCGAGAGCACGTACGAGGGCCGCACGAGGACCGGATAGCCGAGTACGGCAGCCGTTTTCTTTGCAGCGTCGAGCGTCGTGAGTTCGCTCCACGCGGGCTGTTCGGTGCCGATCTCGTCCAGTAATTTGGAGAAGACATGCCGGTCTTCCGCACGGTTGATGTCACGCGGATCGGTGCCGAGTATCCGTACGCGCTCTTTACGGAGCTTCATCGCGAGGTTGTTCGGGATCTGACCTCCGGTCGATACGACGACGCCCTTCGGTTTCTCGAAGTCGACTATGTCGAGGACGCGTTCGAGCGAGAGTTCCTCGAAATACAGACGATCGGACATGTCATAGTCGGTCGACACGGTCTCCGGATTGGAGTTGATCATAATGGTCTTGAATTTTTCGGCCTGCAGCGTCTTCAGTGCCTGCACACATGACCAATCGAACTCAACCGACGAGCCGATACAGTACGGACCGGAACCGAGCACGGCGATCTGGTTCTTGCCGCGCACCACGTCGTTCTCGATGCCGTGGTACGTCATGTAGAGGTAATTCGTTTGCGCGGGGAACTCTCCCGCGAGCGTATCGATCTGCTTTACGACGGGTACGACATTCATACGTTTGCGCAGCGCTCTGATCTCCGACTCGGTTTTCTTTCTGACGCTTGCGATCTGTTTGTCCGAAAATCCGAGACGCTTCGCCTCGCGCATGCCTGTGGCGTCGAGTTTCCCGAGTTTCATTTTCTTTTCGAACTCCGTGATGTTCCTGATCTTGTCGAGGAACCAGATATCTATCTTTGACAGATCGTGGATCTTTTGCGGGGAAACCCCGCTGCGGAGCGCTGCGAATACAGCGAAGATACGATTCGTGGTCGGATGTTTGATGTCTTCCAGATACGCGTTCCTGTTCTCGAACGTTCCATCGAGTGGCACATTGAGCATCCGGAGCGCTTTCTGCAGTACTTCCTCGAAGCCGCGCCCGATCGCCATGACCTCGCCGACCGATTTCATTTCCGTTCCGATGCGTTGTGCCGCGTTGTCGAACTTCGTGAGATCCCAGCGGGGCATCTTCATGACCAGATAGTCGAGCGCCGGCTCGAAACAGGCGCTCGTCCGTTTTGTCACGCTGTTGGTGATGTCCGTGAGTTTGAATCCGAGGGCAAGCTTCGCGGCGACGAACGCGAGTGGGTAGCCTGTTGCCTTGGAGGCGAGTGCCGAGGAGCGTGAAAGACGCGCGTTCACTTCGATGACACGATATTCTCCGGTCTTCGGATGCAGAGCGTATTGAATGTTGCACTCACCGACGATACCGAGGTGCCGGATGGTCCTGATCGCCACTTCGCGCAACCGGTGGTATTCCCCGTTGGACAACGTTTGCGAGGGCGCGACAACGATGGATTCGCCCGTGTGAATGCCCATCGGGTCGAGATTCTCCATGTTGCACACGATGATGCAGTTGTCCGCAGAATCGCGCACGACCTCGTATTCGATCTCTTTCCAGCCGCCCAGATATTCCTCGACAAGGACCTGCGACGTAATGCGGAACGCCTCTGCCGCGCGCACGATCAGTTCTTTTTCGTCGCGGACGACACCGGAGCCTTCGCCCCCGAGCGCGAAGCCGGAACGCATCATGACAGGGAAGCCGATCTCTTTGGCGGCTCGCACTGTATCCTTGACCGAATGGGTCGCTTTGCTCCGGGCCGTTCGAACATCGATCTCCTTCAGTCGTTCCACGAACAGTTCGCGGTCTTCCGTATCGCGGATGGTGGATACGGGCGTACCCAACACGTCGACGCCATATTTTTTCAATACGCCGCGCTGCTCGAGCGCCAGCCCCAGATTCAACGCAGTTTGCCCGCCGAACGAAAGCGCTATGGCGTCCGGTCGCTCGCGCTTGATGACGTCCGTCGCGAATTTCTCCGTGAGCGGTAGGAAATACACTTTGTCAGCGACGCCTTCGTCAGTCTGGACGGTCGCGATGTTCGGGTTCATCAACACCACTTCGATACGTTCTTCTTTGAATGCCTTGATCGCCTGCGAGCCCGAATAATCGAACTCACCGGCTTGTCCTATCTTGAGCCCGCCGGAACCGAACAGTAGGATCTTTTTGGGTTTCGTCATATCTTTTTCGCGATCAAGTCCCCGATGAATCGGTCGAATATCCAGTGCGTGTCGGTGGGCCCCGGGGATGCTTCGGGATGGAATTGCACGGAGCGCCACGGCATCGACGTGTGCGCTATGCCTTCGTTGGAGGCGTCGTTGGCGTTCACGAACCATTCTTTCCAGTGCATCGGCAAGGATTTCGAATCGACGGCAAAGCCGTGATTTTGGGACGTAATGTAGCAGCGGCCGGTCTCCCGATCGATCGCCGGTTGATTCTGGCCGCGGTGACCGTATTTCAGCTTGTAGGTTTTTGCGCCGGCAGCGAGCGCAAGCAACTGGTTGCCGAGGCACACGCCGACGATCGGTTTCCTATCTTTCATCGCCGTGCGGATGTATTCGATGGTCGGCATGCACTGTGTTGGATCGCCGGGACCGTTCGATATCGCGAGGGCACGGTATTTTTCCTTCGTAAAGTCATAGTTCCACGGTACGCGGATCACTGTCGTTTCTTTCCGCACGAGACTGCGGACGATGTTTTCTTTTGCGCCGCAATCGATCAGCACGATGCGGATCGGCCCGCTTCCGTACACTTGTTTTTTCTTCGGACTTACTTTTGCGACGAGATTATCCTCGTTCGGATCGCTGAATTTCTCCGGCACTTTGTCGCCGAGCGCTCCCAGCATCACGCCATGTTCGCGCAATTTCTTTGTCAGGACACGAGTATCCACTCCCGTGATGGCGGGGACGCGGTTTTCTTTGAGCCAATGCGAAAGAGATTCCTTTGCTGCATGGTGGGAATATTTCTCCGAGTACTCGGAGACGACGAGTCCTGTGATCTGTATCTTTTGCGACTCCCACATTTTTTTCTCCGGTACACCGTAGTTGCCGATAAGGGGATAGGTGCAGACAAGGATCTGCCCTGCATATGACGGATCGGTCAGACTTTCCACGTAACCGGTCATACCGGTGTTGAACACGACTTCTCCGTTCACTGATCTGTTCGCGCCGAAGTTTGTGCCCTCGAATATCGAACCGTCCTTGAGGAACAACTTCATATAGTCCGCCCAAGGCGGATCAGCCTTGGGCTGAAAAAAATCCCGCTTTTGGCGGGACGGGAAAGATAAAAAAATACACTCAAGTGGGTGAGTCGTTCGGTAATCTTCCTGCCAGTCATTAAAAGCTCAGTATAGAGGGTGAATCGAGGCGTCAAATTGAGGCAACTGTGGAAAACAGCGGGTCGCGCGGATATGCCCGCGCGACCCGATATTGTCACCCCTTGGTCAGTTTTGCCTGCGCCGTCTGAACGAGCGTCAGCACTTTCGCCGCCGACGAACCGGCGACAAGAGCGGCTTGTGCGGCCTCATCGAGTGTGTGAGGACCGGTCAGTCCCGACTTCCTCGAAGCCAATTGGTACAGGCGTTGCACGCACTCGGGAGTGAAGAGCTCCCACCGGACACGAAAGACACATTTCAGGTCATCTGGGTCGCTATCGTCGAGAACCGAGGCAATGTCTAGAAGCGATTCCAGTTTTCCGTTGCCATAGGCATGAAGAATGTCGAGTATATCGACTCGCTTCTCGTCGAGTATGGCGATCGTTAGCGGATTTTTCGGCCAACGACCTCCTGACTCGTGTCGCGAGACGTACGCATACTCCTTCCTCCACACCCATGTGCACCACTCGAGAAGTCTTTCGTTGAGTTTTTTCGCAGCGTGATCGTGGAGTTCGAAGTCGCGCCCAGCTTTGGGAGTTTCGAAGCTCGCAAGGCCTCCGCCCTCGGTACCGTCCTTTGGACGGAAGAATTTGAACATTTGCCTCGCCGTTTCCGGCGTCATCGCGAGCAGCCCCTTTCCGAAAACATCGTTGAGCGCAGTGTCAAGATCGGCAAGCACCTTGATCGCTTTCCGCTTCATTGCCGAGTTGCCGTTGGAGATCGGGGTCGATGTCCATTGTGCGTCAGCCAGTTTAAGGTAAAAGCAGAGTCGCTCGGAAAGTTCGTCGGCCGCGAACACCTTGGTTTGAAACCCGGTGTGCAAGAGGCCGAGACACGTCGAAATATTGTCCGCTTTCCGCCAATCCTCCCCCCATTGCGTCCACGAGGGCCAATCTTCACTGACGAACTTATGAGGACTAAGTGTTGAAGCCGCCATGGCTTCCTCCTTCTTTATGCCCATGTTTTTAGGGCGCCTATGTCAAGGGACATTTGTCCCGCAAGCACTCTACTCTTGGCGCGTCGGTCGTCAATGAACGTGCAGATGAGGGGGGATTTGTGTAGGCTAGAGAAATGAAGCGCGAAGACCTCAAGAAATACGATCTGCCGGACGAACCGGGGATCTACCTGTTCCGCAAAGGGCGGGAAATTCTGTATGTCGGGAAAGCGACCTCGCTGCGCGATCGGGTACGCAGTTACTTTGCGACCGACCTTTCTGAAACTCGAGGGTCGCGCATCGCGGGGATGATCGAGCGGGCAACTTCTCTCACGTGGCAAAAGACCGATTCGGTGCTCGAAGCGTTGATACTTGAAGCCAATGAGATCAAGCGTCGTCAGCCGCCATATAACGTTGACGAGAAAGATAATAAAAGTTTCAACTACGTGGTTATTACGAAAGAAGAATTTCCGCGCGTACTCGTCGTGCGCGGCAGGGAATTATTCCAGAAGTGGGACCAAAAACAGATCAAGCATTTATTCGGACCGTTTCCCGGCGGTTTCAGTTTGCAGGAGGCGATGAAGATCGTGCGCAGGATATTCCCGTTCCGCGATTCAAAATGCGATCCGTGTGGTTCTCCGAAGAACAGACAGTGCAAACCGTGTTTCAACAGGCAGATCGGCATGTGTCCGGGGGTATGCACCGGCGAGATCTCCAAAGAGGAGTACGCCGGAACGATCAAGAACATCTGTGAACTTTTTTCGGGTAATTTCAGAGGTCTCAAGCGACGCCTTACCAAACAGATGCAGGCAGCTTCAAAGGCTGAGGATTTCGAAAAAGCGTCGACCTTGCAACAACAAGTGGCTGCTCTCACGCATATTCGCGACGTGTCGCTTATCAAGGCCGACGTTGTTTCCGTGGGCGGAGGAGCGCGTATTGAAGCCTTCGATGTCGCGCACACCGGAGGCAGCGAGACGGTCGCGGTCATGACCGTCGTTCACAGCGGGGAAGCGATCAAGGATGCTTATCGGAAGTTCACGATACGCACGGCGACGAACAACGATGTTGCGGCACTTAAAGAGGCATTGGACAGGCGTTTGAACCATCCTGAATGGCCCTTACCTCGAGTATTCGTTGTCGACGGCGCTGCGGCCCAGCTCAACGCCGCGCGCAAGATTCTGCGACAACGGGGCATCGAAGTGCCGCTTGTCGGGGTTGTGAAGAACGAATTCCATAAACCCGAGCGCGTGATAGGCGATCGTCGCGCGATCGGGGCATTCGAAAAGGACATACTACTCGCGAACGCGGAAGCGCATCGTTTCGCCATTACGTGGCATCGTAGGCGTCGAGACCGGAAACTCGCGCGACGAGAATTCTAAAGCCGTTCAGTATTCTATTTTATAGCCGCGACCGGGCACGGTTTTGATCAAGCGCTCCTTGCCGGTATCACGGAGTTTCTTGCGGAGCGAGAGGATATGCGACTCGATCGTGTTCGAGAAGATGTCGATGTTCGTATCCCATACATGTTCGAGTATCATGCCGCGAGAAAGCACGGCTCCGTCGTTCTGCATTAAATAATGCAGAAGCATGAACTCTTTGCGGGTCAAAAGAACTTCGCGTTTGCCGCGCGTGACGGCGAATCTCTTCGTGTCGAGCGAAATGTCTCCGACGCGCAACACATCTCCTTCGATCTTCTTCGGGCGTCGCAGAAGCGCTCGAACGCGGGCCAGCAGTTCCGCGAGCGCGAACGGCTTCGTCAGATAATCATCCGCCCCCGCGTTCAAGAGATCGGTTTTCTGCACGGTCTCGCTTTTCACCGAAAGGATCAAAATGGGCATTGTTTTTCCTGCTTCGCGAAGTTCGCGGCAAACGGTCAGTCCGTCTTTCTTAGGCAACACGTTATCGAGGATAATGAGGTCGTACTCGTTCACCTGCGCTTCGTACGCGCCTTTCTGCCCATCCTCGGCAACATCAACGGCAAAATATTCCGCCTCGAGCGAGCTCCTGAGGAAGGCAGCGATTTTAGACTCGTCCTCGATAATAAGGATTCGCATGGTGACCCCGCGACTTCAGTTTCACTTGAACGACGCGTTAGAACTATTTTATCAGTCACCGTGTATCTTTGCCACCGGCGATGACGGGAGCGCAGGGGATGCGAGTGGGGTCCTCGCATATACGGCAGTTGCCGGTGCCTCTTCGCTCCCGATCATCGCGAACGAAAATCAAAGATTCATGCCGTCTCCATGCGGTAGTGGCAAACTTTGAGGCATCGGCCGCTTCTGCGGCACATCGTAACGGATATGTACTGCAGCGGTCGGTTTTAATCGATAACAAATACGCGTATGTGGCAACAATGGGTAAATGCCGTTCTAGGCCTGTGGGTCATTACATTGCCGTTCGTGGGTATAACAGGCTCGGCGTTCATGTGGACACTTACCGTAACAGGAATCGCGATAGCGATCCTCGCGGTATGGGGCGCGTTAGAGGAAAGGACGATCGAACACAAGTTGCACGATCTGCAATTGCAGCATCGATGATGCAACGGATGTAAAACGCGCGGCTTCGGGCCGCGCGTTTTTGCGATGTATAGTTATGTGCATGCGAACAGTCCGGACACGATGTGTTATTGCGGGCGGGGGTCCGGCCGGCGTCATGCTCGGCTACCTTCTGGCGAGAGCCGGTATCGATGTGACGGTCCTCGAAAAGTGGCCGGACTTTTTCCGTGATTTCCGCGGGGACACGATCCATCCCTCCACTATGGAGATCCTCGCTGAACTCGGCATACTCGAGGACTTTCTCAAACTGCCGCACCAGAAGACCCGCCAGATGATCGGACACTTCGGAGGCGATCGCGTCACGCTCGCTGATTTTTCATATTTAAAAGTGCGGGAGCCGTACATCGCATTCATTCCGCAGTGGGACTTCCTCACGTTTCTATCCGGAAAAGCAAAACAGTATCCTGCATTCCACCTTATGATGGAAACCGAAGCGATAGACCTCATCAAAGAGGAGGGAAAGATCGTCGGTGTGCTAGCCAAGAATAAGCAAGAACAGTTCGAGATACGTACTGAGGTCGTCGTCGGCGCCGATGGTCGTCATTCGACGATACGGGACAAGGGAGGATTCGAAGTCGAGGATCTGGGTGCGCCGATAGATGTACTTTGGTTCCGCATCCCGCGTTCGGATAAGGACAACGATCAGTCCTTTGCGTACATTGATTTCGGTCACGGACTGGTTACGCTCGATCGCGGCGATTACTGGCAATGCGCGTTCCTCATCCGCAAGGACGGTTTCGAGGAGTTGAAATCCGGCGGACTTGAAGCGCTTCATGCCGCCGTCGCCGGACTTGCGCCATTTCTAGAGGACGCCGTTCGAACGGTCGGCTCATGGGACAAAGTAAAGTTACTTTCCGTTACGGTCGATCATGTGCGCGAATGGGCGAAAGATGGGTTGCTTTTGATCGGGGACGCTGCGCATGCGATGTCGCCGATGGGAGGCGTCGGCATCAATGTCGCGCTCCACGATGCGGTTGCCGCGGGGAATATCCTCGTTCCGGCTTTCAGGAAAGGACCGCCTTCGCTCGCATCATTAAGGCAAGTGCAGACGCGTCGCGAACGGGCCGTACGCAAGATGCAGAAGTTGCAGGTGTTCCTGCAGGATCGGGTCTTTGCGAAACTTCTGAACGAGCATGGACACATCCGGATGCCGTGGTTCATCCGCCTGTTCCGCGTCATTCCGTTTTTGCAACGCATTCCTGCTCGCATCATCGGCATCGGCTTTGAGCCGGAGCATGTTGAGATCGGGTTCTGATCCTATCGGTTGTATGAATATATGAAAATCAAGGTTACCGATCTTAATAAAGTGGTCGTGAATATTCTTTCCTCGAAGTTCTACAGCGAACAGGAGGCTGAAAAAATCTCCGAGGTATTACTATATGCCGAGTTAGCGGGCAAGAACACACAGGGTGTACTTAAATTGATGGGGACTGAACCGGCTCAGAACATCAAGCCCGAATATACGGCAAAAATACTTAAAGAAACAAAAGCATCGGCCCTGATAGATGGAGGAGGGTCGGCAGGTCCCTTGTCCGCGCAGTTCGGAACCGATACGGCGATTCGTATCGCAAAAGAAAACGGATTCAGTATCGTCGGCTTGAAGAACACGCGCTCCAGTATCGGGGCGATCGGTTTTTATGCCAGAAAAATCGCTCGGCAGAATTTCATCGGAATTGTTATGGCGGGTTGCCCTCGAAGCGTCGCGCTTGTCGGCGGGCTCGAACAGGTCTACGGCACGGATCCGATGGCATTCAGTTTTCCGACAAATGAACATCCGATCGTTTTTGATATGTCCACGGCAGCGATTACTTGGTACGGACTGGTACGTGCGAAAACATTGGGTCAAAAATTATCCGACGACGTTGCAATTGATAAGGACGGAAACATTACAACCGATCCGACCGCGGCGATGTCCGGAGCGATACTTCCCGCGGGGAACTCATACAAGGGGTCGGGCCTAGCGATGGTCGTCGAGCTTCTGGCAGGAGCTCTCAATGGAGCCGGTTTTGTTTTTGACAAAGGAGATAAGCCGGACGATTGGGGGACTACTTTTATAGTCATCAGTCCCGATCTTTTGATAGGCACAGAGGAATTCAAAAAGAACTCTTCGGAATTAGTGAGAAAGGTCAAAAGCAAGAAAACGAAGGACGGCAAAGTTCCGCATATTCCGGGCTATGACACAGAGTTTAAGATTATGGATATCTTAAGGACCGGAAAAGTCGAGATCGAAGACACTATTCTTGAGCAGATTCGCAATATAGGTAAACTCGATTAAAAGTAAGTTAGCTCTCGCCCTATTTTTTCAGCCCCATTCAATAGTTGAAGGCGGCTTGTCGGAAATGCGATAGACGACCGCGCCCACTTCACGGACCTCGTTGGTTATCCGGCGTGACACTCTTTCAAGAAAATCGTAGGGAAGCTGCGCAAAGCGTGCGGTGAATCCGTTGACGCTCCATACGGCCCAGAGCGCAAGCACGAGCCCGAGTCCCGCGCCGTCACCTTTGCTTTCCGTGTGCTGCGAGCGAGTGAGAGTAGCCCCCGCCTGCCAGACCGTGTTGTACAGGTTCGCATTCCGGAGCTCTTCTACATAAATACCGTCGCATGCGCGAGCCACGCGTAAGTTGTCCGCCGTTATTTCGCCCTCGATGCGCACTACAAGGCCCGGACCGGGGAACGGATGCCGGATAAGGAGATCTTCGGGAACCCCTAACTCTCTGCCGATCGCGCGCGCCGAATCCTTTACCTCGGTCTCGAGCGGCGAGATCTCAGGCACGGAAAAGGCCAGGTTGACGTTGTGATGCACCTTTATTTCAGCAACGCGTGCGCCCGTTGCATGTCCGTGTCCGGACTCGCGCACGTCAGTGTATAGAGTGCCCTGCGCGATAAAGTCCGCTTTGAAATCCGCGATCGCCTTCTCAAGCACATTTTTGTAAATACCGCGCATCGCGATCCGTTTCTCACGCATGTTCGTCTTTCCGTTCAGTGCTTTGATAAATTCATCCGTTGCGTCGGCGATCTCCAAACTGATCCAATCCTGTGAGCCAAAATATTTCTTTACGTACGCTTCGTCATCAGGCCTGTCGATACCGCGAATGTAGACGCCTTTCAGCGTTGCCCCTGATTTTTTCAAAAGATACGCGACGACGGAGGAATCGGAACCACCCGAAAGCGCGATAAGAACTTTCTTTCCGGAGACCGAGTTTTTTAGTTCGGCGATCTTTTGTTCGGCGACCGACCTCGCAGGGAACCGTTCGGTGATACCGCAGATATTCAAGAAGTTATCGTATATCTTTACGCCTTCGGCTGTATCGCTGACTTCGGGATGAAATTGGACGCCCCACAAGTGCGCGTGTCTTCCCGCGGCGATCGGACAGTTGTCGGTCGATCCCAAGTCTTGAAGCGCGTCGCTCGCTTCTACAGAATCCCCGTGTGTCTCGAGAACGGCCGTTTCCGGCGGGATGTTAGCGAACAACGGATCGTCGCCGACGCGCTTGAACGTGTGAACGCCGAACTCGCGCTTCTCGTGCGGCGTGACAGGAGCGCCGACGTGCTTTGCCCACATCTGGAACCCGAGACAAATGCCAAGTGTAGGAATACCGAGATCGAATATCGTTTCGTCGAACGGCGGCGGCTCATCGAAAACGGATGCGGGACCTCCCGAGAGAATAATGCCCGCCGGCGCGATCTTTTTTACATCGTCTGCAGTGACCGTTCCCGGGTCGGCAACGAGGCAGAACACTCCCAGTTTCGCGAGTGTTTGTACGATCAGATGATCGAATTGCGAACCCATCGAAAAAAGAAGAATGAATTTCTCGCTCTGCCGTACACGCAACTCCTCAGCGAGCTCTTCGAGAGATTCGGACGACGCTTTTTGGAAGACGCGCAACATCCCGCGATGGTATCATGTGTTTATGCCGGAATCATTCAAACAGCCTTCAAACCCGAACCCTCATCTTGAGACGTATCTGGCCATCTTGGGTCGCAGGGTGGAACAGTGGGACGTCCTGAAAGACACGGCGCTGACCTTCGATGAAAGAAGACGGATCATTGTCGACGATATCACCAACGACATCGCGTACTTCGAGAATGTGGACATGCGATTGCCGTCCAGAGATATTCAAATGCGCTTACTCAACGAACAGCTCGACGAAGTGCGAACACTACCGGACGAACAGCAGGCGTTCGACGAACTATCCGATAAGTGGGCGTCGGTCGAAAAAGAGGTTCGCCAGGGCGTCCTCAAGGAGCTACCCGGCATCGGTATTAAATAACACGCCAAAAGCCGTTCAAAAAAGCCCCGAACAGGGGTTTTTTGCTTCATACGCTATTCACAAGCGGTGTGGATAACTGTCTTGCGGTGGGGTATAGTGGTATATACTCTTAATTAGTGGGAAAAAGTGGGAATCACACAGATCTATGCAGTTTCTCGGCGAATACGAACACACCCTCGATGAAAAGAAGCGCGTATCGCTGCCGAAGGCATTTCGCACTGCACTCGGCAAGAAAATGGTGATGACTCGCGGCCTCGACAACTGCCTCTTCGTTTATCCGAAGGGCGGTTGGCAGAAGGTCGCCGCGCGGCTCGACAAACTCTCGTTCGCGCAGGCGGACACCAGAGGGTTCAACCGGTTCATCCTCTCGGGGGCGGCCGAAGTTGAGGTCGACGGTGCAGGACGCGTTCTCATTCCGGAACACCAGCGGCAATTCGCCGGATTGAAGAAGAACGTCGTCTTTGCGGGAGTATCGGATCGGGTCGAGATCTGGGATGCGGCCGTGTGGAAAGAGTACAAGAAACGCATCGAGAAGCAGGCCGACGCGATGGCCGAAAAACTCGGCGAGATCGGTGCCCTGTAGGTCCCATTCGCAGCACTGGATCGCCGGAAGACTTTTCAAACGTCATGCGCACGCGACGCTCAACGTCTTCCGGCGATCCGGTGACACGAATCAACGTTCACCGATCGGTTCTTTTACAGGAATCAATAGATTCTCTCCAGATCAAAGAGACGGATGTCGCTTTAGATGCGACGCTCGGTGGGGCAGGACATGCCGCAGCGATCTCGATGAAGCTCGGTGTGAACGGCACATTGATAGGGTTTGATCTCGATCATGACGCGATCGAACGTGCAGAGTCGATCCTCGCTGAAAGCGTCTGCAAGAAGATCCTCGTCGAAGCGAACTTTCGTGAGCTCGGAGCCGAACTCGGCAAGCTCGGTATCAACCGCATCGACAAGGCTCTTTTCGACCTAGGTTGGAGTTCGTTCCAACTCGAAGCGGGCCGCGGATTCTCGTTCCAAAAGGACGAACCGCTCCTGATGACGTACACGAAAGATGTCAACGGACTAACCGCAGATGTCATCGTGAACACGTGGGCGGAAGGCTCTATTGCCGATGTGCTCTACGGCTGGGGGGAGGAACGATATGCGCGACGCATCGCGAAAGCTATTGTCGAACGTCGGGAAATAAAGCCGATCAAAACGTCGCGCGAACTCGCGGACATCGTGAAAGGCGCCGTGCCGGTCGTGTATCGATACGGTCGCCTCCACCCGGCGACAAAAACTTTCCAAGCGCTGCGCATCGCCGTAAACGATGAGCTCGGCGCTCTGAAGCAGGGGATATCGGCGGCTTGGGATCGATTGAATGCGAACGGTCGCATTGCGGTCATCTCGTTCCACTCGATCGAGGATCGCGAGGTAAAACGGCTTTTTGCCGATCTCGCAAAGCACGGAGGCAGGCTTGTGGTCAAAAAACCCATCGTAGCCGGCAAGGAAGAACTTATTGCAAATCCGCGTGCAAGAAGCGCAAAGTTACGGATCATAGAAAAACTATCATGAGAAAAGCAGCACTACATATCAGCAGATTCAAGCCCTCTATTTTCCAGGGCAGACTTGATTTTGACGCGGTTTCGAAGCGCCAGACCTCCGTACTTGCGGTCGAATATCCTCTCGAAAGGATCGCGTTCACTATTCTCATGGCCATTCTCGCGGCCTGCATATGCGCATATTTTTATTTTGTCATCGGAAGCGTTTTCAACGTTATCGGGGAAAAACAAGCCGACGCGCAGTCCGCGCACATGCAGGGATCGATCAGCACCCTCGAGCAACAGTACTTCTCGCTTTCGCAAGGACTGACCCCGCAGGCTGCATCCGCGCTCGGTCTTGCCCCCATAAAAAGCACAAGCTACGTGTACCGTCCCGGGAACGCGGCGGAAGCCCCAAGCTCCGTTCACGCGATATAATCGCTGCGCTCATGTATCCGTCGCTCACTCGGAAATGAACGCGAGCGTTCATTTCATTCGCTACGCTAGGATATAATCGGATAATGAAATCCGGTCTGCGCGTACGAACGAGATTCCTCTCCGGATTTTTCGTATGCATCGCGCTTCTCCTGATCCTACGGCTCTATTTCGTGCAGATCGTACACGGGGCCGAATATCAACAGGAGGGAATGGGCCAGTATGTGCAACCCAACCCTTCCACGGGTGGTAATCGCGGTGATATTTATTTTACGACGAAGGACGGACAACTGGTCGCAGCCGCGGTTTCCGAGACCGGATACTCGATCGCCCTCAATCCTCAAAAAATAACGGATGCGCAAGGGGAGTACAAATCACTGAATGGGGTAACGCCGATCGATAAAGACACCTTCATGGCAGCTGCGAATTCGAAAAGCCCCTTCGTAACGGTCGCGGATAAAATACAGGACGGCAAGGAATCCAAAGTCGAAGCCCTCTCGCTTCCCGGCGTCATTGTCTCGGATGACAGCTGGCGCGCGTACCCCGCCGGAACGCTTGCCGCGCAGGTGCTCGGTTTCGTCGGCTACAACGGCACATCCACGCAGGCGACCGGACTGTACGGTCTCGAGAAGGAATACAACGATACATTGTCGGAGTCATCGTCCGGTCTGTACGTAAATCCGTTCGCGGAGATCTTCACTAACTTGCAGGACATCGTTTCGACAGATCCGACCTCGCAGCACGGTTCGATCATCACGTCCATCGAACCTACCGTCGAACAGGAACTTATGACGACCTTGCAATCGGTGATGACCGCATATCATCCCGTATTTGACGGCGGCATCATTATGGATGTGAAGACCGGACAGATTTACGCGATGGGACAATTGCCCACATTCGATCCGAATAACTACGGCGCAGAAACGCAGCCCGGCGTATACACGAACATTCTGGTTTCCGGTCGCTATGAAATGGGTTCGATCATGAAACCCCTCACGATGGCGGCGGGGATCGATAGTGGCGCCATCACACCATCGACAACATATGACGACACCGGTTGTACGACATACTCAGGCGCAAAGGTCTGTAATTTCGACTTCAAGGCCCGCGGCGTCGTCGCCATGCCGACGATCCTTGATCTCTCGCTCAATGTCGGCGCCGCTTGGGTCGCCACGAAGACAGGGTACCCGACCTTCACGCAATACATGAAATCGTATCAGTTCGCAAAACCGACCGGTATCGACCTTCCTGACGAACAGTCGGGAGATCTTTCCAACCTCGACAACGGTTCCGGACCGGCTGTGAACTTTGCCACGGCAGCGTTCGGACAGGGCATCACCGTAACCCCTATCGAAATGATCCGCGCACTCGATGTGCTCGCGAACAACGGCCAACTGCCCGATCCGCATATCGTCACGGCGATCCAGTATGAAAGCGGGGTCACACGGCAGGTCCCTGTGACGGAAGGTCCGCAGGTCATCAAGGCTGCGACCGCGGAGGCGGTCACACAAATCCTCATCGGGGTTTACGATAACTACGAACTGAACGGCGCCATCAAAATGGAGCACTACACCGCTGCGGCGAAAACCGGTACCGCGCAGATCCCGGATCCGGCAACGGGCCAGTACTATCCGGGCAGTATCTATCTTCACTCGTACTTCGGCTACTTTCCCGCGACCAATCCTCGTTTTATCGTGTTCCTGTACGCGTATAAGCCGGTAGGACAGGAATATTCGGCTAACACATGGGGCGAACCGTATTACCAACTCGAGCAATTTCTCATCAACTATTACAGCATCCCACCCGATCGATAGCTTTCGTTTTTACGTGTTATGCAATAGAATCGTGTTTTGCGGCCCTATCGTCTAGCGGCTAGGACGTGGCCTTCTCAAGGCTAAAACCGGGGTTCGATTCCCCGTAGGGTCATGGGTTATCAAGCAGCTTATTTTCGGACCCCTTCTGAAGTACCCGCATTAGAATTTGGCACGGCCGGCAAACGAATACCGAGATCGTTCGCATATTTCATCGGGTCAAATGAACGTTGCCGCTCTATCATTTTGTTGATCAAAGCCCCAAGTTGAGTACGAGTATACCGCTGGGCGAGTACGCAATATGTATTGAGCAGGAAGAAAGCGCCGTAGAATGCGGCATCTCCTAAAGAGCCTTCAGAAATCTCGTATGAAGCGAGAATCACCGTCCCAGCAGCCCCCGCCAAGTGGATTCTCTCGCTCCACAACGTTTTATTGGTCGCAAAATCGATCAATGAGTTCAGGCTCGGGGTTGCAATGGTGTAATTGGTGTTCTTCCCTTCGCGGCTCGCTTGCTCCGCAACCCCTCTCATCTTTAGCAGATCAAGCACGATCCATTTGATAGTATTACGATATCTATCAACTCCGATCGTCTCATAGATTCTTTTTGCTTTCTCCGGATCTCCCGTTTTCATGTACCACTTCTGGAGTCGTTGGTATACCGTACCGATGGATGTATCCAACATCGCGTCGAAGCTAGTCGCCCCACCCTCTACGAACTCAGGGTCCATCTTTGCTTTCTTTCTGACTTCTTCCGCGAGTGAACTGTCAAGCACGTCTTTCAAAATATCGCCGGCGACCTCATTTGCTGCCGGATCTTTCATCCATTGAGTCGCTTCATCAAAATTGATGTTGTCCAAAATCTGGAACGAATCAAGGTTGATCCGTTCCTGACTTTTCTTCAGATCTATCTTTTCCACCACTCAAGCATATCAAACCGCAGGCAGTGATTCCAAACCCTCCCACTAGGGTCACCAGATTAGACTTTTTGGCAGCATTTTTCCGATCGGAACCGCATAAAGAAAAAGCCGCCGGGTGAGCGGTCGGCTTTGCGAGGCGATTACGCCGCATCGTCCTTCGGGACGCTTTTGAGGAGTGCGTCTTTTATTGCGCGTTGAGCCTCGTCGGGAGATTTGACGCGAGTGGTCGTTTCTTCGCCTGACTGCATGTCAATGTAAGTGAAGGTGACACCGCTCCAACTGCTCACGAGCCAGTATTCGATGGCGTTGAGTATTGCAGTCGGCAGGTCCATGAACCAGCCCTTGAGGAAGCGATCGAGACAAAACCAGCTCCACGGCCAGATAATCGCACCGAGCAGGTTCTCACCGACGTCCCTCCACCCCTTATGTTCGAGATGAGAGCGAAAGCTCTGCATTCCCACGCAACAGTGTTGGAAGGAGAAGGTGGTCAGGAAGGCGAAGGTGAATATCCCAAGCCCCGCATAGACCTTCCATGCGATGGCGAGGTAGGTGAATGCCGCCGAGACACCGAACGCCCAGCCGGCAATTGCCGCTGCAGCGATACTTGCAGCGAAAAGCAGCCCGAGGTAGTGCTGGAACACCAGTGTGAGAACAAGGGGCAGGGCAACCAGCCCCAACGCCCTCAAAAGGACTTTCTTCATCGATAATCTCCTCCGGTGAATGCTGGAAAGATAGTAAAATAGTTGCGACCCTCTGTCAATCTCCAATGATCTGCTAAAATCTTGCCATCCATGCAGCTCCTGCATCAACTGGATCCGATTCTGCCACTTGGGTCATAGTGACGATCATAGAAATGAGAAGCCCCGCACCAAGTTGAGCGCGGAGCTCTCCTTGATGCGGGACTGCGTATTACTTCTTGGCGGGCATGACCTTGCACGAGAACCAATGTCCGTTGGCCCATTTGGCGTTGAAGATGCCGAGTCTTTTAACGAACCTTCCGGCTTCATCGGGGCTATACCGTCGAACGACCTCCTGACCGCCTTCGCTCCAATGCGATCCGAGTGCGTTCAGCGAGAGCAGCGGAAGGTGTCGGGGGTATTTTTCGACGAGCGTGTCGAGCTCCTCGCTGCATAGCACTTCAAATTCCGCGTCAGCGAGTATTTTGACGATCTCCTCCGAACCTAGATACCGATTGAGGATAGTGCAATGCACGATGCAGCCTATTTCGCCGATGTAGACGGAGTCCGTCCGGAGGAGTTGACCGAAGGGAAGCCCGCTATCGCTAAGGACGTCTCGTAGGATGAGACCGGTGATTTCCTTGCCAAACATGAGAAGCGCCTTTCCATGGCTGATACAAATCCATAAATATAATGCCATGTAGCATGACATTTGTCAATTATAAAGCAGACGCTCCGGATATCAGATCCGGAGCGGGGAGCAGCGGGTGTGCCCATCACAATTTTCAGCGGCGATGTTGGATCTCGCCTCTTTTGACTCGGTCAACATAATTCTTGTGATCGACTACAAGCTGGTCGATGCCGATCTTGTGGTCGTAGCGGTCAGTATGGACGCAGAACTCGGGGTAGTACCGGCCGTTGACATCGTGCGGACAGTCCACGCAAGTGCCCCACCGGCCATTACGAGCGAACATGACGAAACGTTCGGCGATGTCCGGAGCAACGAACGTTTGGGGCGGGTTGTCTGCTTCATTGGCCATTTTGCGGCTCCTTGAGTGAATCAGCTCGGAATACATTGTCATGGTATATCATCTCTGTCAAGTATGTCCTGCGCAAGATCTTAGCCGGGAATAGCACGGGAGGTCAAGGTCGCAGCGAACTCAGGTTCGCTGCGACTTCTACTTTTATATACGTTAGTCCGAGAAGAGTCAGATTTTGGATATTGTGATATCTTTGTTCGATGAACTACGACATCAAAGACATTGATCTCGCACCGGAAGGGAAAAAGCGCATCGAGTGGGCGGAGCGAGATATGCCCGTGCTTCGTGCGGTGCGTGAACGATTTGAAAAGGAACAACCGTTTGCAGGTAAAACGCTGGCTGCTGTGTTGCATGTGACCGCTGAGACAGCGAATCTTGTGCGCACGCTCAAAGCAGGCGGAGCAAATGTGTTCCTCGCCGCATCCAACCCGCTCTCCACGCAAGACGACGTTGCCGCCGCACTTGTAAAAGAGTATGAAATACCGACGTTCGCTATCAAAGGCGAAGACACAGCTACTTTTTTCAAGCACATCGAAACGCTCATCGCGCAGAAGCCGCAGCTCACGATGGACGACGGCGCGGATCTGGTCACGACCATCCATAAATCGCATCAAGACCTACTTCCGACTCTTTTGGGGGGCACCGAGGAGACGACCACCGGCGTGATCCGTTTACGCGCCATGGCCAAAGACGGGGCTCTCAAGATGCCGATCGTCGCAGTGAACGACGCAAAAACCAAAAATCTGTTCGACAATCGGTATGGAACCGGTCAATCGACCCTCGACGGTGTTATTCGCGCGACCGACATACTGCTCGCGGGGAAGACCGTTGTTGTCGCGGGCTACGGATGGTGCG
>Ga0210396_10001023_pt1 | contig 31882 bp, 28 predicted proteins | sample IncBWH17OmetaG_FD_155466 | JGI IMG/M metagenome (GOLD analysis project Ga0210396, IMG submission 155466) | Forest soil microbial communities from Barre Woods Harvard Forest LTER site, Petersham, Massachusetts, United States - Inc-BW-H-17-O ...
ACAACTGCTGTGCCGGCGGGTACCACGGTATTAATCCCGTCAACCCGGTCACATTCCAGACCTATTCTCCATTTGATTTCCAGACAAACGGCATATTCGCGGCGGCGGACGACACTGTGATTCTGTCGCATGAAGCCGCCGAGTGGATGAACGATCCGTACGATGTGAACCCGACCCCGGCGTGGGGACACGTCGGCCAGGTTACCGGTTGTCAGAACAACCTGGAGGTCGGAGACCCACTCACCGGCACGAACACGTCTCCCATCGTTGGGAAGAATGGCTTCACTTACCACCTGCAGGAACTCGCTTTCTACTCGTGGTTCTACGGAGCTCCGTCTGTGGCCATCCATGGATGGTTCTCGGACAACGCGACGTTCATGACCGACGCAGGGCCACCCTGTAAGTAATCCCTTAGGGGTCGTGAGCTTGTTGGAATGAGGGGCCGCTCACACTGAGCGTCCCTTTTGTTTGCCTGCGCTCCGTTCCCGGCCACTTCAACGTAGGATCGCGGGCATGCGGGAGGCGGGTGACAACTGTCGCAAACAAGCCATTACACTCATGCACACAGGGACTCCCATGCGACTGTGGCATCGGGGCTTGCTGCCCAAAACCCCTAGCGCAGGATCTCTGGGTGCATGGATCGTGAGATTGATCTTTATCGGAGTGTGGCGGCGAATACGGGCGGCGACCGTCATCGCCCTTTCGCGGCAGGCGCCTGCTCAACTTCCTTTGCCACGCGCATGACGGTCTTCTTCATGCGGTTCTCACCGGCCCAGTAGATGCTGATCTCGTGGCCATCGGGATCGTTCAGATAGGCGTGACGCCAACCCCATGGCATCATGCGCGGCATCTGTGTTACGTAGAAGCCCTTGGCCTGCAGTTTGCGGCAGAACTCATCAACTTCGCGAATCTCGAAGTACAACCGCACACCGTCACTGGCAAGCGGCGTCCCCGGCCCCGCCAAGTGCAGCGCGATCGTGCCGTCGCCTCCAGGTGCGCGCAGCCGCGCATAGACGGGTATCCCTTCGTCGCGGAATTCGTCCACGAGTTTGAATCCCAGCAGGTCGCGATAAAAGACTAGCGCGCGTCGTACGTCTGCAGCATAGACCATGGCATGGTTGAAGGTCAGCTTCTCGCCGCCGACCTCCGCTGCCCGCCGCGGCGCAGGTATTTCTTTTGCCGGACGCAGGGCCCCCTTCTGCTTTCTCGGCGGTGATTTCTTCGCTTTCTTGTGGGGATTCGATTTTCTCTTCGTGGACATTGTGGACATTCTTGCCATAGCCATGCCTCGCAGGTACTTGGGGGACATTCTACCGGAACGGTCGTTCCGAGCCCGGCTCGCACAGGCGATGTTTGACTGATTGCCATCCTTACGCTCCGGTTCCCATTCTGAACGACTGGCGGTAGCTGATGTAACCAGGCGATTACACGTTTTGACCGTTGGTCGATGAGTGTGATGGCGATTAAGTTCAGAAGTTCGTCTAAAAGGCCCCGGCAGCTAGTACCCGCGTGCTCCCGGCTTTATCACGGCGAAGCAGAGTCCACTTGTGGTCCGTAATCTCCAGGACATTGGCATCCGGCATCCTGCCGGTCGCCTCAGCCGGTGCGACCACCATCATCCAAGTCCCCTCATAGCGTCCGACCCTTGATTTGAGGGGTACGCGGTCGGATACGAAGAATGGTCCTTGCTCTTCCGTGACCTGTTCCGAAAGAAGGTTACTTTGCAAAATGTGACACCGCTCTAGCGCGATCAAACGTCCAAACGCACTCGATCTAGACGCTACCTGTTCTTCTAGAGAATCACTCACTAACCATCGTGCTTCCTGTTCCATTCGCGCCTTCACCGCTCCTGAGAATTGGGGGCATTCTTCCCTCTGAGCGCAGAGAAGCAAGAATGGAACGGATAAGAACACAAGTAGGATCAGAAACTTCAACAGTTCCTCCCTGCGATAAAGCGATATTACAACAGCAACGGCATTTTGCGATGGACAGAACGCATGACTCCTCAACTGCTGTTAACAGGGTCGAAAATCGCGCTGCTCATGCCGGATCCGCTTGAAGTTCGACTCGGTAGCCAAGTTTCCGGAGCGTCCGGATCATTCGGGAAGTGCGGACGCGCTTGGATTGTTCGCAGACCGCCGGGCCCCGTTCCTCATAGCGAACGCCTTTATTCAGGATCTCCAGATCAGCCGACATATGCGATGCGCAATGGCCCCCGATGGTTTTGTTGTGGCCGAGACGCGGAACGAGACGACGGTAGACCATTTCGAAGATGCTTCCTTTACGTTTGACGGCAGCATTGGCAGCCTGATTGAGAAGGCGACGCATGTGCCGGTTCCCCTTCGGTGAGCGCGAGCTGTAATTTACTTCCGCGCTCTCTTCCTCTCCCAGGCATGCCCCCACCCACGAGGAGAGATTCTTGGCGGAAGCGAAGGTCGCTGCCTTGGCACCCACTTCAGCAATGATCTGTTGCGCCGAATCCACCCCGAGACCGGGGACTTCGGCGAGCCGCTGGACCGCATCCTGGTGCTGGCGCAGCAGACTTGCCATCTCCTGGTCCAGTTGGCCGATCTGCTGCTCGATCCATTGCAACTCCTCGAGCGCCATCTTCACCAGCCGGCGGTAGACTGGATTGAGCTCCGTGCACGCACCCAAGGCATCGCGCAGCTGCGTCGACGTGGCGCGCAGGCGTTGGTCGGCCAAGGCAGCCAACGCCGCGGGATCAGTTTCTCCCTCCGCCAAGGCCTGCAGCATCCGCCGTGCACTGGCGCCGAGCAGATCCGAAACCAAACTGGATAACTTGATATGGGCTTCTTCCAGTAGTGCCTCTAGTTGATTATGCAGCCGTACTTTGTTACGTCTCAGCTGGTACTTTGTACGGGTCACCGTTCGCCAGAGACGCTGTTCGGCATGGGGCACGAAGCTCAAGGTCAGCTCCTGAGACACCAGCCGCTTTAGCAAACGTTCGGCATCGCGAAAGTCTCTCTTGCGCCCCCGCCGCCCACGATTGGACAAGGCTTGTGCCAGATGGAGTGTGCCCGACATCCGGCTCGCACCTTCCCGCTTCTCACAGCCTGGCTTCCAGTACCGCTCGAGCGCTCCCCAAACCGGTTTCCAGTATTGCGCGGTGGATTCCATTACCACTTCCTCCACCTGCTGTTCGGTCATCCATTCCGCCAGCAGTTGCAACTGCTCGGGGTTGCTTCCGTACCACCGTCGCTCGAATTGGTATTCGTCTTCGACTTCGACATCCGCCACCACCACCGCCAGCTTCTTTTTATGTACATCGATTCCCGCTATCCTATACGGGCATAAGCTCCTCCCGGCGGGAGCGGAGAGCGTGCCGAAGATTACATTAAGCAGGGTCTCGGGCTATCGCCTCTCCCACAGGGGGAGAGACAACGCACCATTTATTCGCTCTATCACGCACGCTCCGGATCAGACAGGTCAACGGTCTCAGCTTTTCCACTGATAACTCAATCTCGCCACTCCCAACCATTGAGAATTATTGTTCAAACTCTGAGCGATTTTCATGAGATTTCGCGGGCACCTAAGGCCCTACACTGACAGGTCAGCATGACCGGACTCCGGTCACAACGAAGATGAAAAGAGGCTCTACGCCAACCCCCTGTTTGCAGTGAGTACGGCTCTTTTCAAGGGAGGCCATTACACTCAGAACGGTGGCTCTCCCTGATCTGATGGGTTCTATGCCGCCTTTGCGGCCACGCTGCAATGTGCGCCTTCGGAATCGACGAATTGCGCCAGCAACCCGCCGAAATCCTGCTTACTTGGCGCAATGCTGAAGAGCACACCTTTTGCGCTCATGTCCCGGTAGAAGGCCTCCACGTCGGCGACAGTGAACCCGAATTCGACCTTTCCCGCCGGGTTCTTGTCGGAAGCCGGGTGCAGGGCGAGAGTGGTTTCGCCCGTCGCGAATTCACTCCAGCCGGGCGATTCGAACCTAAGTTGGAGACCGAGTGTGTCACGGTAGAACTTTACCGCCTTGTTCATGTCCGTGACGAACTTGATCACGTATCGAAACTGTGTTCCTTCCATTTTGACTCCCTCCACCGAACCGCTGAGTGCAAATTATCCCGGCCTGCGACTTGAGCATGCGTACATCTTAACTGTTGCAACCAGGTCAGCATGACCGATATCTCGGTCACAACGAAGCATGAAAATGTTTGGCGAGCGAGCGCACAATGGGATTCGCCACTGTGCGACCGAGCTCGGATAATGGCAATGGTGTGGTTCGTGGAACCCGCAAACCAGGTTGAGCTGGACGCCGTAGGAACCGCAAAGTGATACCTCCATCCGGAGAGTTCGCAAGGGAGATTCTTCCAGTGCAGGCGTCTTCGCGAGTGGCAGAGGAGGATCGCCATGCGAGTGCATCGCAATTGTTGCGGCCTGGACGTACACAAACAGAGCATCGCCGCGTGTCTGATCAGCGAGAGTGAAGACGGAACCGTCAGCCAGCAGAAACGCATCTTTGGCACCATGACGCAGCAACTGCGAGAGCTGGCGCAGTGGCTGTCCGAGGCCAAGGTCACGGCGGTTGCCATGGAAGCGACCGGAATTTACTGGGTGCCGGTATGGAATGTGCTCGAACCACATGGCTTCGAGTTGCTACTCATCAACCCGGAGCACTATAAGGCGGTGCGCGGCAAGAAGACGGACCTCAAAGATGGAACGCGGATCGCCGAGCTCCTGCAAGATGGACGACTGGCAGGCAGTTATGTACCTCCGGTGGCGATCCGCGTCTTGCGCGATCTAACCCGGTACCGAACCAAGCTGGTGCAGTACCAATCCTCGATCGCGAACCGCATTCAACGTCTGTTGGAGCAGTGCAACGTCAAGTTGGCTTCGGTGGCCAGTGATGTGCTGGGTGTCAGTGCCCTGGCCATGTTGCGCGCCTTAGCGGCCGGGGAAACGAATCCCCAGCGGATGGCCGACCTGGCCAAGAAGCAACTGCGGAAGAAGATCCCGACGCTGCAACTGGCGCTGGAGGGATGTCTGCTGCCGCACCCGGTGGCGAGCACCATCCTAACTATCGGCTACCATATGCTGAGGGAAGGAACCACATACCGAGAACTGGGCGGCGACTACTTCGACAAACGCAACCTCCTGCGAACTACCAGACGGCTGGTAAAGCGTCTGGAGGCTCTCGGCCACAGAGTGATTCTTGAACCAACACAGTCTCCATTCCAGCCGAGCGACTGACTAAAGGTATTTTCAAGGGAGGCCATAGCGCTCAAAACCCCTCAAAGGTCAATGAGTGCCATCGCGATGTTGCGGGGGATCACTTTGGAGCGCGCAAGGGAAGCTAGCAAACGGAACTGGGCGCGCAAGAAGCTGAGACTCGTGAAGGGATCACAAATCAAACAGCGGACCGGAACTAACGCGCCTACGAAAGTCCCGGCCCTAACCAGTTGTCAACCGCCCAGAGAACTGGGCAAATTGGCCCTTGGCTCACCACAAAATAGCACGACTTCTGCTTGCCGAGCCGGGTGTACAATTCCCGTGGAAAGTTTCATTTGAGTACCCATTGGCCCAACCTTTCCGCAGTGGGGTTGCGCCGTTTTTGCGCCTGCCGGTTGCCACTTCTCGCATGGCGCAGAGCTACAATGCGGCGCACCCCCACGCTAGAAGCGCGTAGCGGTTCGAGTAGGTTCCCCAGGGGTGTACAATTCCGGGAGCGACGTTTCATTTCGATAGAATCCCATTGGCCCAACCCCCAACCGTTGGGCCGTTTTTGCCTCGGCGGGTGTACAATTGCGCCAATCTTTACTCACCAACGTTAGCCAATAAAACTGGCCCAACATGCCTACAGAACAAGTTGGGCCGTTTTTGCAGCCTGCAGGTTTCGGCATGGTGCGGGTCGGGAAAGCGGTCAAAAGCCCCAACGCCGCGGAACTGGTTCCCACGCCTCCGGGGGTGTTTGGTTCATTCGCAGGAAAAAGGCGGTCGTGAGGGTCCGAATGTCGGATGAAAACGACGCTAACCCATGACCGCCTAGGAGAACGCGGTACTGGCCACAGTGTCACTCTGCACGCCGTGGCGTGACTGTTCAAAATTGCACACTTCTTAGAAAAAGAGGGGTATAGTGGGCGGTACGTCTTGGGGTGGCGGGCCCAGGTTTCTACTTGTTCGGGGGAGCTGGGAGGCTCTGGTGGCCCCGCCTTTAACAATTTGCTTGTCTGCACTTGCTCCAACCTCGTCTTTACGACTTCTTTATAAACTTCGGAGTATGTTTAATCTCTGCAGTAAAACCGCTCCGGTCCTGCTAGGACTTGCCTTCCCCCGGTCCCCCTAAGTTCCTCGCAGGGCCGTAGAGCTGACTTACTCATTCGAAATTCCCCAACCGAAATGTACAGAACAAGTTGGGCCGTTTTTGCGCCTGCACTGACCCGCTCTCACCTTCTAGGGCTGGGCACAAACTGTTCTCCGCACACAGGACACTCGAAACGCTCAAAGTCGATGCGCCGCACTTGGGCAGGCGAAATCAAGCCTCCGCATTTCGGGCATACCGCATCGAGCGAGGCCTGCACTTTTTCGAGATTAACCTTCCGCGCGCGTGGCCATGAATCGGGCATTCTAACCCCTCGCACAGCAGACGTTGCACCTCGGAGAAACAGGGGTATAGTGGGCGGTGAGTTTTGAGGGGAAGGCTGGCCCGGTTGTTTCTCCTGGGTTGCCGGGCCCGCCTTTTTATCGGGGAGACGGCGTATAATTCCCAGCGCTATGGATGACGAACGCTTCGAGCGGATGTTGCGTTTAATGGCTAAGCAACTTGTTGAGCTTAACTCTGGCCTGCTAGAACTGACGGCTTCCGTGACCGCCTTGAAAGTGGCTGTAGCCCGACTAGCTGGGGATGATCCAGAAGCAGCATTAGCTCATTTTCGAGATGTTGAGAAGAAGGCCTTGGAATCTCTTCCAGCTTCTCAAAAACTTCAAGAAGCCCGCGATTTAATAGCAGTTTTCGAAAAACCCGGGAAGACTCTCGGGAAGAATAAGGCTTAACAAGCTTCTTTCGCTGCCCTGTCATCGCAGCCACCCGCCCGTAGTGGCGCGCTGGCGCAAATCGTCCATGGAAATTTCGTAAAGCTCTTCCTCGCTCTCAGTCGGCGTGTTGGTCGCTACAGCAGCGACTCCGCCGCGGGCTCGAATCTGCCGAGCACGCTCCTGGGCCTCTCCCTTGGCCTGCCGCTGCAATTCGGCTTGGTTTAATTTGAGTACGCCTACGGCTTTCAGACTCTCGAAGGCGTTCTCCCACTGTGGAAGAGTGGGCCACCTTGTCCCCTCGGGGTTGACGTTCACGCTCAGTTATGGCTTGGAGCGCACTACGAGCAGGGACGGCACGGCATCGAGCGCGATTATTTTAAAGCGTTCAAGTGGCTTTCATGGCGGCGAAACAGGGCCAGCCAGACGCGCAGGTCGCGTTCGGACAGATGGACGAAAACGGAGAAGGTGTTCGACGAGACTATGGAATGGCGGCATATTGGTATCGTAAAGCCGCCGACCACACGCTTGATTTGGGCGGCGCTGGGCGGGGGGCCAACAGCCTCGCCGAGCTATATCAGGATGGACATGCGACCTCGCAGGACTACGTCTTTGTCTACTTGTGGTACGCCTACACACAAGATAAGGACGGAATGCAGGAAGTCGCTCCCAAGATGAATGCCAGCCAGCTCGCTGATGCGCAGCGCAGACTCAGAGCGTGGATAGAGCGACGCCCACCTTGTCCCGCAACAGCGCAGCCTATGTACAGCCTCACTACATCCGCCAGATGATTGGCGAAAACAGGCGTGGGTGTTGAAAAAGTGTGCCAACAGAAACGTCGTCGGCTCCTACCATGCCCCTGCCGAGTTTCTCTTTTCGTAGTTCGGTTAAGTGGTGACGGGCCGAACCGGGGTGGTCGGCTGGCTGAGGAAGCGCATGAGTCGCTTGATGTTCTGGGCCGCCGCTGCCAGGAAGAACTGCTCCCGCACGAACTTCAATCTCCGCAGGCGCAAGCGCCGCAGCCCAATCTGATTCTTGAGTTCCGCGAACAAAGCTTCCACCTTCTTTCTTTGCCGCTGGGCCTGGGCGAACTCGGGCGTGTTCGCCAACTCCGGGCCCGTTGCCGAGCTGGTTCATCCATGTGGATGGCAAGAAAGCGAAACACCCCGCTGGTGCATTCGGCTTTTAGCGCACACGCACCGCAACGTTTGCGAGTTCCAATGTAGTTGTAGGCGCGATTCCGATGAACTCGACCACCATAGTTGAGGGGCTGGCCGGCGGGACAGATATAGCGGTTGCTTTCGGGCTCATAAGTAAACCGCTCGGGACCGTAGTACGGGCTGTTCTTTCGGTGGATACTGTCGCGGGTTCGCATATACGGAGTGATGCTCCGATCCGCCAACCATTGCAAGAACTCTCCGTTCCCGTAGGTCGTGTCGGCCGCCACCGATTCCGGCTCTCGTCCTTGCCATTGCGTGAAACGGGTGAGCATGTCTTGCGCGGCCACAGTTTCCTGGCTCATGCGCGCCGCCGTGGCCTGCACTCCCACAATCACGCAGCTTTGATTGTCTACTAAATAGTTGTCGTAATAACCCAGTCGGGCCGGCGTGCTACCCTTGGTGGCGTAGGTGGAATCCGGATCGGTGGTCGAGACCTGGTCTTGCTCATGCACCGGTTCTTCCACCGGGTTCTGCTGTTCCAGTTCCTTGAGATACTGTCGCACGGTGTGATGGACCTGCGCTGCTTCCCCCAACTGCTCCCGTGGAATGCGACTCTCCTTCGCCGCGTTGGCCTCCACGAAACTGCCGTCCACCGACAGGTGATTGCCCTGCACCAGCCCCACCTCCGCACACTGGCGCACGATCTGCTCAAACAACTGCTCGAACAGCTTCGACTCCTGAAACCGCCCATGACGGTTCTTGGAAAATGTAGAGTGATGCGGGATCTCCTGATCGAAGCCCAAACCCGTGAACCAACGCCAGGCCAGATGCATGCGCAGTTCTTCCACCAGCTTGCGCTCGCTGGTAATGCCGTACAGATAACCCAGGAGCAGAATCCGCAGCAGGAGTTCGGGATCGATCGACGGTCGTCCGGTTTCACTGTAGCTGTCTTTCAGTTGTTCGCGCACGAAAGCAAAGCTGATGTGCTTTTCGATGAGCCGCAACAGGTGGGTTTCAGGAACCTGATCTTCCAAGCGGAAGTAGTAGAACAACGCTTCAGAGCGGTCGTGTTGCCCCATCATGACCAGCAAGCCTCCGAGAATGGCGATCCACAGCATGGCAAGCATTCCTCCTTACTTATTACCATGCTTCTGCCGCCTTTCCGATCGCTAATCACAGTGACTTTTTCAACACCCACAGGCCATAGCGCTCAAATCCCCTCAATGAGCGTAATCGCGATTTTGCGTAAAGGAACCAGACCCTTCTTAATTAAGGTAGGACTTAGTTGCTCTTGAGCAACGACTGTTTCCCTGTCGCATGTAATGATCTCTAAGCAACAGGTTCTCTCCAGTCCATAACGACGGTCTCGCCGAGTCAGCAAGTCTCGCCAGTTAGTGCACACCTGAGCAAGCAGTGAGCGAGGTCGTGAACTTCCACGTCGCAAACGGACGACGAGCAGTTTCTCTCATGTCATGCGGGTGCGTGTCCTCGGTGCCGGCGCTGTGGCGCCGTCGGCGTGGGCACTCGGATTTGAGATGACCTTACAAAACAACCTATGAAAGATTTACGAATGGAGCAGAAAAGAAAATGAAGTTTCCCCTGAAAGCAGTTCTCGCATTTGCGACGTTAGCCATCATGGCACCGTCCCTCGCCGGAATCCTTGCGGCCCAAGATCAACCAAACAAAATAATCCCGACGTATACGGTCATCAACTACGCAGGCACCGATGTCGTGGCCTACCAGGCACTAGCTGCAGAAGGCAAGGGGATACCAACGTGGAATGGTAGTTTCACCTATAACGGCATAAAGTATCCATTCACCATGATCGGCACGGATCCTGCTAAGGGTTCGGCGACCACTACTGTTCCGTTTGTGATAATTCCGCTCGCCATTAGGTTCTCGGATGGCACCCTGCTCGATCCCACCAAACCCATTCAGACGGCCTGCGGCGGGAAATCGACCGCCCTCGCGCTCACTGAAAATTCCCCCATGTTCCAGGACGTAATTTGGAAGTCGGGCACAACGGACGTAGGGACAACACAATACATCGATGCCTTTCAGCGCGCGACGTTCTGGAAAACCGTGAAAAGCAAGTCTCCCAACTACCACCTCCTGCTTGGCCAACCCACTGTCACCAAGACCGTGACCGTCGAGGTGCCCGCGAATTACGGAGTCACGATGACGGGCAGTTGTGGCAAGTGGGGGGACGTAGACATCAACTGGTATTCAAGCGAAGTCTCGAAGGTCCTCAGCCAGATGAAGATCGGGGCGAATGAGTTTCCCTACATTCTGACCTACGATACATTTGAGTATCAGGGCAATCCGCAGCAGTGTTGTGTTCTGGGCTTCCACGGCATCGGACCCAACGGCGGGCCATACGGTACAGGAGCATACACTGAGCAGGAAATTTTCGGCCCTCCGCAGCACAATTTCTCCGACATCGTGACCATCAGCCATGAAATCGGCGAAGCCGTTGACGATCCCTTCCTCAACAACGCCGTACCAAACTGGATGTCGCCGTTCGCACCGCAATATGGCTGCAACAACGGCCTTGAAGTCGGCGATCCGGTCGCCGGCCTGCCAGTAGGGCCGTACACCGTGAAGGGGGTAAAACACGAATACTACGTGCAAGACTTGGCTTTCGAGACTTGGTTCGCGAAGGCCAAAACATCCACGTCCGTCAATGGCTGGTACTCGATGTTTGGTACGTTCAAAACGCCGGCGCCTGGCTGTTAAGCGGCCTTGGTCGCGGGCAGTCTTTCAGAACAAGAGCTTCCATGGCCTTCAGGCTTGGAAGCTCCTCCATCACTCTTCGCCAATCCAGCGCGCCTGTCCTACAGCTCCGCGTCCGGTTGACGAGGCGATTTATCTCCGCTGTAACCTTGCAGTAATAACGTTTACGGTGTATACGTAATGTTAGTACTCTGGTATCACTCCAAGTTCGCTAAAAAGGATCCCCAAACAATGAAGAAATGGTTAATTAACGCAGGCCTCGTGTGCCTGTTCTCAAGCCTCTGCCTAACGGCGATGGCGGCAACCGCAACCTTCCAGACAATCTCCGACCCCGTCACTGGCACGTGGGCGAATTACGCACTTTCCGGCGATGGCAGCGTCATGGCTGCGAACTATGGCGGCGAGATCTATCGCTGGACCGCTGCAGGTGGATTTGAAGATCTCGGCCCGGGCGATCCTTATTCAAGCTCGATCGGAATCTCGCGCGACGGCTCGACCATCATCAGCGGTTACATCGGATCCGACGGTTTCAGCCGGCCGGCTCTATGGAACGAGAGCGGCCTGGTTGACTTGGGTCATCCCGACAACGGCTGCACAAAGATCGGCAACAGCTGGGGCAGTGGCTACGGAGTAAGCGGCGATGGCAAGGTAGCGGTCGGGCTTGCCTGGACGTGCACCGCTGCGGAAGGCTTCGAGTGGACAGCGAAGACCGGGAATCTCTCTCTAGGACATCCGGCCGGCAACCATAGCAGCCGGGCCAGCGCCATCTCGGCCAATGGAAAGACGATTGTCGGCTTTTGGGAGGATCCCACCGGTCCCCGCCGCCCCGTGCGCTGGGTGGGTGGAAAGCACGAGTTGTTTCTCGGCAGCAAGACCATCGGCGAGGCCTCGGCTGTGAACAGCGATGGTACCCAGATCGCTGGACAGGCCCCGGGCGCCAACGGGTATGAGGTCGCGTTCTTTTATTCCGACAAGGGCGGGTTGATCAAATTGGGCACACTCACGCACGGGACCACAGATCAAAGCTTCGCCAATGGCATCTCCGACAATGGACGAGTAGTGGGCTGGAGCGGCGATCCCTTCGGCGCCGGGATTGAGGCTTTTACTTGGACTTCCTCCTCGCACATGCAAAAGCTCGCGAGCGTACTGAAAAAGATGGGTGCCAAGATTCCTGCGGGCACGACTCTGACCACTGCCGTCAGCATCTCCGCCGACGGTTCTACCATGACCGGCCAGTACTTCAAGGGCCAGACGTTTGGCAACTGGATCGCGCACATAACCAAGTAAGTAATTAGGATTTCTGCGCGAGTACGGGAAGGACTGGGATCGTCGATGTTTAGTTTTCGGTGCATGCCAGTCCGCTCGTTTCCGAGCCTCATAAATGTCGCAACCAGGTCAGCATGACCGGACTCCGGTCACAACGAAGCATGAAAAGAGGCTCTACGCCAACCCCCTGTTTGCAGTGAGTTACGGCTCTTTTCAAGGGAGGCCATAGCGCTCAAATCCCCTCTCGACCCGAGGTGTTTCTTGCTGAAGTGTCCGACGAATTGGCCTCCATCTCTGTCCTGGAGCAACGACGTTGACCTGGCAAAGAGCTAGTCTTTCTCCGGCTCGGTCCTTGCTGCTCCCTGATTAGGTGTGCGTGCTTGATGGCAAGCTGCTACTTGCAGGTCGGCATCCGGCCGAGTCCTTTTTAGCCAGCGTTGGCGTTCCGAAGAGGCGATTGAGATTTCTGCTGTCCTTCACAGGTGAGTTCTGAACCGTTATGAAAATTCTCTACTCTACATGATCCTTCAACCGCTTACCAGAACTGAGTTCTGATGCGTTCTGATCAGTTTTGACCCGTTCTGAACATGGAACTATCACGTTTTTATCACAGCACCGGTTTTAAGCATTCGGAACTTCTTAATGGACCTTGCGCACTCGCATGGTGAAGTCGTCCACCAGGAACGGAATTCCCGAGGAATTGACTACGACTGCTACCGGGTCATCCAGATTGGTGCGGAGTGCAGGCAAGCCATCTCCGTTGTAGCCCTGCACACCGGTTCCCGCATAAGTAGTGATGATGCCGGAAGCCACCTTGCGAATGCGCACATTGAACTCGTCGGCGATGTAAACAGTTTCCTTGGAGGTAACAGCGACTCCAATCGGCGCACATAATTCGGCTGAAGTGGCAGCCCCGCCGTCTCCGCTGAAGCCACAAGTCCCATTTCCTGCAAAGGTGTTGATGACTCCCGCTTTGTCCACTACGCGCACGCGGTTATTTCCCCAGTCGGCGATGGCAATGTTCCCATGTTTATCTATCGCCACTCCGGCTGGGATGTTCAGTTCAGCCTGAATCGCAGGGCCGCCATCGCCGCTGTAGCCGCAAACACCCGTCCCGGCAATAGCGTTGACCACAGCCGCCGGAGAGATTACCCAAACCACACAACTGGTCTGGTCGACCACGTACAGATTGTTCGACGAATCGGTGGTCATCGCACCCAGGCCGCTGAAACCAGCGTTGGTTGCGAATGTGGAAATAATGCCGGAAGTATTCACCTTCCGAACCACACCATTGAAGTCATCGGCGATGTAGAGGTTGCCGCTGGAATCAAGAGCGACCCCAAGCGGATACCACAATGTAGCGGAAGTCGCCTTGCCTCCATCCCCGCTATAGCCGCTGACTCCCGTGCCCGCGACCGTGCTGATGGTTCCGCTAGTGCTGACTTTGCGAATGCGATTGCCGGCGGCATCGGCTATGTAGTAATTGCCGCTCTTGTCGAACGCAATTGCCTCCGGCTCAACGAGAGCGGCGGATGTCGCGGCACTCCCATCACGGATGGCGCCGCCGGCGATTGTCGTCATTACGCTCGAAGCCCGTCGGACGCGCTGATTTAGGGAATCCACCACCACCAATTTGCCCTTTGCATCGAATAGCAAGCCTGTGGGCCCGGCGAATAACGAGGAAAGCAGCGCATTTCCATCCCCGTCGTAGCCGGGAAAGGAACCCGCGAAGGTATTGATGATTCCCGTGCGGATGGTCACAGTACGAATGCGGGATAAGCCCGCATTCCCGATGTAGATTTTCCCGCCGCGAAAGGCTAAGCCTTTTGGGTTGCCAATCTTTGCCAGGGTTGCTGCGCCGCCATCACCACTAAAGCCGGCCAGACCATTGCCCGCAAATGTGCTGATCGTCCCGGACGTATTCACTTCGCGTACACGGTGATTTGCAGTGTCGGCAATGTACAGGTTCCCACTTGAATCGAATGTCATGCTTCGAGGAAAGTTCAAGTTGGCTGAAGTCGCAGGCCCGCCATCGCCGCCAAAACCGCAGGTGCCATTTCCTGCAAAGGTGTTGATGATGCCGGAAGTGTTCACAAACCGGACTGCGCAATTTCCGAGATCGATGATATAAAGGTCGCCCTTCGAGTCGTAGGTCAGCCCCCATGGTTGATTAAACGTGGCCTTAATGGCAGGCCCGCCATCGCCCGTATAGCCGGTCGCGCCCGTGCCGGCGATGGTTGTGATCTTTCCGGTGGTGTCAATCATCCGGATTCGATTATTCCCGCCATCGGCGACGATCAAGTCCCCAGCGGCATCGAAAGCCAGCCCTGTGGGGTAGCTTAGCTTGGCGGCATGGGCCGGACCACCATCGCCACTGAAGCCCGAAATGCCGGTGCCGGCATAGGTGCTGATCGTGCCAGTCGGAGTCACTTTGCGGATCCGTTGGCCAGTAAAGTCGCTGATGTATAAATTGCCACTCTTGTCCTGAACTTCAAAGCTCGGCGTTTCAAAACTAGCCTTCACCGCCGGGCCTCCGTCACCTACAAATCCACCCGCCGTGGTCGTCACCTTCTGTGCAGGCAGAGCGGGTGCGAGCACCAGCAGCGCAATTCCGGTTAAAATCGCACGAGCATTTACGCTCAGTTTTATCCTTCTCATTGGGTACCTCCTCACAGGCAGCCGTTCTGAGATTACGTCCGTTTAAGAGTGAACGGATGAATCTGCACTCGGCGGGACGCTATCGTGCGGAGTCGGAAGGGGGAGTTGGGCACTGTTGAAACGCGCCACCGAAGAGCGCTAACATGTTAGTTACACAAGAACAGGTTGTCAAGGCAAAGAGTAGTGGGTGTCGTTAGCACATGATATGTCCGGTTGAGATAGCAAGTGAAATGTCCGCTTTGCGGGCGGCGAGAGTAGGAGACCATGCAGGGCATGGAAAGCTACTCGAGGGCCGCGATGGAGCGGGCGATGAAAGTACAGGAAGTGATTTTGCGGGCCGTAGCCAAGAAGATCACGTGGTGGCAGGCGGCGGAAATTATCGGCATCAGCGATCGGCAGATGCGACGGGTGCGAGAGCGCTACGAAGAGTTTGGCTTCCGCGGGCTATTCGACCGGCGGCGTGGGAAACCGTCGCCGAAAAGAGTTCCGCTGGCGGTGTTGGAGCGAGTCTTGGAGTTGTATCGGGAGCGGTATTTCGATTTGAACGTGCGCCACTTTCACGAGAAGCTGACCTCGGAGCACCAGATCGAGCTCAGTTACAGCTGGGTGAAGGGAGTGCTGCAAGGAGCCGGCCTGATCGCCCGCGGAGGCAAACGCGGGGTGCATCGGCAGCGGCGCGAGCGGCGGCCTTTGCCCGGCATGCTGTTGCACATCGACGGCAGTGAGCATCGCTGGTTTCAGGACGAGCGCTGGTACGACCTGCTGGTGATTCTGGACGACGCCAGCAGCGAGATCTATTACGCGCAACTGGTAGAAGAGGAATCGACGCTGACGGTGATGGCGGGATTGAAAGAAGCGATCGAGCGCCGGGGCTTGTTCTGCGCCTTGTACAGCGACCGTGGCAGCCATTTCTGGTTGACTCCGAAGGCGGGAGAAGCGGTCGATCCCCATCGTCTAACCCAGGTGGGACGGGCCTTGCGCGAGCTTGGCATCCGCATGATTCCGGCCTACTCGCCGCAGGCGCGGGGAGGCAGCGAACGCAACTTCGGCACCTGGCAAGGGCGCTTGCCGCAGGAGTTGCGGCTGGCGGGGTGCACCACCCTTGAGGCCGCCAATGGCTTTCTGCGCGAACATTACATCGCCGAGTTCAATCGCCGTTTTCAGGTTGCACCGGCCGAGCGCGGCAGCGCCTTTGTGCCCTGTCGCCGGCGCGATTTGGAGCTGGTCTTCTCGCTGCAGTTCGAGCGTGCGGTAAACCGCGACCACACGGTTAGCTTTCAGAATCGTACCCTGCAGATTGAGCCTGTCCGCTGGCGTGGCACTCTCGCCGGCTGCAGCGTCCTCGCGCATCAACACCTCGACGGCACTCTCAGCCTGAGCTACGGACCGCACTGCCTGGGTCGTTATGACGCAACCGGGGTGCCCCTGCCGAGGAAGGCTAGTACAGAGCTGAGCAGGGGAAGGGGAAACTGCCCCCTTCCCCTGCACCCCATCCCCAAAAACGACCCCACCCAAACGGCGAGGGCACAACTTTGAAACCGGACATTTCACTTGCTACAAAATGCGGACATCTTAATTTGCTAAGAACAGGCAAAGAGTAGTGGGCAAGGAGTAGTGGGGCATTTCGGCACTTTTTCAAAGGGTTGTGTCCCAGAATTCTCACTGGTCGTGAACTTGATTCGTTGACGCAGCCCACGCACTCGTCCAGTGTAACTTTTTTCGTGTTGTCATCCGGCAGTTCCGCCCTCGTGAAAGTATACGTTGACTTGTTATTCGCGATCTGCAGTCGATCGTGGTAGACCAAATGCCACGCTGCTCTTGGTTTTCAAGTTCACTAGCCAGTTCTGAATCGTTATGAAAATTCTCTACTCTACATGATTCGTCAACCACTTACCAGCAACTCGATTTGCTTCGTTTTGATCCAATCTGCTCGGTTATGAACATAGAACTACTACAGTTTTACTACAGTGACGGTGGAGGGTTGGCCTCAATAAGTGTAATCGAGAGTGGGTGTTGAAAAAGTCACTGCGATTGGCAGGTGGAATTCAGCAAAAGCATGTTAGAAGAAAGCATCCGCCCATGCTTTGTTGGATTTCGATCGTCGGAGGCCTGCTGATCATGATGGGGCAACACGACCGTTCCGAAGCGCTGTTCTACTACTTCCGCCTGGAAGATCAGGTTCCCGAGAATCATCTACTGCGGCTCATCGAAAAGCACATCAGCTTTGCTTTCGTACGCGAACGGCTGAAAGGCAGCTACAGCGAGACCGGTCGGCCCTCGATTGATCCCGAGCTACTGCTGCGCATCCTCCTGATCGGCTATCTCTACGGCATTAGCAGTGAGCGCAAACTGGTGGAAGAACTGCGCATGCACTTGGCCTGGCGCTGGTTTACCGGTTTGGGCTTCGATCAGGAGATTCCGCATCACTCTACATTCTCCAAGAATCGGCACGGACGATTTCAGGAATCGAAGTTATTCGAGGAGCTGTTTGAACAGATCGTGCGCCAGTGTGTGGAAGTGGGATTGGTGCAGGGCAAGCACCTGTCGGTCGATGGCAGCTTCGTGGAAGCCAATGCGGCGAAGAAGAGCCGCATTCCACGCGAGCAGTTGGGAGAAGCAGCGCAGGTCCATCACACCGTGCGACAGTATCTGCAGGAACTGGAACAGCAGAACCCGGTGGAAGAACCGGTGCATGAGCAAGACCAGGTGTCGACCACCGATCCCGATTCCACCTACGCCACCAAGGGCGGCACGCCAGCTCGGCTGGGCTACTACGACAACTATCTGGTGGACAATGCAAGCTGCGTGATTGTGGGAGTGCAGGCCACGGCGGCGCGCATGAGTCAGGAAACCGTGGCCGCACAAGACATGCTCACACGTTTCGCGCACTGGCGAGGACGAGAACCGGAATCGGTGGCGGCCGATACGACCTACGGGAACGGGGAGTTCTTGCACGGGTTGGCGGATCGGGAGATCACTCCTTATATGCGGACCCGCGACAGTATCCACCGAAAGAGGAGCCCATTCTTTGGTCCCGAGCGGTTTACTTATCAACCCGAAAGCAACAGCTATATCTGTCCTGCGGGACAGCAACTGAACTATGGTGGCCGCAGCATGCGGAACCGCACCTATGCTTACATTGGGACCCGCAAACGTTGCGGGGCATGTGCGCAAAAAGCCCAATGCACCAGCGGAGCGTTCCGCTTTCTTGCCATCCACATGGATGAACCCGCCCGGCAACGGGCACGGGAGTTGGCCAACACGCCAGAGTTCGCGAAGGCACAACGGCAGAGAAAGAAAGTAGAAGCGTTGTTCGCGGAACTCAAGAATCAGATCGGGTTGCGCCGCTTGCGTCTGCGGAGACTGAAGTTCGTGCGGGAGCAGTTCTTCTTAGCGGCGGTGGCCCAGAACATCAAACGACTGGTCCGCTTCCTCAGCCAACCGATAAGACCGGTTCTGCCAGTCACTACTTAGCCGAACCAAGAGAAGGAAATCTCGCCAGCGACATGCTCACTGCTGAAACGACGTTCCGCTGACGTACTTTTTCAACAGCCAACTCCCGGTTACACTCCTATGAAAGAGGATGTCAAGAAAAAGACTTCTCCCCGCCCCTCTGGGAGACGCGGATGTGGTGACTTACATCCAACCCCGTCTCGTTCTGGGAAGGGTGATTGGTGCGGCCGCTTTGGGTGGCTGCAGATTGCAGCGGCGATGGCGACCCCAGTTGCTCGTCCCGGACTCGATCGTTTCATGAACTACGGTGCTCGACGCCATTGGGTTCCGAAGCTACGCAAGCGAAGGGTTGGCTCAAGTGCCAACCATGATCCTATGTGAGACTCGAGGCCTACAGCTTTTTTGGGTTATCCGAGGGGGCATAGGATTGACCCGGAGACGCGGTGCTGAACGGCAGCACACAGGGCGCCTAATGAGCGTATCGATACTCTCCCTCGAACCCGAGCATCGCAAGAACCGATGGGCCACCACCGAGGCATGAAACCTGGGGAGATCACCTGGGTTCTATTCGATGCTCAAGCGGCTTGCGTTTTCAGTTGTTCTGCGTCGAAACGTTCTCCTCTCTTCCAAAGTGTCAAGGTAATGGCTGCGATCTTGCGCGCCAGCGTTAGACGAGCCATCTCCGGCTTCATGCCTTTGGCCAGCAAAGCCGCGTAAAAATCGCGGAACGGTCCTCGGCCACAGCTGGCTCTGGTGGCCGCACCCTTGAAGATCTCTTTCATCTCGTGATTGTGATTTTGATTGAGACCACGGAGCTGCTGGGGTTTCTTCGAGCGTTGTAGTTGTCCGCCAACGAATCGGTATTGCGCGCTGTCGTGGGTCTCAATCCCCAGACCACTATAGGTCCACAGTTGCCGCTTGCTGCGGAAGCGGTGCGGAGTTTGCATCAGCGCGATCAAGCGGGCGGCTCGAATCGGACCGATGCAGGGGATCTGGCGCAGCAGTTTCGCCGCCTTATGTTTCCGGCTCTCGGCCAAAAACTCGGGTCGCAGGTTGCGCCGCAAGGCCTGCAAGCCATCCAGTTGTTGGTAGAGCAGCTCTGCGCGGCGGCGCACCCCGACTTGCGCAATCTTGTTCAACCATCCCTCCCGATAGCGTGCGCCATAGACCTGGGTTCCGGCACAGGGTATGCCCCACCCTCGATACAGCGCCTTCAGCCGATTCATCACTCGGGTCAGATCTTTGCTGATGGTTTGATAACTGCGCCCCAACTCGCGCAGCGTCCGTAGTCCATTTTCTCCGTGGTAGACCGGTCGCAGCATTCCCGTGCGCAGCAACTCGGCCAGCTTGCGCGCATCCACCTTGTCGCTCTTGTTTCCCTCCTTTAATAAGGCATTGCGGCGCGGATTGCAGACCAGAACTTGCTGCACCTGCGGCTGTAGCAGATCGTACAGCCAGGCCGCCCACGTTCCTTCTTCCCAGGTCACATGCAGTTCGCCCCGCAGACCGTGAATGAACTGCAGTAGGCTGCTGGCCTTAGTTTCGAGAATGGTTTCCATGACCAGCTTCCCAGTGGCATTCAGGACCGCGATCACAATCGCTTCCTGGTGCACGTCCATGCCGATATACTTGATGTCGCGACTCATTGCCGTTGCCTCCTTGGGGGAAAGATCATTCGTTCCAACGCTTGTCTTTCCCCTAAGGAAAAGTGCCATTCTCCCGCCGATTTGCCTAGGCCTTCCTGCACTTCTTTCCCACCACGCACAAATCTCTCTAGCCGCCGTAGCGGAGCGAAGCCCTGCACAGCGTAGCGGAGCGGAGGCGGCGCCATCCATCTGCCTCCCTCAATCGGGGCGCTCTTTCATAATGCATTGACCTTCCAGCCGATCCTCAAAACGTGTAATCGCCGTGATTGCGTCACCTGAGAAAAGAACCGTAGCGATCTAACCCATTGCGGAACGCCGGTAGTGTCTGAAATGTACATGTCTGAAATGTGCGTTGACTGGCTCTCTGCGCAGTATCATCATGGTTTGCCCGTTTCGAGGAGCCATGAAACGGCCTGCCAGAGATGAAGTGAAGTCGCGAGGTCGACACGAACCCGGGAGATTTTGCCAGCTTCACCCACGCCTCGTTGACCATTAGTGGTGGGACTGAGGGTGGCGCCGGGATCGCTGCGCTTGACGCTCGAGGCCAGGCGGCGCAGTTCCTCATAGGTCACGCTGAAAAGCTCGACCAGTGATCGTCTTTCCTCCGGGGTTTTGCCCAGATTGTCTGGCTGGAATCCGCTGGCTACTCGAATATTTCGCAATGGCATGACGGTTTTTCCCACGCGTCTACGCAATGCGTAGTGTAGGCTGGCTGCCGGGGGAACCAACCCGGGGAGGGGTGAGCACAAAGGCTCTCCTGGGACTGAAATCCTGTCAGCCATCACTGCCCAAAGCAACCGGCACTTTATGCGGATTTCACAGATAGCAGGGTCGTCTTGTGCCATCATGACCGGCCTCTCAGGGATCGCGGGAAGTCCATGACGCCTTGGGAGATACATGGATTTGCGCCAAACTACGCATCAACAAGTTCCGAACATCAATTCAGGATCAGGGAGAATTCCGATGAAACGTATTCATGTGCGGCGAACGGTGAAACTTCGAAGGTTTGAGCTGTCTACTTTCTTGCAGCCGCCAGACCGAGCAAGCAGCGGCTCTTGCAACGCTAGCTGGTTGAGGGCTGCTTGCGTGGTCTTTCTGCTCTGTGCTGCAACGGCGATTGCCTCGTCGGCGGCCACGAAGTTCAAAAGCCTGGTCAGCTTCAACGTCACCGACGGTCTAAACCCTGACTTCATGTCTGTCGTCCAGGGCCTCGACGGCAACTTGTATGGGACCACGGTATACGGCGGCGTCAACAAAGGCTGTAACGCGAGACAGGTTGGCTGTGGCACAGTCTTCTCAATCACTCCGGGCGGCAAACTGACTACGCTGTACAGTTTTTGCTCTAGTACGAACTGCACAGACGGCGCATACCCGGTTGGAGGGCTCACTCTGGCCACCGACGGCAACTTCTACGGAACGACCTCAGGGGGCGGCACTGTCGGCCTCGGTATGGTTTTCAAGATCACCACTGCCGGCAAGCTGACCACGGTTTACAACTTTTGCTCTCAGTTCGGCTGCCCGGACGGCAGGGATCCGAACGCCCCACCGATTCAAGGCACCGACGGCAACCTCTATGGAGTGACCGTACTCGGGGGAACCGGCGGTTGCGGTGGATGCCACGGCGGTGGAATCGCTTACAAACTTACGCTGGGGGGCAAACTGACCGTTCTCCACAATTTTTGCACGGGAGCCTGTACTGACGGATCTAACCCCTCCAATCCGCTGGTACAGTCCACCGACGGGAACTTCTACGGCGTCATCACCGGGCGATCCGGATACTACGACGGCAACGCGTTCAAGATGACCCCGGGTAGCAAGCTGACCGTGCTGTACGCTTTTTGCAAACTGACGAGCTGTACGGACGGCGCTTTCCCGTACGGATCGCTGACGGAGGGCGCCGACGGTGCCCTCTACGGGACTACGAGTGGAGGTGGGGCCGTTGCCGACGGCGGCAGCGGGACCTTCTACAAGATCACCAAGGCTGGCGTGCCGACCACGCTGCACAGCTTCGACTACGAAACCAAGGGTAACTATGGCGCTCTTCCCTTGGCGGGGGTGGTTCTAGGCACCGACGGGAACTTTTACGGGACAACGTACCAGGGCGGTATGGGTTGCGTATTCGGCTGTGGCACCGTCTTCAAGATTACCCCCAAAGGCGCGCTGACCACAAGGTACCTCTTTGGCGGCACGGATGGCGCAGGTCCCTACGGACTCTTTCAAGATACTCGCGGAGCATTCTACGGAGCCACCTACGCCGGCGGGACCACCAACCAGGGCACGGTCTTTAGCGTGGCCGTGGGGCTGGGGCCGTTCGTGGAACTGTTGCCCAACTATAGCAAGGTTGGAAAGACCATCGGCATCCTCGGCCAGGGATTGACAGGAACGACGGCCGTTTCCTTCAATGGAACCGCAGCGACCTTCACCGTTGTTTCCGACACCTATCTGACGGCGGCAGTTCCGTCCAACACGATTCGGGGTTCTGTAACCGTCACCACGCCCGGAGGCAAACTGACCAGCAACACCATATTCCGCGTCGCTCCCGTGATCATCAGCTTCAGCCCGCCCAGCGGACCGGTAGGACAGCAGGTAACGATTAGTGGAAACAGCTTCACCGGCGCGACGAAAGTCACCTTCGGTGGGGTGAAGGCAACGGTTTTCTCCGTCGACAACGATGCGCAGATTACGGCTACGGTTCCGACCGGCGCGGTCACTGGCAAGATTCAGGTGACGACTCCGGACGGAACGGCCACCAGTTCGACGGACTTCACGGTGACGCAGTGACACGCTGATTTGACGGACTGGGTAATGACCCGCGGGGGCGAGGCGACGGATCGACTGGAAGGAGTCTGCTGACAGCCCCCGCAAATCAACATTGATTGGTTCTCGCGCACGCCGTGCTGGAAAAGCTGAAAGGAATAATTCAAGTCCCCGGAGGACGACCTAGTTCTCACATAGAAGCTCTAGCCGCAAATGCTCTCGACTGAGTGAATGCTTTAGCGGACTTGGAGCGGCGTCGGCTCTTCTTCTTTCCCCGGGTCGGTCGCGACTTGTGCGCCACCAAGACCCCCGACCCGAGGAGTCGACGCCCGATGCGCTCTTGTTCCAACACTGGCGATAAATCCCGATTACACTCATCTGCCTTCCCTGAGGGGATTTGAGTGAAATGGCTGTTTTCGACAGTTGAAAAATCGCGCCCCGCTACAGGAGTGGTAATATAGCTCGCTGGGGTGCGTGAATGGCCGATATCGGGCCAAGATCGTCGTGCTCGGACTAACAGTTTCTGCCTGCTTCGGTCAGACCAACTCACAGCAGCACAGACCCACCTAGTCGCTCGCGCGTTGCAGTGCCATGATTGAATGATGCGAAGTACCCAAGCCGACGAGAAGGTGAGAATTGCGCCACGTGCGGTCGGGACGTATCTCGCACGAATTGCCATTGTATTCATCGTACAATTTGCGGCAGGTAAACTCGCCGAAGCTCTTCCAATCATCAACAGTGGGGGTGTAGGACCTGTGTGGCCCGCGTCGGGGATCGCTCTCGCCGCGTTCTTGCTTTTCGGCTATCAAGTTTGGCCCGGAGTTGCGGCTGCGTCTTTTCTCCTTACGTTGCTGAGTCCCATTCCTCCCGTAGCCGCTGTTATTTACGGGACAGGCAGCGCACTTGCCGGCCTGACGGGGACGTTTCTGCTCCGTCGTGTTGCTAACTTCGGCAATTCGCTCTCGCGCTTGCGTGATGCGCTCGGGTTGATTGTATTGGGTGCGTTCGGCAGCAGCGTGGTGAGCGCCTCAATCGGGGTTTCAGTTCTGTATGAAGTCCATCTGCGTGGGTGGTCTGGATTTGGCAGAGCTTGGCTGATTTACTGGCTTGGAGACAGCATGGGGATATTACTGGTAACTCCCCTTATGTTGGCGCTTCCTAATCTGCGTTGGAGTCATCTTCGGGCTCGCGTCCCAGAACTTGTTGCGCTTCTACTGCTTCTCTCGGTGGCGTGCCTCACCATCTTTGGCGATCTACCTCTTGTCGCAGTCAGATTACACGTCTTGGCCTTCGCAGTGCTTCCATTCGTAATTTGGGCGGCCATCCGTTTTGGAGTGAGCGGAGCCACGCTGTCGACTCTATTAATCGCCACCATAGCCACCGTAGAAACCGCACGTAGCTCAGGGCCATTCACGCAGAACACTCCATTTGTCAACGCTGTTCTGTTGGACGTGTTCTTTGCGGTGCTTTCAGTGTCGGGTATGACGTTGGCTGCGGTAATCACCGAACGAGAACAGGCTGAGAGGGAACGAGAGTGGCTTGTCCGTAAACAGGCAGCGATGGAGGCGCGGCTTCGACTGGCAGCCATTGTCGAGTCGTCGGACGACGCGATTATCGGCAAGGACATGGATGGAATGATTACGGATTGGAACAAGGGGGCGGAGCGACTTTACGGCTACTCGGCAGGCGAAGTAATCGGGAAGCCGATTTCTCTCCTTATGCCACCCGATCGGTCCAGTGATTTTGATGACATCATGGGGACGCTGAGGCGAGGGAGCTCACTCAAGCATTACGAAACTGTGCGCCAGAAGAAAGACGGGACGCGTATTGAAGTGTCGTTGACTGTGTCTTCAATAAAGGATCCCGAGGGCCGAATCGTGGGCGCGTCAGTAATTTGCCACGACATCAGCGAACGCAAGCGCCAAGAATTCATGTTACGCGAAAGCGAACAGCGGCTGCGCGTTGCCGCCGAGGTCGGTAGGATGTACGCCTGGGAGTGGGACCCCGCCACGGATTCAGTGGTGCGATCCGCGGAATGCGCGAGCATTCTGGGTTTAAGCGACAACGCCGGTATCGCGAAAGATTATTTCAGTTTTATCCACCCTGATGATCAAGCCGGGCTGTGGAGTCAGGTCAACTCGTTGACGCCAGAAGACCCAGTTTATCGAACTCAATACCGCAGGTTTCACCCAGGCGGTGCGCTTCTGTGGCTGGAAGAGAGCGGCTGCGCGACGTTTGACGGAAACGGAAAGATGGTCCGACTGGTCGGCATGACAGCCGATATCACCGACCGCAAGCGGGGGGAAGGCGCGCTTAAGGAGAGTGAGGATCGATATCGCGATCTGGTTGAACACAGCCAGGACTTGATGTGCACACATGACCTTAATGGCAGGCTGCTCTCAGTGAACCCAGCCGTAGCACGAGCTTTGGGCTACGAAATCGGGGAATTGCTGCAGATGTCCATCCCCGACTTGTTGCCCCCCCGAGACCGTCCCCTGTTCGATGCGTTCGTGTCCCAGATTCGGAGAGACGGAGTTTCAGCAGGTTCGATGCGTGTAGTTACTCGCGCAGGCGAGGAACGAATCTGGGAATACTACAACACGCTGCGCACTGAAGACGTTCCTGAGCCTATCGTTCGAGGCATGGCCCGAGATGTCACCGATCGCAAGCGTGCCCAGGAAGCACTACATCAAAGGGATATGGAACTCGCGGAAGCGCAGCGCGGCGTCAGTCGCGGGTTGATTGAGGCACAGGAGCAGGAACGTACCCGGATCGCCAGAGAGCTGCACGACGACTTCGGTCAACGTCTCGCACTGTTGACCATCGAGTTAGAACTTCTCCAGCAAAACTCTCCCGATTTGCCTGCTGAAGTCCGCAGCCGCATGGGCGAACTACGGAAGCAGACCTCCGAAATAGCGACCGATATCCAATCCTTGTCCCACGAGTTGCACTCGTCAAGACTGGAATATGTGGGCATAGCTGCCGCCATGAGGGGCTTCTGCCAAGAGTTCAGCGAGCAGCAGCAGGTGGAGATTGACTTCAGAACCCACGATTTACCCAGCTCTTTGCCGCCGGACATCTCTCTTTGCCTCTTTCGAGTTTTGCAGGAAGCCCTCCACAATTCGGCAAAACACAGTGGGGTACGCTCCTTCGAAGTGCGCTTGTCGGGAACATCAGATGAGGTTCATCTCACGGTTAGCGACTCGGGTGCGGGCTTTGACCGGGAAGCGGCAAAGGAGGCCCGAGGGCTTGGCCTCATCAGCATGGAGGAACGACTCAAACTGTTGAACGGAACGTTTTCAATCGAATCGCAACACAAGCGTGGCACTACGATCCGTGCTCACGTCCCTCTCAGTGCGAGAGGCGATTCCATGCGTGCAACTGGGTAAAGAGCACATTGAAATCACGTGGCCCCCTGCAGCCGGGCTGTCAACTGGCGTAACAGTGCGTCGTGAAAGGCGCTGGACTTCAGCGGGTGCAACTCCCGCCCGGGAACTGGTTCGCTCCACCCGGTAGCAATCGAAGCGGCAGCGGAGGCAACGAAACTGTCGGAGCTTTCGATGTAGAGGGTCTCTAGGCGACTCGGCGAGCGTGCAGGCCATAACGTGAGTAAACGCTGAGCAGGCCCCGAAAGGACAACACCAAAGAGCTTGTAAAGCGTTGAAGAATCAAATAGAGTAGAAAACTTTCATAACGTGTCTTAGGCTCGACTTGATCTGACATTTGCTAAACTCTCGCGAGAGCGGGGGAAGGAGAATGTCAGATGAGCACCGACGAGAAGATCATCAAGAACAAAGTGGGGTTGCTGAAGCTCAGCGAGTTGCTGGGCAGCGTCTCGGAGGCGTGCAAGGTCATGGGCTACTCCCGCGACAGCTTTTACCGCTTCAAAGAGTTGTACGAGACCGGTGGCGAGTTGGGGTTGCGCGAGATCAGCCGACGCAAGCCCTGCCCCAGAAACCGGGTCGAGGAGCATGTCGAAAAAGCGGTGGTGGAGATCGCCCTGGATAAGCCGGCTTTCGGCCAGGTGCGCGTTGCCAACGAACTGACCCGCCGTGGTTTGTTTGTTTCCCCGACCGGAGTGCGCAGCGTCTGGCTGCGGCACGATCTGGAAACCTTTCGCAAACGGCTCAGGGCGTTGGAGGCCAAGGCCGCTCAGGAACATCTCGTGCTTACCGAAGATCAGCTGCGCGCCATGGAACGCGCCCGCGAGGAGAAAGAAGCCCATGGCGAGATCGAGACCGTGCATCCCGGCTATCTCGGCGCCCAGGACACTTACTATGTCGGCACCATCAAGGGCGTAGGTCGTATCTATCAGCAGACCTTTCTCGACACCTACGCGAAGGTCGCTTTCGCCAAACTCTATGACCGCAAAACCGCTCTGGTGGCGGCCGACCTGCTCAACGATCGCGTGCTGCCGTTCTTCGAAGAGCACGAGATTCCGTTGTTGCGCGTGCTCACCGATCGCGGCACGGAATACTGCGGCCAGCGTGAGCACCACGAGTACGAACTATACCTGGCGGTGGAGAACATCGATCACAGCCGTACCAAGGCTCGGCATCCACAGACCAACGGTATCTGCGAACGCTTCCATCGCACCATCCAGGAAGAGTTTTACGCCACCGCGTTTCGCAAGAAACTCTACAACAACCTGGAGGAACTGCAGACGGATCTGGATGATTGGTTAGCCGAGTACAATCGGACACGACCGCACTCGGGCAAGTATTGCTATGGCAAGAGCCCGATGCAGACTTTCTTAGATTCGGTTTCTTTGGCGCGGGAGAAGATGCTCGACTCGTTCTCGACTCCCGCGCCGGAGCCGGAGCGGAGCCCTGCGCAGCGGAGCGCAGGCGGAGGCGCGGCTGCGGAAACAGCTGCTTGATCGAACTATACTGTCAGATCAAGTCTGAGCTATTACAGCTGAGTGTTGCGACTGCGGAGCCAAACTCTGCGACTTGCATTTTGAAGAATGCGATCTGTGCCACGAGACCTATTGCAGCATGTGTTTCCTGTTTCACATGGATCAGCCCCACGCGAAGACGAACGAGGCCGTGACGAAGGATGCGTCTGAGCGCCGGATCGCGTAAAGCCCTGTCGCACTCAATAATACGTAATCTTGCGGCGAGTCACAGAGGATGATCCATCTATGGTTTGCTCTATCCAGTTGCTGTGACTGTCGTATTCGTAAAGGTAACGAACCTCGGAGCGGCATTTATCGAGATGAGCAAGTTTTGGATCATCCGGCAAGTGATCGAAACAGCTTTCAATTTGAACCGTCCCGGCCTCATCACCATGCTCGTTGTAGGTGGTGATAATCTCTTGGTGCTCATCGCCACTCTGCATTACTCGTCTTGCGATGCGGCCGTCCTTGTCGTAGAAGTAAGACTTTTCAGTCCGGGCGAGACCTTTCTGGCCCAACATCTCCATCATCTTAGCTCGGATCGTTCGCAATTCCTTGTCAGACAATTGCTCGCCAGACGGCCCTTCCCCAAACTCTGTAGGAAGATCAAGGTTCTCCCGCACTAGTGTTCCGCTAACCAGCCGCCCATTTGAATAGTTATGGGTGATCCGCATCAGCAGTAGCCCTTGCGTATTGCGAACCAGAGACTCGATGGGTTGATCATCGTCGTTGTACCGTGTCGTCACGGTTCCACCGTTACTGAGGCCGTCGCCCTCTTCGGCGATGTCATACATTAGCTCGATGCTTCCTAAACCCATCAGGCTGTTCTGGCGACCGGGTCGTGGGGGTACCGTTCGGACTCTGGTCTTTTTGCCTTGTTGGTCGTAGTGGAACTCGTCAGTTACGTCTGCACCACCGCCCGTAACGCCAATTAGCCTTCCGGCTCCATCGTAGGAATAGACCCGCTCAACTTTGCCAGTTGAGAGGTTGCCGCGCCAAACCAGCAGCCGTCCATCCGCCGTGTATTCCATTTCGGTCGGGTCAGAGCCATTTTCGACGAAGACGCTACATGTCTTGACCGGGCCACGAAGACCTAGTCGTTCGCGGTCAGACAGAGGAACGCTGCTCACGGTTATGTTGCCAACTTGACCGACCAGTGGATTATCAAAACTGAGGATTGTAACCAACATCAGGACGGCGACTCCGAACAGGAGTTGTGTGCGATCCATAACTCGCCTCGTCAATACTCGGCCCAGATTGCTCTCGGTCGTCATCACTGTCAAGCTATTTTGGGACGGGCCACGCACCCTGTTCGTATTTCGTAAAAAAACAAGGAGGTAGGCCTGCCACACGAAGTCTCGGAACAGGGGTAACCGTTACGGATGGGCCATGGACAGGTTCTGAATAGTCTGAGATTCTGATCGTGCATCAAGAGCGGAGTCAGCAAGCCTGACTTCCACCAATCCGAGGACAGAACATTCGTTCCACGGTGGTTCGGCTGCCCAGCCAGATGCGGCGACTACGGTCGCAAAATCCAAACACCGGAGAACAACATGTCTGTCACGGTCATCAGCGTTGCCGAGGCCAATCGTCTGTATCCACCGAAGCAACGAAAACAGAAGACTGCCAAGAAAGCCAGTAGAAAACCAGCCCTTCCCCGGACTGTACAATGGGTCTTGACCTACCACGATTTCACCCGCCGATGTGCGGCGCATCGACTTTGAGCATATCGAGTGCCCAGCGTGCGGAGACAGTTTGTGCCGGTCCCGAGTCAACCGGGGGTTTTGAGTGTAATGGCCTGCAACAGTTGAGAACCGCCTAGCGACTAACCCGCAAAATCGAAAGAGCGCCACATTCACGTTCTCGTCGCAAGACTTCTCTGTGCGGCATTGAAGGCTCTTCTAGCAAAATAGGCGCACAGGGCGAGTAGCCATACCACCACCGATAGCACCATTGTGTGCGATGTTCGGAGTGGATATTTCGCTATGCCTGTTAGCACCGGCCACAATCTTGCGATTTGGTCCCAGCAAGCCATGTTTGGACTGGGACAAAAAATGTAGGCCATCCCTCCAAAGGCAGACACACCGCAAATCAGCGCGGCAAATGCGAAAAGAACTCCAGCACGAATTGGGTGATGCAGATCGAGGGCTTGTTTGTTTATACGCCTTTCAATGGACAATCCGACTATGAACCATAGCAGCACAACTCCGAATATCCGATCTCCGTCGTAGCTGAGGCTTTCGTTCAGAGCATGTGGTATGGGGATGGGAACCAAGTGGCCGAAGTAAAAGCCGGGGCCGTTGGTGAGGGCATTGATGACTCGGGCCGGCACTTCGTAGCCCGTGCCCACCTTCCACAGCATCGATTGTTGCCTTTTCGCAAGCACCATCAGAAGCGCGGATAGCACCGACATGAGCAACGGAAGGATGACGCTCCAGCGCACCTTTGGCACTGCTGGGGAAGTGTTTTCCGTTGAAACGCCTTGCATCAAACGGGCCTCAATTCCTCGTCCTAACTAGGGGGCAAGGGTAATTAGACACCGGCAGATGCGCATGGGCTACCTGTCCTCGGTAACGTGTCTGGAGCCTCGTTGGCGCAAAATCCCGATTACGCTCAAAACCCCTCAATGAGCGCTATGGCATGTTTACGTCACTTTGGCTCTATTCGGTCTATATACCAATACCGTCCATGGTGAAACGCCTTTCGCATGTACACATATTCCCCGCCGTTTACACCTTTACACGACACGTCCGCATAGAACATCGCCCAAGAAAAGTCGCGATTGAAACCCACGTTTGTGAACTTCGCCCACAGTGCAGGCTGCGAAGTTGCCGACAAGTCGGGCTGCGTGCGTGCCAGCACTAGCACTTGGCTATTCCCGGCAGAGAACTTCGGTGTGAGTTCCTCCGCTGACAAGTTGCGAAATAAGAAGCTGTTGAACATTGATATCGGTGTGCCTGAGCCCACTGTTTTTGCCCTGACTAGCTGGGTGAATGTGGACGATTGCAAAGCTGCAGGCGTGCTTTGGTCTGACACAAAATATCGTTGGATGGTAGCAACTCCCAATCTACCGATATATCTAGGGTCTGCGGTGCACCGGACTGGAAGTGCCGTTCCGGGTCCAGACACGCGGAAAAGGTAAGCGGAGTAAACGTCATATTGCTCCCGTTCAGTACGTGCAGGGTTAGGGCGGCTCAGCATCTCAACAGTCCCAACCAAAAAGCCAAGAATGATGAGAAGGGCCGCAAGAGTTCTCTTTCTCCCGCCTCGCCCCGCCCTGACTCCGTACTGATGGCACCCCCGCCATTGGCAGGCAGAAACCCTCAACTGATCTTCGGAGGTTCTCGTATGCGAAAACAATTCTGCATTCCCTTCACTTGTGTCGTTCTGAATATCTTCGCTCTGTGCGCGCCCATGTTCGGGCAGGATCAGGCTCGCACGAAGCCTCTCAAGTTACAACTCAGATATGCTGAACCTATCACCCATGGCTCGGACCAAGCTACCCGCGCGCAAATCATCCAGTCCGGCAGGGCTGCCAGTGTGTTGCCGGTGTGGAACTTCCAAGCACTCTCTACCCGCGATGGCAACATCTACGCTGGATCGATGGTAGGCGCAAACCCCGCTGTGCGCGGATCTGACGCGCATGTCAACGTGACCGGCCAGGTTGTGCCGATCATTCTGAAACTGCACACCATTGGCGTCAGCTTCAACCAGAAGACCGGAAAGATAAAAACTAAACCAGGGAATACCACTTTCGACCCGACGGTCGCTGACAACGTGTGCTTGACTGCTCCAAATAACGTGCCTGTGGACCTACTGCGGCAAGGTCCAATTCTGTCGGACGCCAAGTTTAATTTTGGTGGGACGGATGTGGGTACCACGCAGTATACCGATGCGTTCCAGCGGGGCAACTTTTGGAGCATGATCGATAGGGCGAACTATCACGTACGCCTCTCGCCCGTCAGGGTCTTGCCTCCGCTTGTGATTGATGTGCTGGCGAAAAGCGGCTTGGCGCTTTCTGGCAAAATCTTTGGAGCTTGCAGCTCACTCGGGATTGTGGACATCAATCTGATTGACGCCGCCGTAGTCAAGGCAACTCTGAATACGCATGGCATCACTCCGAAGACGTTCCCGATGTTCATGCTTTACAACAGCGGCATGTCATTCGGAAATCCAGATAACATCAACAACTGCTGTGCCGGCGGGTACCACGGTATTAATCCCGTCAACCCGGTCACATTCCAGACCTATTCTCCATTTGATTTCCAGACAAACGGCATATTCGCGGCGGCGGACGACACTGTGATTCTGTC
>Ga0210396_10001025_pt1 | contig 31804 bp, 19 predicted proteins | sample IncBWH17OmetaG_FD_155466 | JGI IMG/M metagenome (GOLD analysis project Ga0210396, IMG submission 155466) | Forest soil microbial communities from Barre Woods Harvard Forest LTER site, Petersham, Massachusetts, United States - Inc-BW-H-17-O ...
TCCAATACCCGCCAGGCACGCTGGGCCCGGTTACCCAGATCTCGCCCGGCACACCTTCGTCGCAGCGGGTGGCATTATCCGGATCCACGACCACGACCCGGTGGTTGTCCAGAGCCTCGCCGCAGCCGACTGGCGCGAGATCCGCCTCGCCCCCATCGTCTTCGGCCGCAACCGTGGCGATAAGGCTGTGCGGATCGGTGCCCTCCCGGGCCAGCGTGACCGCCAGCGTCGCCTCCGCCAGCCCGTAACAGGGACTGAACACGCGCCGACCAAACCCGACGAGGGAGAAGCGTTCAGCAAAGCGGTGCATCGTGCTCGCCCGCACCGGTTCAGCCCCGTTGCCGGCCCACCGCCAGCTGCTGAGATCCAGGGCCGCCATCGCGTCGTCGCGAACACGGTCCGCACACAGGTCATAACCGAAATTAGGTGAGGCCGCGAAGTTTCCGCGATACCGGGTCATCGCCTGCAGCCAGCGAACCGGTTTGGACACGAAGTCCAGCGGCGACATCGTCACACAACGGACGCCGATCACTGGCGGCATCACAACGAATGCGACCAAGCCCATGTCGTGATAGGGCGGCAGCCACGAGACCAGGGTGGTGCCCGGCCCGACCCGCAACCGCGTCGCAATCGCGCCAATATGCATCAAAATGTCTCCATGACATACCATCACGCCTTTGGGCGCGCCGGTCGACCCCGAGGTGTACTGCAGTAGAGCCACGTCCTCCCGCGCCTGCCCGGGATCGTGCCATTCGTCCCCGGAAAAGCCCTCGGCGCCAGTCAGGTTGAGAACCGGCACGTCGATATGGTGGCGCAACGGCTCGACGAGCGCCGCGGTAAGCGGCGAGGCGAGGATAGCCGCCGCCCTGCAGTCGTTGGCGATCGTGGCCAGCTCGTGCGCCGCGGCGTTCGGGCGCGGCGGATAGCACGGCACCGCCGCCGCGCCCGCATACAAGCAGGCCAACAAGGCCGTGACATACAGCTCGCCTGGCTCGATGGTCAGCAGCACCCTCTGCCCAGTCAGGCCGTGCTGCTGCAACCACCCCCCGACACGGCGCAGCGCGCCGTCCAATTCAGCGAAGGTGTAGGAGCCGGTTTCGGTCTCCCCGTCGCCCAAGAACACGTAGGCCTGCGCCTCGGGTATCCGGTCGGCCGCCGCACGCACCGCCCCCACCACCGACGCATTCGTCATTGTTGGGTCCGCTATCGGCATGCCACACCCCCTGTCGGTAGGTCTTTTTCCGCATTCACTGTCACCTCCAGAGCGACATCAGCGATGGCTAGCGCTGATCGACGATGTCGAACAGTTCGTCGTCGGCGGCGAACTGGAGATCGTCATCGCGTTCGCCGTCGGCGGTTGGACCGGCCAGCTCCTGCTCCAACAGCTTGAGCGCCACCGAGATCTCCTGCCGCGTGGCTTCGTCGAGATCCGCCAGACCCTCGCGCAGACCGTCCAGCGCGCGCAGCAGGTCATCGGCGGCCGATCCGGCGCCGGCGGGCTCCTCACCGAGCTCGTCGCTCAGATGCTGGGCGAGCTTGCGGGGTGTGGGGTGGTCGAACACCGCGGTAACCGCTAAGTTCACCCCCGTAGACGCGAGGATCCGATTCTTGAACTCCACAGCGCTCAGCGAGTCGAAACCGAAGTCCTTGAAGGCCCGGTCGGCGTCGATGTCGTCGCTGCTGCTATAGCCCAGCACCGCGGCGGCGTCGGCGCACACCATGTTCAGCAGTTCCCGCTCGCGCTCCTTCGGCGCGCGCCCGCGAAGTTCGTTTGCCGGCGACGTCGCCGGCTGCCCACCCGCGGGGGCCTCGTGCGGGGCAGCCGAGGCCGGGCTGGTGGCCAGGTGACGCATAATCGCCGGAACCAGTTCGGGTGCGGCGATCGTGGTCGGCGTAATCTTCATCGGCACCACCAGCGGCTGCCCGGATTCCACGGCCACGTCGAACAGGTCCAGGCCTTCGGCGACGGTCAGGGGCGCCAGTCCGCTGCGCGCCATCCTGGCGAGGTCGGCGTCGTCGAGGTGACCGGTCATGCCGCTGCGGTCGTCCCACAGTCCCCACGCCAGCGAGCTGGCCGGCAGACCGCGGTGTTGGCGGTATTGGGCCAGCGCGTCGCAGAACGTGTTGGCCGCCGCGTAGTTCGCCTGCCCGGGTGAACCCAATTGCCCCGCCGCCGAGGAGAACATGACAAACGCGGCCAACGGCAGCTCCCGGGTCAGCTCATGCAGATGCCACGCGGCGTCGACTTTCGGACGCAGTACGGTGTCCAGGCGGGCGGTGGTCTGCTCGCCGAACACCCCGTCATCGAGCACCCCGGCCGCATGGACCACCATCGTCAACGGTCGCGCGGCGGGAATCGTGGCCAGCACCTCGGCGAGGGCGTCGCGATCGGCGGCGTCACACGCCACCACCTCGGCGGTCTGAGCACCGGCGTCGCGCAACGCCTGCGCCGCCTGCTCAGCACCGTCGGCGGCCGGTCCGCGACGGCTCAGCAGCATCACGTGCCGAGCTCCGCACCGCGCCACCACGTGCTCGGCGACCGCCCGGCCCAGGGTGCCGGTGCCGCCGGTGACCAGCACGGTGCCCTCGGCGCGTAACCGCGGCGGCACGCTGAGCACCAGTTTGCCCACGTGGCGGGCCTGGCTCATGTAGCGATAAACCTCCGGCGCCCGCCGCACATCCCAAGCCGCCGCCGGCAGCGGCGGAACCTCCCCGCCGCGCAGCAGCGCCATCACCGAGGCGAAGATGGCGCTGAACTTCTCAGGGCCCAAGGCGGGCAGCACGAAGGGCCGATATGCCACCTGATGAGCGGCCTGCACCTGATCGGCGTCGCGGACATCGGTGCGGCCCAATTCGATGAACGTGCCACCAGGGGCCAGCAGATCCAGCGAGCAGTCGATTGCGCGCCCGGTCAGCGAATTAACCACCGCGTGCACACCCGCCCCCGCGGTGACCGCGGCGAACGCATCAGCGAAAGCGACGTCCCGCGAGCTGGCGATGTGACTGTCGGGCACCCCCAGATCGCGCAACACTGGCCACTTGGCGGGGCTGGCGGTGGCGAACACCTCCGCGCCGATCCAGGACGCCAGCGCCATCGCCGCCATTCCGGTACCGCCCGCGGCGGCATGGATCAATACCCGTTGACCGGCCTTCAACCCGGCCAGTTCCACCAACGCGTGGTAGGCCGTCATATACGACTGGACCGAACCGGCGGCCTGCGCATCCGACCATCCCGGCGGGATCGCCGCCACCACGCGGTGGTTGGCGACCGCGATGGGACCCACCCCCGGAAACGCGCCCATCACCCGGTCACCCACCGCTACCGAATCCACCGCCTCGCCGACCTCGAGCACGACTCCAGCGCCCTCGGTCCCTAGCGGGGTCTCAGACTCCGGGTAGGTGCCCAGGGTGATCATCAGGTCCCGGAAGCTCACCCCCAGCGCGGTGACCCCGATCCGCACCTCATCAGCGGTTAGCGGTGGCTCGTCGAACGGTGCGGCGATCAGGTTGTCTCCGGTGAAGGTTCCGCTGGACACCGGTGTCAGGCGCCACCCGTCGTGCCGCCCCGCGTCCAGGAAGGATCCACCGCTGATCCGGCGCGACCCGCTGTCGGGCGTCAGCCGCGGTGTCAAACACATCCCGCGACGAACCGCCAGTTGCGAAACGCCCTGTGCCAACGCGGTGCTCACGGCGAGAGGCAGTGCCTCCGGGTCGTCCACGTCGAGCAGCACCAACCTGCCCGGATACTCGTTCTGCGCCGAGCGCAGCAGACCCCACACCCCGGCCTCGGCCAGTCCCGCCACCGCATCGGAGCCGTCCACTGGCAGCGCATCTCTGGTGATGACCACCAACCGGGCCTCACTAGGGGCCGTGGCCAACCAGTCCTGGACGCGCCGCAACACCGCCCCGAGCCGTTGGTGCACCCGGGCGGGCATGTCGGTGACCTCGGCGCCGCCGAAACCGTCGCAGCGCATCACCGCGACCGCCGCACCACTCGCGCCGTCACCGTCGGTGATGTTGACCCAAGCCGGGCGGGGCGACGCATCGGTTCCCGCCACCGCAGTCCACTTCACGATGAACTGGCTGTCGTGACGGGCGAAGCGGGCAGCGGCCCGCGCGTCGACCTCACGGAGGGTCAGCGTGTCGACCGCCGCCGCACAGCGCCCCGATGCATCGGTGAGGGTCACGCTGAATGACCGGGCTCCAGTCTCGGTGACGTGCACCCGCAGCGCACCCGCGCCACCGGCAACGCGCACACCGCGCCACTCATAGGGCAACGACACCGTGTCGGCGTTGCCGAGCCGATCGGCCAGCGCATGCGCGATCGTCTGGAGCGCACCGTCGAAGAGCCCCGGGTGCAGACGGAACCCGCTGGCAACGCCGTGTTCGGGTGGCGCTTCGATATCGGCGAAGATCTCCCCGTCGCGTCGCCACACCCGCCGCACACATTGAAAGGTCGGCCCATACCGGTAGCCGCGGGCGGCGAAGCGGGCGTAGAGCTGCGTGACATCCTCTTCGCGGGCCTGTGCCGGTGGCCAGGACATCGCCGCAGCGGGGTCCGTCAGCTCCGTGGCGACCAGCGTGCCCTCGGCATGGCGACGCCACGCGGTGTCGGAGTCGCCCACAGCCCGCGACAGCACGGTCACCGCCCGGCCGCCGTCTGCAGGCGGGCCGACGACGACCTGCACCGCGGTGGGCTCGTGCTCGGCGAGCATCAGCGGGGCCATCATCACCAGTTCGGTGATCGTCGGGTAGCCCAAGTCGGCCCCGATTGCCGCGACGCATTCGACCAGCGCGGTGCCGGGCACCACGATGCTGCCCAGCACCGTGTGGTCGGCCAGCCACGGATGCGCCGTCAGGTCCAGACGGCCGGTGTAGCGCAACGTTTGGTCTTCCGCATCGAGTACCGCGCCCAGCAGCGGGTGGCTAGCGGTGTCGAGTCCTAACGCCGCGGGATCGCGCGCCGAGGTGTTGGCCTGAAGCCAGAACCGGTCGTGGTCAAAGGCATAGGTTGGCAGGTCCACCGTCGCGCGACCGGCCCGCCCGGCGCCGAAGTCGGCGTCGATGCCGCTGGTGTGGGCCGCGGCCACCGCCGACAGCAGCTGCTGCGTGTCGCCTTGATCCCGTTTGAGCGTTCCGCCGATAAAATAGTTTGTCGGAGAATCGGTTTCGGAGCAGACCTGTTCGAGGCTGGCGGCCAGCACGGGATGGGGGCTGATCTCCACGAAATGCTGGTAGCCGTCGGCCAACGCCGCACGCACGGCGGGCAGGAACAGCACAGGCTCGCTGAGATTGCTGGCCCAGTACCGCCCGATGAGTTCGCTGCCCTGCATATCGCGCCCGTAGACGGTGGAGAAGATGTCGCAGTCGCTGTCATGGGGCGTCAAATCCGAAAGCGCACGCTCGATGTCGGGACCGATCGCCGCGACCGCGGGGGAGTGCGAGGCGTAATCCACGTCGATGCGGCGCGCGTCTACACCCTGACGTTCGTATTCTGCCAGCAGATCATCCAGCGCCGCATCGGCTCCGGCCACCACGGTGATCGCCGGGGCGTTGATCGCAGCGACGCAGACACCTCGGCCGTCGCGCTCCAAGGCCAAACGCACCTCCGCAGCGGGCAGTGGCACCGAGGCCATACCGCCGGTGCCTGACAGCCGCGTGATCAGGCCGCTGCGCGCGGCAACCACCCGCGCCGCGTCGCGCAAGCTCAGTGCACCGGCAACGTAGGCGGCGGCGACCTCGCCCTGGGAGTGTCCGATCACCCCGTCGGGGGTGACACCGAATCCCCGCCACGCCTCCGCCAGCGCCACCATGATGGCAAACAGCAAGGGCTGCAACACCTCCGGGCGGTTCGCGGGCGGATCGGCTGCCGGTCCATGCAGCACATCAAGCAGGTCGACGTCGATGAAGTCGCTGAACATCGCAGCGCAGTCGGCGAAGGCGCTGCGGAAGGCCGTGCACTGGTCAAACAACTGCTGGCCCATCCCCGGCCACTGCGCGCCCTGCCCGGGGAACACGAAGGCCGTCTTGCCGGTTCGCGCCCGGCCCACCGACAGCCCGGGATGAGGGTGTCCCTGCGCCAGCGCGTTCAACCCGGCCAGCAAGTCCTCGTGCGACCCTCCGGTGATCACGGCGCGGTGCTCGAACACCGACCGGCGAGCCAGCGCGCACGTCACGTCGTCCACGGTCACGCTGCCGCGACCGAGATAGGTCACCAGCCGTGCCGCCGCAGCCGCCAGCGAGGCCGGGCACTTCGCCGACAGCGGCCACGCGACGGCCGTTGGTGCGTCGGCCGCATCATCGCGCGCCGCACTGGCCGCGGGATCCGTTGCCGGCGCCTCCTCGAGGATCACGTGCGCGTTGGTGCCGCTGATACCGAAAGACGACACCCCCGCACGGCGCGGCCGGTCCCCGATCGGCCAGGGCCGGGCCTCGCTCAACAACTGCACCGATCCCGCCGACCAGTCGATCTGACGATTCGGGCTGGCCGCATGCAGGGTCCGCGGCAGCCGCTGATGACGCAGGGCTTGCACCATTTTGATGACACCAGCCATGCCCGACGCCGACTGCGTGTGACCGATATTGGACTTGATCGACCCCAGATACAGCGGGTCCTCGGCGCTGTGGTGGCGGCCGTAGCCATCCACCAGTGCCTCCACCTCCATTAAATCGCCTAGCGTCGTTCCGGTTCCGTGCGCCTCGACCGCATCGATGTCGGCTCCGGTCAGTGAGGCATTCCACAGCGCCTTCTCGATCACCCGGCGCTGCGCCGACGCCCGCGGCGCGGTCAAGCCATTGGAAGCCCCGTCCTGATTGACCGCAGTACCGCGGATCAGGGCACGGATCTGGCGATGGTCGGCCACCGCGTCGGACAACCGGGCGATGACCAACGCACCGACCCCCTCCGCGGCGCCGAACCCGTCGGCGGCGTCGCTAAACGCCTTGCAGCGCCCGTCGGCGGCAAGTGCCCTCAGTTGCGAAAACCCCACCAGCGCAGACGGGCTGGACATGACGGTAGCCGCAGCAACCACCGCCAGCGAACATTCCCCAGCGCGCAGCGCCTGGATCGCCACATGGAGCGCGGTCAGCGACGACGAGCAGGCGGTGTCCAGCGACACCGCAGGCCCTTCCAGCCCCAGCACATAGGCGATGCGCCCCGACGCCACACTCAACGTGTTGCCCGTGATCATGTGGCCTGCGATCCCGTCGCGGTCGGTGTCTAGCGGGGTGCCGTAATTGTCGTGGTAGACACCGGTATAAACAGCCGTGTCTGTGCCGGCCAACGTCGCGGGATCGATGCCAGCATGCTCAAGTGCCTCCCAGGTCACCTCGAGCAGCAGCCGTTGCTTGGGATCCATCGCTAAGGCCTCACGCGGACTGATCCCGAAAAACTGCGCATCGAAACCGGCCACGTCGTCAAGGAATCCGCCCCGCGTCGAGTAGGTTAGCGGCTCCGCTCCACCTGCTCCGGTCAGTGACGGCAGATCCCAGCCGCGCTCTGTGGGCAGCTCTGAGGTGCCGTCGCCGCCGGTGTCGACCAGATGCCACAAGTCTTCTGGCCCGGCGATCCCGCCGGGGTAGCGGCAGCCCATGCCCAGGATTGCGATTGGTTCGCCGGTCTGCCTGTCCGCGTCGTGCAGTTGCGCCCGAAGCGTTTTCAGCTCCTGAGCCGACTTGCGCAGATAGCTGCGCAGCGTCGTCTCGTCAGCTGTCGCGGTGGAGGGTTCGGTATCGGTCATGGCGGTTACCTCCGTGATTTAGCGGGCCGTGAAGTTCGCAGAAGGCCACCCCGCGGCACCGACGGGCCCCGACGCGACGAGTCGCAAAGATCGCAACAACGATGTGAACTGCTGCCACACAGGAGTTTTCAGTGCCCCGTTGCTTCAAACCTTGACGATGACCCCCTCTGTGCGCTGGCTTGGGTACTGTGACCACGGCCGTCCTTACCGAAGCCCCATCCCGCCCTTGCGCGCAGAACGAGGACCGCGGCATGTTAGACATTGAACTTAGGTATCGCCAGAAATGCCCGTCAACAATGACCAACTGCGGTGCGGCCCCACCGACCCGCATGTGTGAACACGTCGCCGAGCATGTTGGTCCATTAGCTGGGGTTTTCACCGAAAGTCGCGACCCGTGTGCCGAGTCTGACCGCGTGCAACTGCGGACCGCAGACTTGTCCAACCTTCGCCGTCTGTGTGACGGTGCTGATACGAAACGAACAAGACTCCGTGACAACCCGCTTTGGTGACACTTTGACGCTGTGATTGCGCGACGGCGTGATCGCTAACCGAGTCGGGCTGACGAAGGGAGGGCAAGCAGTGGGCAATCACATCGACGCTGCCGACACCGCACCCGCCCTGTCACGAATCCTGGCCTTACGGGACACCCGAATCGTCCCCGTCGCGATCAACGCCCTGACCGTCACCGAACCCGTCGCCCCCGAGCCCAGCGGCTTGGGAGTGGAGTCGCTGCGGCCGGTCGTGGTGCATCGCACCTCTCTGACGGTCATCGACGGTCACCATCGGGTAATCACCGCCGCCGCCCGCGGTGTGAGCACTGTGCCGGCGACCATGTTCGACGGCAGCACCTGCGAAGGCTGGCTGCTGGCGATCAACCTGCGCAACGCCCGCGAGCCACTGCCGCTGCAGACACAACGCGACCTGGGACGCAGTCTGCTGTTGAGCCACCCCGGGTGGTCAGACCGCGCGATCGCTTCATTCGTCGGGCTCTCCGACAAAACGGTTGCCGGCATCCGGCGCACCGCAGCCCCGGCCGAATCCAGCGACCTCCAACGCGTCGACCTCGACGGTGCCAGCCGGCCCTTGAACTGCGAGCAGGCCCGGCTTGGTGCCGCCGAACAGTTCCACGACCACCCCCACGGCAGCGCGCGCGACGTGTCGCAGCGCACCGGGCTGTCGATGACCACCGTCAAAGATGCCCGCAAGCGGCTGCGCGACGGCGAGGACCCGCCGCAACGGTCCGTCAGTATCCCGCACCAAGCCGCTGCGGCGATCACCGGCGGTCGTCGTGGAGCCGCCCCGGCCACTGCCTTGCCAGCACGTACCCCTGCGGCCACCTCCGACGTGGCCCGACACCGCACCACGATGGCCAACGAGCTCGCCTGCATCGGCGAAGACCCCTCCATCAGGCTCAGTATCGCTGGGCGCCAACTCGTCTCGCTGTTCGCGCTGCCCGACTGGCTGGACGGCGACCCGCAGTCTGTCGTCGCCGCGCTGCCCTTTCACACGCTGCCCCGGCTACGGCTCATCGCCCACTCCTACCTGGTGCTGATGGCCGACCTGACCAACATGATCGACGAACGGATCCGCTGCGAGCACCCTCGCGCAGAGGCCGCCGGCACCTGCCGCGAAAACCCCCGCGTCGCCGCGTCGCCAATCCGGCACTGCGCGCGTGCACCCACCTAGTTCATCGGGTCGGCCACGCGACCCCGAGCACGGCCCTCTAGCTCAAGGGATCAGAGCGCTTCCGGTGTAGGGAAGACGATGGACGGTTCGAATCCTCCGAGGGCCTCGACCACGCAGGATACGGAGCGCGGGCCGCAACCCGACGCGCCGCGCCGCCACGACACCTCAGAGGACACACATGACAACCGACATCGCCGTTGGCGCCGCCAACCTCGACGAGATCTTGCCTGTCGACGTCATCGGGTCTAGCCCGCTGCCGTTAAGCGGGCTGATGCAGCTCATCAACGGCCACTACATCGCGCAGGCGATTTACGTGTGCGCCCGCTTGCGCATCCCCGACGCACTGGCCGAGAAACCGCGCACCGCAGCCGATCTAGCGGCCGCCCTGGCCACCGCGCCCGCCAACACTGCTCGCCTGCTGCGCGTACTGCAAGGAGTCGGGTTGCTCACTCGCGACGGAGAGGCTTACGGGCTCACCGAGACCGGCCAGTTCCTTCGCGCCGATTTAGAGACCTCGCTGCGACCGCTTGCCATGCTGACGGGGGCGCCGTGGCGGTGGGCCACCGCCGGGCGTCTCACCGAAGCCGTGCAAAGTGGCAGCGCCCAGTTCTCCGCGGCCAACGGCGCGGGCTACTACGACTTCCTCGAAAGCGACGACAACGCCGCTGAGGTGTTCTTCGGAGCGATGGACAGTCTCGCCGTAGCCGGGCAGACCATCGCCGCCGCCACCCATGACTTCTCCTCCTACACCGACGTTTTCGATATCGGCGGCGGTGACGGCACCGTTCTATCGGCGATCTTGACGGCCAACCCGCAGCTGCGCGGACACCTCGCCGACCGCCCCCACGCCCTGCAGCGCGCGGAGGCTGTGATGACTAAAGCCGGCGTCACCGATCGCGTCACCTACCACAACATTGACTTCTTCGATACCGTGCCCCCCGGAGGCGACTGCTATGTCCTGTCGCTGATCCTCAATGACTGCGACGACACCGCCGCGGCCACGCTGCTGACCAACTGCCGCCAAGCCATGGGCGCCGACGCCACCCTGGTCGCCCTGGACTTCGTCATCCGCGACGACGCCCGCCTGCACCACGCCGACTACCTCGACCTTGAAGGCATGCTTTTTAGCGGCGGGCAGGCCCGCACCGAAGACCAGTTCCGCGCACTGCTCTTCGCTAATGGCCTGCAGCTGGACACCGTCACTCACAACCTGTCACCGATCAGCTGTATCACCGCGCGCCCACAGTAACAACCACCAGGACAGCAACGAGATGGACACTTACAACTGGTTTTTCACCACAGCCACCGTCCGGCACGCTCGGCTGGAGTACCTGGTCGCCCTGCTCGCCCTGGTGGCGCTGGCTGTCGCGCACGCCGCGCAGATCAACTGGTGGCTGTTTGCGGCGCTGTTCTTCTACATCGACCTCGTCGGCACCGTGCCCGGGACGCTGGCCCACATGGCCAGCTCCGACAAGCACATTTCGAGGGTCTACTACCTGCTCTACAACATCATGCACAGCGCACTGACCCAGGGCGCCGTCGTCGGGGTGCTGTGCGCGACTATCGGATGGCGGTGGACCTATCTGGCGATCCCGATCCACCTGTGCCTGGACCGCGGCGCATTCAACAACTACCTCAAGCCCTTCGGATTCCAGTTCGTCGCCGCCCGCACACCCGAATTCGTGACGCTGCAGCACACTTTCGCCGAAGCGGCCGGCCCCGCCACCGACATCCAGGTGCTGAGCGGTCGATCATGAACGTCATCGCCCACGACGTGTTGCTGCGGTTCGGCGACAACCCCAGCAGCTACCTCGCCATGAACACCGGCACCGCGCAGTTCGCCGAGCACGGCGGAACCGGGTTCGTGCCGCACGTGCTGGCCGGGCGACACCATGCCTTGGCCCTGTTCGGCCCAATCGCGGCCAACGCCGACGGGAAGCGGCGTCTGTGGGAAGACTTCGAACGCTGGTGCGCCAAGAACGATCGCGCCATCGTGGTGCTGCAGGCGTCCCAGGACTTCGGCCGGGTGCTAGCCCGCCGCGGCTACGCCGTCAACCAACTCGGTGCCGCGTTCTCCGCGCAGCTAGAAGACTTCGACTTAAAAGGCAAGAAGTTCAAGCCGATCCGCAACAACATCGGCAACGCCTCCCGGGCGGGCGTGACCGTCCGCGAACTCGACCACGACGACTACCCCAGCGTGCGGGACGCCCTCGATGACATCGACGCGCGCTGGCTGCGCGCCAAGCGGCGGGGCACCAGACCGCTGCGGTTCATGGTCGGCGACCGCTATCAGGCCCGGCAGCGAGCGCGGCGGATCTTCCTCGTCGAACATGACCGGCGAATCATCGGCTACTCGACGTTCGTGCCGTCACCTGAGCGCGCGGGAAACGGCTACCTGTGGGACCTGACGCGCCGTATCCCCGAAGCGCCCCGCGGCACCAACGAACTCCTGATACGCACAGCGGCTGAAACCCTGCGCGATGAAGGCCATGATTGGCTGCACATGGGCTTGACTCCGTTCGTCGAACTGCGCAACGAATGGGAGCTATCCACCAGTGCGCACTGGCTGCGCACCGTGGCCGGGCTGGTCGCCAGCCGCGGCGCCTGGCTCTATCCCGCCCGAAACAACCTGCGCTTCAAATTGAAGTGGCACCCGCAGCGAGTCGTGCCGGAATACATGGGCTTTCAAAACGGCGCATCGGTGACCGCCGTCCTCGCCACCTTGCGCAGGCTTGGAGTTCTGCCATGAGACTGCTCAACACCGCTGACACACAACGCATCTCGCCGTCCGACATCGCCGACATCGTCGCCGAGACCTACGACGTCGCCATTATCGGGGCCGGCTTGACCGGCCTGCGGCTGGCCGAACAGCTCACCGCCGCCGACATCTCCACGATCGTCCTCGAGGCCGCCGACCGCCCCGGCGGGCGGGTACTCACCCGCCAACCCTCCCCGGGCTGTCCCGTGGACCTGGGCGCCGAATTCGTCGGACCCACCCAGAACCGCGTCCTGGCGCTGGCCAAATGCACCGGCGTGACACTCGAAGAGATCACCACCGCCGGCAACAACTTGTTCGAATCCTCGCAGGGCATCAGTTGCTACCCCGCCACCGATGCGATCCCTCCAGTCGACGCCGAATCCCTGGCGCACCTGATGACCTGCGCTGTCGCGCTCAACACCGCTGCCCACGAGCACACCGGGGACGACACGGCATCAACGCAGGACACCTCGGTTGCCGCCTGGATCCGCGGGCACGAGACCAGCGCGCTGTGCGCCGAACTACTGACCTTCGTGTGCCGCTCGATCGCCTCCGCCGAACCCGACACCGTGTCAATGCGCCACCTGCTCTGGCAAGTCCGTGCCGCCGGCGACAGGGATAACGCCGGTTCCATCTTCCGCATCATCTCCACCACCGACGGCGCGCAAAAGTACCGCATCGCCGAAGGGGCAGGGGAAATGGTGCGCCGCCTGGCGTACTCCGCCGGCTGCCACATCGTCGGCGATGCCCCCGTCAGGCAGATAGACGCCGCCGACGGGATCTACCGGGTGCGTGGCAGCGACTTTTGCGTTGCCGCCCACACCGTCGTGGTGGCCATGTCCCCGCCCCTGGCCGCTCGCCTCGCCTACGACTTCCCGCTGACGCCCGCGGTCGCCGGCCACCACCGCGCCTACCGGATCGGCCGGTCGATCAAGTTCGCCGCGCTCTACGACGATGCCTTCTGGTCCGACGACGGGCTCTCCGGACACTTCAACAGCACCATCGGCCCCATCCAATCCATCTACAGTCGCTCCTACGCGCAGCGCGGCGCCGCCCTGGTTGGCTTCGTCAAAGCCGACGATGCCGCGGTCCTCGCCGCAGCCGGCGACGCCGGGATCCAGCACGGCATCGACGACCACCTGGTGCGCGCGTTCGGACCCAACGCTTGCCTCCACCGCCATCTCGCCGTGCAAAACTGGGATGACAGCACCTGGTCTGGCGGCTGCCCCTGCGGCTACGCACCGGTCGGACAGCGCGATCCGTTCGGCGGTGCACCCGGTGCCGTGCACCAGGACGGCGTCTACTGGTGCGCCACCGAATCGGCCACTCACTGGCGCGGCTACATGGACGGCGCACTTGGCGCGGCCGACGTCCTCTTCGACACTCTGGCCGCTCAACCGGCCTTCGCCCAGTGACAGCGCCAGCAGGTACCGGCGCCCAGCGCCCCGACGCGAAGGAGACACCATGACCGTCAACGAAATCGCCGCCGCGGCCCCCACCGACCTGACCGAACAACAGACCGGTGTGCAGGCGGCGCTGAGCGTAATGGGGGAGCGCATCGGACGGCGCGCCCCTAACATGGTACTGACCAGCAGTTACATTCCACCGGCGGCGGTCGCCTGCAGCTATCTGCTCAACCGGCTGCTGTCGGTGGCTACTGACGCGCCCACCGAGTGGCGCAGCGTGTTCACCAACTCCGGCCTCGAATCGCTGGCGACGGTGCTCAAATTCGTCAAAAACCGCAATAACCGGCTCCTCGACGGTCGCCGTGAGCACATCGCGGTCCTCGACCGTACCGGCCACGCCCGCCACGCCCTCGGGCTGACCGTGCCCAGGCTGCACGCCGCCGCCCGCGGCAATGTCGTCGTCTGCGACGACATCGAGGAGTTCCTCGCTCTCGGGGGCACGGTCGGCGCCACCACGATCATCATCGGCGACGGTATAACGCCCACGGCGCTGGAATCAGTGCTGGCCCGTGTGCGCGCCGACGCGCAACGCCACGCCCTCTGCGCGGTCGGCGTCCTCTCCGACTACGCCCTACTGCCTCGGCTGCGTTCCCTCGGCCAGACCAGCGACATCGTGTTCCTCGGCGAAGTGCTCTCCCGCCAAGCGGTGCCCGTCGGGGCGGTGTCGATCCGCCAGCACGCATTCTCGCTGTGGTCCAACCCCGTCGACAGCATCGCCCACATCTCCACCTTCGGCTGCAACGGACTGGCAATGGACCTCGCCTGCCAGACCCTGGAGTCTCAAACCGGGTTGCACAGCTACGACCACAGCGCAGTCGATGCGATCACGGCCAATGACCGCATCAAACAAGCCCGCCAGCGCATGCACGGCAACCCCTGGCAAGCCCGCTCCATCGAACTGGCCGGGCTGAACTTCCGCTTCGTCTCCGCCGATGGCGTCACCTACCAATGCGACGACGGCCCCTACGTCGACCTCGGCTCCGGCGCCGGCACCGCCTTCCGCGGCCACAACCAGATCACCGATCTGCCCACCGTGCACGCCCTCGACGGCGCCACCGCGCGGCTGGAAACGGAACTCGCCGACCTCACTGGATTGCCCATCATGCTGCCCGCCGTCAGCGGCGCCAGCTCGGTCGATAAGGCGGTGCTGGCCGCACTCGCCGCCCGGCCCGGCCGGCCGGCCGTCGTGACCGCCGCCGGCAACTTCTCCGGCAAGGGCACCCTGTCGGTGGCGCTGAGCAAGACCAGCTCCTTTTTCCGTGACCGCGATTCGGACGCGTTCGCCCCACACCCGTTCAAGGTCATCGAGTGCCCCCTGGACGACCCACAGGCCTGGGCCGACGCGCTAGGCCGCGACGACGTCGCGCTGGTCTGGATGGAACCCGCCCTCGGCGTGGACTGCGTGGCCATCCCTCAGCAGATCCTCGACCTCGTCGCCCAACACCGCGCCCGCAGCGGCTACCTGGTCGGATTCGACGAATGCTTCACCGGATTCTGGCGCGGCGACAATACTGCGTTCCTGATGAGCCGGGCACTCGGGCAAACCCCCGACGTCGTGGCCATCGCCAAAAGCATGAGCGACGGCCTGGTGCCAATCGGGGCGGTGCTGCTCGCCGAGCACGTCCACAACGACATCCGCGCGCACGCACCCGAACTCGCCGAGTGGCTACGCACCACCCATGCCTCCGATTTCACCGCCCACTTCGCGCTGCACGCGCTACAGGTCGGGCGACGCGACGCGGCGGACAACTCCGCCCTCGTGCAGGCGCTGGAGGACTGCCTGCGCGCCGCCGAATCCTCCCCGGTGTTCGACGCGTCCGCGCGCATCGGGTTACTCGGGCGCTTGACGCTAACCGACCGGCTGGGCTGGCTGACCCAAAGCCACACACTCAAGGAGTACCTCGAAGCCGTGGTGAGCCGGCGCATCGCCGACCACTGCCGCACCATTACCCTGCAGATGCGGGTCGTGCCCAGCACCGCCGGCCGCGACCACGAGCGGATCACCGCCGCACTTGGCGATATGGCCACCTATTTGGCCGACTTCACCTTTGCCGACCTGGCCCGCGGCGTCGCGCGGTCGGTGATCGGCTCGGCCGCCCGCGAAGTCCTCATCGCCGCGACGCAGCGGCACCTCGCCGGCCGCGACGCCGCCGCGTTCTGTGTGCGATGAATACTATGGCCGCCGGATGGCCCAGCGCGGCCGGAATCTGCGCCCTGCTGGCCGGTCTGCTGACCGTTTTCGGTGGGCTGCTAGTAGGCCTGTCCTACATCTTCGCCGTCGCGGTCATCCCGGTCCTGCGCCGTCGCGACCCCATCCGATCCTGTGCTCTATTCACCGAAATCGACGACGAGAAAAGGTCATATCGATTCGCGGTGCCGTTTGCGCTGTGCACCGCGCTGGCGGTAGCTACCATCGGGGCCGCAGTGATCGGATCGGTGTGGATCGTTGCCGCCGGGGCCGCGACGTTCCTCTGCGCCGTGCCCGCGCTGACCTTGCTGTGGCTGGTGCCGCTAAACCGGGCGATGGCCACCTGCGTGGCGGCCGGGCAGGATTCCACGCCGATTGCCACCGAAGCATTGCGACGGTGGCGCACCGTCAACCTAATCCGCTTCTGGGGCGGCTTCATCGGGCTGATACTGGTCGCCGTCGGCGCCGGCACCCCGATGCTGTCCCTACCATGACATCTCTAACTGTGTGAGGCTGCCGATGACCATCGACTGCGACGTGGTGGTGATCGGCGCAGGACTGTCCGGTCTCGTTGCCGCTGACGCCCTAACCCGCGTCGGGCTGGACGTCGCCGTGATCGAAGCCGCCGACCGCGTCGGCGGGCGCACGCTCAGCCACGCCGGTGACCACGGCGACAGCATCGACCTCGGCGCCAGCTTCGTCTGCGACGAACAAGTCGAGATCTGCGCACTCATCGATCGGCTCGGCTTACACCGGACACCCTCGCCCGAGCAAGGCCGCCACATTTCCCACATCGGCGACCGGGATCGCTTCTGGCGCGGAGGCGTTCCCCTGCTAACACCGCGACAGGTGATCGATGTGGCCCGCATCGTGCACCGCTTCGACACCCTCGCCGCCGACCCCGACGTGCAATGCCCGCCCCGCACCCCCGCCGCCGCCCGTCTCGACGAACTGTCGGTCGGGCGGTGGCTGACCCGCTACCAGGCCTCGGCGACCGCGAAAGAGCTCGTGCGCACCGCGATCCGGCTGATCTTCGCCAGCGAGCTACAGGAGATCTCGCTCCTGCATTTCCTATTCTGCCTTCGGAGTGCCGGCGGCTTCCGCTCCTACATCCGCACCCGCGGCCGCGAGCAACAACGCATTAGCGGTGGAGCGCAACGGATCTGCGAGCTGCTGGCCGCGAACCTGCCGAGGGCACCGCGGCTGGGACATCGCATCGACCGGATCGAGCAGCACGACGACCACATCGTCGCCCAAGGCCCGGCCTGCGCCGTCCGGGCACGCCGCGTCGTGCTGGCCGTGCCGCCAGTCGCGGTGGCGCGCATCGCCTTCAACCCGCGGCTGCCAATGCTGACCCAGATGCTCTATGAACGGGTGCGTCCCGGCAGTGTGGTGAAGCTGAACCTCACCTACCCGCACGCGTTCTGGCGCGCGAGCGGGCTGTCGGGAAAGTACAGCGCCCTCGGTGGGCCGCTGTCCATCGCCATGGATGTTTCCGCGCCAAACGACGCGCCCGCACAACTGATGGCCGCCGCAGTGGCCAATTCCGCTCGGTCGCTGCGGGATCGAACACCTGCCGAGATCGAGGCGACTGTCATCGGCGAGCTGGCCCGGGTCTTCGGACCGGCGGCCCGCACCCCGCTTCGGGTGCACTGGCACGACTGGCACGACGACATCGCCGCCGGCGGCTACGCCGGTGTGTTCGCGCCTGGAGTGTGGAGCACCTTCGGGCAGGGCTACCGAAAGCCTTGGCGACGGGTTCATTTCGCAGGCACCGAGACCGCGCAGCGGTTCTACGGCGCGATGGAGGGTGCGGTGTCCGCGGGACAGCGCGTCGCCGCGGAGGTGCGCGGCCGGCAACGCAGCTACGACGCGGACCACGAGCCCGCGTATGTGCTACCGGGGTTATGGCACCCTGACATCCTCTGACATCGGTCTACGGCCGCGCAGCGTCGGATGCCACCAGTTGGCCCGCCCGGCGATGGACATGATCGCCGGCACCAGCAGTGACCGCACCAGGAACGCGTCGACCGCGACCGCGATCGCCAACCCGGACCCGAGCATCTTCGTGTAGGCGACCGTCGACAGCAGCAGCGTCAAAAACACCACCATCATCACCGTCGCGGCCAGCGTCACTATCCGTCCGGTGAACCCGATACCCCGGATGACCGCCTGCCGGTTGGACTCTCGCGTGTTTTTGCCGATCTTGAGCCATTCTTCTCGAATCCGCGACAACAGGAAGATCTCGTAATCCATCGATAGACCAAACGCCACGCAGAAGATCAGCGGCGGCACATGCGCAGCGATGTAGCCCGGCGAGGTGGTGCCCAGCCCGCCCAGCGCCCCGTTCTGAAAGATCCACACCAAGCTGCCGAAGGACGCGGTCAACGACAACAAATTCATCGTCAGCGACTTCACCGGCAGCAGCACGCTCCGCGTCATCGCACCGACCAGAATCAGCGTGGACGACGCGATGATGGCCAGCGCGTAGGGGATCCGGGCGGCGATCGCCGATAGGTTGTCGTGACTCTGCGCGGCTAGACCGGCGAACAACACCGGCGCCGGGGCAGGCACCCGCCGCAGCGCCCGCAGTTGGTCCTGACCGGCCGCACTGAACGGTTCCCCGGTGGACAGAATTGACACCGGCTGCGGTGTCAACAGGCTGACCGGGTCCGGCGGGGACCGCGACGAGCCCCGCTGGTAGACAAGGGCGCCCGATGACACCGACGCGACGTCGGGAACCCGCGACAGCGCCTGCAAATACGGGCCGAGGGTATCCAGGGACATGTGGGAGGCCGCAGGAAACACCACCGTGACAGTAGCTTCTACGTTGATCGCGTAGTCCCGGCGCAGATCGTCACCGAGCTGGCGGGCCTGTACCCCGCTGGCCAGCGGCCGGTCGTCGGAGGACCCGAACCGGATGCCGGCCACCGGCAGCGCCAGCAGGATCAGCGGGATTGCCACGGCCGCCACGACCACGACCGGGCGCGCGGTCGAGAACGCGGCGACGCGCATCCATCGTGCCGTCGACGGTGCGTCGGAAGGCCGGATCACTTTGTCGCCACGAAGGAAACGCCCGGCGTTGACCCCAGCGCCCAGCAACTGCAACACCGCGGGCAGCAGCACGACTGCGCCCATTACCGAAACCAGGACTCCGAACAGACCGGCAGCGGCCAGCGACCGCAGAAAATACAGTGGGAAACAAAATAGCGAAGCCAGCGACGGCGCGATCACCGCCCCGGAGTACAAAATGGTCCGTCCCGCTCTGCGTAACGCCCGATCTAAGGCAAGCGCACCATAACCGGAGTCGGCGGCCTCTTCACGGTAGCGGGTCAACAACAGCAGGCTGTAATCGATGGACAGCGCCAGACACAGCGGTGTGGACAGGCTGGCGGCGAACACCGACACCGAAGTGAAATGGCTAAAGGCGTCCAGGAACAGATTGGTGGCACCCACCGAAAAGGCCGCCACCACCAGCGGCAGCAACGCAGAAACCAGGCTGCCAAACACGAAATACAGAAACACCGTTGTGATCGGCGCCGCGATCAGCTCAACCTTGATCAGGTCGCCCTCAGCGATATAGATGATGTCGTGGTAAATGATCGCTTGGCCACCGATCTTGACATCCACACCATGGACCTGTGACTCAATGGCCCCAGCCAGCTGCTTGGCCCGCTTGGGCGCCAACTCGTCGTCACCGGCGACCGTGGCGGTGATCAGTGCGGCGTCCCCTACGCGGCTGCGGTAGGGCGCCAACGCCTGGGGATCCTCCCAATAACTGGTCACCGCTCGCACATCCACGGACCGGTCCAGAATCGACATCACATGTGCAGCCGCGGCTTTGGCCTCCGCCGAATCGGCGGAACCGCCACGGTCAGCCAGCTCGACGACCATCGGCATGCTGATCTGGCCACCCGCACCGGTGAGAGCCTGACGAGCCTGAAACGACTCGGTGTGTGGGGCGTCCAGGCCCCCGCCGAGCAGCCGCGACTGCACATCCCAACTAAACGCCCACGCCGCACCGGCCACGATCGCGAATACGACGATCACCAGAACCGGATGTCGGCGCGGCATCGCAACAGCGGCCGCGTCCAGCCGGTGACGTCGTTGGACCGTGGCCACATGCCCGACCCTACAACGCTTCCCATCCACACCAAACCCAGTTGTTGCCATGACAAAGTTCCGCAGTTGATCGCGTTGACGACGAAATCGCGCGGGTGTTACCAATGCGGGAGAGTTAAAACCACCAGATGGCTCACGCGTCCGGATAGAACGCAGCGTTGGGCGGCAGCGGGTTCCCTTCGCCGGGAACTTCGTTCACCGGAGTGCGGCGTGCCAACGGCGGGCCACAACGGAAGCCAGAGGGAGTGATAACGGCTGATATGCGCGAGTACACCGCCTGGATCGGGGACTCCGATCGCCAACCCCAACGCTGGATCTACTGCGTAGATGCCCAGCAGGTCATCGATGGTGACGTCGTTGCGTTGCGAGCAAAGACGACCGGGGACAGCCTGCCCGCTGACCAGCTGCCCGAGGGCAACGAGCGACTCATCGGCAGAGTCGGACTGAGCAGCCTCGCTGAGGTCGAGGACGCCGCCCGCGCAGCGGCCGGCGCCTACCAAGAATGGTCACGAAGGAGTGCGCGCTGCCGCTGCGAGCTGATGAGCGCTGTAAGGGAGGTACTGGACGCCAAACGCGACGAGTACTTCGACATCCTAGTCTCCGAGGGCCACCCCGCTGGCCTCGTGCAGATCGAAATCGAGGCCCTGCTGGCCAGTTTCAGCGAGCCATCCATCCACGAGATGTGGCGACGGCTGGAGGACCAACGCCAGACCGGGGAGCACAGCATCGTCTATCTACGCCGACCCGACGGCGTGGTAGGCGTCAATCCGCCGGCCAACGCCGCGGCCACCAACTCCCTGTTCGGTGTGGGGGCGCTGGTCTCGGGTAACGCAGTCGTCGTGCGCGTCCCCACCTCGGTCCCATTAGGGACGGCGTGGGTGTGGCACGAAGTGGTCCGACCAGCCCTGCACGCCGTCGACGCACCCCCCGGCATCGCCAACGTGATCTGCCATTCCGCCGCCCCGGTTCTCGACTCGTGGCGCAACTCCGACCACATCAACACGCTGGCGTACTTCGGATCCAGCTCGTGCGGCACCCAACTAGGTGCGCAGTGGTACGCGCGTGGCAAAAAGGCCGTGCTGGAACTCGCCGGAAACGACGGCATGCTGATCTGGCGCGACTGCGACATCGACCGCGCCACCGACGCCCTCACCGAATGTTTCTACGGCTCAGCGCAAATCTGCCTTGTCCCCAAGTACGCGATCGTGCACCCGGCGATCGCCGACGTCGTCCTCGAGAAGTTGGTCGCCCGCGCCAGCGCGCTCATCCCGCGTCCCCTCTCGGACCGTGATGCGGTCCTCTCGCCAGTCCTCAACCAGCAGGGGTTCTTCGAACTGCTCAGCGAAGCGCTCGACGGCGGAATGACCGCGCTGTGTGGGGGATATCGCCTCGACGGAACTGGCCAGCGTACCACTGCCGGGCTGTTCGTTGCGCCAACCATACTGCGGGTCAACGGATTCGATCGTGCCGCGAATACCCGTGCGGTCACCGAAGAGACGTTCTTCCCGCTACTACCGGTAATTGTGCCCGATGTCTCCGACTCCGACGATGACCTGCTCGCAGCATCCATCGCATTCATGAACCACAACGCGTTCGGCCTGCGCAACTCGATTCACGCCTCCGACGAATCGGTCATCCGCTACGCTCTGTCGGCGCTCACGAACGGCGGCATCGTCAAAGTCAACGACAGCCACATCACCACCGCCCCCGGAGCGCCTTCATGGGGTGGCACGGGCTACTCCGGAGGACCGTACGGCGAAGCCAATATTCCGGCCCTGTCCACTACCCACCTGCAAGCGGTCATCCGACGCCGCACCGCCTGACCCGACGCGTCAAACGTCGCGCCGAAAGGAGTTGTCAAATGTTGTTGTCCGACCGCGCAAACGCCTTCACCGAGAAGCTCGCGCCAGGGCTGATCACCGCTCTCACCGACGTCGGACTCGCCGAACTCGAGCGCGACAGCGCGACCGGGATCGACATCTTCCGCACCCGCGGCCGCACCGGAATGTTCGTCCCGGAGAACCTCGGTGGCGCCGACGCCACCGCCACCGCCGCGCTGCATTACATGCTCACCCTCGGCAGCCTGGCGCCGTCTTTGTCGATCGTGGCCACCATGCACCACTTCTCGGTGGCCAGCCTAGCCAAGAGCCAGCAGGACTTCGACGAGCTGGAAAGCTTCACGCTCACCGCTATCGCAACCGACAACCTCCTGGTCTCCAGCGCATTCGCCGAAGCACGCCCCGGCGCAGGGATGTTCGAGCCCAGCATGACCGCGACCCGCGACGCGGACGTCTGGCTGGTTAACGGCAGCAAAAAGCCGTGCACAATGTCGCGGTCGATGGACCTGATCTCGGCGAGCGTTCGCCTCGACGGCGACGACGCCGGCTACGCCATCATGGTCGCGCCCGCAACGCTGCCGGGCATCTCGACCCACCCGTTCTGGCAGGCGCCGGTCCTACGCGCGGCCGAAAGTGACGAGGTACGGCTGGAAAACGTTCCCGTCCCAGACGATTGCATCATCCGGCCGAACATCGACCCACAAACCGGGATCGACAACCTCCAGAAAAACGGGCTGATCTGGTTCTGCGTGCTTGCCTCGGCGTCCTACCTCGGCATGGTGGTCGGATTGGTCAACAAGATCCAGCAATCAGGGCGCGCCGACGACCGAATACTCGGTGAATACTTCCTCGAACTCAACGCCGCGCTGAACCTCCTCGAAGGAGTGGCCCGCACAGTCGACGAAGGGCTGCGCGACCCCGACGCGACCCTGGCCGACTGCCTGACCATGCGATTTTCCATCGTCGAAACCATCGCGCGGATGGTTCCGCGGGCACTGGAGACGCTCGGCGGCGTCGCCTTCATCAGCGATCCCGCTGTCGGGCTACTGGCGGCCTCAGCCAACGCCCTAGTGTTCCATCCGCCAACGCGTCGGTCCATCATCGGTGAGCTGGGCCGCTACTCGGTCGGATCCGCGATGCGGTTCAGTTAAGCCTCGTCGCACCCGCCACCTCGAACTGCCCGGACCCCCGATACGTACACGTGAGGTGCACGTATCGGCGGGGCGGTGCGTCGGATTGAATCTCGTCCTCAGCGTACCTCCCGATCTTCCAGAAACGCCGAGAACCACTGCCGGGTAACCCGATTCGGATCGCGCCTCGTCCCCGCGCCAGCTACCGCATCGGATATCGCAGGTCCGCGCGCCCGTCGAAGCCACTCGTGCATGCGGGCGGTTTGGGATCACCCGCGCAATATCACCGACGATCAGGCCCGGGCCTGTGCGGCCACCGGCGGCGTCGTCGGAATCACCGGCGTCGGGATCTTTCTGGGACCCAATACCCCCACCCTGGAGGCGATGACACGGAGGCACCGGGGTCAACGTCCTTTGGCCCTGTGCCGCCCGGCACACAGATCTCGGTTGCTTCTTCAATGGGCCATACAAAGCCGAGGTCCGAGCTGGACGTTCTCTTTTTCCCGTCCGACGTTTCGCCTGAGGTTGTCACGACGTTGTCACAATCAAAGCTGGTATTGCCTGGCGTCCGGCGAGACAGCCTGGGACTGTTTTTGCAGGTCGATGCAATTTCGGAGGCACCGGGAAACACCCGGATCCAGCTTATGGCTGACTGGGGGTCAAGTGGTCGCGTGTTCAAACCCTGTCAGCTCCTAACCTGCGGAATGTGGGAGTCGCAACTCTTAACCGACAACCAAATCGATTGCAGCCCGCGTTGTCGCATCGGAGCTGGCGGGAGTGGCATGATCAACTCGCGTCATGCTGGCCAGCCGATTTCTACGGTCATCGTTTATTCATCGATAATGATCGTGAATCGACCGGAATCGTTGAGGTCTAGTCGGTCTACTCGAGGGCCCAAGTTCCTTGTCGCACAAGTACTTACCGGTATGTTTGGGCGGTTAACGAGAACCTTGAATCGCGAATCCGTTGGTCGCGGGTTCGAGCCCCGCCCGCCCCACGTAATAACCGCTGGTAGATGGCTTGCTAGGGCCTTGGTGGCGACCGCTAGGCTGTTTTATATATGCGCCGTGTACGCGACCGTGCGGGCTGCTGATCGGCTAGCTAACTTGCGCGCACCGCTACTCGGCCCGGGGGAATCGCCCCCGGGAAAAATGCGGAAGAACGCCGACGGCCCCGTTGTCGCCCGAGCCTAAGTTCCAGCTGCAGCGGTGCGCTCGCGCTAAGGCGAGGCCAGCCCCCGCGCATCTTCGTTAACATCACAATCAGCGATAATGGAGTCATGGCACCGTTGCGAACCTACGACGTGTTGGCGGCTTACCTGGCGGCGAGCGCTGTCGGCGATGCCATTCCTATGCCGTTCGTGACACAAGTGCTCGATGCGATCGATTTTCCGCCCCGATACCGATGGATATTCGCACCCATCAAGGCCGCCGCTGCAATCGGCCTGCTCTCGGCGCGATGGTCGCCTGGGCTGGCGCGACTCACAACTGCGATGCTCACGATCTATTTCGCACTGGCGGTGGGATTCCACGTCAAAGCCCGCGATCTGAGTGTCGCTGCCTTCGGGGCGGCGGCTAACACCGCGCTATTCGCCGCATTGACCTTGAAAGAGCCTGCGGTCGCAGACGTGCGGGCCGCTCGTTCTTAAAATCCGCACAGTGTCGGTTCGAGTCCGACTGGGGGCACTGAGAAAGAACTGGTAGATCGCGGTTGTAGGTACCTAGGTTGCCTAACGGCACCCAAAATACCGGCGAAATACCGGCGTGTGGGCGACGATGCTGCGCCGTAGCTAACTCGCCGGTTAGGGCGGCAGCGGGGGCGGCGGTTGCACCGCAATGTCGGTTTTCGCGAAATGCCAGCGCGGGTGATCGCGTGGCGGAGAGTTTCGCGAAGCGCCTACCTGCCGACGAACCGAATCTGCTTGCCTGCCACGGGGTTATGGACCAGGGTCATGTAACACGTCCCTTGGTTTGTGGAACGCAGGACAAGGGACCTGTTCTTGCGCCTACGCGATGGGTAGGGTCGACCGCGTGAGGGCCGTCACCTGCACCAATGCCAATCTTGAGGTCGTCGATCTACCAACGCCGAGACCGGCTAAGGGTCAACTCCTGATCGACGTCCTGCGATGTGGCATCTGCGGCTCGGACCTGCACGCGCGCCACCATTCCGACGACTGGGCCGAGGTGATGGCCGAGTGCGGATACTACGACTTGATGCGCTCGCACCAGCAGGTCGTGTTCGGACACGAGTTCTGCGGCGAGGTCGTCGATCACGGTCCTGGGACGCGGAAGTCGCCGCCTGTCGGTACGCCCGTAGTTGCGCTGCCGATGCTACGACGCGGCAACGAAGTGCACCCGATAGGGATGTCGACAGGGGCGCCGGGCGCCTACGCCGAGCAGGTTCTGGTCGAGCAGTCACTTGCGTTCCCCGTCCCGAACGGTTTGCTGCCCGCGGTGGCCGCGCTGACCGAGCCGATGGCCGTCGCCTTACACGCCGTCCAGCGCGGTGAGGTGAGCAAGGGTGACGTCGCGATTGTGATTGGCTGCGGGCCGATCGGCTTGGCTGTCGTCTGCATGCTGAAGGCGCACGGGGTGCGCACTGTGATCGCAAGCGACTTCTCGCCCGCCCGGCGCACACTCGCGACCGCATGCGGCGCGGACGTGGTCGTCGATCCGGCGCAGGACTCGCCCTACGCGGCGTCCGCCGGCAACGGACACCTCGACACAGTGCCCGATGCGCTAAACCTCGTGGTCGGCATGATCGAGAAGCTGTACAAGCTGCGGTTGCCCTGGTGGCATCTATGGCGCGCCGCTGAAGCGGTCGGGGCGGCGACGCCGAAGCGCCCAGTCATCTTCGAGTGCGTCGGCGTCCCAGGCATGCTCGAAGGCATAATCACTGGCGCACCGCTGTTATCGCGCGTCGTCGTAGTCGGGCTCTGCATGGGGACGGATCACATCCGGCCGTCGATGGCAATCAACAAAGAGATCGACCTGCGGTTCGCAATCGCCTATACGCCGCTCGAATTCCGCGACACACTCCACATGCTGGCTGAGGGCAAGGTGGATGTCACGCCACTTGTCACCGGGACGGTCGGCTTGCCGGGAGTCAGTGCCGCGTTTGACGCCCTCGGCGACCCAGAGGCCCATGCGAAGATCCTGATCGACCCAAAGGACGACGCCGCGAGTCCCGAGCCGTCGACGTTGGTGACGACGACACAGCACTACCGGCCTTCGTAGGTCAGCTCAAGAGGCGCTGTCCCGGCATCCTAGAACCCACAATCGACTCACGTTGCCTCCGTCGGCGCGGGCAGCCTTGGTGAACTTCGTTCGCGCGCCGCTTTGCTTCTTGGTCGCCATCGTGGTTCCTCTCGGTTGGGGCGCAGCCCGGTCGCAGGCGAGAAGTTCCGCAACTTGGAACCCGCGACCGGGGCCGACTTGGGGTCTGCCGCGCGGAGGTGGGTAAGAAATATGGTTACTACGGCCCTTGGCGCATAGCAGTTGTCGTCACAGGTCTCGAAGGGGCCACCTCGGCAACCTTGGTGGACCGGTGGGGTGATCCAGGTCCTATCTACAGAGACGCGACATATGACCGGGCCGTCGAAGCTACGTTCGCCGAGCTCGACACCGAGCCGGACAAGGTAACGGCGCGACTGGTGCTGAGGCTGCTGAGGTCACTCGGCGTACACACTCATCCGAACTGGCAACATTTGTCAGCCTAATAAACGCGCGGGGGCGCCACCCCCGTTAGCTAACTCGCCCGCGTACGCGAGACGTACGCGACCAAGGGCGTTTCTAGTGCGAACCGTAGGCGTACCGGGAGCGTACCGGCAAAGGCAAAAAACAAGGCTGCTCAAGCGTTTTGGTTGTTTCAGTTAACCCGTTTCCCCTGGTCGCCGCGCCGCCGCCTAAGGACTCATAATCCGTTGGTCGCGGGTTCGAGCCCCGCCCGCCCCACTTCAGGGACACGGGTCCGTTGAGGCCGGTGAACGGCAGCACGGTCGGGGTGGTTGACAGCTGTCTGCTGGTCGTTGATGACCGTACGTCGTCGATATTCCTTTCCTCCGAGACGTTAGGGAGGGCTTCTGTCGTAGAACCAACAATCAGGGATGCCGCTCGACGACGACAGGCCCTGCTTGTTGTTCAGGGGTGACAAGTGGATTCGAGTGGAATGACCGTGCCGCCGGATTGCAGGGACAGCAGGTACAGATACGTTGTGAGCGAATGTTCGCATTCCGGAGTGAACTTGACCAGCACCTTTGGCGGCAGCGGCAAGAATCGAATCGGGTTTAGCTCATAAGGATTGAGCACATGCTCATAGTCGTCGGGAGGAGGCAATGCTGGGACGATGTCGAGGCGATTTGCGATCCGATACGAGTTCTTGACCACCTGGTCGTAGGTGCTTGCAAACAGCGAATCCCCTGTGCGCGGACTGCCATAGGTGTAAACGGCCGGGTCGTTAAAGACCGTATTCGCCGCCACGTCGAGGGCGAGCAGCGTCGCAAGGGCTCCTCCGAGGCTATGACCGCAGATCGTCACAGAGCTGACGGGGCGGGGAAACGCAAGCTTAGCCAATGCGTTGACCACGGTCGGTGAACTCGGCGCAACAGCGGTCCTCAGGGACTCATACATGGCGGTGAAGCCGTCTTCCGTGTGGCCGGCGCCGACCAGGAAGGGGCATGTAACCTGCAGGAATTCGGCGTCGTGAATCCACTCCAGGATCCCTTCGGTACCCCGGATCGCGATCACCACATCGCCAGCTTGATCCGCCTGGCAGATCAACCCGATGGAAACTTCGTCGTCGCCTCGGCTCGGGTTGATGTCGGTCGCAAGATCGTTGGCATAGACCGTCGTGACCAATGTGTAGTCTGCGCCGCCCGCGCTTAACGCCTGACCGGCCGTATTCGTCAAGTCGCTGGGCGGTGTCTCATAGGTTGCGTTCAGGAGCTGGCCGAATTTTATTGCCGTCAATACATCCATCGTCGGCTGCGCAGGCAAAGCTCCTCCACCCCAGGTCGCTTCAAAATATCGAACCACATGGTACTGCCGCATGCGTGTCTCGAAGCGGTGTTTCCGCGAGAGCCGGGCCGAGCCGGATGCGCCGCACCGGACGCCTCGAATTGCACGCAAGCCCGCGGCTGCGCTGCGCTGATGCTTCGCTTCGGCCCAAGGGCTCGCAAACTTTCCCGGGCGCTCGCGAATGCAACAGGCTATGGACCAGACAGATCAGACACGCTGATGAAGTAGGTGCCTGTGACCGACAGAGTGTGTAGTTGCCAGTCAGCCGTAAGTTTATTCTGCACGCCATCGGACGTAACAGTGATCGATCTGCGTTGATTCATGCAGCCGAACCTACGCCGACGAGCACCCCGAGGCCGACGACCGGCCGGTGTACCCCAGGCCGTGCTTCACGGTAAACGCGCCCGGCGCGTGGGCGGCCCGGATCGCAAACACCCTGAGTCTAGGGTACGGGTGAACTGGTCAGTTGACGACAATCTTGACGACAACCGTGACGACGACTACTCCCTTAACTACGGCAACTACAGCCCGAAATCCCTGTTATCGTGCCTGGTCACGACTCCTGCCCGCTCCTGGCAGTGTGGGGCTCAGGATGGGTTTTCATCCGCTCTGCATCCGCCATGCGGTTCGGATTGCGTGTTCTGAACCGTCGGAATTGGTCCAGTTCGTCCAATTTGACCAGCACAAAAGCCTCACACCTGATTTCGCGTCCGCCTGAAAAGCGGAAGGTCGGCGGTTCGATCCCGCCCCTGGCCACTGTGAGAACTTGCTGGTAGGTGGTTTCTTCGACCGCTCGAATGCCATTCGATCACCGGGCGCCCGTTTATCCGCCGTTTATCCGGCGTGTGGCTGTGACAAATTGCGGCAGCAGCGACGCACGGTGTCGCCGTGAACCGGTCATGCGCAGCTCAGCGCCGACGCATCCGATCACACATTCGACGAGAAGCCGCCGTCGCCGGAGCTTCGAGTGCCGCAAGGCAATTCCCCACCACCCGATCTTGTCGATCTCGGGAACGGCCGCGCCGGATCCCGCCAAGGACAGCTTGTCCCCCCAGCCTGTGGGGTCGGCACCGGGAAGCACGGCACCCGTGGCGAACAACACGCTCAGCTCGGCGGAGACGCGGTGGCCGAACGATCCTTTACTCCACAACTGGATCACGCTAATTTGACTGCAGCAGAAGCAATTTCGACCAGCGAGGTGTGCGGGCACGAGGACGCCATCCGACCGCGGGGTTACCAGTGCTCGCGCGACGCGTCGGCCTCCGGCCGTGTAGCACGGCGACGTGTCCCGACCGATACCTCAGTCGACTTCGATGCCGAAGCTCTTCAGTTTGCGGTACAGCGACGAACGGGCGATACCGAGGGTTGCTGCGGCCTGCACACGGTTCTCGCCGGCCTCGCGCAGTGCCAGGACGATCGCGTCTCGCTCGATTGATTCGAGCGCGCTGAGTGTCCTGCCCGAAGTCTGGTAACAGTAGCCGGGAAGATCGTCGGTATGAATTTCACCGAGAAAACCTTCATCGGCTCACAGCAGCCCAGTGGTGGTGATTCCCGATTTCGCGGACACCACGGCGTCGATCAAGAAGGTCCTGACGGCCCGCCCAAAGCCTGGCGAGAGACCCGGCAGCCATGCGCCGCACTTGTGGGCGTCGTGACGGCCGTGGCACAAGACGGCGACTTCACCGGGAGCGGACTCAGCTCAGCGGGGACGGCCCGGTTGGTGATGGTGAGGCCGCTGATGACGGCGCCGATGAAGAACAACACCGCGCTGACCTGCAGCAGACGGGCGAAGCTGGCATCGGTCAGGGTGCCGGCGGCGATGAGTCCCACGCAGCCCACGGCGATCAGCGCAGAAAACCGGCCCACTGCGTTCTGGATCGCGGCCGCGATTCCGCTGTGCGCGAGCTCCACGGAGGACAAATTGAGCGCGGTCAGCGGCGTGATTGTCAGGACAAGACCCGTCGCCAGCACGATCCTTCCGGGCAGCAGCTGCGTGAAGACGTTGAACCCGTGTGCGGTGGGGCGGATGAGCAGCACCCCCAACCCGGCCAGCAGCGGGCCCGCCATCAGGAAAATCCGAGGTCCGATTCGGGTGGCGGCGCGGCCGACGCGGCGGGCGAACAGCAACGACATGATAGGGGTGGGCAAGGTGATCAAACCCGCGGCGATGGCCGGGTAGCCGGCGATCTCCTGGAGATACAGCGCGGTGCCAAGCGAGCCCATTGCGAGGGCGCCGTAGATGAACGCGGTGGCCAGATTGGCCCCGGCGAAGTTTCGAATCTCGAACAAGCCCAGCGGCAGCATAGGGTGGGGGGCGCGGCGTTCCCAGGCCATGAATGCCAGCAACGCCGCGGCTCCCACGACCACCGACGCGGTGACGAGCGGGGCGCTCCATCCGCGCCGCTGGGATTCGATCAGTGCATACACCGTGGCGGCCAGCCCAACCGCCGAAAGCGCAGCGCCAGCCACGTCGACGCGCGGGTGCTTTACGGGCCCGGGCATTGGGCTCAGCCAATACGTCAAGGTGAAGCCGAGGACCACCGGGATCGCGGAGAGGACATAGATCCATCGCCAGCTCAGAAAGTCCACGCCCAGTCCGCCCAGCACCGGCCCGAGCGCAAAGGCGGTGCCGGTCCAGGCGGTCCAGAAACCAATCGCTGCGGGCCGGTCTGCGCGGTCGAACGCGGAGTTGATCAGCGCCAGCGAGCCGGGCACTAAAAACGCCCCGCCGAACCCCTGGATGAGGCGCGCAGTGATCAGCATCGCTGGCGAGACCGCGGTGGCGGCCAACACCGAGCCCACACCGAAGGCCACCAACCCGAAACGCATCACCCGCACGCGCCCGAACAGATCCGAGATGGAACCGCCCGGCAAAATCGTCGCCGCCAACGCCAAGAAGTAGCCATCGACAACCCACTGCTGTAACGGCAAACCACCGCCAAGGTCGCGTTCCATAGCCGGAAGGGCCAGGTTCACGACGGTGCCATCGAGGAAGGCAACCATCGACACCATGATCGCCACCACCATGACCCGACTCGTCGGCGCGACGTCACGCACTTTCAGATGTGATCCCGTCGTCATCAGGCTTCCAGGACTGCTTTCGTGAATAGCCTCGTGCGGCTCGCCGAATTACGACGGAACCCCCTGCCGCACAACTCTTCGAGGCGCTCTTGGCGATGCGTACGTCATCGATAACCGCGTTCCCGTTGTCTTTACCCTATCGCCGAATCCGTCGCATCAAAATGGTGCACAGGACTTTCCAAAATGGCGTACAGGGCTTTCCCAAGTTGGCGCAGGATTTTCTCAAGTTCGCACAGGACTTTCCCAACTTCGTGGCGCATCTCGGTGCGGTTGTGCAACATCCGCCTGTGGTGGGGCGAGGTCAACACTCGGGCGTCAACCCGCTGCACGCTCATAGCGCCCGCACGGTGTCAGTGGACCACTTGGACAAAGAAGTCGTCAATTTGGCGAACTGCTTTGAAGCATTAGTCGATATCCACGGGTGGCGACGTAGTGGGGCGGGGCGCCCCCCAAACCACGCGCCGGGCGATCAAGGCCGAGGACGAAGTTGCAGGGCATTACAAGTAAGCTTCGCGATTAGTCAGACTTTTTGCCATTCAAAACGTTGAATTCGACGGACATCTCGGTCGTCGACAGCGAATCGCGTGTGCAGGCATTAGCGGCAGCCCCGACAGCAGTGGGGTCAACTCGGTCACTGTGGCGGCGATATCACCACGCAGCCCCAGAACGCGGGTACCTTCGCTCGGCGCCCGGCACCGGACGCTCGGTTTTCAAATTTGAGTCATGATTCGTTTCGGTACGTGTGGATCGGGAGGCTCCCAGGGCGGGACTGATCCACACG
>Ga0210396_10001026_pt1 | contig 31799 bp, 25 predicted proteins | sample IncBWH17OmetaG_FD_155466 | JGI IMG/M metagenome (GOLD analysis project Ga0210396, IMG submission 155466) | Forest soil microbial communities from Barre Woods Harvard Forest LTER site, Petersham, Massachusetts, United States - Inc-BW-H-17-O ...
ATCGCCTGATCGATGCACGCCCATTTAATCGACAAAAGCAGGATCGCGAGCACGAACAGCCAGTTGTAATCGCCCTCAGTCGGCACCAGCTGCACGAAATGAACTCGCGACGCGGCGCCTCGGAAGTACGAGATCATCTCCGGCAGCCCGCCGGCCCTGGCCATGGCGATCGGGAACATGATGAGCGCCCCGGCGAGCATCGCCAGGAACTGCACCGAGTCCATGATGGCCACCGCCCACGCGCCGCCCACCGCAGAGTAGAGGATCGCGACGGCGGAGAAGACCAGCAGCCACGCCCCGTAGTGGCGAAAGCCGGTGATGTTGACGGCGGCCGAGCCGGCGATGTTGAGCAGGATGCCGAGGTAGATGCACAGCCGGATGCCCCAGAACCCGCCGACCAGCGTGCGCAGGCCGCGGGTGTAGCGGAGCTCGAGATATTCCGGAACGGATCGGATTCGCAGCCGTCGCATGAGCGGCAGGACGAACAGGCCCGATAGGGTGAGGGCGATGCCGCCGGTCCAGTTTTGCCAGATGATGGAGACACCGTTCTGCGACGCCGTTCCGCCCATGCCGACGAAGTGGAACATGCTGAGGTTGGTGGCGGTGATGGTGGCGGCAAGCACGAACGGAGTGAGTTGGCGCCCGGCGACGAACAGGTCGTCGGGGCTGCGGATCAGGCGGGAGATGGTGCCGCCCGCCGCCGCGATGGCGCAGAGGAAGACAATCACGATCGTGTAGTCCAGCGCCGTCACGCCTGTCGCTCCCCGTCGCCTTTGGCTTCCGAACTTTGGGACTGCTGGCGAAGCCGCCGGTAGATCATCCGGTACTCCCGGACCGGGATGACGACCCAGAGGCAGAAGATCAGCGCGCCGGTCGCGGTGATCAAGAGCGTCATCCAGTCCATATCACTTTCCCTCGAAAAGCCCAGAATTGCCCCCTCTGCCTTCGGGAGAGGGCTGGGATGAGGGGGAAGTAGAGACGCCTCTCCCAGGGCCCTCACCCCAACCCTCTCCCGGAGGGAGAGGGGGAATACTAACCCAGCCAGTCGATCTTCATTGCCCTCGCCAAGCGTCGGAACGTGTCCTGGTGATGGCCCTCAAACAGCACGACGTGGTGCGGGACGCCGGCGTGGCAAAGGGTGTCGAACCATTCGCGCACATCGCGATCGGCGATCTCCACCAGCGCGTGATTTCCGGTCAGTTTCCGTCGCGGCGGCACGATCCGGCCTTCGCACGCAGTCAGGTGATACCGGTCGTCGCACCGCCACAGCCGCGCGATCGTCACCGGAACGTTCGTCCTCAGGGCGGCGTCGACGACCAGCGGCTTGGTGATATTGAAGTGCTTGCCCAGCGACGGCCCCCCGGGCGAGCCGACCGGCTCGCACAGTCGCAACGGCGCATTGCCCGGATGCCAGAAGGTGATGGTGTTCTGATCGTGCTCGAGCCAGTCGGTGATGAAGCCGACGCCCAGGCCGAGCAACTTGGCCAACAGACACGTGATTGCGCCGTCCAGGTCGCCCTCAAGGGCGACGACGCGGCCTTCATCGTTGAGCCGGCTGAACGCCAGGTAGGGCCATTGCCCCATGACGTTGGGCAGCTCGGGCCAACACTGCACCGCCATCGCGTCGAGCTGCTCCTCGGCAAAAAGCTCCTGAAGCGCCAGGTAATAGCGGCTGTTGACGGTCAGATCGTCGACGCTGACGCCGTTCATCGGCAGTTTCAGTTCGCGGACGCGGCTCACGTCGCGGACGACCTGCTGCTCGTCGATGCCGCGGGCGCGGTCGATGAACTGCGGCAGACTCAGGGGATGCAGCTGCGCGCCCAGGGCCCGGCGGATGAGCGGAACGTCCGCCGCCATGTTCAGAAAGCCCGGGGCGTGCTGGCCGATCAGACCCACTTTGGCGTGTTTGAGCGCCAGCACCGTGCGGCAGATGGCCGACGAGGTGCGGAGGGCTTCGCGAGTCTTTCCGCCGACTGGGTCGCCATAGACAAACTCAAACGGGCGCCCGGCTTGGCGGAGCACCGACGCCCACAGGTGCTGAGCCACGAGGGAACACGAGCTGACGATCTGCGAATCGGTGCGTTCGGGTGTCGCCCACAGGACCAGCGGCGCGTCCCACTCCTGCGACACGGTCAGGGCGAGCTGACCGTTCCCCAGCGACGGCTGAAGCACCAGCAGCACCTCGCACCGCGCCTGGCGGATCAGGTCCAGCGCCGCGCGAGTGGTTTGATCGTCGATGACCGGCTGCTCGGCGCGGACGACCTCGAACCCGCAGGCCTTCAGCGCCTCGTCGGCGCTCTTTCGCATGATCTGGTTCCACTCCTGGTCGAAGCCGGGCCGCTTGCGGCCGATCGTCAGCAAACCCAACTTCAGCGGCGGAGAATCGGAGGTCATTGGTTCGGATTCCATTGGTTTACCCGTGATCGGAAAGCGGAATGGCGTAAGGCAGAAGCTCCCCGACGATGGGGCGGGCATAGCGGACAAAAGCGCTGGTGACGCCGCCCGCTTCCGGATCAGCGAGCCACTGGTTGGGGACCGCTCGCTCACCAGCGGCGGAGGCGAGCGAGATGAAATCGTAGGCGGGATCAAATTTCGATGCGTCCAGCGGCCGCAGCGCCACGGCGTGCGCATGACGCCCTTCAATCGCCCCGCGCACGCCCGCCCGGCCAACCAGTTCCGCATCGGCCAGGTCCTGGCTCGAGACGTGCAGTATTGAGGCCCGCCCGCACAAGCCGGGCTTCTCGTAGCGGCATCGGATCTTCAGCTCGCGCGTTACGACGTCTGAAAGGTAGTTTCCCACGCCGCCGGTCAGCGCGCGATTGAGCGCATCGCGCTGCGTCGCGTCATGCACCTCGAATACAGGATTCCCTTCCGCGTTCTTGATGCCTTCGGAAACGACGATGACGGCCCATCCCAACCGCTTGACCACGCGATCGAGGGCCGAGAGGAACTGTTCCATTACGAACGGCTTTTCAGGCAGATAGACCAGGTGCGGGGCGGAATGCTCGTCCAGCTTCGCCAGCGCCGCCGCGGCGGCGAGCCAGCCGACACCCCGGCCCATCGTTTCGTAAATCGAGACGGGCTGGGGCAAGGCGCGAACGTCCATTCCCAAGTCGCGCAGCGATTGCGCCACGTATCGCGCGGCGCTCCCGTAGCCGGGGCAGCGGTCCGTCGAGGGGATGTCGTTGTCCACGGTTTTGGGGATGCCGATGACGGACATGTCGTATCCCCAGCGGTCCGCCGCACGCGCGATGACATCGGCGCCGCGGAGCGATCCGTTGCCGCCGATCAGCAGCAGGGCGCGGACCTCCTGGCGGCGGAGATTGTCGATGATCCGCTCGAAGTCGTTCTCGGAAGGCTTATGACGCGATGCACCCAGCGTTGCGCCGGGAGTGAGCCGCAGTTGATCCAGATCAGGTTGCGTCATCCGGGAGAGATCGATCCAATCTTCGCGGAGCAGCCCTTCCATTCCGAACCGACAGCCCAGCATTCGATCAAATCGCCCGATTTTCCGCGCCTCGTCGAGAACGCCAAACAGGGAGGCATTGAGGACCGGCGTGGGCCCGCCGCCTTGCAACACCAGCAGTTTTCCCGCGGAATTCGCCATGCTGCGTCATTTCCTCATAGTTCCTTCGCCCTGCCCGCCGAGCCGCTGACGCGCAGGATGTGGCGGATATCGGGCTTGAGGCGGTCCTTGACCGCCAGGCCGACGCGCCACGGGTGATTCAGGTGCTGATTTTCCGCGATGACGGCGGCCGTGTGCTCGACCCACCGCGTGCGGATCAGAGTCCCAAGATTGGCCTTGGCCATGCCCATCGCGACGCATCGAGCGACGATGTCGTCGGCCAGACCCGTGCTGCCGTGCAGGACCAGCGGGACGACCGACGCCGCGGCGAGTTTCTCCAGCAGATCGAAGCGAATGTTCGGCGCGTCCTTGTAAAAGCCGTGTGCGTTTCCGATCCCGACGGCCAGCATGTCGGGCTGACCTTCGCGCGACATTCGCGCCACTTCGTCCGGACTGGAGAGGTTTTTCACTTCCGACATGGAGCCGTCGGGATTGAGCCGCTGAAGCTCGCCGACTTCGGCTTCGACGGTGATGCCGCGCGGCCGGGCCAGCGCGACAACGGCGCGGGTTTGCTCGATGTTCTTTTCGATCGGCAGATGCGAGCCGTCGATCATCACGGAGGTGAAGCCGGCATCGATGGCCTTCCGGCAGGCGTCGAGGGTGCTGCCATGATCGAGGTGGATCGCGATTGGAACAGCGGCCCGTTGGGCGAAGAAACGCATCTGCATCGCGGCGTAGTCGTAACCGCGGTATTTCAGGTTGCTTTCGTAAGCGCCGAGGATCACGGGCGAATTCTCTTCCTCGGCCGTCTCGACGATGGCGCGAGTGATGTCGTAGGTGCCGCCGTTGGTGTTGATCTGCACAACCGCGTAGCAGTGTCGGCTGGCGTGGCGAACGAGCGTGGCGGCGTCGACCAGCGGCATCAGTCCTCCAGGACCCATTGCGGAGTGAACGTGCCCTGGTCGATCTGGCGGCGGAGCGCCTCGCGAGCACCGGCGACGTGCTCGCGCGCCCGCCGCTCGGCGTGCGCGGGATTTCCGCTTTCGATCGCGCCGATGATTCCCAGATGCTCGCGCCGAATCACGCTGTGCGGCCGGCTGGCCTGTACTGTCATCCCCAGCGCGTGGCACGCGCCGATCAGCCGGACCAGGACCTCGTTGCGGGCGATTTCGATGATCCGCAGATGGAAGTGCCGGTCCAGCGCGCCGCGCTGGGCATCTCGTCCGGCAGTGCCAAGGCGATAAATCTCCTCGGCCATTTCCGTCAGCTGGCGGAGATCGATTTTGCTGGCGCGGTCGCAGCATAGGCGCGCCGCCAGACCTTCGAGCATTTCGCGGACCTCGTAGGCCTGGACGAGCGTGTCGGCGTTAAGATCGCCGACGAAAATCCCGAGGTTGTCAACGAGTTGAACCAGGCCGGTGAACTGGAGCTCCAGAAGCGATTCGCGCACGACGCTCTGGGCCACGCCGAACCGTTTGGCCAGGTGCTGCTGGGCGAGGCGCTCGCCGGGGCGCAGCTTTCCGGCCAGGATCAAACGCCGAAGCTCGGTGCGGACGCGCTTGCGGGCGGTCGTGGTGGAAGCGGCGCCGTTCGCAGCGCGGCTCGAGTTTTTGGCTTTCGTTGCATTCATACGGTGCTTTGGCGCGAGGGGCTGGGAAAGTTGAAAAAGTTTCTCGGAGGCTGGCCATTCAGCACGGCGGCAACATCCCGGCAGACGCTGCTCACAACGCGCACCTGCCCCTCGACGGTGAACGCGCCGATGTGCGGCGCGAGAATCACGTTCTCGGCAGTGGAAAGGGGACCATCGGGCGGCTCCTTGGCTCGGACATCCAGCGCCGCTCCGGCGATGCGCTTCTCCTCCAGCGCCCGGGCCAACGCCGCCTCATCGACCACCTTGCCGCGCGACGTGTTCACGAAATATGCGCTGCTTTTCATCCGGCAAAACCTTGCGTCATCGAACAGGCCGATCGTCTGCGGCGTTTCGGGCACGTGACAGGAGATAAAATCCGCTCTGCACAGCAGATCATCGAGGCTTGTCAATTCGGCTCGCGTCTCGACGATCGCCGGCGCGTCGGGGCCGACCTGCGGATCGAACGCGACGATGTCCATGCCGAACGCCCGGGCCCGCATGGCGGTGAGAAAGCCGATCCGCCCCATGCCGACGACGCCGAGCGTCTTGCCGTACAGCTCGACGCCGCTCATGAAACGCTTGCGGTCCCATGCACCAGACTTGGCGCTGCGGTCGGCGGCGGGAATCATCCGCGCCAGAGACAGCATCATCCCGATCGCCAGCTCTGCGACGGAAATGGAATTCTGCTCCGGCGCGTAGACGACCACGACGCCGGCGGCGCTGGCGGCGGTGCAATCGACGTTCTCCAGCCCAACTCCCGCCCGGCCGATTACTTTGAGCTTCGGCGCTACGGAAATCAGCTCCGCGTCGACCTTGGTCTGATTGCGGACCACGATTGCCTCGGCGCTGCGGGCCGCGTCGCGCAGGTTCTGCGGCGATTTCCACAGCTCCTGATCGAATGTCACCGTGAACTGCCGGCGCAGCGCGTCCATTTCGCTGCCCGTGATGTTCTCACTAACCAGAATCTGCGACATCGGATCTCCGCGTCAGCCGGCTGTCGCCGGTTCGAGGTTGAATGGGATCTTAAAGCGGCTGGAAAGCTCGCGCAGCTCGGCGACCGTCGCCGGGTCCAGCGGCGCGCCGTATCGGCGCCGCTCTGCCGCGGTGCGGGAAGAGCGTTCGCCGGGAACGAGAATTTCCTCGACGCCGGGCCGGCGACGGCAGGATTTGATCCGGCCGATCATCGCGTCGATCCGTGATTTGAAGCGATCGAGATCCATGAACGCGGCTATGTCGAGCAGGCAGAAAAAGTGGCCCACGTCCTGTGGCCCGTCCAGGTGCTTGTACATGGAACCGATTTCGGAGCCGACTGCCGCGCCGGAGAGCACGCCCGAGAGCACCTCGACCATCAGGGCCAGGGCGTAGCCCTTGTGGCCGGCCATGGTGAGGACGGTGCCGGCCAGCGCCGCGGCGGCGTCGGTGGTTGGGTTCCCCTCCACGTCCAGCGCCCAGCCGGACGGAATCCGCTCGCCGCGTTTCTGGGCGGCGATGATGTTTCCCCGGGCGACCAGCGACGTCGCCAGGTCGGCCTTCACGTGGAATCCCTTGCCGGTCGGGAAGGACATCGCAATCGGGTTCGTGCCGAAGAACGCTTCGCAGCCGCCCTCTGGTGACATGGACGGCTCGCAATTAGTCGTGGCCAGCAGGATCATTCCGTGATCGGCGGCGCGATTGCAGTAATAAGACGCCGCGCCGAAATGCTGGGACCGGCGGATGGTTGCCGTTGCGGTTCCCGTTTCCCGGGCCATCGGAATGAGCAGGTCGAGCGTCTTGACCGCCTGGACCTGACCCAGTCCATTTCCTGCGTCGATCGCCAGCGTGGAGGCGCGTTGCCGTTCAATCCGCAGGGTTGCTTTGGGATCGATCAGGCCCTTTTCGATGCGTTTGACGTAGATGGCCAGGCGCGAGACGCCGTGGGTCGAAGTTCCGGTGAGGTCGGCTTCGACCAGGGCATCGGCGAGGATGTCCGCATCTCCAGTGGGCGCGCCCGCCGCCGAGACGATGCGGCTCACGAGCTGCTTGATCGGCTGATGCAGGAATCGATCCATGAATGGGTTCCTAACTATCGGGCTTCTGCCCAGTAGCAGGCACGCTCCGCGTGCCGTGGCATGACGGCACGCGGAGCGTGCCCGCTACTAAACATTCCCGGCTATGCACTCCGATACAATTTCGTCAGCACAAATTCGCGATGCCCCAGCACTTCCGCTGCGGTGAGGCGGCCGTTGGCGGCGTGGACCATCACGTCGAGCAGGGCGTCGCCGGCCTCGTCGAGCGTCATCTCGCCGCGAAGGATGGCGCACACGTCCAGATCGATGTGCTCGGCCATCGTGGCGCAGGTCTTGGGATTTCCGCTCAGCTTGATCACCGGCTCGATCGGGTTGCCGATCACGTTGCCCTGGCCGGTGGGGAACAAGTGAATCACCGCGCCCGATGCCGCCCAGAGCGTAACCGCCTCGGCGGCCGCGGAGGACGTGTCCATGAAATACAGTCCCGGACCTTTCGCCGGCGCCTCGGCGGGCTTCAGGGCGTCGATGAACTTCGTTTTCTTCCCAAGTTTCTCGACATTGCCCAGCGCCTTTTCCTCGATGGTCGTCAGGCCGCCAGCGATGTTGCCTTTGGTCGGCTGCGATTCGGAGAGGTCGTTGGTCTTCTGGTCGAAGACCAGCTTCGTGTAATCGTCGAACATCGCCGTGAACTTGGTTTCGACTTCCTTGCTGGCGGCCTTGGATTTGACGATGTGCTCGGCGCCGGTCAGCTCGGTGGTTTCGCCGAAGGAGGCGATGCCGCCGGCCGCACAGTGCTTGTCGATGACGTTGCCGACGGTGGGGCAACTGGCCAGGCCGGTGGTCGTGTCGGATTCGCCGCACTTGACTGACACGTACAGCTCGCTGAGGTTGCACTCGGTGCGCTGGAGCTCGGTAGCCCACTGTACGAATTCCTTGGCCTTGAAAGAGGCCTCGGCGGCGGTGCGGATGTCGCCGCGGCCTTCGATCGAGAAGCCTGCGACGGGCTTTCCAGTCTTGGCGATCCCGTCGACGATCCGCTGCGTCCAGCCCGGCTCGATGCCGATGACTACCGCGGCGGCCACATTAGGATTCGCACCCGTGCCGATCATGGTGCGGAAAAACAGATCGAGGTCCTCGCCAAACTGGAGCCGACCGTAGGAGTGCGGCAGGGCGAGCGTACCCTGGATATTCGCGGCCACCATTTTGGCGCAGGCGTTGGAGATATCGTCGACGGGAAGAATGATCACGTGATTCCGCACGCCGACCCGGCCATTCTCCCGGCGGTAGGCGTGGATTGTCCGGTCAGATGAGTTTTTCATATCAGGCCCACCGCTTGGTTTTGAGGTTGTGAACGTGAACGTGCTCGCCAGCCTTGATCGGCTGGACGACTTTGCCGATGTCGCAGCCATACTTGATGACCGTATCGCCGACCTTGAAATCCTTGAGTGCGATCTTGTGGCCGAGCGGAATGTCGGCGATGGCTTTGGCGGAAAGCGATTCGTTGGTCGAAAGGTCCCGGCCCTGGAGGCTCTGGCCCACCTTAGCGTCCACCACCATGACGCCGACCGAATCGCGCTCGTCATGCACGAGAAACTGAATCATCTCATGTTCCCTTTCTTCCCCAAGATGCAATCCCATTTCAAAAATGCCGAGTCAAATGTCGAGCCCGAGCGAAACGTGCTTGGTTTCCAGGAATGCGTCGAGTCCTTCGGAGCCGAGCTCACGGCCCCAGCCGCTGTGTTTGAAGCCGCCGAACGGCGCGTTGCTGGTGGTGGGGACGCCGTCGTTGATCCCGATGGTGCCCGCCTCCAGCTTCTCCATCACGCGCCAGGCTCGCTCCAGGCTTCTGGTGAAGGCGTAGGCCGATAACCCATAGGGTGAATTGTTGGCCCATTGGATTCCCTGCTCGTCGCTGTCGAATTTCACCAGCGGGGCGATCGGGGCGAACGTTTCCTCGCGCATGCAGGCCGCCTGCTCGGGGACGTCGGTAAGGACGGTCGGGGCGAGGAAAAATCCACGGGTGCCCGATCGTTTGCCGCCGCACAAGACCTTGGCGCCGCCCCGGACGGCATCGTCGATCTGGGCGAGTGCCGCGTCCAATCCTTCCTGGTTCACCAGCGGGCCGATGTCGGTGCCGTCTTCCATCCCGTTTCCCGTCTTGAGGGATTTGACGCGGGCGACGAAGGCCTCGACGAAGCGGTCGTAAATGCCCGACTGTACATAAATCCGGTTGGCGGCGATGCACGACTGGCCCGTGTTGCGGAATTTGGCGGCGATCGTGCCCTCGACGGCTTTGCTCAGGTCGACGTCGTCGAACACGAGCACCGGAGCGTGGCCGCCCAGCTCGAGGCTGAGCCGTTTGACCTGGGCGGCGGCGCCGCGAATCAGCTCCTGGCCGACCTGCGTCGAGCCTGTGAAAGTGATTTTGCGGCAGATCGGATTGGTGAGCATCTCCTCACCGATCATCCGCGCCGAGCCGGGAATGACCTGAAGGACTCCAGCGGGGAGTTTGGCCTTGGCGGCACATTCGGCCAAAGCCAGCGCGCACAGCGGCGTTTGCGAAGCCGGCTTCAGCACCACCGGACATCCCGCGGCCAGAGCCGGCGCGACCTTGCGCACCGCCAGGACAAGCGGAAAATTCCAGGGTGAAATGGCGCCGACCACGCCCACGGGAGACTTGATCACCAGGTTTCGCTTGCCCGCCGCCTGGTGGGGGATCACTCTCCCATAGGCCCGGCGCCCTTCCTCGGCAAACCAGCGAAGGTGATCGACCGACATCGCCACTTCGCCTTTGCTCTGCGCCAGGGGCTTGCCATTCTCGAGCGTAATCAGGCGGGCGATCTCGTCTTTGCGGCGATCCATTTCGCCGGCGATCGCCAGCAGAAAATCCCCGCGGGCCTTGGCCGTCATGTCGCGCCATGCGCCCAGCGCCGTGCCGGCATCGGAGATCGCCTGGCGCACCTGCGGGCGGCTGGCGGTGGAAACTTTGGCGAAGGGCTTCCCGGTCGCCGGGTCCACCACCGCCAGTGTCTCCTGGGTTTGAACGAATTGTCCGTTGAGGTAAAGCGGTCGCGTTTCCATGGCACGATCCTCAATCCGCGAAACCGGATCGTATACGGAATAATTGACGTTGTCGATATCAATCGATTATGATCGTTTTTGATGTATCGACCGGGAATCGATCGGCGGACTTTACTGAAATTTGGCGCGATATTTGGCGCCGACGCCGTGCTGCGGTCACTGGGCCGGGCAGCGGTTGAGGGGGCCGCTGCTCCGGCTACCCGCTTCATCTCTGACGTGCCAAAAATGGTGCGGTTTCCGGAGAAGACTGACCTGATTCTCCTCACCGACCGCCCGCCGCAACTCGAGACACCGCTCCAGTATTTCCGGGACGACATCACGCCCAACGAGGCGTTCTTTGTCCGCTGGCACCTGGCGGACGTGCCAACCAGCGTAAACACCAACACGTTCCGGCTCAGCCTCAAAGGACACGTCGAGCGCGAGTTGAGCTTGTCGCTGGATGACCTGCGGAAGCAGTTCGAGCCGGTGTCGGTGATCGCCGTGAACCAGTGTTCGGGGAACTCGCGGAGCCTGTTTGAGCCGCGCGTGCCCGGCGGGCAATGGCGCAACGGGGCGGTCGGCAACGCGCTGTGGACCGGCGTCCGCCTGAAGGACCTGCTGGCCAAAGCCATGCCCAAGGCGGGGGCCGTCGACGTGACTCTGCGCGGGCTGGACGGTCCGGTGGTGAACACGACGCCGCCTTTTGTAAAGTCGCTTCCGATCGACAAGGCCGGCGACGGTGAAGCGCTCGTCGCCTACGCGATGAATGGCCAGCCGCTGCCGATGCTCAACGGTTTTCCCTGCCGGCTGGTCGTGCCGGGGTGGTACGCCACCTATTGGGTCAAGGCGCTGCACGAGATCACCGTCCTGGACAAGGCGTTCGACGGATTCTGGATGGCCAAGGCGTATCGCGTTCCGGTGATGCCCAACTACAGCGAGTCGCCGGCGAGTCTGGCGCAAAAGACGGCGCCGATCAGCGTGATGACGACGCGGTCGTTGATCGTGAGTCCCGAGCCGGGCGATCGCGTGCCGGCCGGTCGAGAATGTGTCATCGATGGCGTCGCGTTTGACCGCGGAAAAGGGATCGCCGAGGTCGACGTGTCGACGGACGGGGGCCTCTCGTGGAACGCCGCGTCGCTCGGGGCGGACCGGGGCCGCTACTCCTTCCGGCGGTTCCGCTACGCGTGGTCGCCGGCCGCTCGAGGCAACGTCCGGCTCGTGTCCCGCGCCGTCAACGCCGCCGGTGAAACGCAGGTCCTTCAGCAGTGGAACCGCAGTGGCTACGCCCGCGACGTGATGGACCCCACCAACGTCCTGGTCATTTGAAGGGGCACCATGCAATCCATTCGATTCCGGTTTTTTCTGGCGATGACGGCGGCACTCTGTGCCGCGTGCCTTTGCGCCGCCGGCGGCGATTCAAAGGTGCAACCGGCCCAGGTCGAGAACGGCGTCCGTTCCGTGCCGGCTTACCCGGTGATCTGGCCGGAGATGCCGCCGGGACCGAATAAGGATGTTTACCTGTCCAACTGCGTGGCGTGCCATTCCCAGCTCTACGTGCTGATGCAGCCGCCGTTCCCCCGCGCGACCTGGATCGCCGAAGTCGATAAGATGAAGAAAACCTACGGAGCCCAGATCCAGGACGCGCAGATGCCGCTCATCGTCGATTACCTGGTCTCGATCCGCGGCGCCGCGCCGTCGGCCAAAAAGAATTGAGCGGGCTGGAAAGCGGGCGATGGGATTCGAACCCACGACGTCAGCCTTGGGAAGGCTGCATTCTACCACTGAATTACGCCCGCAACTTCACCGCCGGCACCCGATCAGCGAATGCCGACGCGTGTTTGCGTGTCAAAACGTATCCCCCTTGGCGGCGGAAATCAACCGGATGGGAGCGGAGGGATTCGAACCCCCAACCAAGGGATTATGAGTCCCCTGCTCTAACCGTTGAGCTACGCTCCCGGTTCGCTCAAGCGTTTGAATGCTAGGGGACCTGGAAGTGCTGTCAACTTTGCCGCGCGACAGGGTGCGGGCGCCAGGCGATGAAAAAATGCTTGCGGGAAGGATTCAGAAAGGCCCATATGGCAACTGAACATCGACGGTGTCAGGCGCGACGAGGATGTTCAGGTCTTCCCCGGCACACGGGGCATATCGGGCAGGAACTCAGGGGACGGTTGGGATTTCCCGTTGTCGGGCAAACACAACGAAATTGAACGGCTGAGATTCTCCGGACGGCGTGACGTGGATTTCGCTTTCCTGATGCATCACTCGGAAAGCGGAACCGAATTCGGAACTGAGCGAGCCGGCGTCATGACGCTGAACTTCCAATCCGCTGCATCGGGCCGGGCCGTCGAGTGCGAAAGTGCCGATGACCAGGTGTCCGCCGGGCGGGACGGTACGGGTTGCCAACCCGACGTACTTTCGCCGATCCTCCGGGTCCGTCAAAAAGTGGAACACCGCCCGGTCGTGCCACACGCCGAAACGGCCCACGGAATCGACAGCGGTCACGTCGGCGGCGAGCCACTGTACGCTCCCAGCCCGCTCGCCCAGCCGTGCCTTCGCTCGCTGCAACGCCGCCAGGGAGATGTCCAGAACGGCAATTCTCTTGAATCCAGCGTCGAGCAGGCGGTCCACCAGGAACGATGTCCCGCCGCCCACATCGATGATGCGGCCGTGCTCCGGGCAAGCCGATTCGATCAGCCTCATCGAAATCGTAGGGTCGGGCTGATACCAACTGACTTGAGCGGGATCCTTCGTCGTGTAGACGTTTTCCCAATGCGCTTTGCGGTTCACGGGGATTCTATGCTGTGCGACGGAAGTCGGGCAAATACCGGATTCACGGGGCACCGGGAATCGGGTTTGTCGTGTGCTGTGTTTCGATCGCGGCCACGAACGCCAATGCGGACTGCTTTGTCACTTCATCGGCGCGGATCGGGTTTTGACTGAACACACTCGGCGCCGCATTATCGCGTAGCACGATCAGCGTGAAGAACTGGTCGTCCCGCAGGTTCGCCACGGCAAGGCTCAATTCTTCCCGCAGCGATTTGAACACCGGCCACAACCCTGATTGCGTGTCAACCAGAAACACGATCCGGCGGGCGTCTTTCAGCGACACCGGTCGGGTGGTCGGCTGTGCCGGATGAGGCGTGGGCCGATCTTCCGCGCCATCGATCCGTTGGGCAAAACCGGCGACGGACATGGCCACAAGCAACAACATTAGACGAGAGGGGCCAAGCATGGAACACCATAATACTTGAACGGGTAATAAGCAGCCAAGCGGCCTGGCCCTTACTCATCCGGGTCTGGGTACATGTGGCACGCCATCGGGCGGAAGCCCACCGGCAGACTGTTCGCAACCACGATGCACCGGCGATGAAACGAAAAGAGCCCCTGACCTGTGAATCACGCAGGCCGGGGGCTTTGTTCGGCCGCGCGCCGGGCCTGCCACCATCGCAGGATCGCAGCCACCACGTGTAGTCCGACTGGAAACAGAACGGCAATGCCTTCGACGATCAGGTGGAACACACCCAGAATGCGAGCGTTGTGGCTTACCTCAAGACCCCCTGATACAAGCCGGAAAGACCAGTTGCCGATGCCGCCTAAATCGACCGCGTTTCCGCCCGGCAGATTGAAATAGAGCAGCATGCCGGCGGCGCAGAGGATGGACGCGAGGACAAGTAAGCCGACAAAGACGACGATTACGGTCACGCGGAGCAGGCGTCTGGACATTCGCGACCAAGACGTAATCACTGCTGCCATGACCGTGAGCACTGCCGTCATGACGGCGACCGCGACACCGATAACCACTCGTACCCACCACGGAGCCATGACCGTCACGCCGAGCATCCTTGGCATTCTACCGAGACGGCCCGCTGGTTCACGCCGTCCGGGGCCTTTTCTTGATGGGTTCCTTCGGAACCGGCGTGCCGCATTCCGGGCACACGCCGCTGGTGTTGCCGGTGAGTGAGTAGCCACACGCAATGCATCGAATGTCGCGTCGCCGTTCCATAAGCCGTTGGCGACGTTTAGCCCTTCGCAATATCGACAAAATCGGAAGCAAGGCGAGAGCAACCAGAGGCCAAACAATTGGCAAGCCCAAATAGGTCGCAGACGGTGGAAGGGGAACGCTGATACCATTGTTCCAATCCTCCCGCCAGCCATAACGTTGAAGTGCGATTCCGAGAAAGCGCCGGTCTGTGACGCGGCATCGCTCCAAGCTCATATTCTTGAAAAGCGGCTCGATAGGACACAGGACATCGAGGTTTTCGCCATAGATCGGTCGGCAGACACGCGAAGGATAAACGTCATTCGAGATACCTTCCGGCATCGGCAAATACCCCCATCCCGGTCGCTGATACCCCAACAGAATTTGTCCACGGCAAACGATGACGCAAAAGCCCAGACCCCTTGAATGATAAATAATCTGATGGGGAGCCTTGTAGCTCATCGCCAAGAACACCGCAGCGACAACCCACACCAGCAGCGAAACCGCAGATACCACGGCAAGTAATCGGCGACGCATCACGGAGGCATTCTACAGCAACGACCGATGGAGGCGGCGGGGCGGGGGGTTCTATTGTGAACTGAACGATTTCGGCATCTGCCTGAGGATTTCTTCGATGGTTGTGCGATCAATTTGGTCCAGAGTCTGCGAAAGCTTCACCGCGCTTCGGACGACACCACGCGTACGGTCGAGAAGAACCGAATGGGATTTCCAGAATGCCTCTGGAATCCGGAGAACTGATGCCAGAAGGTCGCCGGGGTACATATCCCCAGCGATGAATGGGTCCTGTTCCAACCGATCAAGCGACAGGGGGACAAGAAATGAGAGCCCAAGGTGTTGACCCACCATGATCCGAAGGTCTTCGACGGTAAACTCGCGCAGGGGCTTTCGTCGCAGACGGTGACATGTCGTGACGAGGTACGAGTCGAAGGTCGGCTCTGCCCAACGGCAGTCTTCAAGCTGTTCGAGAGAACGCGCTAAGTGATCTGGTTCATTGCGGCCCATCACGGGTCATTCTACCGGAATCACGGTGGAGGGGTGGGTCGCCGGAAGCGGTTGAGGAACGGGCAAGCTCCAGCAGTTCAGTCACGGCTTCGCGGCGTCACGATACCGTTGTACTTGCTGGTAAATCTCCACCACCATATCAGGCAACCATGCGACAAATAGCCCGACACTTGTGCCAAGCAACATGAACAAACCTGCAAACGGATCATCGAGCCAGCGGCCGTGAGCGACGAAGGCACCGCCAATACAACCGATAAAGACACCGGTCCAAAGGCCGTTCCACCATGGCCAGATTGGCTTTTTCCCAATACTCATGCGACCTTCACTGCGCTATACCTAACTAACAGCGTATGCTGCACATAGCCAGCTTATCAGAATTTGGCACCTCATGCCGGCTTTTCCGGCGGTTGCGTCGAACCACTCTCATGGCCCGCCACTTGCAAACATCAAATCACATGTTCCGTGACGGGGACCCCGTGACCACACGAGGAGGCAGCCGTAGCCGTTCGACCCCGCCGGGCACATGTGCCCACACGATTCAGCGGGATCGCGGGGCGGATGGAGGGCTTCGAGACTCATCCGGAATTCGCTGGCAAAAGACGTGGACTGCGGTAGCATCGGTTGTGTTGCGGGAACGTTTCCCGCCTGGTCATTTGAAGCCCATAATTGCGGTCAAGGGACCGATGGTCCCGTCGTCCCGGAGCGTGGTGTCGCGACACCAGACACCCCTGTTTTCAGAGTCCTATAAGGGGTCGTTTAGTCCGAAGAACCCCATTTTTGACGCAGAAAACGCGGTTTCGACTGGATTATGAGTCCCCTGCTCTAACCGTTGAGCTACGCTCCCGGTTCGCTCAAGCGTTTGAATGCTAGGGGACCTGGAAGTGCTGTCAACTTTGCCGCGCGACAGGGTGCGGGCGCCACCCATTGCGCTTGGCGGTTCACGGGGATTCTATGCTGTGCTACGGAAGTCGGGCAAATACCGGGTTCACGGGGCGTAGTGGGGGGAGGAGATTGACGCGGTGATCTGGTAGCTGCCGCGCGCGACGTGGGTGGGGGTGAGGAAATGAACTGGGAGTTTCAACCTGCCGCCGGGCTTGAGATGGATGCGGCTGCGGGTCAGTGTCGCGATGACGTCAGGGGGTGAGGTCGGCGCGGTTTCCGGGACGGCGGCGAGCGCGATAGTAACGCCGCCGGTCGCGGTCGTGTTTCCGAGGTTCTCGATGGACACGATCGCGGTGAGCAGGACCGCGGCGCTTTCGGGTAACACGGCAAGGTCCTCCGTCGCCTTCGCCAAAGAAATGCCGCGGGGATCCATGGCCACGGCGGGGGCGGTTTTGGCGGCGGTCTCGGTCAGTGCGGCCAGCAGCGTATAGCCGCCGCTCAGAGTCGCGGGGTATTTGAACTTCAGGTTGATCGTGCGGGCCGCACCGCTGCGAAGCTTGAGACGCAGCGTGAATGTGGCGATGGGAACGGCGCTGGCCGACAGCGTGCCGTCGGTGGAGGCGTAGACGGTGATCGAGACGGGGCCGGAAAACGAGGTTCCGCCGGAATTGATGATGCGGAGCGTGGCGGGGGCCTTGGCGCCGGCGATGCCCGTTGCCGGCGTGTTGCCGATGAAGCTGGCGCTGATCTGACCTGGGGGAAGCGGCTGCTGGCCGACGCTGTTGCCGACGGTTGAGCCGGCGCCGCCCGAGTTGCCGGTCGTGCCGCTGTTGGAGCCTGTGCCGGAGTGGGAGCCCGAGCCGGAACTGCCCGTTCCGGATGAACCGCTGCCGATTCCGGAGGATCCGCTCCCGCTTCCGTTAGATCCGCTTCCGTTTCCGTTCGACCCGCTGCCGCCGGTGGAACTAGCGGGGGCGTCGTTGAGCAGGCGGGAGACGACGACGGGTCCGGATGACGAGGTTGCCCCGGCGACGATCACTTGCCCGCCGGACGCCATCGCCAGCGTGGTGACAGGAATGGTCGTATCGGACGGGAGGGCGAACGTCGAATCGGGTGTGAGATCCGCGTTGAATCGCTGGACGTTGTAGGTGAACTGCTGGTTGTTGGTGGAATCGGGGTTGGGGAGATACCAGCCGAGTACGATTTTGCCGTCGGCCTGGAGGGCCATGCCGGCGGGCTGCTCGGTTTCGTAGCCGAACTGCGGCGGGCTGACGATCGTTGGGCCGGTGGCGAGCGTGCCGTCGGCGTTATAGCGGGCGGCGAGCATCGAGAGGTCATCGGACGCCGGCGAGATGATGGTGCCGCCGGCCAGGATCTGGCCGTTGGGCAGGACGATCAGGTTGGTGACCGCGGCGTCGGTGCCGAGGGTCTGGTTGATTTCGCCCGTGTAGCTCACGGGCGTGGTGACTTCGCCGGCAGCGCCGAAGGCGGCATCGGAGCTTCCGTCGGCGTTGAAGCGCCAGATGGCCAGGTCGGCGTTGGACGCAGCGCCGATAAGGATCTGCCCGTTCGGCTGCAACGCGAGCGCGGGCGTGGCGGGGGCGTCGTTGTACTGGTCGGAATGAGGGATCTGTGCGCTTACTTCGCCGGTGCCGTTGAAGCTGGGGTCGAGCGTGCCGTCGGTGCTATAGCGGGCCACGTGGAACGTGGAGGGGCCGGACCCGGAGGAGGACGGCAGCTCGATGCCGGCGGCGATGATCTTGCCGTCGGCGCCGATCGCCAAAGTCTGGATTCCCACGTATCCGTCGATCGAGCTGGTGACCGTGCCGGAGGAGCCGAAGGACATGTCGAGCGTGCCGTCGGCGTTGAGTCGGGCGAGGGCGAACAGCGCGCTACCGGTAGTAATGGACTCGTATCCGCCGAGCACGATCTTTCCATCGGGTTCGACGGCCAGGGCGTTGACGCCGGCGACGGGGCTGGCCACGACGCCGTGCGATCCGAATGTGTTGTCGGGCGATCCGTCGCTGTTGAGCCGTTCGATCTGCGTCTGCGATCCGCCCACGGCAATAACGATCTTGCCGTCGCTCTGCACCGCCAGCGGCTCGCGGTTGAAGGCGAGGGGCGTCGAGCCAGCGAGGGTCACCTGGCCGGCCGTGCCGAAGCTGCCATCCAGCGCGCCGGCGCTGAGGAGCGTTCGCGGCTCCAGTGTCTCGATCGCAACCCGTCGGGCAAATTCAGACGACAAAAGATCGCGGTCCATCATGCGGATACCTCCTCTTTGAGTTGTGCGGGTTGAACGCGGATTACTCACCACGAAGTTGTTCATGAGGCGGTGCCTCACCCAGAGAGGATGAAAATGGGCAACCGCCCTCAACTGGATTTTTGGCCGATCGGGGCCGTTCGACGGTCTATTTTCGGAGCAGGCACGAAGCGCATGACGAAAAGAAGAAAGGAAGATTGAAAACCGCGCAACTTGCGCAACTCAACCAGCCTCTCTGTCACTCTCCGTTTCTCGCATTTTTTCGTGTTCTTCGTGCCTCCGTGGTTCACTCGTGTTTTGGGGTGTGACACCCACAGTCGGGCCGACTCTAGGCCCCGGACCGGCACGTCCGGCAAGCGTGAAATCGGCAAAAAATCAGCGCGGAATCACCGCGCAGTAAAAAATATGTCGCACGCGGCGTGAGGGCGGATCAGACTGCTTGGATGCGCGTCAATAAATTTTCGAATTCGGGAGATTGTGGTGTGAAGATGGCGACTTCGAAGAGGCGTTCGGCGCCGGGGGCGTGGGAGAGCTGTACGCCGGGGCCGTAGAGGTTCATCAGCAGCGAATCGAGGTCCGGACCGATTTGCGCGAATGTTTCGGGCGTGTTGGGCGCGTGGAGGCGGTCGTAGATACGGAAAATCGCCTCGTTGGTCCGGAATCGGATGCGGTCCTGGAGGGACGGGTCGTTCTGGAGCAGAGACGCGCATCGCAGCGTGTAAGCGAGTGCCGTGCGCAGGCGCTGGGCGAAGGAGCCGGGGACCGGCTGCTTGCGGATGTAAAGGAGGCCGAGGCGGCCGTCGGAAAGATCGGCGTGAATATTGGCTTCGTGGGAAACCAGCACCGTGCCGGGTCCTTCGTGGACGTGCTTGTAGTCGGCGACGTCGATCAATTGATGCCCATCCAGCGCGCGGGTCTGGATCCAGCGGTGGAAGACCGGGACGAACTGCTCGACCGCCAGGTTTGAGGGGGTTTCGACGAAGAACTTGAAGGCGAGCTTGTGGGATTCCATGTTTGTTTGTGGCACCCGCTTCCTGTGACACGGGTTTTCAACCCGTGCCGAGCGATTTGCCATCGATCGTTGCTTCTTGTTCGATCACCGCAAGCACGGGTTAAAAACCCGTGTCACGTGAAGCTGTCGCGTGAAACACGTGTGAAGCTCTCACACAGCGGCCACGGCGGGCTCCTTGGTCAGGTTCAGCGACTGCTGGTACTTGGCGTAGCACTTGTGAGCGGCGTCGATGAACAGGTTGGCCTCCTCGACGATCTTATGGGCCGTGTCTTTGGTGTAGCGGGTGTCGGGGTTTTCGTGGCGATTGAACAGGTAGTTGGCGAACTGGCCGTGATGGTACGGGTCCCAGAAGAACCTGGGCTCGACGAACCGGGTGCGGAATTCGCGGACGATCGAATCCGGGTCGGCCGGCGGGTCGGGGAGCTGAAGCTGCACGAGCGTCCTGGCGGCAGTCAGCATCGCGCCGTAGGCCATCTCGTCGGCCCTCTGGTATTGGCCGTCGTCGAGCAGAAGCTGGGCCTCGAAGGCGTCGCTCTCGGCGCTGGTGAAGCCGAACTCGGTGAGGGAGACGACCTCGCCGGCGCATTCGCCGGTGCCCATGTCGCCGATCGTGAACTCGCGCGGGTCGCCCCAGTCGGAATAGAACGAGGCATCGACGGTGTGCGGGGGCACCTTGGCCAGGTCCTCGATCATGGTCTTCAGTTCCTTCTTGCCAAGCCGACGGCAGAAGGCCTGGAAGGTTTCCTCGCCCTGGCGGTCCTTCACGAAGCGATCGGTGAGACGGTTGATGACGTCGGGGATTCTTCGCGACGGGATCGAACCGATGGCCAGGCCGTAGGACTTGCCGTTTTCGGTCCATTGTCCGCCGATCATCACCTGGAAGTGTGGGACGGTGTAGCCGCCGACGTTGCGGCTGTTGCCGTAGAAGCCGATGTCGGCGACGTGGTGCTGGCCGCAGGAATTGAAGCAGCCGCTCACCTTGATGTGCAGGTTGCGGACGGCTTCGTGCAGCGACTGGCTCTGGGCGGCCAGACGCGTGCGCAGCTCGCCGGCCAGGCCGCGCGACGAGGCGATGCCGAGCTTGCAGGTGTCGGTGCCGGGGCAGGAGACGACATCGAGGATCGTGCCGGCTCCAGGGGCGCCAAGGCCAAGGTCTTTCAACTCCTGATAAAGTGCCGGCACCTTGCCGTGCGGGACCCAGCGGAGCACGATGTTCTGGTCGACGGTGGTGCGGGCGTGATCGGAGGCGTAGCGGTGGACCACGTCGGCCAGCTTCCGCATCTGATCGGATGACAGATCGCCCAGCGGGCAGGTGACGGTGACGGTGGCGAAGCCGGCCTGACGCTGCTGGTAGACGTTGGTTTTGGCCCATTCGTCGAAGCCTTCGGGCCGTCGGGCGCCGTTAAGCTGCACGGCGTTGAGCGCGGGCGATTCGTCGTAGCGGGGGATCTGGTCGAAATACTTCCGCCAGCTTGGGTCTTCGGGCATGGCCCGGCGTTCCTCGAGAACGATGCGCCGGAATTCGTCGATGCCGAGCTTGGAGACGACGAACTTGAGGCGGGCCTTCTGGCGATTTTTCTTCTCGCCCAGCCTGGCGAAGACCCGGCCGATGGCCCGGGCCATCGGGAGCAACTCCTCCTCCGGAAGAAACTCGTCGAAGAGCTGGGCCTGGTACGGGACGGCGCCGAGTCCACCGCCAACGTAAAGCGCGAAGCCGCGTTTCTCCTGGCCGTCGATCATTCTCTTCTTCGCGATGCCGCCGAGGTCATGAATGGTGACCAGGGCGCAGGCCTCGTGTTCGCAGCCGGAGAAGGCGATCTTGAATTTGCGGCCGAAGTCCTGGGTATCGGGATGCCCGAGCAGGTAATAGGCGCAGGCCTTTGCGTAAGGGGAGACGTCAAAGGCTTCGGTGTGGCAGACGCCGGCCAGCGGGCAGGCGGTGACGTTGCGGACGGAGTTGCCGCAGGCTTCGCGGGTGGTGATGCCCACCGCGGCCAGCCGCCGGAACATCGGCGGCACGTCCTCGATGTGGACGTAGTGGAGCTGGATGTCCTGGCGGGTGGTGATGTGGCAGATGCTGTCAGAATATTCCTCCGCCAGGTCGCTCAACTCCCGCATCTGAGTCGGGTTCAGGGCGCCGAAGGGGATTTTGATCCGCTGCATTCCCGGCGCGTCCCAGACGGTGTCGGGGCCTTTGGTGAGGGGATTGGATGGGAATACAAGTTCCTGGGTCTGGATGCCGTCGTGGCGCTTGCCGTTGTCGTATCGCTGGCCGTAGGTCCCGCGGCGGAGGCGGGTTTCGGCAAAGACGCGCTCCTCGATCTTGCCCTGCTTGCGCAGGTGCATCTGCGCCTCGAACTGATCGATTTCCCGCGCCATGTCAGACGGGATTCTGCTTTCGAGCTTTTCTTTCCAAGTTTGAGCACTCATGGAAACGAACCTGCCGTTAAACCTGCCTTGGGATGAACCTCGTGCTGCCGGAAAAAATGGAGGAGCGATTCTAGCGATCGCGCCGATCTGCCACAAACCGGACCCGGGGAATAAATCCCTATAGGGATTGTGGAGTTTAGAGGAAACAACCGCGGGCGGTCAAGCGGAAACGTGCACGGGCCCTGACCGAAAATCGGTAAATCCTGAAATTTCAGAGAGTTAACCCGCCAGAGCGCCTTTGATTTTCTCCAGGCCGGCGATGACCATGTTGATGTCTGCGGGCCGGCTTCCCAAGCTCAACCTGCAGCACCACATCGCCAGTTTCGAGAGCGGCTCGGGCACGGAAGCATTCAGGTCGCTGGGAGACGGATAGGTTTGTTCCTTCAGCGTATCCCATTCGCGTTTGGCTACGGTGAAAAGCGTGGGAATGCGCTGGCCGGTGAGGGCCCAGTAGAGGGTTGCACCGAAGTTGTAGATGTCGGTCTGGAAGGTGACGGGTTTGAGCCGCACCTGTTCGGGGGCGATGAAGTCGGGGGTCCCCTGGACGCGCTCTTTGAGCGTTCCGGCTCGGCAGCATTGGCCGAAATCGATGATCTTCACCTGTCCATCGGGGGAAAGGAGGATGTTGTGGGGCTTGAGATCGCAATGAACCAGCATCTGGCGATGCAATTGGGCAAGGCCGCGAGCGACTTGCAGGAAAACGTCGATCAACTGCATCGGCTGCAAGAGGGGCAGCTTTTCCAGCGGCTCCCCATCGACCAACTCCATGACCAGTGCGGCTTCGGTGGGACCGCCGAGCAGCTTTTTGTTGATTTTGAGGTCGATACACTTGCGCAAAATTGGGCTTCGGAACTGCCGGCTGACGTCAAACTCATTCTGAAGCTGCTGGATGTAGCGAATATCCTTTTCATACCGTCGAATGACGTGCTTGAGAGCGTAAAGCTGTCCCGATTCCGCGTCGCAAACGACGAAGAGTTGGCTTCCGGCCCCTTCGCCAAGCCGGCTGACCACGTCATACCCGAACAGCGTCTTGGGCCGCGAGGTGTAAAGCGTCATAAATCACGACCTGCCATTTGCGCAGCGGCAGATCCCCACGACATTGTATGCCATGTCCGATGTGCCTATCTGAAGAACGGATGAGAACGGCAGAGTATTTCAAACGGCGTCGGCGTGTGTGTCATTTGGAGGATTGGGCGGGCGTGCCGGTCTGGTTCAAAGACTGAATTTCGCTCCCCATCTCTTCTGGAAAGGGTGGGGGCGAGGGAAAGTGGTGGCAGCTTTTCGATCGCCCTCTATCCCCCTCCCCGAGCTCCCGGAGGGAGAGGGGGAAATCCTGGCGCTCGACTGCTCGTCAGGCGCTTTCGCATTGGAAGCGCGTCATCGCGTTGGAGGGTTCGTAGCCGGGCAATTCGTTGCGGTCGGGGCGGAGGAAGAGGGAGGCTTTGCGGCGGGCTTCGCCGGGCTGGTGGAGGTGCTCGAAAAAGCGCGCCTTGCGGGCCATGAACAGGAACTTGCGCTGGGCGTCGGTGAGGCCGCTGCCCGCGGATTGGAGAAGCAGGCCGGTCGCCTTGTCGTCCAGATGGGCGGTGCGCTCGAAGGCAACGCGGACTTCGCTTTCGAGCGACGCCAGTCGGTCCTCGAGCGCCCGGCGGATGTGATCGAAGTCGCGAGTCATCTCCTCGGGCAGCTCGCGGCGGATGTGGTCCAGGTCCTCGCCGTTCATCATCGCGTCCCACAGCGCCAGTGGCGTGCAGCGGGAAATCAGCTTGTGGATGCGGCAATACTGCTCGCCCTTGAGCTTGATCCGCAGCCCGCCGCGGAAGCGCACGACGAAGCCTTCGCGGTCACGGGGCAGCGATCGGCACAGCGCAAGCAGTTCGTTCAGCGACGCGTAGCTGTGCGATTCGACCAGACGAAGTCGTGCCCGGGCGGCGGTCTCGGTGAGTTGCGTCCGCGTAAATTCGTGCCCGGATTCGTCGTAGGCGCCCAGCAGGACCAGGCCCTCGAAATCGTAAGGGATCACGATGCGGTTCTGGCGGTAAACGATCTCCACGAGGTAGGTGACGCCGGGCACGAGGGCGGTCGTGTCGGCGGCGGCCGCCAGATGGGCCGTCGCCCATTGGGCCTGCTCGCTTTCAAGGGCGCCTTTGGTGGAGACGATCCAGCGGCCCTGATGCTCGAAGACGATTCCGAGGGAGCCGTCGATTTTTTCAGTGACCTCGAAGGGTTCATCAGGCAAGCTCGTGATCAGCTCGCCGAAATTGAAGAACTTGGGGAAGGGCGTGGCGAGGACGCGCTTGGCCGCGGGGTCGAGGATCAGGCCGCGGGCCAGAAGTGAGAACAGGTCCCAGCGGTTATCGAACCGGCAGCCGTTGGAATACATGTAGATTTCCAGGCCGTCGGATTTGCAAACGACGACGTTTTGGGCCCGCACCGCCGCCAGTAGCCCCGCGCGCAGCTCGTCGAACGGCATGGCTCGCGCCGGATGCCGGCCGTAGACGCTGGAGATCAGATTACGGTCCAATTCCATTGGGTCTGGATGTTACGCCTGACCAAGCGGCATCATCCATATCGGACTGAGATCGCGAGTATTGCCGCTTATCGGATACCGACATTTCCTTCCTAAACGCCTGTGAGGTTTGTGTCGATTCAGACGGCGGGATCAACCCCATAATCCGGGCACAAAGAGGAAGAAATATGAGACGGAATCGCACCCGCGGGGCCACCGTTGTCGAGAAGCTCGAATGCCGCCGCCTCCTGGCCGCTCACGTCTGGAGCGGCGCGGTCAACGGGAACTGGTCGAATGCGGGCAACTGGTCTTCCGGCGGGGTACCGACGTCGGCGGAGAGCAATCTGACCATCGACTTTCCCGCCAACGGAACCACTTTCACGACGAGCGACAACATCGCAAGCCTGACGATTACCGCCTTCACCTTCGAGGGTGGGTATTCGATCACGGGAAATGCCTTCACCCTGTCCGGTTCGGTCTCGAGCTCGGGTTCGGGATCGGCGAGCATCGGGGATAACGTGACGCTGGGGTCGGACGCCACGTTCACCGCCGGAGGCAGCGAGCTGGGTTTGTATGGGAACATATCCGGTTCGCATGGCGTCACGTTGACGGCCGGCCTGCTCTACCTGAGCGGCGCCAATGCTTTCACCGGGACCACGACGATCCAGGCGGGCACCTTCGACGTCGGATCCATCGAGGCCTTCGGCGCGTCAACCGCGCCGGTGGTGGTTGATTCCGGCGGAAGCATTCAGATGGAACTGGGCCAGACGATTCCCAATCCGCTGACGATTGCGGGCGCAGGCTCTGGCAGCGGGGCGTTGACGACTCAATCGGCGTTTCTGGGCGCCACGCAGTTGACCTGCCTCTGGTCCGGCGCTGTGACCCTTGCCGGCGCCACAACGGTTGCCGGCACCGACAGCAACCCGATGCTGGCGACACCGGCGACCACGCTGGAATTCACCGGCGCCATTGGCGGCTCGGGTAACCTCACCGCCGCGGGCGGCCACGTGCTTTTGCAGGAAAGCGTGAACAATACCTATTCGGGCGCGACGACCGTCACCGACGGGACGCTGATGCTGCACGGCTCGGGCGTTGCCGTGCCCGGCAACGTTGAAATCGCCGGGGGCACGCTCGACGAGCAGGTCTCCAACCAGTTCGCCACCTCCGTAGTGCTCACTGTCGATTCGGGCGGCACGTTTCAGATCGACACCGGCATTACACAAACGGTCGGCGGGCTCGGGGGCGGCGGCATCATCGACGGCTCCGGCACGCTCACGTTCGCCGCTTCGACCACTGATTTCTTCACCGGCCAGATCAACGGCGCCGCATCGATCAACATCACCAGCGGCTGGTTGATCCTGAATGGAACCTCCTCCAGCACCACCACCGGAACCGTCAGCATGTCAGGGGGAGGGAGTCGGTTGTCGCTCAACTCCAGTCTGCCGGATGCGCAGTTGTCGTTCACCGGGGGCGAACTATTCGGCAACGGAACGATCGGCAGCGTCTCGGCCGCCGGCGGCGTCACCCAGCCGGGAGGCTCGAACGGAAGCCCGCTCTCGGTCGTCGGAAATCTCTCCCTCACCGGTCCGGAATACGCCTGGGTCGGCGTCAGCAACACCAACTATGAGGTGATCGACGTCGGCGGCACCGTCACCCTCGGGGGCAGTTTCGCGATCGCCAATCTGGCCCTGGGCTACACACCCGCCAGCGGCACCGTTTTTACCATCATCAATAACCTGGGCAGTCAGCCGGTCTCCGGGACCTTCGCAGGATTGCCAGAGGGGCATGTGCTGAGCTTCAACGGCGGGGACTGGAAAATCAGCTACGTCGGCGGTGACGGGAACGACGTCACCCTCACGTACCTCGGCCTGCCGACAACGACGACGCTCACCTCAACCGGAAGCCCGACGGCATTCGGCCTGGCGACATTCCATGCGACAGTCGCGCCGACCGGCGGAGGCTTGGCCGTGCCGACCGGCGCCGTCACGTTCTTGAACGGCAGCTCCGTGATCGGCGTCGCCAATCTGGACAACACCGGCACGGCCACTTTGCAGGCGCAAACGTTGCCGGTTGGGTCGTATACCATTACGGCCACGTACAGCGGCGATACCGCCTTCGAGTCCAGCCCCAGCTCCGAATCCGTCTCCCAGACCGTCACCAAGGCCGCAACCACGACCATGGTCGGGACGTCGGTCGGCACCACGTCGGTTGGCGGCGCGGTCACGTTGACGGCGACAGTTGGCGAATCCAACAGCCCTTCAGAGCCGACCGGTTCGGTCACTTTTTCGGTCAACGGAACGGCGGTCGGAACGCAATCGCTCAACAACGCCGCCCAGGCGTCGATGACGCTCAGCAACCTGCCGGCGGGAGCGGACCACATCACCGCCAGCTATGCCGGCGATGGCAATTACCAGAGCAGCGCCACGTCCACGCCGGCCGGTGTCAGCGTCGTGCCGACGATCTCGATTACCAATGCGACGATCACCGAGTCCACCTCGGGGACCGGTGAAGCGCAGTTCACCCTGCTGCTCAATGCGGCGTCGAATGAGATCGTGACGGTCAATTACGCGACCGTAGACGGCACTGCACTGGCCGGGCGCGATTACTCCGCCGCCACAGGTACGGTGACGTTCAATCCCGGTCAGACTTCCGGGACGATCACCGTGCCGGTCATCGGCAGCACTGATTACAAGCCGACCGAGACGTTTTCCGTCCAATTGTCCGGGGCAGTCAGTGCATCCATCCCCTCGGGCACGGCGACGGGAACGATCCAGAACGGCAACGACCGCGTCCCCGCATCGGGATTGATGCCTGATCCATTGAATCCCAACGAAACCGATCTCGTCGTCGACGGGACGGCTGGCGCCAACACGATTCAAATCAAGTCGGCCAAAATCCACGGGCAGGTGACAGTTACCGTCAATCATCAAATGAGCGGGCCTTTTTCGCCCACCGGACACATCGTCGTGTACGGGATGGGTGCCAACAACAAGCTCATCGTCGATCCGAAGATATCGCTGGGCGTGATTTTCTTCGGCGGGAACGCGGCCAACACGTTCAGCGGCGGGGCGGGCGGCGACATCGCCGTCGGCGGGGCGGGCAAGTCCACGTTCGCCGACAATGTCGGCCGAAACTTCCTGATCGGCGGGGCCGGTCCGGCCTCGCTCAAGGGCGACCGGGCCGGCAACGTGCTGATCGGAGGCACGACCAGCTACGACGGCGGAAAATTGTCGGACATTTACGCGCTGGAATCCCTCCTTGGCGAGTGGAGTGCCGGAGCAAGCTACGACACCCGCGCCGCGGCCATGGCCGGCGGCGTTGGCATGCTCAATGCCCACTTCTCATCGACCACGATACCCGCCTTGAACTCGGCCGATCACCTTCAGGGAACCAAAAACGTCGATTGGCTGATCGCGGCGCCCTCGAAGACGAAGCACGCCGGAACACCTCGCCTTCGGAGCCGGCGATCCGGCGCGGGGCATGCATGACCATATGACTGTGCGTGCCACGAAAGGTGCGGAACCACGCGTCGCGAGACCGCAAGCCCAGGATACCGAGCAGGCATATCATATAAAGCGGATGGTACGCTTTAATGGTCCGGTGACGATGCGGCTTACGCGGCTGGTGGTGACCGGCGCGCTGTTGGTGCTCTGCTCGGGCTCGTCACCGCGGGGATTTTCAGGAGCGTCGACGCGGCCGTTACGGCAGGCGACGTTCGCCGCGGGATGCTTCTGGGGCGTGGAGTCGGAGTTCCGCGCGACGCCGGGCGTTGTGGCGACGATGGCCGGCTACACCGGGGGCAACACGCCCGATCCCGTTTACCGCGACGTGGCGCTGGGGCACAGCGGTTACGCCGAGGCGGTGCTCGTGACTTACGATCCGTCGCGGGTCAGCTTTGCCGAGCTGCTGGACGTCTTCTGGAGCTGCCACGATCCGACCGCCGACCTGTCGCTGCCCGGCGACCCGGGGCCGCACCGCTCGGCGATCTTTTTCCACGACAAGCCACAGGAAGCGACCGCGCGGGCGTCGATGAAGGAAGTCAACGAGGCAAGAATCTTTCCCGCGCCCGTCGTGACGCAGATTGTTGCCGCGGAGAAGTTTTTCCCGGCCGAGGATTTCCACCAGCACTATTTCGAGCAGCACGGAGTCGAGGGGACGTGCGGCATCAGTGGAGTTCGAGTCCACACGCGATTGGCTGCGCGGGCCGGTCGGATGCGGAGCGCACAGCCTTAATCCCACCAGAAGTACCACGCTTTGCCGTTCAGACGACGTGCAGCCAACTTGGCGAGTGTTCCGGTTCCCTGTTCCACGATGTCGATGCAGTAAATATATTGCTCGCGTGCCAAAGCCAAGGCCATGTCCCGGTCGGCCGGAGGGCGGGAGACCGTCATCTCCACCACATCTTGCGTGACGCCGAACACTTCCGCGCCGTAGAGACGGTTCCATCGCTGCGCGATTGCGACATGCTCGGCGGGTGTGGGACATTCGTTCCACGCACCGAATTTAAGATGAGCAAAAACCTCCCATGGTCGCGTTGTCGGGACCAATGCCATCGCCACCTGCGGATGTGCTTTTCGCGTGCTCATGTTATATGGAATCGTGAGGGCCGTGGACGGCTTTGCTTCGTTCGGCCAGATCCCTACTTTTGCAAGAAAAACTTCCGGATCGCATTCATTCAATTCCGCGAGCTCCTGACGCCATGACTCGTCACGCGTCTTCAGCACTTCCGCGCCGTCGAGCTTGGCCGCTTCGGTGAGAATATCGGACGCCGACTCCGATGAATTGCGGAGGACCTCTTTGCGGTTGGTAGCTTCGAAAGGCTCTCCCAGCACGACGGGCCAATGTCCAATTGGCTCGGCGGCGAATCGGATCCGCTGCCAGATCTCGATCGCCTGTTTGCCACCCGGCGTGGTGAGCTGCCAGATTCGGCCGTCGTTGGTGTCGGCTATAACGTCAAGCGTAGCCGGGTTGATCTGGTTGCGCCGCAGCAGGTCCGCCATTTCCGTCATGATTTCCCCGCGCGCGTTGATGAGGGTGCGTCTTTCTATCTGCGATCGCGTTCAAACACCAGCTTTCCGGCCAGGTAGGTTTGCAGCACTTTGGTTTTCCCGATCTGGTCCGGGGGACACGTGAGCGATGAGGACAACGGCGAGCTTTGCAAGCAGACAAATAGAGCACCTGCTTCCGCTGGCAGCCTTCATGGTTTACCTCTTTGGCCCGAAGTGTAATTCGATATATCGGCGCCGGCCAACTAATGCGCATCAGACGGTCACGGGCTCTGACGGTGCCGAAGTCATCGCGAGCGTTGTGTACAGCGAATGGCAGGCGGCGACAAAGGCGCCTTCGGTGAAGCGCTCAAGCCCCAGCGCGGCGGCGGCCAGGGCAAGTTGGCGGGCGGCGTCGGGATTCTCGAACAGCTCCATCATCCGCTGCGCCAGCAGACGCGGCTTGGGAGATGGGACGATGGCGGTGGATTGGGGCGTGAGGATTTCGCGGACCAGTGGGTTGTCGACCGCGATGATCGGCAGGCCCGCAGCGGCGCACAGGGCGATCGGCAGGGCCGAAGCGGTGCTCTGCGGCGTCACCAAGGCAAGGTCGGCGATGCCGAGAAGCTGCTCGAAATCGATCCGGCGGCCGAGCCGGCGCTCGGCGTCGACCACCACCCGCTCCTGCCGCAATCTTCTGCCTAGCCATGCGATCGAACCGGCCTCGCGGCCGCGGCCCCACAATAAGAGCCGATAGCGCGGGTCCAGAACGTGCAGGATCGATGTCGCATGCAGGGCGAGCTTGTGGCCGGCAGCGAAAGTCGATTCGCCGGGGGCAAGCACGACGCGATCTTCAGCCGCCAGGCCGAGTTGCTCGCGGAGCCGATGATCGCGGCATGGGGCCAGGCGATCCCGATCGACGCCGGGTGCGATCACGTGGCAGCGGGCGGGCGGGATTCCGGCGCGCAGAAGCCGGCCGCAGGCGGTGTGGGAATCGGCAACGACGTGAACGTCGCGGTACGCCATCGCCGCCAACCACGACCAGGTCCCGCGCGACATTCGTCCTGAGACGCTGAAGACGACCGGCAGTCCGGTGCCGAGCGCCGCCATCAGCGCCGGTGGGTCCCAGGCGTGAACGAGGTTGAATGCGTGAGCGAAGCGGAGCCGAATCGCGGCCTCGGGGGCGCTGCGATAGTCGCCGCCCCGGCCGATCGTCAGCACCAGCGAGCGGCAGGCCTCGGTGGAATTGTCCGCCAGCATCATCGCGCCGCGGGCCTCCGCAAAGCTCGACGATTCGCGGTCGGTGCTGAGCAACTGAAGAGCGCGGAGCATCCCCTTGAGCGTATCCGAAGCGCAACGTCACTTCGACTTGACGGGCGGCGGCGCGAGGAATTGGAAGGACTGGACGCTTAATTCGCCGGAGTGGCCGACGAAGACAAGATAGAGGTCATGGATGCCGGTTACCTTCTTCACTTTGGTCGACTGCATCTGCGCGCTTTTAGCCCGCTTGGCCGTCGGTGGCTTGACGGTTCCGATGACCGCGCCTTTGGCATTGTCGAGGCGAAGCTGGACGCGCAAGCCGGTCTGCTTGCCGACGGCGGCCAACACCATATTGAGAGCGGCGGCGCCGCCGCCAAAGTTGACGGAAGTGAACTTGAGCCAGTTTCCGGCGGCGCCGATCACGCTGCCGTCGGGGGTGGGTGCGGTGCCGAGGCTGGCGGAGGCCTTCCCCGCCGCGATCGGAGCAAAAGCGCTGACCGGATCGGGGACGGGTGCGCGGGTTGGGCCAATGAAGGTGAACGGATAGTCGTTGCGTGGGCCGCTGCTGGAAGTGCCGGAGTTTCCGCCGGTTTTTGAGGCCCCGGACGACCCGCCGCTTTGGGACGAGTTGTTGCTCTTCGAAGAGCTGCCGCCCTGGGACGAGCTGCCGCTACTCGTCGAGTTCGACGAGGACGAAGATGTTGCGTAGGTGGAGGACGAAGCACTGGAACTGGAGCCCGAAGAGGAAGGCGAGCCGCTGCCGGAGGAGGCGCTGGGCGGCAGGGGGTCGGCCGAGGGAGTACCGGTGGAGCTGATGTTCGGGGAGCCGCTGGCGTAGTTGTTGTAAGCGATGTACGCACCCGGATTACTGAGGGCGATCGAATTGTAGAGGGTATTGCCGGTGATGACGCCGCCGGCCCAGCTTCCGGTGTTGCCGTTCCCGACGATGCTGCCGACGTTGCCGGCGATCTGGTTGTTCTCCACCTTGTTGCCGGTGGACCAGAAGTTCATTTTGATGCCGCCATCGACGTTGGCGATGACGTTGTTCTCGATGGTCCAGTTGGAGGCGCTGTTGTCCAGGAAAATGCCGTTGGCGCTGAACCACTCGGGTGAGTCGCCGTTCACGTGTTCATGGATGTTGTAGATGGCATTCCAGGCGATGAGGCTGCCGGAGCCGTTCTGCGAGACGGTGTAAATT
>Ga0210396_10001027_pt1 | contig 31781 bp, 26 predicted proteins | sample IncBWH17OmetaG_FD_155466 | JGI IMG/M metagenome (GOLD analysis project Ga0210396, IMG submission 155466) | Forest soil microbial communities from Barre Woods Harvard Forest LTER site, Petersham, Massachusetts, United States - Inc-BW-H-17-O ...
ACGCAGCCGACCAGCCGATGAAGGCGATGGTCTTACTCGCCTGCAACTGCGCCTTCGGCCAATCCGATGTCTCGCTGCTCCCGATTCGGGCCGTCGATCTAAGCAAGGGCTGGGTAGACTTCGCCCGCGTGAAGACCGGTCGCTCGCGACGCATCCCACTTTGGCCGGAGACGATCGCGGCAATCGAGGAATGGACCCAGCGACGTCCGAAGGCGCAGGACCAGAAGGACAAAGACCTGCTCTTTCTGACGACTCACGGCTCCCGCTGGGTCAAGCTAAACCGAACCGGCACTGTCGCCGATGCTCTCGGTCAGGAATTCGCGAAACTGCTCTCGCGACTCGGATTGAAGCGGGCGGGTGTTTCGTTCTACGCCTTCCGGCACGGATTCGAGACGATCGCGGCCGAGCTAGCCGATCAGGTCGCGGTCGATCGCGTGATGGGTCACCGGACGCCGGGCATGTCGAGCGTCTACACCGAGCGGATCGGCGACGATCGGCTGCGTCGAGTCGTTGACCACGTTCGGGCCTGGCTGTTCCCGGCGGAGCCCGCAAATGCCGACGTCGAACCGCTGAAGCTGCACATCGCCTAGCTCGTGAAGACGCGGGGACCGATCGGCAAATGACGGCATGAGCCGTCCTGGATCCACCGGTCGGTGCCCGCTTTGAAATAGATGGAGACCTCCGATGAAATACGATCCTCGGTTGATTGAAGTCCTGCGGTGCTTTGTCGACGGCCACTACAACGACCGCGAAGAACACTCGATGGACCTGTTCGAGCAAACGTCGCCCGCTAATTCGCTTGACCTTCAACTGAGATATCGCAACCGATCGGTGCAAGGTTGGATCGACGAATGCGTGCGGGAAGGACTGCTCAAAAGTGAGGAGTGGCAGGACTCGATTCTCTACGTCCCTACCGATCGCGGAGTCCTGGCAGTGGAACTTCACGATGAGGACCAGCGGCCGGCGACCGTGAAACGCCCGCGATTTAACGGGGTCAACGCCCGAATGTTGACAATGCTCAGAGACGATCTTGACCGCGTTGCGTGGCCCGCGAGCAAGTGGGCGACGGCCCTGGGCTGCACTGCGGCGAATGTCAAACAGACAAAAGCATGGGAGACCATAATGACTCAGAGAAAACTCGCCGAAGCGGATCGCGTCAGCCGAGCCCGAGGGAAACTTACCGGTAAGGCCGATTAGCTTACCGCTCGAAAAAATCTTTCAGGCCGAAGCTGCGAGGCTTTCGGCCTTTTTTATTGCGCTGAGCCGCGAATCGCTTACTTACCGCCGGAGGGGTAGGAGGACCGATTCGCTATGCAGAACACCGAACAGAATACTCTGCCCGATAAGGCTTCCGCCCTCATCGCCTTGGCCCGCGTCGCTCATCGAAACGGCGACCGTGCCTTGGAGCGAGCAGCAAGGGAGAAACTGGTCCAGCGATACGGCATCGATCTTCGATTCCGCTGTGAGGAGTCCGTCGATGAGGAGCTAGGGGCCTGACGATGACTGCCCTTTCCATCGCTCAGGTCGCCGAACGTCTCGGCATCCGACCCAAGGCGGCTCTTGCCTTGGTCCACTCGGAAGCATTGAAGGCAATCGACGTATCGGTCCAACCGAGCAAACGGCCGCACTGGAAAATCCTGAAAGAGGACTTTGAAAGATTCGTTGAGACCCGGACCTTCCACGCGACACCGCAGCGACGGCGAAGGCGACGCCGACAGAGCAAAGAACTGAAGGCGTATTTCTGATGCCTCAAATTGCATCCAAAAGCGGCCACGTCTCACAAGCCGATCGGGTTGCCCGACTCGACGGCTTGATGAAGATGCTGGAGCCCGTCCCTGAGGAGTGGAAGGAGCCTCGGGACGGATCGGGGAATTCGATAATTAAAATAATTATTACCCCCCCGGTCCTCGACGAGGCCGCGTACCACGGAATCATCGGCGAATTTCTCAAAGCGGTCGCTCCTTACACCGAGGCGACGGACGCCGGCATTCTCGCTCACCTCCTTCCAGCCATCGGGACGTTAATTGGACCTGATCGACACATCTTCGCTGGCACTCGGCATCCGGCCCGCATCTTTACGGTCCTAGTCGGGCCGACGAACGCCGGACGAAAAGGGACGTCATTCGCCCCGGTCGATCTGCTCCTCAAGCTTGTCGATTCGCGATTCTGGGGGAAACAGAGAGAGGGTGGCCTGTCTTCAGGCGAAGGCCTGATCGTAAAGGTTGCCGATCGGCTGACGATCGACAAGAAGGGCAAGCCGGTCACTGAGGCGGTTGAAAAACGGGTGTACGTGCTGGAGGAGGAGTTTAGCACCGTACTGAAACGGATTCGCCAAGAGAACAATGTTCTCTCCCAGATCGTCCGCTGCGCCTGGGACAGTGGCGACCTCAAGACAATGACGATCACCCCCAGAACCGCATACGGGGCCCATATCTCGATCGTTGGGCACATCACCCCCGAGGAACTGTCCGTCCATCTCACTCAAATCGAGATGGCGAACGGATTCGGCAATCGCTTCTGTTGGTTCTTCGTCAAGTCCGACAAGATCATGCCGCGGACAAAGCCGATTCCGAACGCCGTCTTCACGCACTTAGAGAAGAAGTTGAAGGAGATTCACAAACTCTCCTCAGAAAAGAAGTCCGTCACCGTCGCTTTCGACGAGGCCGCCCAAACTCTCTGGGAAGAGTCTCTGTACGAGCAATTGAGAGGGGACGTGGAGGGCCTAGGCGTTGCCGGCCCGATGATTGCCCGTCGATCGTCGATGGTCCTACGCATCGCGTTGATCTACGCGATTCTGGACTCACCCCGCGATCCGGTAATCAAGGTCGTCCACCTCGAAGCAGCGATGGCCGTCTGGGGCTATTGCGAAGCCTCAGCCATGGAACTTTTCGACAGCACTCCCACCGACAGTCTCTGCGACAAAGTCCTGGACCTTCTCGAAAACAAACCGATGACCGTTACGGACTTCAATAAGCATTTGAGCATCAAACAGAAGGGTCAGATTGGGAGAGTGCTCGCAAAACTTGAGAACGCAAATCTTGTGAGGAAATCAAAAGTGAAACACACCGGTGCCGGTCGTCCTGCAACGCTTTGGGAGAAGCTCTGACGACCGACCGGGAGACCCCACCGAAGTAATTATTTTAATTACGCGAATTCGAGAACTGACATGCCCCCAATAGCCCGTAAGAGCCCATTCGAGATCGCGTGGGAAGCCTTCCAAGCGGGATTCAAACGATCCGCCAAAGGCAACCTCTGGAGGCATTACGAGGGCCGGACCGTCTGCGTCTTTACTCGCGACGATGACTATTACGGCTGGTCGATCGCGGGCAACGAGGGCACGCGGTTCTCTCGCGGCGGTTACGAAACAGAAGAGGACGCACTTGCATCGTTGGGCGATGCGTTAGGCGTTGGGTACTGAGGATTTTGTCATGGGCAAGTATTGCAAAATCGAAGGGGTCAGTCAGGTCAAAGCCGCGTTAGCGAGACGCCTAACCGCATACGGCAGCGACACACGACCAAGCGTCTCCGTTGGATACACGCAGAGTTATGCGATCTACGTGCACGAGAACCTGGAAGCAGAGCACCCGACAGGGCAAGCGAAATTCCTAGAGCAGCCCGCTCGGGAGAAACGCAAGGACATCAAAGACATCGTCAAGGATGAAGTCATCGACGGTGCCAAGCTTGAAGACGCATTGCTCAAGGGTGGGCTATTCCTGCAACGCGAGTCGCAGAGACTTTGCCCGGTCGCGACAGGGGCACTGAGAGCTAGTGCGTTTACTCGCCCAGACGGTGAGCAGAGCGTAGCCGGACCTCCTGACACAGCTACTGCCGTCCCTGCCGACGGTGGTACCGAAGCGGCGAGCGGAGCCCTCGACTCGGAATAAAAGACGGCCCTGCCTCAGCCCAATCATGGACCCAGCAGACAGCCCGAACGAACACACGCGAATGACGACGTTTCGACCGGAGTATCCTTTCGGGGAACCGAGTCGCTAAGCCACGAATAACGCTATGAAACAAGCCCTTTTCGAATACTCGACTCGTCGATACGCCCGGCAGTCTACGCTCTTTCGAGCGTATTCGGTCGCGATCGTCGAGATAGGTACGCCTTCGAACGGCTCGCACTACGGGGGTTCGAATGAACGCTAAAGGCGGCCAGAAGGCGAACCTCAACACGGCCCGTAATGGCACAAGTATCACCCGGCTTACGCTAGGCGAGCTGCCTCTCACTATGCGTAGGCAGACGCAGAACGCACGCAAGTATCGACGCGGGCTTGAGGCACTAGTGGTCGAGGCTAAGGGCAAGGTCAATACGACCGATGCTCATCTGATCGACGAAGCGACGACAGCCGAAGTGCACGCTGCCGTATGTCGTTGGCTGCTTAGGACGCGGCTCAAGGACATGTCTGTCTCCGACGTAGCGAAATGTTCCGAGCAGATTCTGAAAGCGAAGACAGCACGCAATCGAGCGGTCGAACGGCTTGGACTCGACGTGCGTGAGAACCCCTGGAAGACGATCGACGTGACGCCTGAGCACGTGGAGGACGAGCAATGATCTCGACGAAGCTGCTCCAGCGATACGCCTCTGACCCCAGTGCGTTTCGAAACGACCTGACGGTGGACGTTGACGGCGTTGCCCGTCGATTCGGCGACGTGATGGATCCCTGGCAACGGGCGGACTTCGCTGCCCTCGATCCAGCATTGGCGAGTTGTAACGGACGCAAGCCCGATCCGACTGCGATCAAACGTGCGTACTTGGAACGCGGTCGAGGACATTCGAAGACAACCGACCTCGCTGTCATGTCCACGTGGGCTCTCGCGTTCGCCACTCGACCACTAAGGGGGTTCTGCTACGCAGCGGACCGGGACCAGGCAGCGATCTTGAAGGACGCGATGCACACGGTCGTGCGTCTCAACCCTTGGCTCGGCTCCGTCCTCTCAGTGGAGACGGGGAGAGTGGTCAATGTCGCGGAAGGCCATCCCGGCGAAGGCGGCACGCTCAAGATCGAGACGTCAGACGTCGGTTCCAGCTACGGCATCCTGCCCGACTTCATCATCGCGGACGAACTGGTTCACTGGGAGGGCGACGGCTCGCTCTGGCACTCGCTCATCTCATCGGCAGCGAAGCGATCGAACTGCTTCATGGCGGTGATTACGAATGCGGGCTTTATCGACTCGTGGCAATGGGCCGTGAGGGAAGTAGCCAGAACCGATCCAGATTGGCACTTCTCCCGACTCGACGGACCTCAAGCCTCTTGGCTGTCGCAGAAGGCTCTCGATCAACAACGGCGAATGCTCCCCGCGATCGCGTTCTCGCGGCTTTGGGAGAACCAGTGGTCAACGGGTGGCGGTGACGCTCTCCGCAAAGAGGACATCGACGCCGCATTCCAAGACGACCTGCGGCCGATGAACGGAGTCGAATCGGGCTGGATATTCGTCGCGGGCGTTGACTTGGGTCTCACCCGAGACTGCTCGGCCGTCGTAGTCCTCGCGATTCCAGTTGGAGGACGCAGCGAACGCATCCGGCTCGCCCATACCAAGCTCTGGCGCCCAACGCCCGGAACCAAGATCGACCTCACCGACGTCGAGGCACACATCCTCCAACTGGACGAGCAATTCGGTTTGGAATTCGTCGCCTTCGACCCCTGGCAGATGGAGCACCTCGCCCAGAGGCTCGAAGCAGACTCGGAACACAGCCGGCGAAATCAACGGCGACACTTCACGACTCAACCGTGGATGCGGGAGATTCCGGCGACGGCCTCAAACCTTCGCGAGATTGCGAGCCTCACGATCGAGTCGTTCAACGACCATCGGCTGCAACTCTTCCCAGAAGACAATCTGCATCGCGACCTGCTGAAACTCAGGGTCGAGGAAAAGTCCTACGGCATCCGCCTTGTCTCCCCCAGAGACGAACACGGACACGGCGATACGTTCTCAGCGTTCGCCAATGCTCTGCTCGTCGCTCACGAAATCGCGGGGAAGCGGCCCGTCGTGATCGGGTCGATTGTCGATGGAGGCGGCTCGACTGTCGCGATGACGCCGTTCGAACGTGCCATCCAACGATTCAGATACGAGCAACGCATTTACGACCTCGAACAGACAATCGCAAGCCAACCAGAACCGAACTGCCCGCCCGGCTGGATCGAAGTCATGCAGGGATTCGGGCGGCTTTAACCATTTGGAGACCAACATGCCAATCGTGATCGAGACCTTTAGGGAGTTTGTCGAACGGCAAGGCTGCCCCTACTTCCAAACGAATCAAGGCGTCCTGTTCGAGAACGGTGCGCACAGCGACGGCCAGCAATATCACCGCGATCCGCCGGAGGATGAACGCCCCCGGCTCGCAGCCAAGGGCCGTTTCTTCAAGGCAGTGATCGAGCACGAAGAAAAAATGTTCGAGGCTGCCAAAACCCGGGCACTCAACGCGGGGAACGCTTACATGGTCAACCCGACCGTGTCGCCCGGCGTCGGCCCCGAGACCGTTGAGCAACTGAAGCAAGGCAAGGCACGCATTGAGAGCCTTCGCGAGCAACTCGCCAAGATCCAGTTGCTCTTCGAAACGCAACCTGACGAAGCGGCCAAAATCCAACGCCGCGAAGAGCAAGAACGATTCAACTCCCAAGCCCGATCCCGGCAACGGGACGTGCTCAACGAAATTCTGAAGATCGAAGTCTGATTTTTACCAACCCTACGGAAAGGACTGATTGACCATGGCTCGAAACGACTCTCAAGGAATCACTGTCACGGGGCTGCACCTCGACACGGTTCCGAATCCAAGTTGCTGCAGCGACCCTCACGTGCTCTGTCCCGATTGTGCTCTCGAAGCCCTCAAAGCGGCCCGTCAGGGCGGCAAGATGCGAGGGGCGAACGACGGAACCAATCGGGACCACGGTGACGACGGCGTGAATGACGACGCGGACGATGACGATCCCACGACGGGCTTCCAAGGCGACGGCGGGGCTGGACATCGCAATGGTCCGCCTCCGAAGCGTAACCAGCGTCAAGCCGACCTGGACGCTATCGAGCGGTTGCATCACGGCCTTGTCGAGAATCGTGACTTCGACCTGCCCACGCGTAACGATGCCGACCTGGATCAGGTGCAGCGGTATTACGTCGGGCAGCCTCCGGCTCCGACGACCACCAACTCCGCTCAGCATCAATCCGACCTCGATGCCGTCGTGAATCGGATTCGCGGGCACGTCCCGCTCGGTGAGTACGCCGACGATCCCCGTGGCTTGCCTGCAACCGGTCCCGTGCAGAACAGCGGGGCATTCGAGCACGCCAGCGACCCGATCAACTGGGCCGACTGGTCCGCGAATCGGTACGGGTTCACGACGAACCAGCCGCCCGCTCAGCCGACGCAGCCGCAACGCTCATCGACTCAGAACAGTCGAGAGCCTGCCGCGGCGTCCGAGGTGGACCGGCTGTTCGACGAAGGGGGCGGGCCGATCGACTGGAAAGGCTGGTCCGACTCGCATCGTTCTGAACTTGAACCGACTCCGGTCAATACACGGTGAGCATGAGGAACGCCCGTAGTCTCCAAAGCGGGCGTTGCCGGCTCCGAAGCGAGCCGCCGGTGGTTCCGGGAGATGCATCACCTCTCGGAACCGCCGACCTCGCGACTTAAGGGGGGAACGCCGTTGTGAGTTCGGCGTGGCGATCGTGGGTTCTGCTTGCGTTGGCCCACGGTCGCCGTCCCCCGTTTTTCAAACCTAACGAACAGGATCAACGACTATGGAAACTCTCGCCTGCAATCTTTCGATCGGTCGAGCACGTCGCGAGACGCTCAACCGCCGACAGTACCTTGTCGCTCCGATGACCATGATCCGCCAGGGAGTCTTGAGGGGAAGCAGCGGCCCGCTGTTCTATCCGATCGACGAAATGCGGAAGAGTGTCGGTGCCTGGAATCGGACGCCGATCATCGTCAACCACCCACCCGACGGCATGTCTGCTCAACGGTCGAGAATCCTCAAGCAGTGGGGAATCGGATTCGTTATGCGGTCGCGAATCGCGAACCTGGACCTGAAGGCCGATGGCTGGTTCGACATCGAACGGACTCAGCGAGTCGAGCCGTCCCTGTACGACTGCCTGATCAACGGCCGGCCATTCGAGCTATCGACCGGATTGTACACGCGGAACATCCCGGCCGAACCGGGGGCCAGCTACGGCGGTCGCCTCTACAACTACATCGCGACGAACTACCGGCCCGACCACCTAGCAGTCCTCCCCAGGATGACCGGAGCCTGCTCGCTGCGCGACGGGTGCGGAGTCCTCGTCAACCGGGCCGATCCCAAACCCAAAACCCCTGGCGACGACATGAGTCGAGAGGATCACGGTCGAATGGCCCGACACCACCAGGCTCTCGCGACGAAGCACGCCCTAGCGTATGTCGGGATTGAACCCGATGAGGACGTTGAGTCCGATGACGAGGACAATGAGGGCTAGGGGCGGCCCTTCGCTCGACGAATGCCGTTTTCCAGGCGTTCGATAGTCGTTGGATCGTCATGCTCGATGGCAATCTGTTCGACCACGATTAACCCCGCCTCTGAACCCGGACACATCCCTTTTGGTCCAGACATCCAGAGCGGTCGACTGTGGTCGGGGAACATTTCCCCGTTCGGTTTACAGACCTCGACAAGATCGGCTACGCGAATTCGTTCTTGAACCCACGGCTCGTTGAATCGGTCACCAGGAAGCGGCGACATTTGGGCTCTCCTAAGGCAATCGAGATGCTTCCGACATTCCCAAAATGGTAGGCTCGCATCTCAGCGGTCGTCTAGATCGGTTTGTCTCGGAGAAGGCGAGATTGCGATGAAGTCCTTTAACTACAACGAAGAATGGGAGCCGCAATACGTGACAAATCGGTCTGATCCGAAGTGGAGAGAAGTGTATTCGTTTGTGCGGCGAGACTACTGGCACTCGACAACTCCGCAGCATTGGGACGCCATTCGGCAGTCGGGGGCGATCATGCCGAATCGGAATCGCCAATTTCCGAGCTACTGGAAAGGAGTCGTTGCCGATCACTGCTATTCGATCAAACACGAGTGCATCGCTCTGTTTGACTTCGTTACGCCGACCGAAGAAGAGATCATGCGAGTTTGGGATAGGGCGTGGGAGGTTATCACTTTCAATGCGCGGCAAGTCGCTGTGCTGCTTCAGATCGAAAGGCAGCGACTCGAAGACAGGATCATCCCGAATGGGAGGGCTTCACATGACGAAGGACACGTTCCATTTTGTGAGGTCTGGTATCCAGACGACATTCCGATCGATGCGATTTCCGGGGTCTATCGGCTGCCACTCCAAGAGAACTTTGGAGAACTCAATCCAGAGCGAATTGCGTTAGGTGAGCACGTCGAACCTGAGCAGAGGACATACGGGCTGCCCCCGAACTGCGAGGGTTGGACGCCAAAACAGGCATTTGAGTGGCTCGTGCGAAACGCAGATGCACAGCCCATCCCCCCGGCGATACGCGAATTGCTCGGCGACGATTTCTTCACCAGGGACGACTCATCAGACGAATTCGGCGTTGACATGCCAATTTAGTAGCACTCCCCTAGACCCGCAGATCCAATGGCGCTAAGCTCAACTATCGGTTACTACATCTGTAGACAGAACCGAAGTGGAGCCGACCGATGAAGAACGTAGCAGTCGTAGATCGCGGGACGATGGGCGAGACGTTCAAGAAGCTGGCCCGTTACCTCGACCAGCGGGACGCCCATCTCAAGTACGCGGGCAAGGACCGATTCCAAATCGTCGGCGACGACATCGACGACGACAAGACTCTGACCCCCGATGAACTCGCGAAGCTGCTCGACGACTAACGGCCCAATCTCGATCCATCTCACGGACGGCCCCCGGTTCTCGCCGGGGGCTTTTCGTCTAATCCGACCGGTAAGCTAGGTAAGGCGACCGGGGGCGACTATTTCCGAAGGCCCTAGGATCGACGGCGAGCCGTCCGGACGGCCCGACGTAGCGGCCCGGTCTCCCCGCCAGCGTATACGCGAAGCCTGACGCCTCTCCCGAGGCTCGCGAGCCGCCTCGATCCGACTCCCCTACGCTGCCCGGCTAGGGCTGAGAGGGTGAGAGCGTATTACGCTCCGAGGGCACCGTAAAAGGGCCTAAAACGCCCTATTCGACGCGGGAGCCGTTCGAACGAAAAACCCCTTGTTTCCCAGTGTTTTTCGACGTTTTCGACTGGCTTCCGAGCGGGCGTCGATTTATCTTCGGAACCGAGGGTTGGGGGTTCGAATCCCTCCGAGTGCACTTGTTTTACCGCTCCAAACGCGGCGTAACTGTGCTTCCGCGAGGTCCTGGACAACCGGTGGTGTTGCCCGTATTGCGAAGGCGAGCGAGAGCACTTTCGACTCAGCAGCACGTGCATTGGCACTTCGCGAGTCGCGGTTAGCATTCTCTGGAAAGCGGCGGACAACTCGTTTTATCGAGATCCGCCGCGCCTTTCGCCTGCGGCGGCGTTCCACTCGGCTTCGATTTCGTCCGGCTTGAGGGTCACGACGACGCCGCTCTCATCAATGCGTTGACCGCTCGTGGCCTTTGCGAGATGGATCAGTCGCTCACTCGGCGTGCCGTCGTCGAGCGTCCACAAACGAATCACGGCATCTGCGCTGACGGTGACAAGCTGATTTCCCTCGTCGCAGAAGCCCACAAAGATCACGCGATCGGTATGCTCAAGCAGCGGCGACACTGGCTCACCGGTCGTTGCATCCCACACACGGACCGTCGTGTCGTTGCTTCCTGTCGCGAACAAGCTGCCGTCCCCCCGGATGGTGCAACACGTCGCGTCGGCTCGTTGCAGTGGCAGAGCCGCCAGCGGCTCCCCTGTCGGAACGTCCCAGGTTCCCGCCACGCCGCCTGGCGCGATCGCCGCAAGCCGTGTTCCGTCGGCGCTGAAGGCAACGTTCGAAGGATTGTTAAGGTTGGCTTGCGCGATGAACTTACCGGTGGCCGCGTCGCAGACGATGGCTTGGGTTGACGGCCGAATCGCGAGTAGAAACCGACCGTCAGGCGTCAGCCGACAATCGTTGAACTCGCCTTCGGTGTCGGTGGCGTGAAATTCCGAGAGCAGGTGGCCGGAAACGGCATCCCACAGACAGATTCGAAGACCGCCAGCCGTGTAGATTTTTTGGCCATCGGTGCTGAACATCGCTCGCTTCAGGCCCTCTCCGTGCCGCAACAGCAAGCGGCCCCGGCCGCCTTGAATCGAAACGACTTGCGCCGTGCCGTCGGAGTTCGCCGCGACGAGCGTTGTTCCATCTGGAGAAAGGCTGACGTCGTTCGGCCGCCCGGTTCCGCATTTCACCTCCATTCGTCTGGGTTGCTTCGAGATGTCCCATACATCCAGATTGGCATTGTCTCCCGCCAACACCAACGTCATGCCGTCGCGCGCGAATTTCGCGTGACGCGTGCCGGATGAGCCGGTCAGAGCGACCGAACTCAAATTCGGCGCATTGAGGTCGCAAAGCTGCGCCGTTCCCTGAGCGCCCGCGAGCAAGAGCCAATGTCCATTTGGGCTGAGTTGCACAATCGATAAAGCGCCCAGGTCCGCGCAGCGATGCTCGACCTTGGAGGATCCGCCCAGGTTCCACTGGCGGAGAAAGCCATCGAACCCGGCGGTCAAGACGTGATGCTCGTCATCGGTCAGCTCCGCCCAGGTGATTCCGTTGGCACAGTCAAACGGCGCTGCAAGCAAAGTCCCGGTCGTCAGATTCCAGACGCGCACGGTCTTGTCGAGGCTCCCGGTCACAAGCGTCTTCCCGTCTTTCGAGAACGACAGCGTCGAAACGCGTTGCTCATGATGGAGGTCACCCGGCAGGGCGCGCTGGGTTTGCAGATTCCAAACGTGCACGCCGCCATCTCGGCAGCCAGCGGCTAACCGTGTGCCGTCACGACTGAATGCGATATGGAGGACGGAGCTGCTAGTGCGGAACTCGAATTTCTGGGCGCCGGACTTTACTTCCCACGCTCGCACCGCGCCGTCATTGCCGGCCGAATAAAGCAAGTCGCTCTTCGGCGCGAATCCGACACAATTGACCGGTTTTCCACTTTCGTGCTTTAGTGCCGCGACCTCGGTCGCGGTGACGACCGCCCAGACGTGTGTCGCGCCGTCGTGACAAGCAGTCGCAAGAAGCGAACCATCTGCGCTGAACGCCAGGTTCTGGACGTCGGATGAATGAGGAAGGATTGGCCCGCGCGGTCTTCCCGTGGAGACGTCCCAGAGCCGTACAGCGCCACCGTGCGTTGCCGATGCGAGGAGCCGGCTCGTCGGATCGAAGCACATCGCCAGAGGCGCCTTGTCGCTGTCAAGGATGAGCGGATTGCTCGCGAGCGAGGACGTCGGCCATACGCGGATGACCGCATCATTGCAGAACGTCGCAAGCAGATTTCCGTCGGGGCTGAATGCGCATTGCCAGAGGCCATCGGGATGTTGTAGGACGACTGGGGAACCAGCAGGGCTGGCGAAATCAAGCACCGTCGCCGCCTTGGAGGCAGTCGTGATCGCGAGCAGAGATCGGTTTGAACAACGCGCAACGGAATTAATAGCTCTGCCCAGGAACCAAGTATGGGCCAGGCGCGATGTGTCCATCGCTGTGATCAATCGAACACGGTGGACGGACCTGGAACGCTCACTGGCCGGAACTTGATTCAGTGCGGCAGCAAACCAGGGAAGCGCGTGCCTCGGATCGCCCCCTTCCAGGGAAGTGATTCCCTTTGAGACAAAAAGTCTTTCCCGGCTCTCGCGGTCAGCCTCTTCTGCTCGCCGCGCAGTTTCTGCTTGCTCGGCAAGCCGCTGGTTGGCATTTTCGACTCGACTCGTATAGACGGCGTGCGCAACCGGGAAGCTGAGCCCCAACGCCACGGCGACGGCAACCAAAATGGCTGTCTTTGGATGTCGTCGGGCCCAGCGACATCCTCGTGCAACCAGTGAGATCGGTCGTGCTTGGACTGGTAGTCCTTCCAGGAATCGCGTCAGGTCTTCCTCGAGCTCGCGCGCCGACGCGTAGCGGTCCCGAGGCAGCTTATGCATGCACATAAGGCAGATTCTGGCCAGGTCCAGCGGCACAACGCGATTCTCCACGCTTGGCGAACGTGGTTCTGCATGGATCACCTGATGCAGGACGCTTTGCACGTTGCCCCGAAATGGTCGCTCAGCTGTCAACAACTCGTAGAGGACTACTCCCAGGCTGTAAACGTCGCTCCGCGCATCGACGCTTTTGCCCTCCGCTTGCTCGGGGCTCATGTAGGCCGGGGTCCCCAGAATCGTCCCGGCGACGGTGATCAACGCCTCCCCCTCGCGCCGGGCCAGGCCGAAATCCATCAAAAACGGCTCGCCGCGTTCGTCGAGCATAATGTTCGCCGGCTTGACGTCACGGTGAATCACACCGCGCTCATGCGCGTATTGCAGAGCATCGGCCAGGATACGCACAATTCTTGCAGCCTCCCGCGGCTCGAATTGGCGGGCAGCCAGGGTCTTGCTCAGCGTCTGACCGCGAACAAATTCCGACACGATGAAGGGCTGCTCGCGCGTCCCTCCGACTTCGTACACCGAGACGATGTGCCCATGATGCAAGGCCGCCGCGCTTTGCGCCTCGCGAATGAATCGCTCCTGCTCTCTCTCGGATCCGAGGACGCCTTCTCGGGGCACTTTGATCGCGACGACTCGCCCAAGACCGGTGTCAATCGCGCGAAAAACAGTGCCGAAGCCCCCCTGCCCGACGGCATCGACCAATCGGAAGCGGCCCAACGTGCCGGCCGGGATGCGAGCCTCGCTCGGTGCGTCGCGACCGGAGACGGTCGCACCGGAAAAGCCCTTATCCGAAACGCCCGGCGCTGTCGAACGCGTGGCGCCGATGACAGACAAATCGGCGCCACTGGCGGCTGTTTCCAGCGCTGCCCTGCTCGAGCGCTCGCCCACGTCGCGAGGTTCAGAACCGCTCACCAACTCAGCCGCGGCGTTGCTTACCGCCGACATGGGGCCGACCCGCCAGCGCGCCTCGATGCGCAACAGCTGGAGGATGACCTGCTCGAATACTTGGAGCTCGGGAAAGTCGCGCAGGTAATCTTCAGTGCGCTGGGGATGACCGTCTCTCAGGCGGAAATCAAGGTCGATGACGACAAGCGCCTGTAACAAAGCACTGCGCCGATGACCCGCTTGCTCGCAATAGTCGTCGATAGCCGGACACTCGCCGCGCCGCCAAGCATCTTCGAATCGCTTGACAGCCTGGTCGATGTCAACCGCGGAGATGGGTGCTTCGGATGACATGCACAGTCTTCGCAAACGACGATTCGGATCAAAGGACGCGCCTCGGAGCCCGCCTTCCGTTCACTCCAACCGTCGGAATGTCCGTCGGCTCAATAATACCGAGGCGGCTCTTGATCCTGTTCTGAATCTGGGAAAGCGGGACGGCAATCAAAGCATAAACAAATACCCATTTATGCCAAATTGGGCAGTTTCCCTGGTTGTTTTAGCTGCCTGCCTCCTTGTACACTATCGGAAACCCAAGAGCCGTTCGCGAATCCGTGTGGTTCGCACGTGCAAAGATAGGGAGCCCGGTGCTCAAAAACCGGAACCCAGCGCCGACCCTGATCCAGACTTGTGTTCCCTTCCGCCATCTGTGAGGCTCCAGCCATGCACCTTCCGCTGCAAATGACGGCCGTCCCAAGAAGCCGGAGGGCCCTCTCTGTGCCTCGAACCGCGCAATCGTTGAACCACGTGCGTCCCAACGCCCTTCAACAGTGTCTCAACCATTTGACATGTTGTACCTGCTCAGGGAGCGATCAGTACGCGTGTTGCTCGACGGCATGCACGTGCAACAACGGCGTACCGGGGTGTGCTTAACAGGGGAAGCCCATCCGCGCGTCGTGCGCCGTACAGTCGCGGGGCTGTTAAGAAGGAATCAGCAGCAACGGTTGATCAAGCGGTTTTCGCCGCATAGCGCGCTTCGCCCGGGACGGCAGCGCAAACCTCGCATGGCTGCCCTAGGCTCCTGGCGTGTCGAATCGTGGCCTTTCTGGTTTCTCAAAAACGCGGCGATCGCCTCGGGACGTCCCAAACCGGGCAATTGGCCGTCGAGCACATTCCCGGTTTGACGAAGCTGTGGGCCGCGACCAGGGGCGCCCCCGAAATTCATGTCGCGATCTTGGATGCGCCGGTCGATCGGACCAATCCCTGCCTGGCAGCCGCGAGGATCGATCAAGCCTGGTTGGGAGAGCAGACGCACTGCTCTTCGCACGGAACCGAAGTCGCCAGCGTGATCTTTGGGCAGCACGACTCGGCCGTGCGGGGAATCGCGCCGGGCTGTCGCGGAATCAGCATTCCCATTTACGAGTGCGATCCCGTTCGCTCTCCCGCGACGAATCAAGTGCAACTGGCTCGCGCGATTCATGAAGCCCTGGCGGCCGGCGCGCACGTCATCAACGTGAGCGCCGGACAGTTGGTTCCCTCTGGCATCGCGGAGCCCGAGTTAGCCGCAGCCGTCCGCGCCTGTGCTTCGGCGGGAGTTCTGATCATCGCCGCCGTCGGAAACGACGGTTGCGACTGCCTGCATGTGCCGGCCGCACTCCCCTGTGTTCTGGCCGTCGGCGCCATGCGATGGGACGGCAGCCCGGTGCCGGGCAGCAACTGGGGATCCATTTACCAAACGCAGGGAATTTTGGCCCCAGGTGAGAACATCGACGTCTGCGGTGCGAACGGACAGCCGATGTCGCGGACGGGATCGAGCTACGCGACGGCGATCGTCGCCGGCGTGGCGGCCTTGCTGCTCAGCCGAGAACTCAAACTGGGGCGTTCTCTCCGACCACTTCTTGTTCGCAAGGCCCTGCTAAGCGCAGCCGACCGATTGGCTCGTGCATCCGCCGACGAAAGGCACCGTTTTCTCGCTGGTCGTTTAGATATTACGGCAACAACGATCTTCCTCGACACCTGGAGCAACACCATGTCCGATAGCATGAATCTCGACCTGCCCGGTGAAGGCATCTCCGACGGAGGCGCCCCGTGCGACGCCGTGCCTGTCAGTATCCAGCCCTCCGCCGAGCGAAACGTCGATCCTCCGCGGCTGACGCAGTCTGGCATTTTGCCGACGCAACCGGAACGCCAGGAACGACGCACGAACGCCGTCGAGCCCTCGGCATGCTCCAGCTGCCGCGGCGAACGTCAGTTGGTCTATGCCCTGGGACGATTGAACTACGACTTCGGCAGCGAGGCCGGCTTGGACGCATTTAAGCAGCGGATGCGCCATCTGCGACTTCCCGGATGCGATGATCCCAAAATCTTCTGGGAAAATGCGAACCCACTCGACGAACGGCAGTTGAAGATTTTCCTCGGCGCCATTCCCGAACAGGAAGCAGATGCGTGGATCTCGGCCCTGCTTTGGACCTTGGAGGTCGGCGGATTGCCGCTCTACGTCATTCGGCCGGAAGGCCCACAAGCGTCGGTGGCCTACAGGAGCCTCAAGGATTATTACTTTGAGCAATTCCCAACGCACACGAAGCACGAAGAGGCGGAAAACAAGGGGGAACACCAGCACCATCAGCAGGACCAACACCAGCAGCAAGCCCCACAAGAGTGCGCAATCGCCGAACAAGTTGGCGTTCCAGGTATCATCGCGGGCCAAGCAACGCTGCATAACGGTCTGCGCGTGCCGGCGATCAACCCAGACCTACGGGCCCTCTGCAATTGGAATCGGCATTGTTTGGTCACACAAGTTTTGGGGGACGCACCGGATGCCGCGCTCAAAGAGTCGCTGGAGGAGTTCCTGGACCACCTCTACTTCGAGTTGCAGAATGCCGGCCTCACCTCGCGAGACCGATCCCTGAATTACGCGGCGACCAACCTCGCCGAACCCAAGAAGATTTTCGTCAAAGAGCTCAAGAACAAACACTCACTGGATTCGATCGGCGCCGAGCGCAGCAAACTCTGTCGTCCCGGCTCCGATTGTTGGGACGTCACGCTGTCGTTCTTCGACCCGAAGAATCCGCTGCACACCGCGCGCTCGGTGCACCGTTACACCATCGATGTCAGTGAGGTGCTTCCCGTCACAGTCGGCGAGATCCGTTCCTGGAAGACTCGGTAACGAAACTTGCAATCTGACGGCTGAGGTTGGGGTGTAGGCGACGCCCCATTGGCCGGTTTGGTCAGCGCGGCCGGCAACGGCCTACGGGAAGAGCTGCGCATACCGCTCGAGGCGATCCGAGCTCGCCAGGCGGCGGAAGATTTCGGGGAAAAGTGACAGAGAAATCTGGCACTCCACCTCATCAATTCGCTCTAAGCCCGATCGGGCGAGACACGTGCCTCCGCAGAAGCTGCGCCAATCGCAGTTCTGGCAGGGACTGAGACTGGCCGTCGAGCGGCTGCGGATCGTGTCGGCGATCGGGCTGTCGAGGGCGGCCGCGATTCCGTCGCGCTCCATGTGGCCCAACGAGAGCGTGCGGTCGCCGATGCAGTCGCACGACTCGATCGTCCCGTCGACGCTGATCGAAACGAGGTCCCGGGCCGCGCCGCAGCCATCGCGGAGACACATGCTCCGCCGATCGCCCGAGAGGACGTTGCGCAGATAGCGCAAAACCGGCGCGACGGTCATCTGGTCGAACTCGCCGGCCTCCACCGCGTCGAAGAGCTCGAAATACGATTGGATGACGATGTCGGTGTCGGGAGCAAAATGGGGCATCTGTGTCGCGCGGCCGAGCGGCTGGAAGAGCGTTGCGTCCCAGTGCTTGATGCCGAGGTCGCGCATGTAGCGGGCCGTCTCGAGCAGTCGGGCGGCGTTCGTGGACGTGACCGTCGTGAGCACGGCGACTTTGGCCAATAGGCGCGGGTTCGAGCGCAGGGCTTTTTCGATCTCGTCGAACCGTCCCCGTCCCGAGTGATCGACGCGGTGCCGATCGTTGAGGGCGGCCGGTCCGTCGAGGGAAACGCCGATCGAGACTCGGTTCTCGAGCAGGAAGTCGACGGTTGCCGGCGAGAAATGGCGGCCGTTGGTCTGCACCGAGAAGCGGACCTCGCGTTCTGCCGCGCGGGCGGCTTCGCGCGCGAAGGGAACGAGCGCGCGGATCTGATCGATGGCCAGAAGCGGTTCGCCGCCATGAAACAAGATTTTGAGGACGGGGCCGGAGCGGGCCAGCGAATCGACGATCGCCTTTCGGGCGACCTCGTCCGACAGGCGACGTGAATAGTTCTCGGCCCGAAAGTCGTAGCAATAGTCGCAGGCCAGATCGCAGAAACCGACGAGCTTGAGGATCAGCGTGTTGAGCGAGCCCGATCCCGCGTTCAATGAACCCGGACGCGCGCATCCTCCCTGGCAGCCGGCTCCCGTGAGTTGGTCCCGAATCAATCCCGAGTTTCGCAGGGGATCGAAGAGCGGAGAGCGCTCGAGCGCAGGGTCCTCAAAGCCGCTCGACTCGCACGCGTCGAGAAATTCTTGGACCGCGCCCACTGACTGGGCCCTGACCATCACCCAGCTGCCGCTGGGCGGGTGGAGCAAGAGGGCAAGCTCGTCGCTCAGGCTGCGCTCGCGAATGGGGCGCAGAACGCGATATCGCGGCGGGGCACCCAGCACTGGAAGCGGCGAGAGCGAGGGCATCACAATCGTCCCCAGTCCTGACCCGGTGCTCATTCCTGGTCGACGTTCTTCATCCAAATCGACATGAAAGAGAGCTCTTGCGGAACCGCGCTGGCTTTCACTATGGCGATTTCCTTGACGTCAAACGTAGACGTCGCGGCAGAAGCTAACCGGCCGATTCCGTGGAGCACGTCTCGACTCACATCGTCGGCGATCGCGTCCGGGATGATGATCGTGACGTTGTCGTCTGTGCTCGGACTGATCGTGTCGAGCGATGTCTTCTTGTCTTTTTTCCCCTTTTTGCCCTTCTTTTTCTTTTTCGACATGCGAGGCCCTTTCCCGGTTGTGGAGCTTGGTTGTTGAACCTGGTTGCGGACTCTGGTTGTCGGACCTCCGTTGTCGTGTTCTCTCAATTAAACGCGAGTTGCCTGCCCGATGCTAAGGGGATTTTGCGGCCGATGCCAGCATTGTTTTGGCCTCATCGTCGAGGCCGGTCAGCTGGCCCGGGGTGAGATGCTCCTTTTGTTTCCAGGCTTCGGCCTTCCGATAGAACTCTTCGGCCCGCGGTTTGTCGCCGAGCTTCCACCAAGCCATGGCCGCGTAGTACCAATCGAAGCCGTCGCCGCCGTCTCGCAGGATCATCGATTCGTTGAGCGAAGCGACGGCCGACCGGAAGTCGCCCGCCCGGTATTGGGCTACACCCAAAGTGTTCCAGTAATTGGCGTTTCGCGGGGACATGTCGACCGCCTTGTGCGCGAGGGCGATCGCCTTTTCCGGATTCCGGATCTTCGGATCGCGATTGTTCGCGAAGACCCAGGCCATCCAGGCGTGCGGATCGGGGTTGGTCGGATCGACCTCGGCGGCGCGCTGGAGCCATTCCAGCTCGTGTGGAACGTCGGACCTGAGTTCGTACTTCGTGCCGCACTCGGTGCAATAAAGCGAGAGTTCGCGCTTGTATTGAGAATTTTCGGGATGCCGCTCGACGAGGCGTTTGCTGATTTCGATCGACTTTCCGATCTCGCGGAACGAGGCTTCGGTGTCGCTGAGGCCGGACTCGGCGCCGGACACGTAGTAGTGAAGGCCGGCGAGATCGTGCGAAAAACCGGCGACGTCGGGATATTGGTCAGCCAAACCCTGCCAGATGTCGCGGCTGCGCCGCAGAAGTTCACGTCGCCGTTGTGGATTCGACGGGCCGCTCGATTTACGGTTCACATAGTGCGGAAAGCGAAACAACCCTCCCCTCAGGGGCTCGAGGTCCGCCAGGCCGGCGCCTTGTTGCCGCAATTTTTCCAGACCGGCGAGGCCCTGTTCCATCTCGGTCTGGGCCTCGTCGGACTCGCCGTTGACGAGGTGTAGCTGCCACAGGCGAAAGTGCGTGGCCGCGACCTCGGCCGCCAAAGCCGGACTGTCGGCGTTCTGGGCCAAAAACTTCTGATAATAGTCCATCGCCGTCGAGACCAGCTCGCGGCGTAGCGGCTGCACTCCCGGCTCGTCGAGCAAGGGATTGTCGCTGATCGCGGCGAAGTCATCGACCGCGTGTCGGGCCGCCTGCAGGTTAGTCTCGGCATCGACGCGAGCGTCGCGCTCGCGATCGCGGGCAGCGGCGATCGTCAACGCATCGTACGTCATCACAATGGCAAGCGAGATCGGAACGAACAGAGCCAGGCCGATCGCCGCAGCCTGCCATGGCTTCCGCTGACACCAGCGCCAAATCCGCTTGGGCCGGCTGGTCCTGCGAGCATAGATCGGCTCCAACCGCAGCCAGCGGTGCAAATCGTCGGCGAATTCCTGCGCCGTCTGGTAACGGCGAGAGCGCTCCTTGTCGATCGCCTTGAGGCAGATCGTCTCTAAGTCGGCCGGGATATAGTTGTTGAAACTGCGGGGGTTACGGGGCTCTTCGTTCATCACCCGCTGGATCAGCATTTGGATGTTGCCCCCGAACGGCCGCTCCCCCGTCAACAGCTCAAAGAGCACGATGCCCAAGCTGTAGACGTCGCTGCGGCGATCGAGTTCGTGCGAGTTGCCGGCCGCCTGCTCCGGGCTCATGTAGGCTGGCGTTCCGAGAATCTGCCCCTCCATCGTCAGCGTGACATCGCACTCGGGCCGCAGCGCCAGTCCAAAATCCAGAATTCGCGGCCGGGCGTTCTGGTCAATGATGATGTTCGACGGCTTGATGTCGCGATGGACGACATTGCGCTGGTGGGCGTACTCGAGTCCCTCGGCAACCGCCGCCACAAGCAGCGCCGACTCGCGAAGGGCAAAACGCCGCTGGTTCATCAGCTTGTCGAGCGATGACCCCAGGACCAGTTCGCTCACAATGCAGGTGCGACCGTCGACCTTGCAAAGATCGAAGATCGGCACGATGGCCGGATGGTGCAGCTGGGAGGCGCTGCGTGCTTCGCGGGTGAATCGTTGGAATTCGGTCGCGGTCTCCGGGAGCTCTCGTCGCGGCACTTTGAGGGCCACCATCCGGTCGAGATCCGGGTCGTAGGCCGCGAATACGGTGCCGAAGCCGCCTCGCCCGATCCGATTGATAACCCGAAATCGCCCGACGTTTTTCAGCTCGTCACCAGGCGACGCGGGCCCTGCGAACTCGGCTGGAACCGGGCCGGTTGGGGCGGTCACATCCTGCTGGAATGCGATGGTCAGGTCGCACTTGGGACAGCGGCTGACCTGGCCGAATCCCTCCGACGGGATCTCCAGGGGGCTCAAGCACCTGGGGCAGAGCGCTTGCATCAATCTCTCCAGCGGTGAATGGTCGCGCCGACCAAAAGGCGACGTTCACAATCAGGAGCGAGCGAGATGGTTTTTGCTGCCAGCGGAATGCGTTCGCGTGGCCGTCGAATGCCGCTCTGAGGATTGACGTGCCGGGAGAGGCGCCCGGGCGGCAAACGAGGATCACTTCAAAGGAAGCACCTTGTGCGGCGCGCCGCCGCAACAGCAGGATTCAGCATAGCCAGATTGCGGTCGCCCATTCCAGTCCCGTCAGCCGACAGGGGCGAATGCGCAGGATTCAGGCCGAAGGACTCGCCTCGCTTCACGTCTTTTTTCGCAAATCGGCGCTCGATCTTGTTCTCACGGCGCGATAGAACGAAACACGACACCAACGGATCTGACGAGTGGAGGAAAGGAGCATTTCAACCCCGAGAATTATTTCACGACCTTCAACTGCAGTGAAAGGCCCGGCGATGGCAAAGAGAAAGGCGGCATCGAAAAAGGCGGCAGCACCAAAGAACCCAAAAGCGGTCACGGCCCTGCCCCAGGACGTGGTCTTAGTCTACGTTCCCGACGCGATCTACAATCTCGGCGGCAACATGCAGCAGATGATCGGCGCGATGAACTCTCTCTGGGCCAAATCGTTCGGCGTAAAGCACGTGTGGGTGGATAACAACAGTACCTGGCCCAACCTGTAGTTGCGCGCGTCACGCGTGCGCTCTTCGCACACCCCCGCAAAGATTTGACAGCCGCAAGTCACCCGTGGATGATGGCTCGGGTGCAGTTTGCCTCTGCCTCCGAGCCTTCATTTCCCGGGAGCGGCGACCATTCAATCCAACCGTCGAGGATTCTTGCAGAGTAGTTTATTGGGTGCGGCGGCCGCGTTACCGCTGGGCGCCTCGGCCGAGACGAAGGGCGGAGCGAGTCGCCCAGCGGACAAGTCGGCCGACCGTGTCGACCCCTTCGAGTTGGACGAGCTGACGATTGCCGATTTGCAGCAGGCGATGCAATCCGGCAAGGAGAGCGCGCGTTCGCTCGTCAAGAAATACCAGGCGCGAATCGAGGCCGTCGACCGCAAAGGCCCCGCGACGCTCAACAGCGTGATCGAAGTCAATCCGGACGCGCTCGAGATCGCCGAGGCGCTCGACCGCGAACGCTCGGCGAAGGGAGCGCGGGGTCCGCTGCACGGAATTCCCGTGCTGATCAAGGACAATATCGACACCGCGGATCGGATGCATACGACCGCGGGCTCGCTCGCGCTCGTCGACGCCCATCCGTCGGAGGATGCGTTTCTCGTGCGGCGTTTGCGCGAAGCCGGCGCCGTGATCCTGGGCAAAACGAACCTGAGCGAGTGGGCCAACATCCGCTGCAGCTATTCGACCAGCGGTTGGAGCGGCCGCGGCGGGCTGACCAAGAATCCCTACGCGCTCGACCGCAATCCGTGCGGGTCGAGCTCCGGCTCCGGAGCGGCCGTCGCCGCCAGTCTGTGTGCCGTGGCTGTCGGGACCGAAACCGATGGATCGGTCGTCAGCCCCTCCTCGGCCAACGGTATCGTCGGCATGAAGCCGACGGTCGGCCTGGTGAGTCGCACCGGTGTGATTCCCATTTCCTACTCGCAAGACACGGCCGGCCCGATGTGTCGCACCGTCCGCGACGTGGCCATTCTGCTCGGCGCACTGGCCGACAGCGATCCGGCCGACAAGGCGACCACGGACGACAAGCGCAAGGCTCTGGCCGACTACTCGAAGGCTCTCGATCCTCGCGGTCTCAAGGGAGCGAGGATCGGCGTCGCGCGGAACTATTTTGGTTTCGACGACACGGTGGACGCGGTCCTCGGCCACGCGCTCGATGCCCTGAAACATGAAGGCGCGACGCTCGTCGATCCGGCCGAGATTCCCAACATGGATAAGGTCGGCGAATCGGAACTGACCGTCCACCTGTACGAGTTGAAGTCCGGCCTCGCCAACTATTTCGCCCGGCTCGGTAAGCACGCGCCGATGAAGTCCTTGAAAGACGTGATCGAATTCAACGAGAAGCACAAATCTCACGAGATGCCCTATTTCGGACAGGACTTGTTCGAGAAGTCGGTGAAGAAGGGCTCGCTGCAAAGCTACGAATATCAGGAGGCCCTGGCCCGCTGCCGCCGCCTGGCGCGCACCGAGGGGATCGACGCGACGATGGACAAGTTCAAGCTCGATGCGTTCGTCGCGCCGACGCTCGGACCGGCCTGCCTCACCGACCTGGTCGTCGGCGATCGCTGGCGTGGCGAGGCGTCGACGGCGGCCGCGGTTTCCGGTTACCCGAGCATTACCGTCCCGGCGGGATTTATCTTCGGCTTGCCGATCGGCCTGCTCTTTTTCGGCCGCGCCTGGAGCGAAGCGACGCTCCTCAAGCTGGCGTACGCCTTCGAGCAAGCGACCAAAATCCGCAAGCCCCCGCGATTCTTGCCCTCGGCCGAGCTGACCGCCTAAGGCGGCGCGAGTCGCGATTTTGTCCGAAATGTCGCACGGGGAACTGCCTTCGCGGAAACAAACGGCAACGGGCCACGCGTCTTAATTGTCGGCGAAATCATCCCGTTATCGCGGCGCGGGAGACTGCTAAGCCAGACTCCCGGTGATGGAGCGGTTGTTATGTCGAGGCTCCGTGCGGTTTCGTTTCTCGTCGCCTTAATTCGTTCTGCCGTGATCCGCTGTGCTCTGATCCCGTGTGCCCTGGTTTCGTGCGCTTTGATCTTGGGGGCCGGCCGGGCGCAAGCGGCTGACCCGCCGGCTCCTACGGGCGGCGCACGGCTCACCTTTCGCTTCAAATCGGCCAATCCGCCCATTCGCACGGGCGCCCCCTTCTCCGTCGACTATGTCTTCAATTCGACCTTTGCCGACGTGCTTACAGGCGAGCTCGAGATCGAGTTCGTGGAAGATGACCGCATTAATCTGCGCCTGCGCACCGACCCGATCGCCGTCGCGAGCGGAAAGAACTCTTATCATCTGCTCCTGCCGCCGACTGCCGCCCGTCGCGATGCGGCGGCCTTTTCCGTGCGAGCTCGGTTCCATTCGTCGAAAGGCGTGTTCGATCTCGGCAAGCACGACCTGCTGGTGCCGATGCACGATGCCCGCCAATTCTTGATCGCCGCTCCCAATCTCTCGCGGAACACCGTCGCGCGATTAGCCGCCCAGCTACGGCTCGACGCCTTTCGGCCCACGGATAACAACCTCCACCGAGCCGATTTGTTGACACTCCCCACCGAGGTCGACCTTCCGAATATGCCCATGCAGGCACTTGGCCTTTACCCATTCGACCTGCTGCTCTTAGCGGAGGACGGGTTCAGCCGCCTGTCGGCCCGGCAGCTCGAGGCGGTCTCCGAATGGGTGGAGCAAGGAGGCCGCGCCGTGATCGTCCCGACCGGCGTACTGACGCCCGCGCACACGAGCTTCCTTGACCGAATCACGAGCCACGCCGCCGCTCCGGGAAGCTTCAACCTGGACCCGCTCGGTCATCTCGAAATCGACGAGACCGTGTCGAAGGCGTCGATTCTTCGCTGTCGTTTTGGATTCGGACGCGCGCTCGTCTTGCGCGCCATGCCCGAGATCAAGGAAGACGGCAGCATGAACGGAATCAGCGCCCCCGAGTGGACGCGGGCGGTCTGCTACATCTGGAACGTTGACCCAAGGCAGACGCAGAACATTCTGAATACTGGGATTTGGATCCCGCCGCCCAAGCCCAAGTATGAACTCGACCTCAGCCCCTTGCGGCCCCTCGAATTCGCGACAGCCAGCAGCCTGCGACAGCTGCTGTTCCCCCGGACAGTGCGAGTGATGCCCTTTGGCGTCGTCGCCACGATCCTGGCATTGTTTCTCCTGGCGATCGCGCCGGGCGACTATTACCTCTATGGACTGCTCCGCCGCTGGCCGGTTCGGTGGATTGCGTTTCCCGCGACATGCCTGGCTTTCACGCTGGGAACTGTCTGGATCGCGGGAAACTACACTGGCCGGGTCGATCATCGCACCGAGCTGGTCATCGTCGACCTGGGCGAAGACGGCAAGCCGCTACGGACGTCACGCATCGAGCACGTATTGACGGCCCAGACGCGGCCAGTGTCACTCGAGCTGCACAACACTCTCTTTGCCCTGACCGACGTACAACCGTCGACGACTCCGACTCAACGGGACGAATTCGGACGTCGCCAGCCGACGAACCTCGACGACGAGCTCGATCTGCGCGAATCATTGACGGTCCCGAGCTACGCGGGAACGTTGCCCTCCAACTTCTCGGTCACGCGGCCGTCCCGTCAGTGGTCACCCAGCATGCACCGCGTGACGCGACCCGGCGCGGATGTGACCGTCCCGCCGATCGCTTGGTCAGAGCTCGAGTCCGTCGATTTTTCCTCCGATCGAGGCCGGAAGCAACTGCTCGACTCGGTGCGGCGGGCGGCACCGGAATGCGATGTGTTTTTGGAAAGCTCCGAGCGAGTGTATGCCTCCCTCGGCAGTGGACCTTTCCTGGAACGCAGCTGGCACCGCGAGAGCTGGGAAGGTGTGCTGAAGACTTTGGCCCGGCGCGGCGAGGGGGGGCTGTTCTCGATCATTTCGCACGTGGCGCCCAGCGGCGCTGGCGATCTGGAGGATCTCGCCGTCCTCGGTCCCGATCCGCCTGACCATTGGCTGCTGCAGGTGGCTCTCCATCAAGACAATGGCCTGGTGGTCTTCCGCAAGATGTTCCATCCGAAATTGAAGCCTCAATCGGGACGCGACCGATGACCGAGCTGACGAAAACTCCTGTCCCGATGGTCGACATCCGCAACTTATGGATCAAGTATGGATCGTTCATCGCCGTGCGGGGCATCTCCTTCAAGATTCCCCGAGGCGAAGTTTTCGGTTTCATCGGACCCAACGGCGCCGGCAAGTCCTCCACGATCCGCGTGCTCGCCACGCTGCAGCAGCCGAACGCGGGCTACGCGCTGGTCGACGGCGTGGAGGTGCGGCAGGACCCGATGAAGATCCGCCGCAAGATGGGCTACATGCCCGATTCGTTCGGCCTGTACGAAGGACTGACCGTCCGCGAATACCTCCATTTCTTCGCGGCCGCCTACGACACTCCCGAGGAGCGGCGCGATCGCCTCGTCGACGACGTCTTGGCGCTCACCGACTTGAGGTTCAAGCTCGACTCGCAGGTCGACGGCCTGTCGCGGGGTATGAAGCAGCGACTGGGACTGGCGCGCGTGCTGCTGCACGACCCGGAGCTATTGCTGCTCGACGAGCCGGCCAGCGGCCTCGATCCGCGGGCCCGCATCGAAGTCCGGGAGATCCTCAAAGAACTTTCGCGGATGGGCAAGACGATTCTGATCTCCAGCCACATCCTGCATGAGCTGTCGCAACTGTGTACGCGGATCGGCATCCTCGAAGCCGGGACGCTATTGACCGAAGGCTCGCTCGAGGAGATCTACCATCGCCTCGGCCTGATGCAGCTTGTCCATGTGCAGGTGGTCAGCGGCCCGCAGGAACTGGCCACGCACCTGGGCAGCATCAACGGGGTGGAATCAGTGGAAGTGCAGGCCGATCGCCTGTCGATCCGCGTCCGCGCCGAATTGCTTCCGCCCGAGGACCTGCTGGATCACATTCGCGAGTTCGGCGCGCGGGTTCGCATGTTCCAGCCGGAGGCCATGGAGCTGGAGACAGCCTTCATGAAGTTGACCCAGGGGACGACGGCGTGAACCGGCTGTCGGAATAGAGCGATGAACCGCCGACTCAAGTTGCCGCGAATGCCGCGCCTGCCGATCCTGTCCAAGGATCTGCTCGAGCGGGCCTCGCGGAAGCGAACGTACGTCATCCGCTTCCTCTACGGCTTGGCGCTGTTCGTCGCCGCCTGCACGTTGTTCTACGGAAATATCGGCGTGTCGGCCGAGGCCGGCGAAGCGCTGGGGCGCGGAGCGGCCCATTTTCGCTGGCTGCTGGGCTTTCAGCTGGTTGCGCTCTATGTGTTGGTGCCTATCATCACGGCCGAGGCCATCGCCGGCGAAAAGCAGCGAGACACCCTGGCCCTGTTGCTGGTCACGACGCTGACGCCCCGGCAAATCATTCTGCAGAAGTTCGTCGCCCGCATGGCGTCGGTGCTGAGCTTTGTCTGCCTGTCGTTCCCCCTGTTGGCAATCACCTACACGTTCGGCGGCGTGACCCCCGCGGAGCTCGTCGACGGGATGATTCTGTTGGTGATCGTCTGTCTGCATTTAGGCGCAGTGGCCATTGCTTGCTCGGCCTATTTCCAGACGACGGCCCAGGCTCTCGCGGCCACTTACATCGCCAGCATCTCCTTTCGCTTCTGCTGTTTTGGCGGCATGGGGAGCCCGTCGGGCCCGGGCAACGTGGTCGGCTCGATCTTGGCGCTGATCTCCATCTTTGTCTGTCTCATGATGGCGGGGCAGTTTCTGGTGGACCGCGCCTTTGTGCAATCGCGGAATTATCTGCTCGAATGCTTTCGCGCCCTCGACCGGGTCTTCGAGCAGATGAACGTGGTGACCGGCGGCGTGGTGCTCGTCCGCGATCGCGGGTTCTTGCCGCGGAATGCCCCGATCCGCTGGCGTGAAACGCGGAAAAAATCGCTCGGCACCTTCCGATACTTGTTTCGCGTCCTGGCGTTGCTCGAAACCCCGATCATTTATTACGTCCAGCTGGTTCGCCTCACGCCCGGCTCCCGTGTTGGTGACTACGGGCTCACGAAGCTCTTGTACGGGCTCTGGCTCGTGGCCGCGCCGCTCGTGGCCGTGCATGCCGCCAGCGTGATTTCGGAAGAGCGGTCGCGCCAAACGCTCAGCGTGCTGCTGACGACTCCCCTCTCCTCGATGCGGATTCTCGAGGAGAAGCTCTCGGGCGTGCGGCGACTGTCCGCCGTGCTGATGGTCCCCTTCGCCAGCATCTTTCTCTTCGTCCTGTGGTGGAATTCGCGTCCTTCGATCGATTATCTCGTGCTCTCCGCACTGACCGTGATGACTTATCTGACGCTCATCCAGTGGACGTCGCTGGCGATCGGCCTGCGGTTCCCCAACCAGCTGACGGCCATCGTCGGCGCTGCGGGGTTGCTCGGCCTGTGGGTCGGCGGCTTGCAGGCCGGCGCGCCCCTGTTGAATTACTTGAATATCGACGCCCGCGGATTGGCCGAGGCGTGTCGCGCGCTCAGCCCGATCGACATGATCACCCGCACGCAAAGTTCCGCCGAGACGGGGCTCGGCCCCAAATGGCCCTCTCCGTGGGAAGCGTCCCGGCTGGCAACGATCGCGCACTTCAGTTTCTACGTGGCCTTGGGGCTGGTCATCCAGCTCTGGTGTCGGCTGAATGCCGATCGTTACCTCGGCCGCATTCCCCAGCCCGGTTCCCCCGCCATCCGCTGGCTGCCGTGGACGTCGCGTGACTCCTCGGACGTCGTGCCGGCCGGTCTCGATCTCAACCCTGAGCACGGGTGAACCGATTACGGTTGCCGACCCGATCACGGTTGTTGAACGACCGACCGCCGAGGGGATTGTCCGGCTCGCGGACCGTCGGTAGAGTTGGCCTCGACTGGGGCAATCGCGCGGGCGTCGCGCGGCCGCAGGCTCTCCAGCAGGCTGCCTAAATAGGGGACATCGACCATGTACGACATGAAGAACCTGACCAAGCTCAAGAAGATCGGCGAGTTGGCCCCCGAGGCCTTCAAGGGGTTCATGGCCTTCGACGAGGCGGCCTTCAAGGACGGAGCGATCCCCCTCAAATATAAGGAGATGATCGCAGTTGCCGTGGCGCTCACGACTCAATGCCCTTACTGCATCGAGATTCATGCCAAGCGGGCGAAGAAGGCCGGCGTCACCGAGCAGGAACTGGCGGAAACCACGCTGGTGGCGGCCGCGCTTCGCGCCGGCGGGGCGCTCACGCACGGCACGCACACCATCGAGTGACGCCGGCTTCCGTCGGCTTTCACACGGGCGGCTCGTCTTCGTTGACGACTTTTGAGGACCGCTTGAGGTCGAGTTGGCCGATCTTCTCGGCCGTCACGACCTTGAGTAGCGTGCCGACAATCCCGGCGTCCTGCTCGCCGCCAGAGGTGAAGACCTGCCGTGGCACGATCGGCTGCCGGCTCTTGGACAAGAACTCCGAAACCACGGACAGCGCGTAGAGCCGCGGGTCGCCGAACGAGGCCACTTTCTTCAACAGCACCTCCGCCTCGGCCTGGCCGATTCGGGCGACGCGTTCGCCCTCGCCTTGTCCCTCGAGCGCCCGCCGCTTGGACTCGGCCTCCGCGAGAATGATCGTCTGCTCCGCCTCCTTCTTCGACTTCGCCAGATTGGCCTCCGCCTGGTTCGTAATCACGTTGATCCGCACCTGCGACTGCGATAGCTCAACCTGCATGTCGGCCTTGGCGCGGGCGTCGTTGAGTTCCTGCTGCTTCGCGGCCGCTTGCTGTTGACGCGCGAACGTCTCGATCTGCTCTGTCGCCAGTTGGCGCTGCCGAAGTTGGTCGAGCAAATCCTCGATTTTGCCGTCGGCCGAGGCTGTTTCCGGCTTGCCGATCAGCACGTCGACGCACTCGATGTCGAAGGCGAGGAACTTGCGCTTGAGTTCTTCGCGGGCCTCCTGCTGGATGAAATCGCGTTCGTGGATCAACTCCAGCATCGACCGGCGATGGGCAATGTCGCGGAAATAAGCCGACAACATCGGATCGAGCGTCTGCGTGATCAGCTGCTTCACGTCGCCAAACCGCTGGATGACGCTGGGGGCCTTCTCATAGTCGATGTGCACCACCACGCTTAAGGGCAGCGTCGGCTCGTAGGCGTCCTTGGTGACGAGGTCGATCGAACGCAGGCTTTCGTCATAGCGGTGTCCCTCCGATTTGCCCGTGATCCAGTGGAGGACGAAGTTCGTCGTCGGCACCAGCACCACCGAGCCGGCGTACGTATTAAACGGATACTTGCCCGGGCCCAGCGGCTTGGCCCGCACGCCGCGCTCGCCTTCCTGCACGCGCTCACCGTGCCGAAAGTCAATTCCGGACAGGTCGTGCCCCTGCAGCCCGTAGTAGGAGACCACGACGCCGACAAAGCCGATCGGGACAATCTTCTTGTCGATCAACTCAATCGTCGCAAACCAGCGGTTGATGAAATACGTGCCGTCGATGAGCGGCGCATATTGTCGACCGCGGCAGCCGCCTGCCCGCAGGAACGCCTCTGGGTCCTGGTAGTTGTTGTGAAAATTCGGATCGTCTTTGCTCAAGCCGACCGGCGGCGCGATGATCTCGCTCGACGTCAGTGACGGTCCGTCATGGCACGTCACAATGCCGATGTTGTCCTGCTGCGCACCGATGACGACGGGAGAGAATCCGTCGACTGACTTCAGTACCGTCTGCCAGCTCTCGAGCGTGCCTCGGTCCTGTCCCAGGTGATAGACACCGTCCTGCGTGAGCACGTAGAACTGGGCCAGGTTGATGGCATACACGCCTTCGCGGAGGATCATCCGCTGACGGCCCTTCTGGCCGCCGTTCTTGAAGAACAGCGCGGCATCCTGAAAGTTATTACAGTCGACAACGCGTCCGAGCGTCTGGCCCGATTCGAGCGGCAGACCGTCCCGCGCAAAGACATAGCCGATGCAGCCCTGCTTGATGGTGACGAGCGGCAGCTTGTGGACGCGGTACTGCCAGCGCCAGTAACCGACATGCAACCCACCGCGCAAGAGCCCCGCCTGGTAGCCGGCCCGGCCGTCGGTCGCAATGAGGTGTCCGCCGCGGAGCGAACCACTGGACGACCAGAGCTTTTCCACAATGCCGACGCAGTTGTTCGGGATTTGGCGGACCGCGAAGACACTGAACAGCAGCGCGGCCGCCGGAAGTCCCGCTGCCGTACCGAGAAGCACCCAGGTCCAAAATGAAAAGTTCATACGCCACCTCGGAATGGGAGTTCGTGCGGCGTCATGGCCGCGAGTACCATCGGGCTCACAACGAGCGCTGTGCCTCAATGGCTCAAACTGCTGCAAACCATGAAGGCACAGCAGTTTGCATTCGCAAATCGCGCGAAATCCGTTCGCCCAGGCGGGAATTGTGCTCGCCTCTGAACGTCCACTGATTCGTTGGCGGGCGGCCCTTGGCATGATTGACGCGGCGCGGCTGACCGGCGTATTGATGAGGGACGCCGCGGATGGATGTTGAGCCACAATTTCTCGCGAAAGGCACTCCGATGCAGTTCAAACGCGCTCTGGCAGGGGTCGTTGTGGGTGCGATGCTGGCGACGGCCGCCTGCGCCGCCAGCCAAAAATCCGAACACGGAAAAGCCGAGCTCCGCTCCGCCGGACCTCTGGCTTTTGGGCCGCACGGGGTCTTGTTCATCGGCGATCCCAAGGGCGCGGCCATCTTCGCCGTCGAAACGAACGACGCGGCTACGACCAATGGCGCCAAGCCGTCGGTGAACGTCGACGGACTGAACGAAAAAATCGCCTCCCTGCTCGGCACCAAGAGCGAGCAGATTCGCATTCAAGATGTGGCCGTCAACCC
>Ga0210396_10001030_pt1 | contig 31741 bp, 30 predicted proteins | sample IncBWH17OmetaG_FD_155466 | JGI IMG/M metagenome (GOLD analysis project Ga0210396, IMG submission 155466) | Forest soil microbial communities from Barre Woods Harvard Forest LTER site, Petersham, Massachusetts, United States - Inc-BW-H-17-O ...
TACTGAGTGTTATTTTATTCATTTCCGCGGGAACGGATCTGGTGGCTCAAAAAGAAGCTGCATTATTAGCCTTCACAGAAGTGAATGTAATCCCCATGGATAAGCAAAGGGTGCTGACGAACCAGACGGTACTTATTCAGGGAGACAAGATTCTGGAAATCGGTAATTCCGGTACGATAAAAATTCCAGCCAGCGCAAAGGTTGTGTCCTCCAAAGGTATGTACCTTATACCAGGGCTAACCGATATGCATGCACATCTTCCTACAGGCGCGGCAGATGAAATCGGACTGGCCGATTATCTGGAAATGAATGTCCTCAGAGGAGTTACTACAATCAGAAGCATGAGAGGTGCACATAGTCACCTGGCTCTTCGTGATAGTATCAACAACGGTCAAAAGATCGGCCCTTCTCTGTTACTGGGATCTCCTGTTTTGCCCCAGGATAAAGATCTTGATTCAGACAAAGCCAGGGCACTAGTCCGTCAATACAAACAGGAGCACTATGATTTTATAAAATACCTGTATTCATTACACCCCGCTTTATATGATTCGGTGATGCAAATAGCCAAGCAGGAGCAAATCAAAGTAGCCGGACATTGCCCCAAAGCAGGTTTGGAAGCTGCTTTGAATGCAGGACAAGCGTCTGTCGAACATTTGGATCCGTTTCTGAATGCATATAAAAGTGATAGCGTTAAATTCAGAAAGACGGTTAATAAGATGGGTAAAGCGGGGATCTTTGCCTGTCCTGATTTGCAATGGTATTATGTTACCTGGTTCCAGTTAACACTGGAGCAATTGGATGCGCATCCGGGAATGAAATGTCTGCCACCTTCTCTGGTAAACACCTGGGATTCTTTGTACAAAGATGACTACAAAGAAAGTATGAAAAAGAAACAAGACTTTATTAAACAGCGAATGGATCATCGTAAAGATCTGGAGATGGCACTGAGGATGATGAAAAGTATGCAGGAAGAAGGAATGCCCCTGTTGCTAAGTGCGGGAGATGGCCCCTTTTTATTGCCGGGTTACAGTTTGTTGGATGAGTGCCGGAATTTTGTGGAAGCGGGTATCAGTCCATACGAAATATTGAAGGCGGGTACTGTCAATGCGGCGACATTTGCTCAGGCATCGTCAAGTTGGGGTATGGTGGAGACAGGTAAAAGGGCCGACCTCCTGCTATTAAGCGCCAATCCATTAGAGAGTATCGATAATCTGGATAAAATAAACGGGGTTATGACGCGAGGAATCTGGTATTCGAAAGAAGAGCTGGACAGGATGGAAACAGAAATGAAAGACCGGTATAGCCGTCAGAAATGACCCTTTATGGGGTGATATGATAATCGGGTAAATGCTTACTTTTGGATATAAACTCGTTATATGCCAGACTTAAGCATCCGCCAAAATTTTCTCGAAGCACAGACCATACTTTCAGCATTTATTGCTGATGAAAGAAACATGCAAAAGATAGCAACAGCCGGTAATTTGATGGTAGAATCCCTGGCAAACGGAGGAAAGGTCATTTCCTGTGGAAATGGTGGATCTATGTGCGATGCCATGCATTTTGCCGAAGAACTGAGCGGACGTTTTCGCAGTCACAGACAGGCATTGCCCGCCATTTCTATTTCCGACCCGTCTCATATTTCTTGTACAGGGAATGATTACGGATATGAATACGTCTTTTCCAGATTCATTGAGGCATTGGGCAAGCCCGGTGATATATTGTTGGGTATTTCGTCCAGCGGTAATTCGGAAAATGTATTGCATGCTATTGCTGCTGCTAAAGCAAAAGGAATGAAAGTAGTGGGTCTTACTGGCAAAGACGGCGGAAAAATGGCAGCAGGCTGTGATGTGGAAATTCGTGCTCCTCATTCCGAATTTGCCGATCGTGCACAGGAAATACATATTAAAGTTATTCACTCCCTCATTCACTATATTGAATTAAACCTCCCGCAGTCCCAGGCACTCTGATCATCCCTGTCAGCCTCCACCTGAACAGGTATTTACTACTCTTGTCCAGGGCGGGAAAGCTAACATATCATGTTTGTAAAAACTTTTGGCAGTGCCGTCAGTGGCATTCATGCCACAACCGTTACCGTGGAGGTTAATATTTCAGATGGAATCAATTTCCTCCTTGTTGGTCTTCCTGATAGTGCGGTGAAGGAAAGTCACCAGCGCATAGATGCTGCCCTGAAAAACAATGGTTATCGTATCCCCGGCAAAGCTATTACCATCAACATGGCCCCTGCCGATATCAGAAAGGAAGGTGCCTCCTATGATCTTACTATTGCAATGGGGATTCTTGCAGCCTCCGGTAAAATAAAAGCCGAAAAAGCGGATCGTTTTATCATTATGGGTGAACTGTCCCTAGATGGGAGTATACAACCTATCAGAGGTGTGTTGCCGATCGCCATTCAGGCTCATAAGGAAGGATTTACGGGCATGGTGATTCCTAAGCAGAATGGAAAGGAAGCCGCAGTTGTAGAAGGACTGGAAGTATACGGAGCAGACCATATTCGTGATGTGATTGCATTCTTTAACGAAGAACCTTCCCTGGAAAGGATTCAGGTGGAGTTCGGAAATGCAAATGAATTTCAACGTTCTGGTAGTGAACTTGATTTTACAGACGTAAAAGGACAAGAGAATATTAAAAGAGCCTTGGAAATAGCGGCTGCAGGAGGACACAATGTTATTCTTATTGGTCCGCCTGGGGCCGGGAAGACGATGCTGGCTAAACGCTTACCTACCATTCTTCCTCCCATGAGTATTCATGAAGCCCTGGAAACAACCAAAATTCATTCCGTAGCGGGGAAAATGGGAAGATATATGGGTCTTATTAATCAACGTCCTTTTCGATCGCCTCACCATACCATCAGTGAGGAGAGTCTTGCATTTGTGCAGGAATATAAAAAGGGCGGTAATCAGGGAGCGAGAAAGAGGTTGGCGTGCCTGGGGTGCTTGGAGTCGCTACTGGTTAGAATATGTCTTTAAAAGGGCTAGAAATGCTTTTTTGGGGCAGGCCGCTGTTCCGCAAGTCTCCCAATAAAATGCCTGGGAAGTTGGCAGGTGACTTATGAACAAATTGCTTTGTTAATAAATCGGTCATTAAAGTGATTTTCTCAAGTGGATATTAGAATTAGTGCGTGTAAATTCGAAAAGGCAATTATTCAGTCCAAAACCCTCATCTATGTTGACAAAAGATTTTCTGTCAAGAGACTATCCAGAGTATCTCTCAAAACTTAGTTCTCAAGAAAGAGAAGTAGCACCGACCCAAATGTTTTTTGAAGGTGATTTTACTTTAATGTCGAAAGGCTTGCGAGTTTCTGTGGTAGGTTCACGAGATGTGAGTGAATTGGGAGTCAGGAGAGCCGAATTGATTTCAGAAGCCTTAGTTCAAAGAGAAATTACAATTGTGAGTGGACTTGCTGAAGGAGTTGATACAATAGCACATACAACAGCCATCAAAAAGGGAGGTAAAACCATAGCAGTTTTAGGGACCCCGATTGATAAATGTTTTCCTGCCCAAAATAAAGAACTGTTATCCGAAATCAAAAAGAATCATTTGGCAATATCTCAATTTGAGTCAGGGTCAAGGGTGTTCCAATCAAATTTCCCTTTGCGAAATAAGACAATGGCATTGATTAGTGAAGCAACAGTAATTATTGAAGCAACGGAAAAAAGTGGCACTAGGCATCAGGCATGGGAAGCAATCAGATTAGGAAGGACAGTCTTCCTCATGGAAAACCTGGTCAAAAACAAAGATTTAGAATGGCCTCTCAAGCTATTGAAGTATGGTGCAATTGTGTTGACCTCAGAAAATTATAAAGCAATTTTCGATGAGTTACATAGCTATTCATTTGTAGCAGTTTAGTTGTGTCCATGATCTTTGAGTTCGATAGCATATCCCTAATACAATTAGCCAAAAAAGCTGATCCACCAATCATTTTCCAAGAGGGAAGAGAATTAACAGCCTATATTAAAGCTGGAAGGACAGACGTTCTGGATAGCATTATTGATGGTCCTACCTTGGAGTTCTTACAAGCACATATTAGAAGAGATGCCATTTTGGTCCCCGTGCCAAGAAGTGCGCCTTTATTGCCAAAAGCTGTTTGGCCTGCCCATTTGCTTTGTGAGAAGCTGATTCAGGACGGTTTTGGGTCAGAAATCCAAACTCTTTTGAGAAGGATACGTGCTGTTCAAACAGGCCATCTTCATACTGCGGCAGTGGAAAGAGCCACAGTAGAGCAACATTATGATACTATAAATACCACCAAACTCCCATTAACGGCCCCTGTGCGTATCGTTTTGGTGGATGATGTAATTACTCAAGGACGAACAGCTGTTGCTTGCTATCGAAGATTAAATGATGCTTTCCCTCATGCTCAAATTTCAATATTTACACCCGTGATTACCCGCAGCTTTGATAAGGAGACCCTGTTACTCAACCCTCAAATCCGAAAGGTTCGATATTTTGAAACAGGCAGGGCGATGGTGGTTTAGATTCACATCTTAGCCAGGCTCACCTGACGGTTTATATCCTTCAGGAAATTCGTTGATGTGTAGGTCCTTTTTTTCATCAAGAACGACCTTCCCCTTGAATCCAAGCTTCTCAAAACAGGAATCAATGATCTCCTTTACTTCCTTTTCCCTGCTTTTGGGGAACATGATGCAATCGTGCTTGCTGATTGCAGGTATCCCTGCTTTGGCAATTTCGGGGTATACCACCTCGATGAAAATGTGTGCCTCCAACAATTGCAAGAACAATGGAAGCTTCCGCTTACTTGACCCAGCCGTTTTCTTAAATGATTTCTTTGTTTTTTTTAAACCAGTCAGAAACTCAGGAAAATGCTTCGCCAAAGATTCTGCAATGGAAGAGGGTACATTCGGTTCAGTGAAAAGGAGCTCCATCATTTTTTTCTTTGCCTCCCCCTTATAATACTCCTTCTCATCCGCAATAACCTGGTAAATATCCGCTTCCATAAACAGGTTCAGCCAGCCGTCATCAACTATTGAGAAAAATACAGATTCGTTCTTTTCAAGGAATAAGACTAACTCCTTGATTCTGGATTTCTTAATGCTGGTAAGAAGTCTGTGGTTCTGAACCAGAATATTCGCCAAAATAGTTGGTTGACTACTCTTAAGGTCAAGAGATGCTATTGCTTCCCCGTCCAGGCTGAAGAAATCAATACAGAATTTATCAGCAAACGTGAAACGGTGGTTAAACCTGCCATTCGACTCGGAAATGCTCGGAGTCCACTCCCCAGCCAGAATTCGATCAATATTACGGTGAACACGTTTTAGAAATCGACTCCTCTTCTCCATTAAAAATTCCTCGATTTCGGCAACCTGGAACTTGTTTTTATTCTTCTTGTTTTTCTCTTGGATCAGAATAATATTTGCCTTACCAGATTCTTTCTTTCTTTTTTCAATCAGCCCTTCAATTTCTGACTTGGCAAAGGCCGAATTATTCTCCTTTTCAAGGCGTATTGTATCAGGCATTTCTGTAGTTTTCCCTGTAAAGGAAACAGTATCTTCAGTACTGCGGCTGAAATATGCACTTCTGGCTCCATTTGCAATTAATCCGATTTGAAGAGATCGCTCATTGATAAGCCTATTCATTTCCTCTCGCAGAATCATTGGTTTAACGAGAGCCACTGATTTCTCAAAGTGCAGGAGCACCTCTGGAAATAGATCATTCAAGGTTTCAAACTCTATTTCAATTTCATGCTCCTTCCCAGGTCCAGAAAGGAACTCTGGGTTAATTCGATAATGTAGTGGGAAAAAGCCCTTACAGTAGCTTCCATTGGTTTGAAATATTCTTTGGTTGAAATTACTATCACTTTCCTGCCCTTGAAGATACGGAAGGAAATAGTCCTTGTAAAAGGGATGTGTGGTAATCTTATCTCTAATGTATCCATAAGAGAGCGGTTTGTAATAGGAGGAGGAATCTGCTTCCTCCTCTTCCAGGGCATAAAGCACCACTGCTATTAGTTTTATAGCGTACCTTTTACTTTTTCCGCTTCTAAATGGGATTTTGTCTAGCTCAGTAATCAGCAAATCAGGTATCTCAACTTTGATGATAAATTTTGTCATGCCTTTTGTTTGTTACGATTTCCGTTTCAACCGATTTGAATCACAGTCCGAAAATATTTAACCCCATGTGCTTAAAATGAATTTTAATCTCCTTCCATAACAATTCCGTTTTTTCCACTGTGAGATTAACTTTTTTTGCTGTATTACTTAAGGCACTTTTATAAGGAAGTCCACTTAGTATTGCCATGAACATGTTCGTGCAAATTTTTGCCTTGGCTTTTCCTTCTGGGTAATAAAGGAGTCTCTTTTCAATTTGTAAATCAATCACAGGAAGATCAAATGGATTAGTTTTCCTGTTTGTTGTTGCTGCTTCTTGGTTGCCCTTTGTCGTTTTCATGGTGTCAGGTTTTTTGTTGGTTTCTGAACTTATAGGTCAGCAATTGGAAAAAAAAGAAAGACCCTGCCAATTCACTAAGCAATGAATATCAATGAGTTAGCGTTTTTAGTTGAAAAATTACGAAAATTCAGATTAGACCGCTCATTAGAATTGGCGTTTAGCCGAGGTTTTTCCAAGCATAAATTCTAATGTGTATGCATTGTATTTGTTCTGAGATGAATTCAACTATATACAGGAATAAGGAGAAGGAGAGAATCTCCGAACAGGAGTAGGAGGTAACTTGTTTCTTTTATTTGTTGTGTGGTTTTGCTTAATTAATAGGAATACAGGAATCTCAGGTATAGGAGAGGCTCCCTGACTTGCTCTTTTATTTGTTGTGTGGTTTACCGTCTTCTGGTTCACTGATTGACCAAGATTGGATTGCTTGAAGTCGTCCATTTTATGGTTTCAAGACATTCCGTAACAAAATGATTCTTTTTTTTCCGATTGCTGACCTATATCAGTATGAAGAACTCAAAGCAGACATTGGGCATATATTGCAGAATCTCCCAGCTGAAGGAAGAAGGAAAAGACAGGAGTATTGAAGATCAAAAACTTCTTGGAATCGCAAAAGCAAAGGAATTGGGGTTGAACTACGAACTTTACATTGATGAAGGTTTATCTGCTGCCGCTGATGATATTGCAGCCAGGCCTGAGTTTGTGAGAATGCTCTCCAGGGTGGCAGATGGAACTCTTACAGCAGTATTTGCGTTCGACCAATCCAGGTTTGAACGAAATCCGCAGGTCAGATACACGATTAATAACATTTTCAAGAAGAGTGGGATTCGATATTACACCCACATAGATGGATTGGTTGATCTATTTGACCCTCAGGCGGAATTCTTTGGAAATATAATGTCGGTTATTAACCAATTCCAAGTGACGATGACCCGTATTAAGGTTAAAAGTGTTTTGAAGAGGAGGGCGGCTGAAGGCAAAGCTCATGGAATTACTCCCTATGGCTATACGAGGGACGCAAATGGAATATTAATCATTAATGAAGAGGAAGCAGAAATTGTTCGACTGATCTTTGCCTTGTCCCTTCAGGGGACGGGCACACGGTCAATCGCTTTTTTTCTTGATGGTAAGAAAACCCCCACCAGGTACAATAAAATCGGTCATGGGACAATCAGTACAAAAAACAGGTATACAAAACATATCACTACCAGGCAGAAGACAGAAGTAACATGGGCGGGTAATACAGTTCGGGGTATCTTAATAAATCCTATGTATTACGGGAAGCGGACTTTCGGAAAGGAAACTTACGATGTGCCTTCTATTGTTGATGAGGATTACTGGAAAGAAGTCAATGACAATTTCAAAAACAATAGCAACACGAGAGGTAAAAAAGTAACACACCCATATCTGTTGAAGGGGTTGCTTCGGTGTGGAGTGTGCGGACGGAATATGTATGGCAGGACTAGGGTGAGTAAAAAGGACAATTATTACATGTGCTCAAGTAAACGTATAAAACATGAGTCCTGTTGCAACCGCTCAATTAACATTGACCGATTGGACAACTTCATCTGGGGAATTTTGTTCGGGAAAGACAATTTCATAGAACGGTTGGAAGCGGAATTGCTATTTGGTGGGCAGGGAAGACAGCTGGTTCTCGATGAAAAAAAACATGCACTGAAGAAACTGGAGGCCTTGAAAATAGAGAAACAAAAGGCAATTTCGCTTTGTCTGAAAGGTATTATGACCGAAGAAGATTTGAAAGGAGCGTTGAAAAAACTTGATGCAGAAATTAAGAATTCGGATGAAACTCTCCACGAACTGGATAAGAAAGAAGCCGCACTGAGCCAAGGGCAGGTGAAAGTGGCTGAAATCAAGGATAAGTTTGTAGATTACACAAACATCACACATTTTTCACAGAAAATCAAAGTAATCAACGAGTTGGTTAGCAATATTATTGTTGAATTCATTGATGAACATCACTACGAAATTAAAATCGAATATAAATTCGGGCTGCCGAGCGAAATGTGGAAGACGGCAAATCAGCACGCAAAGGTTTTTTATAAACCACTTTTAGCAGCGGATGGTGAAATTGAAAGCATGGTTTTCAGTATTCCAAAACCGATTTCAAATCCTGAAGATGACACTACCCTGAAGGATTTCTTTGGCTATAAGGGCCTGATCTCTAAGTTTTAGCGAATATGAGTCCGTTTTTCTTAAATTTGAAACACCTTGAGGTGCTATTCTATCGAGCAACAAATAAAATCCAAAGATGAAAGTTAAGTTAGGCCAAGCTGTAAAAATGTTTTTTGGGAATTCATCTTTGGAGATGGTTTATTTTGAAGCCATTGCCAACTCCCTTGATGCAGGGGCAACAGAGATCAAAATTGATATATCTGCTAATGCACTAAATCAACCTGAATCCATCAAGATTTCTATTAGTGACAATGGATTGGGTTTTACTGACGAGCGATTTAAGAAATTTTGCAATCTCCTGGACGTTGATGAACGTTCACACAAAGGACTGGGAAGGCTTGTTTATCTCTGCTACTTTAATGAAGTAAAGATTTTAAGTAATTACAATGAAACATTTAAAAGGGAAATTGATTTTACGGAATCCTTTTCTGAAGAAAATGCAAGAGTCACTAAAAGTGAAAAGAGCCCTTCTGGAACAAATCTCAGAATGGGCGGTTACACATTGTCAAAACTAGGAAAAAATAATTTTATATTTCCTGCATATTTGAAAGGCAGAATCCTTGAGGAATTTTATTCCAGGTTATTTCAACTAAAACAGGAGAAGAAATCGGTTTCCATTAAAATAAATGCCACCATTGAAAATATTGAACTCAAAGAGGAGTTAAACAATAGTGACATACCGACATTTGAAACGGTTGAACTCGAAAGTTCTATAAATCTCATTGACAAATTCTATCTTCATTTTTCCATTACAGAGGTCCAGCCAGACAAAACATCACTTATCGCTGCCGTTTCAGTGGATAACCGAACTGTAAAAGTTGAAATTATTGCAGAAGAAAATATCCCCCTTGGCTACAACATGGTCTTCTTGCTTTATTCGGACTGGTTCACTGGAAAGACTGACTCAACCAGATCATCACTCGACATTTCAGAGGCTGAATTTCAAAACATACAACATATCTTTAGAAATAAAGTAGCTTCAATTGTCGAGGAAAGAATCCCACAAATTATCGAACGGAATAAACAAACCAGAAAAAATCTGATTACAAAATTTCCGCATCTCACTGGATATTTTATTGCAGAAAGCGTTGGATACCTTTCAAGGACTGAGATTCTAAAAAAAGCCCAAGATCAGTTTTTTAAGGCCCAAAAGGACTTGCTAGATGCAAATACGTTAACTGACGAACAATACGAAAAGGCCATAGAGCTTTCTGCCAGGGCATTAACTGAATACATTTTATTCCGACAAATAACCATTGAGAAGCTAAAGAAATCAACCAGCAAAGACAGCGAGGCAGAGATTCATAATATATTTGCCTCGATGAGGGTTCAGTTTGATAAGGAAGATGCGGCACATGATCTTTATAGAAATAACGCCTGGCTGCTAGATGACAAATATATGACGTATGAGACCGTCCTAAGTGATAAGGAGCTGGGCGATCTCATTACATATATAACCGAAGACGATGCTACACCAAGGGATGATGACCGTCCCGATCTCGCATTTGTATTCTCAAATGATCCAAATACATCAAGCAGTTTTGACGTTGTAATTGTTGAACTTAAAAAAAGAGGAATTAAAGTGGAAGAAAACATGAAGACCGTAACCCAATTAGAGAAAAGGGCTAGGAAACTCATGAAATTATACAAAAATCAAATCCAGCGAATTTGGTACTATGGTATAATTGAGTTCAACGAGGAAGTAGAGCTTGCATTGACTGGAGAATACAAGGAGCTTTATTCAGCTGGCAAAATGTATTACAAAGAGACGAAGGTTGCGATTCAAAAGAACCCTGATATCATTCTGCCGATAGGAATTTTTATGTGGGACATTGATGCCGTTGTTAAGGACGCAGATGCAAGAAATTCGGCTTTCTTAAATTTAATAAAAAGCAAGTTTACCGCTTAAGCCAATGACAATGACGAAGACATTAGACAGGAAGCCGCTTGACACAACAAATCTTTACCCTTCGAAGACAAAGTAGAAAATGAAAACAGCTAAATACCCGAATACATGAGCAGCTACTTCTTTTTGCAAGCCGATAAAAACCCTTCAAATGCTGAATTTCTTAAAAAACTTCAAGACTATGCTGAAAGCAAGAAGAGCTTGATTTATGTATTAAGCAGCCTGCTAACTGACCAAAAGTATTCTTATAAATATGCTCAAGCTCTGATCGTGCTGTCACCCAAAAACAAGATTGCCATAATTGACTATGGGAATAAACCCGCTGAGTTTAATGACTATGTTGAGGATGTTCTTGAGGATATTGGATCAGTGTCTGACAAGTATCTTTATAGGGATGTTGTGGGCAGACCAAGACAGTGGAAAAAAACATTGCTAGAAACAGAAATAACAATTTCTGATGACATAAACATTGAAGCTCTATTTAATGGCCTTTCCCTCAAAGACGAAAGCGAAAAAAAGAAGCTCGATCTCCTTATTTCGCTATTCATTGGCAGCATTAATGATATTGATAGGGTCAAAGAAGAAGTTTCCATCACTGCATTAGATAAGGTAAAGCAAAAAATACAACTTTTTGATGGAGATCAGACAAGGTTCGTATACCAGAAGCCAGATAAAAAAATCATCACAATTCAAGGATTGTCAGGAACTGGCAAAACTGAATTGCTCCTGCACAAGTTGAAGGATTTATACATAAGTGACAATTCATCATCAATATTTTTCGCCTGCCACAATAAGATATTGGCAGATAGTCTCAGGAAAAGAATTCCTTCCTTTTTTAACTTTATGAAAGTTGAACAGCAGATTGAATGGGAGAAGAGATTTTGGTGCGCTCATGCCTGGGGTTTCGGAAAATTTCCCAATTCTGGAGCATATAGGTACATGTGTGCATTTTACCAAATACCTTTTTACTCTTGGTCTCCTCAAATGACTTTTAGCAGGGCTTGCACTCTCGCCCTAGAAGATATAAAAGCAAAGTACAAAGAGGGTGGCATGAAGCACGCTTTCACATATATGTTCATTGACGAAAGTCAGGATTTTGATGAAAATTTCTTTGCACTTTGTGAATTAGTGACAGAGAAGAATGTATATGTGGCAGGTGACATTTTTCAAAATATTTTCGATGCTAACATTTCAAGTTCAATCAAACCAGATTTTTTACTTGGAAAATGTTACAGAACAGACCCCAAAACCTTAATGTTTGCTCATGGCCTGGGGATGGGCTTGTTTGAGAAAAATAAACTTCGTTGGCTAGAAGAAAAGGAGTGGAAAGACTGCGGGTATAGTGTACACATAGAAGATAAAAAATTCTATTTGAGTCGAGAACCCCTCAGAAGGTTTGAAGATTTGGATGACAACTTTGAAAGCATCCGTATAGTCGAAATAAAGGAAAAATATCGAGAGACTATAATTAGCCTTATTGAGGAAATTGTGAAGGATAATCCCACTGTTCTTCCCGATGACATTGGAATTATCCTGTTAGACAATGACAATAGTATTTATCAACTTGCTGACATTTTAGAAATACAAATTCAGCAAAAATTTGGATGGACTGTCAATAAAGCATACGAAACGAAGGAGAGGCTTCCAAATGCAATCCTGATTAGCAACAGGAATAATGTCAAAGGACTTGAATTTCCTTTTGTTATCTGCGTTACAAAGGGAATTAATAATGGTTCTAGCTATAGAAATTCGTTATATACGATGTTAACACGCTCTTTCATTAAATCGTTCTTTGTCTTACCAGCAACAGTTAAATCAGGTCTTACTGAAGGTATGAAAACTGGGCTGAAGCAAATCATTGATAGAAATCAAATGATTATTGAGGAGCCATCCGAAACAGAAATAAAGAAAATCAGAACACGCTTTGAATATAGATTAAAAACGCAATCGCAGTATGAGTTGATGATGGAGATATTCAAAGAGTTAAAGGTGGATAAAAGACATCACGAGAAACTATTCCAGGTGGCACAGCAGTTAGATATGGGTGAAAGTGATTCCGAAACCATGAGACATTTCGTAAAAGATAATCTAAAATATATTAAAGAAAAATAAGGTGAAAATAGTATCAAGGGATATTTTTGTTTTTCAGGAGAAGGACTTTTTCTCACCTATAAGAGATAAAGTAGATTACGCAAGGCTATTAGTCCTCACTGCCCGAAAGCTCATTTTGAATATCGAACCTGCCAGTATTACAGCTACGTGCAGCTTGAAACTTATTGTGGATAAAATGAGCAGAGTGTTTTTTTATCAAGAAGACAAATATTTTAGCGTGGCATTCCCCTTTACTACAATTGTGGACAGGAGAGGCAATATTACTTTGACAAGTTATGCAGGTAAACGAATAGATAGTAAAAATATATCAGCTGTAATTGCAATACTAGACAATGTACAATTCAGACTTAACCCTTCCCTTATAGATTTTTACATCGACCCCAATGGCATTGAGTCAGATGGCTTGTTTCTGTTGGAGGAAATATTTCAATTTGAACCGTCCTATATCCGATTTGATCTTGATCCTGTGCTTCAAAACGGCAAGTTACATCCACTCAATCACCTTGACATAAATTATTCTCAATATAGTACCTACAAACTGGGACTGAAGGAAACGATTACAAAGAAGTACTTTGAAAATCTACAAAACATTAATACGGAATGTTCATTTGTAATTGACTGATAATTATGCTCCAATCCTTGGAGGTGGCTTCCAATTGGAGAAGATAGTATTTAGCGCATGTTAAAACAAAACCAGATTTCATTGCAGAGTTAAAATATTCAACTCCCAAAGAGGGAGGCAGAGAAACGCCTGCTAAATCAGGTTACAGGCCGCATATTGAATTTCCTGGACATGAAATGTGGGCTTCTGGTGAACTAATATTCAGGTATTGCTCACCTTGGAATTGAATTCTATTTTTTTGTTTGCAGTAATAACAGGCTTTTTTATTTTCACTAATGCGAGTTATAACGGTATAATATTTGACTTATCAAGCATTGCCCTTTTTACAAGAAGCCAAACAGAATAAGGACTCTGAGGCTTGCCCCTGCTGCTGAAGAACCCATCGGAGTTAAGCGTCTTGGCTATTTCAGCATAAGTCATTTTCGACTGCTTCATGAGAAGATTAATAACTGCGATAGCTCTTACATTATTCGGATTATTGAAGGCAATCTCCTTTCTTTTCATCGCCCCTTTTAATCTGGCTTCCTGTGTTAAGTTTTGAGGATTGCCGAGTTTCTTCCCTCTCTGTTTCGCTATCTGAAGGCTTTTTGATGTCCTATCAGAAATTAGTTTTGCTTCATTTTCAGCTACTGCACTCAAGATGTGAATTGTCAGTGGGGTGGCGAATGGGGCATCAACCGCAACAAATGGAACTTTACTTTCCAGAAGTGTTGCTGTGAACACTACGTTCCTTGCTAAACGATCCAATTTTGCAATTATCAATGTTGCACCTGTTTGCTTACACATTTCAATCGCCTTATATATTTCTACTCGCTTTTTCTTAGCCGTTCCAGTTTCGACTTCCATATACTCAGCAATTATTTCTCCGTCCTTCGCAAAATTTCGAACGGCCTGTCTTTGTGCTTCAAGTCCGAGACCGCTTTGGCCCTGACGGACTGTGCTGCACCTTGTGTACGCCACGTATTTCATAGGAATGTCGGTTTTAAGTATGCTTGAATGTTGGTTCATGGTATTTGATGGATTGAGATTTCTGAGAAATTTACCTGCTACCCTTTAATTTTCCACTGACAATATGACAAATTAAGTCAAATGGTTCAAATGTGAAAATTACCTGAGTAAGTAATCTTGGTTGAACCCGAAAAAGAATGGAGCATCTGATCCCGAGGAAGTAAATAACCCAAAATCTTCTTTCTGTCCTCGGATCATGACACGTATCGTGAAAACAGGTTCATTTCCCTCGAATGTAATTTCCATCTGTTTAGCACTGGTGATAACTCCGTAAGTCTTTCCCATTGCCTTAATCGCTTGGTAGGTCCAAGGTTCATGCAGAATGTTTAAAAGAAAACGACATTCATTTTCCGATTTCATTGCATAGGCAAGGTCAATCAGGCTGGAGGCGGAATAATAGTCGTTGAAATCATTCAGTCTCTCTCTGGTCTGGGTGAACAGACGCTCCGCTTGTCTGCGAGACTCTGTGATTAGTCGTCCCTCAAGCTGTGTTCTGTTGCTGACCTCTACACCCCAGTGCCCGTTTATCTGAATCAGACTAAGATACAACTTATCGTGTGTGCTGTAAGAAATATCTGTCTCTTCAATGATTCTGAAATCTGTAGTTTCATCTATTTTCATATTTGTAGGAGCTTAAAAAGGGCAAAATCAACCACGGCATAGGAGTTGTTCCGATTTGCTCAAGCTGTTTCGTTTTTTATATAGGTCAAGGAATTGAAAAAAAAGAATTTGCGCTACAGCCTGTGTCATTCCCATCGTTCTAACACATGTGGGAATGTGACAATACGATATCCGCCACTGATCCATCCAAACAAAATCGAAAGGTTTGCAGGCAAACCAAAGAGTAGAATTGCAATCAAGTTCGGGAGAGTTCCTGGAAGGAAGCTCAAGTAGCCAGTGATGGACTTTTCTATTTTGTCAATCCCGTCCATGCCATCTAGAATATGATCCAGGAAACAGGCTCCTGCGAAGAGTATGATGCCCTTAAGAAATTTGATCTGCGGTCTGTGAACTGACATGCTATGTGAGATTTATGATATTATAGGTCAAGGTGAAGAGGAAAAGTGGATTATTCAAACGGATTGTGTTTCAAGTTCGGCAGTATAATTTTGACGGTATCGTGCTCCAGGCAACATAAGATTGTTACGAGCTTTTTGCTTCCAAACTGATACGCATTAGCGTAGGAAAGCACTATCGTGTCACCTTCATAAGATATATTTGATAAGCGGCCAAGCTTGTAGCCAAATTTTAGATCATTCTTGTAATAGGCAAAAACCTTTTGTTCTCCATATAGCATCAAACATTTTTGTGAGGTCAGCCTTACCATCTCCGAAAACTTTCGCTGACGAAAAAGGGATTGCCAATAGTTTGGGAGAGGGCTGCCAAATACAAGAGCAGCGTTAGCAAATGGCTTATCTGATTTGTTTTCTAAGGCCTTTGTCTGAACGTGCTCTTCGTTTCTCATTGGAGCATTCTGGCATGAGACAAAGAATAACAAGGCAATCAAAAATGGTGTGAGCTGTTTCATTTTTATGGTTTTATAGCCAAGGAGGAGTGGGTTTAGTTGGGGTGAAAAGGATTTACGTATTGACCATCAACAATCCGAATTTCAAAAATTCGCTTGAACTCCCGCCAAACAGATTTATACTTTGGGTTGTTCTTGCCAACAGCCTTGAGTGTCATATCCATTACTTCTTTGTTGAGTTTTCCAGCATTGCGAAGGAAACAATCTCGGATAGCCCTCGATATCGCTTCACTCCAACCAAGTCTAGTTCCCAGGCGTATCCTGAGGTCATACATGCCACTTATTTCTCCTATTTCTTTTTTCATTTAAATTGGATTTCTTCTTATATAGGTTTGTGTTTAGAAAAAAAAGAATTGCTGTTATCTTCTAATTCCTCTGACCTCATAATAGCTGGTGAGGAACCTGTTATAATTCTGCTTCATGACCACATTGAAATTGTATCCATAACCTTCCATTTCCTGTTTTAGGTTGGCATATTCTTTTTCCGAAGCAGGGCTTGAGCTTGCAATGCAATATTTGTAATCGGCAGAACTATGTTGTCCCAGGTGCTGATAGGTCGTAACACTGCCAGTATGATTACAACATTCATGGGGAAGCAAGGCGAAGACGGTTCCCTTCCCGTCTTTGGTCTTATCAACTCTGAAAATTACATCGGTTACTTCTGTGTCCAGTTCCATTGCTGTTTTATTTTATAGGTCAGGGGAAGGAAAAAAAAGAATCTAACTGTCGGGGTATTTACCATTGTCGGTTTCAACCATGCAATCAATGCAGTCAATCATATCCTCTGCATAAACGTCATTTCTGACCGTAACAAACTTTCCAACGTCATCCCGAAACTCAATGTCATATAGGTCCGAACCGTTCAAAGTAATTCTTACAGAACCCTTAAGCTTGAACCCTTGAACTTTGAATTGGAGGGAATACTCTCCTCCAGTCCATGTGTTGGCTCCCCAGCTCCAAACTTTGACCTGACCAAAGTAGAATAGCTGTCTTTTAATTTCATTTGCAATTTCCAGTCCGTCCATTTTGTTTTGGTTTAGTTTCTATCCTTATAGGTCAGGGTTTGGAGAAAAAAGAATCACTGAAAGAAAAGTTGAACTCATTTTCTTTTTTTTCGGATCACTGACCTATAAATAAGCATATCTATCTGACTAATATTCAGAGAGAGCACATCAACCAAATCGTATTTGATTGATGCAGAGGATTTTATATATGATAAACGTAGAATGGCTGGGAGAAAGAGCAATCGAGTTTGGACATTGAAGCTTTGCCTCATGGTGGTGAAGTGGTTAAAGCTGATAATGACTGAGCGGAACTACCAGCTCATGCACCTTGTCTGGGCTATTATCTATGGGTCAAGATTCGGACTTCGCTTCCTTCCGATCTGGTTGGTCTTGTACTGGTTGCTCCTGGAAACTCTAGCGGAATGGTTCATTCTTTCAAGGAAGGCACGGGAATACTGGCTGAAAGAAAGTAATGAGGTAATTCAAATGATCCATGAGGAAATTGAAAAAAGGAGGACTGGCGGCTAATTTTTACCCTTTGCCCATCGGTGATAACGCAGGCAGAAATCAAGCCTGAAATAGGCTCTATTTTTCACGTATATTTTCGGCACGTCTGGAAGCAAGGAAATTACCCTCGAAAGAGAAGTCTTTGGAAGACCACTCAAATCAATGAAATCAGGGTAGGATAGATATTGCTGACCTTCAATAATTAGAATTGGATAATTGAGAATAATGCGTCCGTTTTGGTCTGGTTCCATAATTGTTTCTATTTGTATACATTGTTTTCTTAGTCTTAAGTGCCCGTATCTCAACGAGACGGAATCGGTTTTAATTTTTCTGATTTAAAATTCATCAAGAAATGTGCGTGTTGACCCAGTTTGTCGTATCCAGACCAGACCATGATCCTATTTTCAATTTGGTCTCTATTTCTTCCGTCAAGTCGGGCGGACAGAAGCTTAATTTAAGCCTTGGTTCTTATTTTAAGTGCGGGAACAGAGGCCTTGAATTAGCCTTAATATAAGGGGACAAAGACCGCTGAATTTTCAGGTTAATTACTTTCATGTTTTTCTCCAGGAAATTGATAACCTAATTCTGGCTGGAAATGGTGCTTTGCCAGGTAAGAAACGAAATCAGTGGGCGAATGGGATTCCTCATTAATAAAGTAGTTGCAATAAGCATTTAATAAGGAGGCTGGGCATACATACCTGCTCAGAAGATGTTCAAATATTAGTTCATAGTTCCCATTTACCTTTCTGAAATAGAACTCATCTGTCATTCCGCTAAATCCTGGAAAAATAGTGACTCGAATAACTTTCCGAGGTCGGACAATGCTAGAATAGCTTATTCCGAAAGCGATTGAGGCAATGGTAATTTCTTCATTTCCCTTATCGAGAAGAACAACTGCCTGTGTATTGTCTTTTATGGTTGATGTTTTCAATTGCATGGCGTTTTGATTATAAATAGCCAGAAAATTGTCCGATTCAGACCCCAGGCTTAAAAACCTAGGAGCTTCATGGTGTAAAGCCCCTGGATGGATTCCGCCAGTGCTTCAGCCGTAGAAGGATTCTGAAGAAAAACTCTGAAAGCGTCTGTGATGAATGAAGGGGTGCTCAATGATACAGAACCGAACAAGAGTCTGCCGAAATCAGCATCAAAAGTGAAAGTGTCGTGGTTTCCGTCTTGGTTGAAATCGAATTCCACAACTTTCAAACCGTTACAGATTCCATTGGGTTGGTATTGTTTGGCGTAATAAACCTGTCCTATTATTGGGCAACGCCCAAACTTGTTCATCAGTGTGAATTCCTTACCTGGGGTCTCAGCGTATATCTTGTAACGTGTCTCCATACAAATAAATAGAAGGGAAAAGGAACAAGATTGATTTTCCTAACGAAATTAATTCATGCCCTTCTTCGTTTTAAGTTATACTCATGTCAACAGAAAATTTAAGATTAGAACCACTGATTCCTTATTCCAAAACCTTCAACTCCGAGGTATATTGGATGTTTAGGGAATTTGAGGCACAGGGGGCCATGCCTGCCATGTTTAGCCAGGCTGTATCCCGTGCAGAATTTGAATCTGCGCTGTCCAACATGGAATTGAGGATTGCATACACAGAAGAATTTGCCGTGGAAGACTGTTCCTTTTTGAAGATCAGAGATGATGAAGGTTGTGCCCTGCTTTTTTATAGAAATAACATTCTGGTCATGGTGAATATTCTTGATCTGTCAGAGGACCATAATCTTCGGCATAGGAAGCAGTAGTGGCATATTGAGGAACAACTAAATGCTCTTTTGTATCCGCTCAGGGGGATACCTTATTTTCCGAGCAACACCCCGTTCTTGTACTTTTCTGTTTTATAAATTTTTCCATTGTTATATTCAGTACATGTTCCATTTTTCTCTCCATTGAGATAATTTTCCTCAGATTCTTTGTTTCCTCTGCCGTCCCATGATTTAAAGGTGCCATTTTTTATGCCGATTTTACCTCCCCCTCCTGGGTTATATCGGTAATCACAGGGCTTGGTATCTTTGGGATTGAAAATATAATTCCCCTCTGATACCATTTGACCGCTTTGAGTATTGAATTTCTGAATTTTGACAATTTGCCCATTCTGATAGGTAAACTTATCTTTGGATGATTCGTATCTAATCGGACACTTATTCAAGAATTCAATGGTTTCAACCTCAAGACGATGATCGAGTTGACTTTTTTCTTTCCATACATACTTCACAAGCTCCATTTTTTCATTGAAAGTGCTTTCTTCCTGCCCTCCTCTATCCCCATCCAATTCAATCATCATTATCAGCCCTTTAGGATATCCGTTGACAAATTTTCCAATCATTATTCGGGCGACAACAGAAGAATCCGAACCGTTTTTCGCTTTATAAACATGTGTCGAGCGTATTAAGGGGTTCTCTCTTGTAAATTCCCCATCCACAGGCTGGTCCTTTGATGTAGCTTGTTTAACGCCATATTGTATTATACTGCTAATACTATACCCAACAAAATATTCATCCAAGATGATTTTCTTTGAAGTTGGCGACAATGAGGGGGACTCGTGAGTAGCAGTAATCCCTCCCGCAGGTTTGGTGGTTGCATCAGAAGTGTTTTCTGCTACGCTTAGCACGTTGTCTGCATTTTTATCTCCATTCTTACAACCACTTTTGTGCAATGTAAGGCTCTGCATAGGCTTGCCGTCATTGTACTTGAAATCAAATTCATAATGACATTCCTTCGTGTCAAATTGATACCATTCGATGTTGTTGTTGCTAATGAATGCGCCTGTTCCGCTGACGATAGTTTGCCGTTTCTGATTCGACAAGTCAACTAATGTCGCAGTAGAGATTTCCCTGCCTCCACCAGAAACCTCGAAGGTCAATGAGTACGTTTTGCTTGAATATGAATACTTCCCTTCATCAAGCTGCGCTTGAGCCTTATGACATGTCATTGACAGCCCAAGCAGAGAAATAAATGTTATGTTTTTCAAATTCATATATAGGGGATATTAGGAGTAGAACTGAATTTTCTGATTTGTTTTTCCTTAAACAGTTACTTCTTCGGCAATAATTTGTCTACCATGATCTTCAGGTGCTCAATCTCTTTTCTAAGACTGACGATGTACTCATCGTATATTTTGCGCTCATTTTTCGGGAGCTGATTATTGATTACCAACCCGCTGGCCTTCTTATTATTCATTAAATTAAACACCATACCCTCATTAAAAGTGATAATGTCTTCGGGCTTAACACCCAGCAATGAAGCGATTTGTTCCAGTTTGCTATATGGCACGTCATTGCTTGCTTCCAATTTGCTGTAGCTGGATTGCGTCTTCATGTTTAGCTTCTCTGCCATATACTCCTGCGAGAAATGCTTCAATTCCCGTAAACGCTTTATTTTTCTTCCGATATTCACCTTGGAAATAAAATTATTACTAAACCTTCGGATACTCTATTCCCCAGGGGAATAACATATTCCTCTCATTCAGCGTCAGAATAGAATACCTTCTGGCTTTATAGGTCAGGGTTTTGAAAAAAAAGAAAGGACCTCTCGGTTTCAAGGATAGGACCAATGCGTGAAGGGAGGCCGAATTTTTGTTGTACATTTATTTTACTATGCCTCACCTCAAAAACATTCGTTTAACCCAGGGGAAAGCATCAAAAAAGGCAATAATCGAACATGAAAGAGGCGCAAATCCAGGTAAATAAACTTTATAATGAAGATTGCCTGGCTACGATGTCTCGTATGCCTGAGAGTTTTTTGGACCTAACAATTACCAGTCCGCCCTATGATGACCTGAAAACATACGATGGTTACTCGTTCGATTTCGAAAGTGTTGCTCAGGAACTTTATCGGGTCACAAAACCAGGCGGGGTAGTGGTGTGGGTAGTCAAAGATTCGGTCATAAACGGAGGTAAATCATTAACGAGCTTTAAGCAAGCTCTTTTTTTTCAACAGATTGGCTTTGTTTTTTACGATACGATATTGCACGCAAAAGCTGGAGGTATCTTGCCTGCCAAAAGAAGGTATCGAGATGCCTTCGAGTACATGTTTGTATTGTCCAAAGGAAGGCCGAGGAATGTAAATCTAATTGAGGACAGGATTAATAAGCATGGGGGGACTTATATTAAAAGAAGGAGGATAAGATATAAGGATGGTTCATTTCAGGAAAAGGGACCAACAACCATCAAGGATAGGAATGTCCGTTACAATATCTGGAGTTATTCCAACGGAACAAGTGATGATCTTATTTTTCACCCAGCTCCTTTTCCTGAAAGGCTTGCAGCCGACCATATTGTCAGTTGGACCAATGAGGGTGATCTGATATATGATTGTTTTATGGGGTCGGGGACAGTTGCGAAGCAGTGTATTCTACTGAAGAGAAATTTTATAGGGAGTGAAATCAGCAATACTTATTGTTTCTCCGCTGAAAAGCGGTTACTAAAATATGTTGACAATCAGTTGGTTGAGAAGGTTGAAGTCTATGACAAGCGGAATGCAGAAATTGATTTCTTGAAGGAAATAATGCAAAAAATTATCGTTGGTGCAAGACGATTAAAGCTGGCTGATGAGCGAACAATGGTTACTCTGGAGGAGGTTGCTATCAATCAGCTATCTTACAAGGACATAATCATCAAACACAAGCGACTTTTGGACGGGCGGCAACCATCAGGTCTATTGGATGACTTAAAGAGTAAGAATTCCAAGTTTGCCCGTTTCGCTGATGAGATATTAAGTAAAAATAAATTGCCCAAGATCAGGGATGTTAAATGGAGTCAGATTTTTAAGCGAAGAAAGAAATTTGAACGGAGATTCATTGAAAGTCTTATAATAAGCCCCAAAGATAACAAGTGATTCTTTTTTTTCAGAACTCTGACCTATATCTGTAATGCCTAAAACGTCTATGGATATGTCAGGTTAAGCGGAAACAAACAAAAAGGAGGTGAACTCCTTATTTTCGGGGTATTTCTCCTTCTTTTAAATAGCAATAATGGTATATTTACCAGTGGCACTCTCACTTCGTTTTAATTCAACAAATCAAAATAAATGAGCTTTAATAAGGTACTTGAAAAGTATAGGAAAATTTCATTTTCGGAACGTGACAAAGGTGATCGCTTTGAACGGTTAATGCAGGCATATTTGCAAACTGATCCGAAATATGCTTTCAAACTAAAAAGGGTTTGGTTGTGGAATGAGTTTCCAGGCAAGAGTGATCTGGGAGGTGGAGATACAGGCATTGATCTTGTTGCCCTTACCATTGAGGGTGATTACTGGGCAATTCAATGCAAGTGCTACCAGGAGAGTGCAGTTATTGATAAGCCTGCTGTGGATAGTTTCTTGTCTACATCAAGCAGGGAATTTAAAAATGAAGAGTTAAAGACAGTCGCCTTTTCGAACAGGATATGGATTTCTACAACGAACAAGTGGGGGCCGAATGCTACTGAGGCAATTAAGAATCAGAACCCACCTGTTACCAGGGTGAATCTTTATGATCTTCAAGAAGCCCCTGTTGATTGGGCGAAACTCGAAAAGGGGGTTCATGGAGAGCCATCCCGAACCGCAAAGAAAACTTTGAGAGCGCATCAAAAAGAGGCACTGGATAAGACTCACGAACATTTCATGAAGGCGGATCGAGGAAAATTAATCATGGCTTGTGGTACAGGCAAGACCTTCAATTCCCTCCGCATTGCAGAAAACGAAACGAATGGGGAAGGACTGATACTGTTCCTGGTTCCTTCTATTGCCTTGCTGGGTCAAACCTTGCGGGAATGGTCATCAGATGCTAATGAACCTATTAACGCAATTTGTATTTGCAGTGATCCAGAGATTTCGAGAAAGAAGACCAAGAATGAAGACAATGATAGTTTCAGCGTTGTTGATCTGGCCCTTCCTGCTTCAACCAATACGGCTGACATTCTTAATCAATTCAATCATATCAAGACCAATGGGAATTCAGGAATGACTGTTGTGTTTAGTACATATCAGTCTATCGAGGTGATTGCACGGGCCCAGAAGGAGCTAATTAAAAACGGATTCCCTGAATTTGATTTAATTATTTGCGATGAAGCTCACCGAACTACGGGAGTTTCTTTGGCTGGGGAAGACGAATCTGCTTTTACCAAGGTACACGATAACGCTTTCATAAAGTCCAAGAAGCGATTATACATGACCGCAACCCCCAGGCTGTACGATGCTGATTCCAAGAGTAAGGCTGCTCAAGCTGATGCTATTTTGTGCTCGATGGATGACCTGAGTTTGTACGGAGAGGAAATTTATCGAATTGGGTTTGGTGAGGCTGTTGAGAAGGGATTGCTCACGGATTACAAAGTTCTTATCCTGACACTGAATGACCAGAACGTGCCGCCTGCCATCCAGAAAATGATTGCAGACAAAGAGAGCGAGATAAATACAGATGATGCTTCAAAGCTGATCGGATGTATAAACGCCCTATCAAAACAGATGCTGGGAGCTGAGGGAATCATCAAGGAAACTGATCCTGATCCGATGAGAAAGGCTGTTGCCTTCTGTGCGAGCATTGCTACTTCAAAAAAGATAACCGCCACTTACAACACGGCAACAGAGGTATACATAAGCGCACTACCTCCCGAAAAGAAGGAACTCATGGTTTCGGTTTCCTCAAAGCATATTGACGGCACAATGTCTGCTCCTGAAAGGGATGAGCTTCTGGGATGGTTGAAGGCTGATTCAGAGAAGGGTGAATGTAAAGTGCTAACCAATGTGCGCTGCCTGTCGGAGGGAGTTGATGTTCCGACTCTGGATGCAGTAATGTTCCTCTCTGCACGAAATTCACAAGTTGACGTTGTGCAATCTGTTGGAAGGGTGATGCGCAAAGCGGAAGGGAAAAAATATGGATATATTATCATTCCAGTTGTGGTTCCATCCAATGTGGAGGCAGATAAGGCCCTGGATGACAATGAGCGTTACAGGGTGGTTTGGACGGTCCTGAATGCCCTTCGTGCCCATGATGACCGATTTAATGCGACTATCAACAAAATTGAGCTAAATCGCCATAAACCAAGTCAAATTTTGGTTGGGACCCCAGAGGTCTCTTTTGACGAGCACGGGAACCCAGTATACGCTGATAAGTTCGACACCTCCAGTAATAAGGACATTGCCAGGCAGATCGCTATTCAGTTTGAGGACTTGCAGCATGTTGTATTCGCCAGGATGGTGGAAAAAGTAGGGGATAAGAGATACTGGGAGCAATGGGCGAAGAACGTTGCGGAAATTGCCGAACGTCAGGTAGAACGTATCAAGCGATTGATAAAAGAAGATAAGACGCACCAGAAGGAATTCGCCAACTTCCTTGGTGGTTTGCAGAAAAATATCAATCCCAGTATTACGGAAAACGAAGCTGTTGACATGCTTAGTCAGCACATCATTACAAAGCCTGTGTTTGAGGCTCTGTTCGATGGATATTCATTCGTAAAAAATAATCCGATTTCTGTTTCAATGCAGTCCATGCTGGACCTGTTGGAGGACCAATCTTTCGACAAGGATGCTGAGACGCTTCAGAAGTTCTATGAATCGGTGAAGATGCGTGCCAGCGGAATCGACAATGCGGAAGGTAAACAACGGATCATAATCGAGTTGTACGATAAGTTTTTTAAGACGGCATTCCCGAAGATGGTGGAGAAGCTGGGCATTGTTTACACTCCAGTGGAAGTGGTTGACTTTATTGTTCATTCGGTGAACGATGTGCTGAAGAAAGAATTTGGGCGTAACATATCTGATGAGAATATTCACATCTTGGACCCATTTACAGGAACAGGGACCTTCGTTACTCGTTTGCTTCAAAGCGGGTTGATTGACAAGAAGGATATGCTTCGGAAATATCAGAATGAGATACATGCAAATGAGATTGTGCTGTTGGCATACTACATTGCTGCTGTGAATATTGAGAATGCCTATCACGATGCGATGGGTGAGACTGAATACAAGGCGTTTGACGGTATTTGTCTGACCGATACCTTTCAATTGGGAGAAACGGAAGAAGGGGAGAAGCTGTTTGCCGAGATGTTCCCTCAGAACTCCGCAAGGGTTGCCAAGCAGAAAAAAGCTCCTCTAAGGATTATTATGGGCAATCCACCGTATTCAGTCGGACAGAAATCTGCGAACGATAATGCTCAAAATCAAAAGTATGAGAAGTTAGATAGTCGAATTGCATCTACTTATGCAGCTGGATCAACTGCGGGACTGAACAAATCATTATATGATGCTTATATTAAAGCCTTCAGATGGAGTACAGATCGCCTGGATAAGGATGGTGGTATCGTTTGTTTTGTTTCAAATGGTGCCTGGCTCGATGGGAACAGTACGGATGGTTTCCGTAAATGTCTTGAAAGGGAATTTACCTCAATTTATCTTTTCAATCTACGGGGTAATCAGCGAACCAGCGGGGAGTTAAGCCGAAAAGAGGGAGGGAAAATATTTGGATCAGGTTCCAGAACTCCGATCTCAATAACTTTATTGGTTAAAAACCCGACAGCAAAGGTGGAGAAGGCAAAAATTCATTATCATGACATAGGAGATTATTTGGACAGGGAGGAAAAAATCGCAATTGTGAAGAAGCTGGGTACTGTGATGAATGAAGCCCTACCTTGGGAAATACTTTCACCAAATGAACAGGGAGATTGGGTTGGGAAAAGGAATGACATATTCGGAACCTTTGTCCCGATGGAACCACAGAAAAAATTTGATTTAAAATCGCAAAGCTTTTTCAATACCTATGCTTTAGGCGTGTCTACAAATAGAGATGCTTGGGTTTATAATTATTCAAAAAGGGAAATTGAGGACAATATGACGCAATTGATTTCATTTTATAACCAACAAAGAAGATTGTTTGCGGAGGCTAAAATCGCTAACGTAAAGATGGATATTAACGAATTTGTTGATACAGACCCGACCAAAATCAGTTGGACTGTTAATTTGAAAAAAGATGTTGAGAAGGATGTAGTTCATGCCTTCAATAAGAATGAAATAACTCAAGGAGTATATCGCCCTTTTTGCAAACAAAGAGTGTATTTTGATAAGCCATTTATTGAACGTCCTGGCCTAAGTAAGGCCTTTTTCCCAACTGAAAATTTGAAAAACATAATAATATGCGTGTCCCCAAGTTCTAATGATGGGATGTCTCTTCTTATCGCAGATAGTATTGCGAACCTGCATTTCAATGGAGATACACAATGTTTTCCACTCTATACCTATGAAGAGCGGAAGAAGCAAAGCCCTGGCATGTTTGATGAGGGTGGAGATGATGAATTTATTCGAAGGGACAGTGTAACAGATTTTATATTAGATCGGGCGAAGGCTATGTATGGGAAGAATGTGACCAAGGAAGACATTTTCTATTTTGTCTATGGATTTCTTCATAATCCAGAATATCGAGAGGCCTTTTTTGACGATTTGAAAAAGATGATACCCCGACTACCTTTGGTGGAAGATGTTCGGGATTTTTGGAAATTCAGCAAGGCTGGCAGGTTATTGGCTGATCTGCACATAGATTATGAGGCTGTCTCTCCTTATCCTGGAGTGAGCGTGACAGAGGCTGAAAGTGCTCTGTACACGGTTGACAAGATGCGTTTTCCGAAAAAGGATCAGAAGGATAAGGTCATCTTCAACAGCAAAATCACGATTTCAAACATTCCAGCGAAAGCATACGAGTACGTAGTTAATGGCAAGAGTGCAATTGAATGGATCATGGAGCGTTATGCAGTAACCACTCACAAGGAAAGCGGCATTAAGAACGATCCGAATGATTGGGCAACTGAAGTAGGGAATCCAAGGTATATCCTGGACCTGCTTCTGAGTGTTATCAATGTCAGTATACAGACCGTGGATATTGTGAATTCGTTGCCAAAGGTCAATTTTGAAAGTGATGCAAACAAAGAAGAATCTTCAGCCATCATTTCTTAAGTAAACATGAGCAAAAGCAGGTACATCTTAGATTTAAAAAAAGCATTAGAGAATGTTGACTGGTCTTATGTTCAATATAGTGCAATCAAAAGTTTTGGAAAGGGTGATAAAATCAAAGATTGCTCTTTTTTCGATCCGTTGATTGAGGAGGGATATGTGGATGAAGCTATTCTAGAGTATCTTGAAGGATTCAAGGATAAGAAAGAGCATTCTCTCGAACGAAATTTTTGTTATCAGCTTTATTTTGAATGGCAGACAATCATCAAAGCCGTTAAGAAACAAACGTACAATGGTTTAGTACTTAATGGCGAAATAACTAAGGATAATCTTGCTAGGGCAATAAAGGAGTCTGAGAACATTAGGAATACTGAACTTTTCAATGCAGTTATTAGAATTGGTCTTATAGAGAAAGAATATTTTAGCCCTGATTTCACACTTCATGGAGGACAACATGATATTGATAATCAAAGACTTATTGCAGAGGTAAAATATGGACATGATTTAGGGGGCGACAAGTTTAAAACGGACTTCCTCAAACTAGCCTTGTACCAAAAACTGTTTCACTTTTCAGAGTGTGTGTTTATTATTGTTAACCTGGAGGAAGACATGCTACTGAAGCATCTGCGAAAGGTTGATTTCTCATTAGTAGATGGGAAATCATTCTGGATCATGCTTAAGACACAAGATGCGGTGATTAATCGAAACCTGGAAGAGTGGGGTCAATTAAGTAAAACAATCAAACCTTGAAATAGCATGCAAAGAATGACATCAACCTGTGGTTTGCAGGCACTAAATATTATTTCTAAATCTGCTGTTACAGTTAATCAGCTACAAGAGGACTCACCAGAGGGACTGAAATTGAGTGAATTGGCGAGAAAGGTCAATTCTTTATATTCCCTCGTGGGAGGCTACACAGCGACTGACAGAGAGGACATCTCTACTGATGATGAAATAATCAATTGGACATTCTCCGATGTGGCAGGTGAATTATGTTCAGCCCTCTGGAATTTATCTAGCGGGTTCTATAAAACATCTGCCTCGTGCTTACGGGGGGCTTTGGAAATGGGAGCAGTTTCTTTGTATTTTCAAATGCGTGAAAATGATGATCCAGGAGCAGGGTACAACCAGGAATTCGTAAACTGGGATAGTGGAGTGAAAGGAACCCCAAGTTGGGGAACAACCAAGTCCAAAATTAAGGCAAGTAAAAATGTGTTTGATTTTGAGATTGCCAATGGATATAACCCAATAGAAGAGGCATACGATCATTTTAAATTCCTATGCAGTTTTACTCACAGCCGAGCATATTCACCTGAAGACAGGAAGGGCACAAATTTTATGAACATGAATGGCAATCTGGGTTCTTTTAACAAAGCTGAATTCCAAAGGATTAGTGAGGCAATGGACAAAACTATAGCTATGATAGCATCAATGTGGATTATTTCCTACCCTCATATTCTTGAGGTATGGAATTCCTGTGATGGCGATGATGCTACGTTTTGTAAGTTGGAAGAAATATTTTCTTGCAAATCTTCGTTTGAGGTATTGAACTTTAGTTTAGGAAAGCTTTGATAGGAAGGTATTTTAAATGAATTTCTGGGCACTTTTGAAGCAAAGCCAAGCGGAAGTAAAAGTTAGCACAATGGACGAAAAACAAAGAAAACTTACGGTAGATGAAATTAGGCAAATTGATGGCAAAGCTGGAATAAGTGAGGACCAGGCTCTTGAAATTATCGAAGGGCTTTATCAGCTATCACTCATTACATTTGATATTTTTAAGAAACACGAAAGCGGAATGGCATTGAGCTCAAACTAAAAGGTGCGGTTATACATTTTACATCCTATCCCCGAAACTTTATTGTCGGGTACTAATGTCCATATAGCCAGTTAGTTAGAGCCCACCGCATTTGATAGAAATACCGATGTAGCATTGGTTGGTGGTGGCAGCATTCCACAACCCGGTGAAATTTCATTGGCTCATAACGGAGTTTTGTTTCTGGATGAATTGCCCGAGTTTAAACGAACCGTCCTGGAAGTGATGCGTCAGCCTTTGGAAGACCGGGTCATTACTATTTCCAGAGCCAAGCTCTCTGTTGAATATCCGGCCAGTTTTATGCTGGTAGCCTCTATGAATCCATGCCCTTGCGGATATTACAATCACCCTGAAAAAACATGTATGTGCGGCCCCGGTGTAGTACAGAAATATCTGAATCGTATTTCAGGCCCACTTCTCGACCGGATCGATATCCATGTGGAGGTAACACCGGTTCCGTTCAGGGAACTCTCTGAAAAGTCGCAATCCGAATCCAGTGAAACGGTAAGGGAAAGAGTGATGGAAGCAAGAAAAATTCAGCAATCAAGATATGCAGAGCAGGAACGGATACACTGTAATGCGCAAATGAGCAGTCGCCAGTTGCCTTCCATTTGCCGTCTGGATGATGCAGGGGTACAACTGATCCGGAATGCCATGGAAAAACTAGGGCTTTCGGCCAGGGCCTACGACCGGATTCTGAAAGTTGCGAGAACCATTGCCGATCTGGATGCTTCGGAAAGGATATTCTCCAATCATTTGGCAGAAGCGATAAATTACAGAAGCCTCGATAGGGAAGGATGGGCCGGGTAGGTTTAAATAAAATTAAGCCAATGCACCCGAAAGGATTTCGTTGTAGTATTGTTCAAACACCTCGGTTCTTTTGCCCAGATTAAATTCATTCTCTATTTTCTCCCTGTTTTTTTTAAGGTAACCGAAGGATTGAATATCCTTCATTCTTTTAGCAAGGGCATCAATGTCATTTTCTGCCACCAGGAAACCATTCACTCCGTCCTCTACCAATTCGGGAATGCCGGCATGGAGTGTAGACAAGACAGGAAGCTCCATTGCCATGGCTTCCGAAACAGCGGTTGGGATACCTTCCGTTCTCCCGTGAATGGTACGGCTGTGTTGTACAAAGCAATTAGCCTGGATCATCAATTCCTTAGATTCTGTGGGTGTAAGCCAATCGCGAAATTCGACGTGGTCCTGGATCGCTAATAAGGATGGTAGTTTTCTCATCTCCGCACAGGTATTGTCATCATCGCCCCCGGCAAAAATCAGTTTAAACCGCTCCGGATCGGCAACGGAATCAAGAAAGAGTTTAAAAGCACGGATCGCAATTTCCTGTCCTTTGCGATACGAGAACGAAGCAATCTGAAGAAAAATAAATTCCTTATGATCCGGGTAAACCCCTTTACGATCAAAAAAAACAAGATTTACTCCCGTATGGATAATCTTATTGTGGCGGAAGAAAACGTTTTTGGCCTCCAGATTTTTTCTTAGAAATACAGTGTTACAGGTAGCGAAGACAGAGGGCTGTTTGGTAAGCGCTATCAGTTTGCGTACATAGGAACGTCTGGTAAGCTGCTCGGAGGCGTCATAGCCCAGGAAATTGATCACGAGGGGAATTCTGCGATTAGCGTTATTCAGGTTATCGGTAAGTCTTAAAGCCTCAATCCCAAAATTACATTGGATCACATCGGGTTTGAACTCGGCTATGATTTTATTGACTCCATTTGCAAAATCCCTGTCCCTGTTAGTTAAATACCATCCGTTTCTCTCTAGTATCCAGCGTATCTTCCTTGTTATCCTGCTTTTTGAATAAGCCACCACATCCACATCCTTATACTTAAATGTTCCAGTGGGGTCTATTGCTGAACAGAGATATTTGACGGTATGTTTTTTGGCGAGATCAGTCAGATCATTTTGAATGAAGGTGGTTGTAGGACCGCCAAAATTTTCGCTATACATTAAAATTTTCATGATCAGTAGGAAATCAAAAACAAAATCCTTGTTTCTCCTGTATATCAACAAGAGGAAGTGGCTTGCTTATGCGTTTTAATTGGAAAAAGATAATCTGAATACCTTGCATATTGCAGGTTTAAATTTAGTAAATATTTGGAAGGGAAACGATATCGAGATAGGCTCCGGATATTGGTCAGTGCACAGAACAAGTAGGAAGTATTTTAAAAAAAAGCAATTGAGAGGGCGTCAGGCAATATGACGTATGTCATAGTTTACGGTACGAAATGGCAGTAAATTTATAATCATGGTTAATCTTCTAAACCAAAAAGATAACGATGCGTGTTATGGTTAAATCAAAATGGGTATTAGCCGGGTGCTCTCTTCTGGTTCTTTTTATGGTGATTCAATCTTGCACAAAAAAGAATCAGAACGATGTAAAAATCAGTTCCAACGGAGGGCATAGCCATCATCATGGGGAAAATTGCATGAATTGTCATAAAGATGGTGGCCCTGGAGATGGCTGGTTTACCGCTGGCGGCAGTGCCAATGACAGTCTTGGCGGCAATCCATATGCCAATGTAACCGTCTATCTTTATTCCAGACGGAACGGACAGGGTATTCTTAAACACATCCTGAATGGAGATGCCGCAGGGAATTTTTATACCACGGAAAATATCGATTTTTCGAACGGTGTTTACCCTGTAGTAAAAGGTGTGAACGGAACGCGTTATATGCAAAC
>Ga0210396_10001031_pt1 | contig 31719 bp, 31 predicted proteins | sample IncBWH17OmetaG_FD_155466 | JGI IMG/M metagenome (GOLD analysis project Ga0210396, IMG submission 155466) | Forest soil microbial communities from Barre Woods Harvard Forest LTER site, Petersham, Massachusetts, United States - Inc-BW-H-17-O ...
AAACCGATCCGAGCAAGAATCCCGATTATGATTACCTGCTTCGCGGCAATGTGTATGACCCGACGACGCGCCGTATGGGTGGGGTGGCCGGTCATGCCGGTGTGTTCTCGACGGCGCACGATGTCAGCATCTATGCGCAGGCCCTGCTTGATCGGCTTGCGGACCGCCCGAGCGGGTTTCCGCTGAAGCAAGCGACGTGTGAGTTGATGACGACTCCTGAGCAGCCCGGACATACGGGTGAACAACTCGACGCAGCGAACCGTGCCAGCCGGGAAGCCATCGCAAAGACACCAAACACAACAGATCCGCTGCTCGCTCCGCGCTATCCGGCGATCCAGGGACAAAACCTGCGCGGCTTTGGCTGGGATATCGATACGGTCTATTCCGTGCGAGGCATGATCTTTCCCATCGGTAGCTTTGGCCACACCGGCTATACCGGAACCACAATTTGGCTGGACCCAGGCTCAGATACCTACGTAATTCTGCTCGCCAACTCAATCCATCCGCGGGGCAATCCACCGATCACGAATCTGCGAGGTGAAGTGGCTACAGCAACAGCTCAGGCCCTGCGTCTTTAGCAGTACGTGGTCAGGGTAAGGCCTTAAGGCTCGATCACGCCGGCAGCGGCATGTCCCGGCGCGATCGTTGCGACTTCGGGTCGTCGGCCACCGATCCGCCGGTGACCGCCACCCGGCCTTGCCGGACGTGCAGCGTCGGCCCCGCGTGCCAGTCCGTGCCAGTCCGAAGTGGTGAGGAGTTTCCTCACATATAAATCGAGACTGAGTTGCTTACCGGTCGTCACTGGACGCAGGGCGGAAACCGGACTCCCGGACGCGCGGTGATCGGTAGGCGTGACGCGGCGACCATGAACGCGTTCTTCGGATAGATACGTGATTACTTCGATAACAATCCGGCGTGTGCTGCGGTAAGGGTGACGCGTGCAGCGTGTGTGATCAGATCTTCGTCGATGGGGTCGCCTGTGGTGACCATGCGATAGAACAGCGGCGCCCGGAAGGTGGTCAATAATGCGTCGGCGTCAGTATTTGCTGGCAGCTCACCCCGTTCGATCGCTGCGGTGACGATCGGGGTTGCGCGTCGGGCTTGGTGGTCGAAGTAGCGTCGGGTTGTTTGGCGCAGCGGAGCGGATCGCAGGCCGGCTGTGAGGACCAACGCGACAACCTGGCGCCCGACGCCTCCGTTCAGCACCTCAGCCAGTTGCTTGCCGAGCGCGAGCAGGTCCGTCTCGATGCGGCCGGTGTCCGGGTCCGGGAGGGCCTCGAGTGACCAGGTCGTGAGCGCATCGACCAAAAGGTCGTCGAGCGTCGGCCACCGTCGATAGATGCTGGTCTTATTAACGCCGGCACGAGAGGCCACCGCCTCCACGCTCAGAGCTGAGTACCCGCTGTCGATCAGCTCACTAAAAGCGGCAGCAAGGACCGCCTCACGGACTCGCGCGCTCCGACCGCCGGTGCGCACACCCTGGTTAACCTGCCGATTTGGCACTAATCGCCTCCAATAGTTGCTTTAGTAGCCCGTCTGTGTCATTGTAGCTTATAGCAACGCTGGGTTGCTATAATCGAGAGGAGTTGACATGCGATTCATCTTCGATACCGACGAATCGTTCTCGTTCGAGGCGTTGCGCGCGGTCGGCTACACCGCCTACGGAGGGGCCGATATCGGCGAGGTCATCACCACCGCGGAACGGATCACGCCCGGCGACACGGAGGCGTGGTATCGCGAATGGCGCGCCCTGGCCGACCGCATCGCCGGCATCGCCGATAAATGCGCTGCCGACGGACACACTGCCAGCGCCAATAGTGCCTACCTGCGCGCCTCCAACTACTACCGGACAGCTGAGTTCTTCCTTCGCGATGACCCATGGAACGATCCTCGCGCAGCCGACACCTCCGCCCGCGCGATCGAGACGTTCAGAAGCGCGCCCAAAATCCAGGCGCACTGGACCCCTGTGCGCATTCCCTACGAGGGAATCGAACTGGAGGGCTACTACCTCAACGTCAGCGGGGACGATCCTGGGCCTACGTTGCTGGCGCACGGGGGTTTTGACTCGACGGTCGAAGAAATGTTTTTCGCCGTGGGCGAGGCCGCGCGGCGGCACGGATGGAACTGCCTGATCTTCGAAGGCCCCGGGCAGGGCACGGCGTTGAGGCACCACAAATTGCCATTCCGCCACGACTGGGAGGCCGTGGTCACCCCCGTGGTGGACTTCGCCCTCAATCTTCGCGGGGTCGACCCCAAACGCATCGCGCTGCTGGGCATGAGCATGGGTGGCTACCTGGCGCCTCGCGCGGCGGCCTTCGAACACCGGATCGCCGCGTGTATCGCCTATGACGGCATATTGAACTTTGCGGCGGCTCTGCCTGAACTGCAGGAACCAGAGCTTGATTCCACGCAACGGGTCGCAGCGCTGGATGATTTGATCGCCCACCGGGCCCAGGCGCCGACGTCGCTGCGGTGGGCGGTGTCGAACGCCTTATGGACAATGGGAGTCGCCACCGGCCAAGAGTTCATCAATGAGTTCAGCAAGTATGACCTGACCCACGTGGCCGATCAGATCACCTCTCCAACGCTGGTCTGCGATGCCGAGAACGACCAATTCCTCAAGGGGCAGCCGGCCATGCTCTACGAGGCGCTGCATTGCCCGAAAACCTTTGTGGCGTTTACTGCCGCCGAGGGCGCCGGCGAGCACTGCCATGAGGGCGCGCTGACACTGTTTCATCAGCGCATGTTCGACTGGCTCGACGACACCCTCAGGTCCTAAGTGGCCCGCCCCCACGACAACACGCTGCCTTAATCCCAACTGCCGGAAGTCATCCCGATGATGACGAACTGGCTGCACACCTGTTGTCCACCGGCACGCCGGTCAAGACGTGACCAGGCGCAGACACCACAAGCTGAGCGCGTAAGGAGACGTGCGATGACAGTTTTCCCGTACCCAGAGCTCGACGCCGAGAAAGAAGGCCAATACGAGCTTTTCCCCATCAACTTGACCCGAATGATGCTGCACACCCAGGGGCTGACCGTGCCGTATTGGAGATACGCGTTTGGCTTTCGCAACGCCAAGATCTCGCCGAAGGTCCGCGAGCAAGTGATCGTGCGGGTCGGCGCGGTCGCCGATTGCGAATACCAACTGATTCAACACAAGCCGGAAGCCCTGCGGACCGGGACCAGCCAGAAGCTGCTGGCCGACCTGATCAATCCGCAGCAGCAGGAATTCGACGATCCGTCGCTGACAGCGCTGGTCACGTATGTCGACTCGCTCGTCAAGAAGATCGGAGCCGACCGAGAGGCTCTCGACGCGCTGCGAAAGCACTTCCCCGACAACGAAGTCGCCGAGATCACCCTACTGGCCGGCACCTACGTGCTATGCGCGGCGTTTCTCAAATCGCTGCAGGTACCCCTGGATGACGGACCCGTTGACTGGGTCGCCGCCGACACCTACATGAAGAAGGAGGGACTGTAGATGACGAACGACGTTGCGGTTCTGGAGGACTACATCCAGCGGTGCTCTAACTGGGGCCGCTGGGGCCCAGACGACCAGCTGGGCACCGTCAACCTCATCACCCCCGACAAAATCCGCGAAGCCGCGGCGTTGGTGAAGCTCGGCAAGACCATCTCGCTAACCATGCCCTACGACGATTACGGCCCGCAGACCGGCTACCTCGGCAGAGCCAATCCCCATCTGTACCAACTCACGTCGGGACCGGGATACCTCGTCGGCGAACAACAACGCGTGGAAACCCAAACCCTGACCGAATGGCGCGAATCCACCGGACAACCCACCGCCGGCTATTACGACGACGTCCTGGTCATGCCCACCCAATCCGGCACCCAATGGGACGCACTATGCCACTTCTTCTGGCGCGGCCAGATGTACAACGGGCACTCGGCCGGTGACGCCGGAACAGCGGGCAGCCGCAGCAACGGAGTGCAGAACTACACCGGCAAGATCGTCACCCGCGGGGTGTTCGTCGACCTTGCCACACACCGGGGCGTCGACACACTCGAGCCCGGATACGCCGTCACCACAGACGACCTCGACGAATACCTTGCGGCGAAAAACCTCGAAATCCGCCCGGGCGACGCGCTGATCATCCGTACCGGGTTCATGGCCGCGCGGCGCGAGAACTGGGGAGACTACGCCGGCGGCCCATCACCAGGACTATCCCTGCACACCGCTCCATGGATCCGTGACAATGACATCGCCGCCATCGCCACCGACACCTGGGGAATCGAGGTGCTGCCCAACGAGATCGACGTCTGGCAGCCCCTGCACGTGGTCAGCCTCGCCCACACCGGACTGGCTTTCGGCGAGATGTTCGACCTCGACGCGCTGTCCGCCGACAGCAAGGCCGACGAGATCTATGAGTTCATGTTCTCCGCGTCACCCCTACCGATCACCGGCGCGTCCGGGAGTCCCGTCTCGGCACTAGCGATCAAGTGAAGTCGGAATCAACATCGGAAGTTGAGTCCAATGGAAGTCACTAAACTGTCAATAGATCCACGCACGGGTGCGCCCCTCGAAGCGCCCCGTCAATCGGCGCCGCGATGCGAGACCGGCGCCCGAGTGCTGCGGGGGGTGCCACGATGACCGGGACCAGCGGTGTGCCTCGGGCCGCGGAATGGATCGCCGAAAACGACACGCTGGTCAGCCGGCGGGGGCATCGCATCGCATTCCGGCGACGCGGGGAGGGGCCCACGCTGCTGCTGCTGCATGGATTTCCGACCTGGTCTTATGACTACGCCGAAGTGGCCAGCGATCTTGCTCGCGACCATGATGTGATCACGCTGGATTTCCTGGGCTACGGCGCGTCAGACAAGCCAAACCCTTACCAGTACTCCGTGGCCGAATCAGCCGACATCGTTGAGGATCTCGCCGCGCACCTCGGCGTAAAGTCCATGCGGTTGCTGATCCACGACTACGGCGGAATCGTCGGTCAGGAACTCGTCGACCGAGCCAATCGGGGGCAGCTCAGCTTCGCGATCGACAGCATCTTCATGTTGAACTGCGGCATCGTGTACAGCGCATACCGCCCGACACGCCTTCAGAAGTTGCTGATTCTGCCGGTCGTGGGCAAGCTGCTGGCCAGCCGTGTCAGCGCTCCGAGGGTCCGCTCCCTACTCGATGCGGTGCGCGGATCGAGGCTCACCGAGACTGAGTTCGACGACCTCTGGCTGGGTATGACGCGACAAAATGGGCAAAAGCTGTGGCATCTGCTGATCAAGTACAACGCCGAGCGGGCGATTCATCATCATCGGTGGGAGACGGCGCTAGCCAATTGGGATGGCCCACTGCATCTCGTGTGGGGGCCGGACGACCCCGTATCGGGCCGCCACGTCCTTGAACAGGCCGTCAAGGTCCTGCCGTACGCTACGGTGACTGAGCTTGTAGGTGTGGGCCACTACCCTCAGTCCGAAGCGCCACAGGCCGTCGCCGCAGCCGTGCGGACGCGCCGGTGACGTCGACGACATCTGAAGGGGTTCGAATCCCCTTAGCTCCACTCGTTTAGCTAGACGGTTTGAGCGGTCGGAGTCGGGCCGGGCTTCGACGAGGTCGAGGCGGCGAGCTACAGGTGACCGGAGACGGCGGCTTCCTGCAGGAGACGCTGAAGGCCGTCCTGGGGCGGGGCTGCAAAGGATCTGACCGGCCGTCTGGATAGGACGAGGGCGATCCTTAGGTGCGACTACTCCCGAACTCCCGCAACGGATTTAGCGCAGAGCCAGTCTGCAGTGAGATCAGTGACGTGACCTTGGCGATCCCGCGCGCCCGCTGACGTTCTGCTCCCACACCGCAATCCGATTCAACGCCCACCTCATCCGCATCCTCGGAGGAACCGATGTGGGAAACCCAGGCCCACCTCGACTTTCGACGGCCTCGTCCTCCGCGGCGCCGCTGTGCGATCCGTTGACGCGCACGCGGTAACAGCGAGGTCGAGTTGGTCGCGTCCAAAGGGGGGACTGGCAGTCCGTGGACAACTGATCCCTGAATGGGGCTCGCATCCTCTGACACGATTGAGTCAACAGGGTTTCACGTGGGGCCCGAATTCAAATGCCAACGTTCGGAAGGAAATTCGGATGGCTCGCACGAAAGCAAATATCGACATCCCCGATCTGCGTGGAACGCTAGCGCTGGTGACTGGGGCCAGTGATGGCCTCGGTCTGGAAATCGCGCGACGGCTTGCGCTGGCCGGCGCTGAGGTGATCATGCCCGTACGGAATCCGAAGAAGGGCGCCGCCGCGGTAGACCGGATCCTCGCCGACGCACCGGGCTCGGTGGTCAGCACCCGCGCGCTGGACCTCGCCTCCCTGCGGTCCGTGCACGAGCTCGGCGAAGTGTTGTTGCGTGAAGGCCGCCCGATCAACATCTGGCTGAACAATGCCGGGGTCATGATTCCCCCGACCCGCCACGTGTCCGAGGACGGATTCGAGCTTCAGTTCGCGACGAACTTCCTTGGCCACTTCGCGTTGGTGGCCCACGCGCTACCCCTTCTCAAGGCCGGCCACGCGCACATGACGACCATGTCCAGCCTCGGTTCACGCAACGGAAGAATCGACTTCGACGACCTGCAAAGCAGCAAGAAGTACAAGCCGTGGCCCGCGTACAACCAGTCCAAGCTCGCGCTGACGCTGTTCGCCCGTGAATTCGCACACCGCAGCGCCGCTCAGCAATCGGGTGTGATAAGCAATGTGGCGCACCCCGGGCTCACGGTTACCAATCTGCAGGGCTCAGGGCCAAACATGGGCCGCGATTCACGTTCAGCCATGTCGCGGACCTTCCCCTGGATGGGAAGGCACCTTCCGTCCGTCGTGCAACAGGTGGACACCGGGGCACTTCCCGCCCTTTACGCCGCCACCAGCCCCGACGCCAAGAACGACACGTTCTACGGCCCGGGTGGCCGAGGTCATCTCACCGGAGCCCCCGTCGAGCAGCAGTACTACCCGAGCGCTGAGAATTTCGAAGAGGCCAAGCAGTTGTGGGCAGTTGCCGAGGACCTCTCCGGCGTGACCCTGACCCTCCGATGACCAGCACCTCAGCGGTGCGATCGCTCCGCCGCCGCGACGCAGGATTCTCGTGGTCGGCACCGGCAACCAGCCGGCAGACCACAATGAGCTCCCATCTCGGTTCGCCTCCAGGCCATGGGATGCGAACATGAGGAAGACCATGATGGATCGCGCACAGCTGGCGGACTTCCTCCGCAGGCGTCGAGACGCGTTGCGGCCGGGAGATGTCGGGCTGACCAGCGGGCCCCGCCGCCGCACCGAAGGGCTGCGGCGTGAGGAAGTGGCGGCCCTGTGCGGGATGAGCGTGGACTACCTCGCACGGTTGGAGCAGCAACGCGGGCCTCAGCCTTCCGACCAGATGCTCGCCGCGATCGCTCGCGGTTTGCGGCTCACTCAGGATGAGCGTGATCATTTGTTTCAGCTCGCGGGCCGCAACGCGCCGCAGCGGGCGCAGCGGGCGCAGCATGTGAATCCGGGAATGATGCGCGTTCTCGACCGCCTCTACGACACGCCCGCCCAGGTGGTGACGGGTCTGGGGGAGGTTCTCGTTCAGAACCAGACTGCGACGGCGTTGCTGGGCGACGCGTCGCAGTTCACCGGTAAGCAGCGCAGCCTGATCTACCGGTGGTTCACCGATGTCGACACCCGCAGGATCTATCCTCCCGAGGACCACGAGGTGCACAGCCGGGCCTTCGCCGCGGATCTGCGCACAGTGGTCAGTCGGGAGGGCAATGCGTCACGCGCCGCGGCCATTGTTCGGGAACTCAGGGAAGTCAGCCCCGAGTTCGAACGAGTGTGGGATGCCCATGAGGTCGGCTTGATTCGCAGCGACCTCAAACGCATCGTCCACCCTGAGCTGGGCGTCCTGGAGTTGCATTGTCAGATGCTGTTCGACTTCGACCAGTCGCAGGCGTTGCTGGTCTTCACTGCAACGCCGGGCAGTGAAAGCTACGAGAAGTTGCAGCTGCTGTCAGTGATCGGCGAGCAGCGGCTCAATCCGTGACCGCCCTCATCGAGTCAGATCCCAACGCCAGCGTCGCATTCGTGTCCCGCATGTCGAGGTAGCGATCCCTGTCGGGCTCGTCGCTTGCTGACCTGAACTGCCCTAGGCGCGAGATTCAGCGCCGCGGGCGTGGCGAGTGGTCATCGACGCAACCGCGCGTGGCAGAAGTATGCGCCATCGATTGAAGGAGGAGAGATGTCTGATTTGTCTGACGGCCCCCGGGCGGCTCGCAGCGAAAAGATTGCGTTGACCAACGTGCGCGTGTTCGATGGGCGTGAACTTCGCGGGCCCACCGCTGTTGTCATCGAGGGCGGCATCGTTGGCGACGACTCCGAAGGCGCGCGAATCATCGACGCCGGCGGCGCCACCCTGCTTCCCGGACTCATCGATGCCCACGTTCACCTCTTGAACGAAGGGCACTTGCAGCAACTGGCGGATTTTGGGGTCACGACCGCGCTTGACATGGGGGCCTGGCCGCCATCCATGGTCGACTCGCTGCGCAACAGAACCGGTATGGCGGACATTCGCAGCGCAGGCATCCCCGCGACCACCGCCGGTAGTAGCCACAGCCACCTACCGGGCTGGCCGGCCGAGGAAATGGTCGACGGTGCCGCGGGCGCAGCCCAATTCGTGGCGGACCGCATCGCCGAGGGAGCCGATTACATCAAGCTCATCGTCGACACCCCCGGACCCGACCAGGAGACACTCGACGCACTAGTTGCCGCGTCGCACCGGCACGGCAAGCTCACCGTCGCACATGCCGCGTCCACGGCTGCCCTCGACATGGCACTGCGGGCTGGGGTCGACATGATCACGCATGCCCCGCTCGACCGCCCGCTCACCGAGTCCACAACGGTTCGCATGCTCGCGCAAAAGTGCGTCATGATTCCGACGTTGACCATGATGAAGGGCATCGTCGACCGCGTCGCCGCTGCGGCGGCTTCGCAGCCCGAGGGCCCACCGGCGGCCGGGCCGAGCTATGAATCAGCTCGCGCCAGCGTCGCCGAGGTGCATCGAGCCGGTGTGCCGATCCTCGCGGGTACCGACGCCAACGCCGGCGCCGGCATACCCTTCGCACCCCGCCACGGCGAAAGCCTGCACGACGAACTGGAATTGCTCATCGACGCCGGCTTGTCGGCCGTCGAGGCGCTACGCGCGGCGACGGTGCTGCCAGCACAACACTTCGGGCTACACGACAGAGGCGTGATCGAACCCGGACGACGGGCCGACCTCGTGCTGATCGACGGCGATCCCGTCGCCGACATCCGCGCCACGCGACAGATTCGGCGGGTGTGGTGCGCGGGTGTGGAGCACGTCGTCGGAACCGTCGTCGGGATATAGCCAGGTGTGGGTGCCGGTTTCGCGGTTGCGCAGCGCAGTCGGACCGCATGCTTTCGACCAAGCGGAGGATCCTCCGCTTATGGTATTTTCAGATACGGAGGCGCCTCCGTATCTGAGAGTTCTTACGACGGGGGTTCCATGGCAGAGGGGACCTACGGCCCCGCTGACGTCGAGGCTGCACTTCATGGGATGAGGGGATCGAGATGACTGGTGCGGTTGCACGCGCGGTGCGGTTCGACCGTTTCGGAGGCTCCGACGTGCTCTACCTGGCGGACGTGGATATGCCCGTCGCCAGGGTCGGGCGAGGTGGTGGTCGAAGTTCGCGCGGCCGGAGTAAACCCGGGGGAGGCCCTGATCCGGACCGGGGCGCTGCATCGGATGTTCCCCAAGAGGTTCTCCGCCACCTTTCCCGCCGGCGAGGGCAACGACCTTGCCGGCGTCGTGGCTTCGGTAGGGCCCGAGGTCAGCCAGTTCTCCGTCGGTGACGAGGTGCTCGGGTTCAGCTTGCGCCGGGACCGCCACGCCACCCACATCGCCGTGCCGGTAGCTCAACTCATTCGCAAGCCTGCCCAATTGAGTTGGGAGATAGCGGTTTGCTCTGTACGGGCCTGCGGCAGCAGAACGATTGCCTTGGCGATGTGGACCTGCGTCGATCAGTTGATGTCGGCTTCGGTGAAGCGAGTGAGGGCGCGGTGGCGTTCTAGCGCCGCGGCTCGGTGGTGAGTCGAGTGATGAGTTTTTTGACGTAGCGGCGATGCCAGATCTTCTCACTACCGCCCCTCTATATCGTCCTCACCTAAATTTCTTCTGGGCCCCAAATCCCAGCTGCTACAGCTGGTTTCGCCCTTGAACGTTGTGAGGTGGTCGGCGGTGTTGACGGTCTCGCGGCTATCGCAGTGGAGCATCAACTATTACAACGACACCGCCCGCCAAGCCAGGCAGGCCGGGCTGGATCGCCGGCAGGCCAACGGGGGGCTGGGGGAGTATTACTCCGCGGGCGATCGCGGCCGGATCGCCGCCGAGCGGCTCGCCGATAAGGCCGGTGGCATCTTCGACGGTGACTATCTGCGCGAGCACATCAGTTGGGCTATGCCGGCACCCTGCACGCCGCCCAAGGCATCACCATCGGCAACTCCACCACCGCAGGGGTCTGCTGGACCATCCTCAGCGATCGCGCCAGCCGCGCCATGGCCTACGTCGGCATGACCCGCGGCCGCGACGAAAACCACCTGGCCATCTACCCGGCTGTCATCAACGAAGCCCATCAACATCACCCTGGCGATGACGCCGGCATCTACCAGATCCACCGCGGCACCAAACACGCCGCCGCCCACGCCCTGCGCACCATCCTGACCGGCAACGACGACCGCGTCCGCACCATGCACACCGTCGCCGCACGCACTGAGCGCAAGCTCCTGCCCGCCATCGTGGCGGCCTTACTGGACCGCAACGACCCACGCCGCGGCGACCGCGCACAGGCCTGGCGCCGGCACAACGCCCAAACCCGCGCCCGCGAAGCCGCACTCGAACGCATTACCGTCACCAGACAGCAGACTGCTCAGCGCCAGCGGAGCCGCGACCAAGGGTATGGACTCGAACTCCAGTTCGGTGAAAACGCCTATGTCACAACAACATCAGTTGGTCGACTCGTGGCTGATTACCGGAGCGGGGAGGCCGTACTTGGTGTCATGAAGGTGTCGGTGTAGTCGAGGATGTTGGAGTTGTTGTCCCAGCCAAGGACGTCTGCTTGGAACTCGTCGCTCTTCACTAACTCGGCCAGTACGGCGGCGGGATCGTCTTTTTCGGCGAAGGAGAAGAGGACGTAGAGAGTGAGGTCGAGAGGGTTGGGGGCTGTCCAGAGGCCGTGGATCGCCATTCCGAATTTGGCGAAGCTTACAAAGTGGCGTGGATAAACCACGTTGCGGAAGAAGTCCAGGCTTTCCCGGTCCTTCAGGGTGTATTTCCGGAGTTGGTACATGATTTCTCCCTGTCGGTGTTCAGTAGGGGTGCTCGCTAAGCCACGTCAGATAGTCTTCGAGCGCTTCTTCGAATGTGTATTGGGGGCGCCAACCGGTGTCGCGGCTCAGCAAATCCGCAGTGAATCCGCTCGACGGAGCCGGTTCAGCCCGAAGCGTTTCCGGATCCAGGTTCACTTGTCGGCTGGCATCTGGCCGTATCCGATAGAGGGTCAGCAGCTGTTCACGTGCGCTGGTCGGGTAACCGCTGGATACGTTGTAGATACGATGCGGAAGGGCGTCGGCTTCAATCATGGTCTTGAGCGCGTTGGCCGTGTCGCGAACGTAGGTCAGTGGGAATGCGGCGAGCACGTCCCACAGTTCAGGCAGCGGCACGCCCATATATCCCGTGCCAGACATCAGACTTCCCTTGCCCGCGACCGTATGAACGGCGCGGCTGATCGGACTACCCATCAGGGCATAACCCGGCCCGAACTGAGTCGGAATACGCAGAGCAGCGACCTCAAGCAGGTGCTGGTTAAGCTGCTGATTGGCGTACACCTTCGCCGATCCGCCCATTTGCCAGGGGGCGGCGTAGTCGAGTGCGACGCGCTCCAGGGATCGCTTGACCGAAACCTCAAACGCCGGTAACGCCAGCGCGCGACTGCCATCGGGCGCGGTAGCGGCGCCCATGGCGTCGGGATGATCATCGAGCGCAGCTTCCACCGGGAAACGCGTATCTTCGACCAATGGCGGTGCAATCCCGGCGTAGACCGCTATCGAACTGACGAGCACAAAACGCTTCACACCAGTGGCCTCAGCGGCTTCCAGGCAATTGAAGATCATGTCGAAGTTGGCCCGGTTGGACACACGAGTCTGTGCGGATTGGTGAGCCTGTGCACCATGAATCACTGCGTCGAAGTGGTAGCGGCTGAAGAGGTCGAACACTTCCCCGCCCCGCGCGAGCTCCACAGGCTCGATGGTGACCAGCTCACGGAGGTCGCCTAACGCTCGCTGAATCTGGTCGTGTCCATGACGAGCGGTGATCACGACCGACTTACCGTCGGCGGCAAATGCGCGCGCGGTATTCAGCCCGACCAGCCCGCCGCCGCCGGTGATCAACACATTGGGCATAGTTGGTTTTCCTTTCCGAACGATGATGAAGGCCAGGCGAGATCGTTGGCCAGCTGAGCAGGTGTTCTGTTGTGGCTGTGGCCTTATCGGCCAGGCGATGGATTACGAGGCATCCAGTCCAATGAGCTTGAGGCGCGCTGCATCCAGTTCGGCATCGGACTTCTCCCGAACGAGACGCAAGACCTCCTCCGCGTCATCCCCGAGGGGCGCGCGGCTCGGTGCAGGCACCTGCTCGATTAGTTCGATTACCCCGTCCGCGGATGCTTCCGCGCTCAGTCCCGCGGACTGCATGCTGTTGAGGGCGTCGGTGAACTTGCCGAAAGCCTCACCATAAAGTTTGCGCTGCTCGTCGGTCATCGCAGCGGTCCTCCGACTCAGCGCTGCGGCCGTCTTGGCGGGCCCTCCGGTGAGCATGTTGCCGGCCTGGACCATGACAACGTCGATCCCGAACGGCCTCAACTCGCATCGATAGATGTCGCAGATCGCCTCGAGCGCGGCCTTTGAGGCACTGGACGGACCGTCGAACGGCACCGGGAATCGGCCTGTGAACGCACCTATCACGACGATGCGGCCGCGAGCCTTCCGCACGGCCGGCAGGAGCCCGTTGATGACGGCCAACGCACCGAAGACGTTGACTTCGAATTCACGTCTGACGTCGTCCACGGGGAGCGCTTCGAGCGGACCGGGCGTCAACGTCCCAGCGTTGCTGATGAGAACGTCCAGCCCGTGCTCACCTACATCCTTCGTCACCTTGTCCACCCACGCGGTGACCGCAGGCGCTTCGCTGATGTCGGCGAGCGTCAACTCGACGTTGCCGGACGACGCCGCGGCCAACTCGGCGATATGCTGCTGGGACCGGGCGGTACCGAAGACGCGGTAACCCTTCGCAGCGAGTTTGATGGCAATCGCGCGCCCGAGCCCACTGCCCGCACCTGTGATGGCGGCGGTGGGTTGCGGCGATTCCACTGTGTTAGACATCGTTGAACTCCCTTGAGATCTAGTGCTCAGTTGCACGCGAGCCTCGCCCACGTGCAGACCCAATTGGTGTGAGTGCCTGTGGGGTGGACGAGGGCTCGAACCGACGCTGCGGACCCGAGCACACCCATCCCGCCAGCGGATCGGGTACGACTCACGAGGTGATCGTGGGGCTTTGCGGACTCTTCGCGCCAGTGCACTGACCCCTGTGTTGTCCCCGGTGACTGTGCATTATGCACTGGCGGCATAAGCTCGAACGGTGGTCACGCAGCCATCGACCGCCGATCTGATCGCGGAGTTCGGCCACGAGCTGCGCCGAGACCGGGAGGACCTGAGCAGACAACTCTTGGCGGCCCTCGCTACCCGGCTTCCGCAGCTACGCGCTGGGCCCGAGCTGGAACGGCTGAGTGAGGCGGCGGCCAGCGCCAGTATGGACGCACAGGCCGCAACGATCGAATACGGGCTCGACGTCGAAGTGGTCCGGCCTTCCCTCGCGCTGGAGTACACCCGCCGCCTGGCTTGGTCGGGGGTCGAACCCAGCACCATTTCGCGCGCCTACTACCTCTCGCACCAGTGGCTGTTCGATCGGGCACAGGAGTTCACCCGGCGCCGCTGCGCCGATCCTGCGCAGGCCACCGAGGTGCTGGGGGGTTTGGGACGGGTGTTGTTCCGGTTCGCCGATGCGTTGGGCGGCTGGCTGCTGGCGGAATTCGAAGCCGAACGCGCAGCGATTGCGCAAGGCTCGGCCGCCGAGCGGGCACATCTTGTCGACGAGATCCTCGCGGGCGCCCTACCGGACGTCGACTCCGCGGAGCGCACTCTGGGCTACCGGCTGAGCCGCACCCATATGGGAGTGCGGATGTGGGCAGATGTATGCGTCGGGACCGGCCGAGTATCACGGGTCATGTTGCGGGAGACGGCGACTCGCATCAGCACGCTACTGGGCAGCCAACCCCCGCTGCTGATCCAGGATGGCCCGGCACTTCTTTCTGCATGGGTTCCGTTGCCGGCCGACAGCGCCCCAATGGCAGGGGATGCGGCGGTTGAGCGCAGCGTGTGCGACCGGTCAGGGGTTCGCGCGGCGGTCGGCAATCCCGGTACTGGCGTCGATGGTTTCAGAGAGACCCGCCGCCAAGCCGACCGCGCCTATGTGGTTGCGACGACAGGTTCCAACGTTAGCGAGCAGGTGGTCAGATATCGCGACGTGGGGGTGGTCTCATTGCTGGCCGAGGACGCCAATGCGGCGCGGCGCTTCGTCGACGAGGAATTGGGCGCGCTGGCGCGCAACGATGCCACATCGGCTGTGCTGCGCACCACGCTGCTGACGTTTCTGCGACTTGGTTCTCGACACGTTGACACTGCCAATGCGCTGTACCTGCACCGCAACACCGTTGCCGAGCGCCTTAAGCGCGCGGAATCGTTGCTTCCGGTTCCATTAGCTGCGCGCCGCCTGCAAATCGAGAATGCACTGCTGCTTTCGGAGGCCGTCTTCAGCCCGGAGTCGAACCGATAACGACTTCACCCGGAAGATCAAAGGATGCCGACCTTTTCGTCGCCACGTACCACTAGCAGAAACGGTAATTCCGTGCAGCCCAACCTATTTCACACGCAGAAAGTGCTTTCAACCGCGGCCGGTAGGGCGCCACACAAGCCGGTCTAGCACCGTCACGTCGCCTAACACGCCGAGGCATATCCGCAGGAAACGAAGCACCCGCGTAACGGCACCGAATGGCGGAAAGCGCAGTTCAATGGGGCCGATCGCCCGACTGGTCAGCGCCCCGTGCTGGTCATGTGCTCGATCGCGGCGTTGAGCAGTTGGGCCACGATGGCGAGCTCGGCCCCGTCTCGCGGTGGGTACACGTAGATGTAGGTGCTGGGAAGCTCTGGCTGCACGCCCGCCAGGGGGTGGCGCTCACCCCACCCGGCGTCAAGGACGCTGGTGGCATCAGCGGCGCTGAAGATCATGTGCATCGACCCGTCGTGCGGATGGATGTGCGCGGTCTCGCCCTTGCTAAGCCGCGCGTCGGGGTGACCGGCGGCGGGGTCGCAGAGCGTGACCGCCGGGTTGTGTTTCTCGAAGTGGCTGAGCCTGGAGTGCACTGTGCCGGTGTGCGTATGGAGCGCGTCGTCGAAGACCGAGTCCAGGGCGGCCCTGATCTCGGGCCCCGGGAACTGATCGAGCTGGCGGTGCGGGATCGGCCACGGGGCGATCGTTGGACGCGGGCCGCGGCGGCTGGGCAACGGGCCGAGGTGGGCGGCGGCGCCCGGCGTACCGATCTGCGCGTCGTACACCGTGGTCGTGATGGGGTCTGCCTTGCGCAGCCGCAAATAGCTGGTTATCAGCCAGCCCTTGGGGTTGACCGGCAGCCCGCCTTCGCCGAGGGCGAGCCAGCCGCGGTAGTCGCGGCGGGCCCAGGTGCCCGCGAGCGCGGCCACCCCGATTGCGGCTAGCGCAGCGGTGCGGCGCATTGTCCTAGGGTTGGCAAGGCCTGATCGATGGGTATTTCGTGCTTGGTTGGTCGGTGACATAGTGCTCAAGTGCTGCTCCTGACTTGTGCCGTTGTTGGGGCCGCACCAGCTCCGCGGTTGGCAGCTGCTGGATCACGGCATTTGCTGCCTGACGCGACACCCCGAGAGCCTTCGGGACAGGTGACAGTGTCACCGTCAGTTCGGTGACATTGTCAGCGCGAGTATGGCGGCGGCGGATACCAGGAAGAGCACGATTGCTGTGATCGCTTGTGTGCGTAGCTTCGAGTCGGCGTAGTCGCCGGCGGGGGCGTGGGAACCGACGGCTCCGATCAGCAGAGGGGCGAAGCCGACCGCGGCGGCCATACCCAGCGACCGCCAGAAAAGCCCGACGATAAGCCCACGGTCGCCGATACTTCGGCCGCTCCGATGAAGCGGGTCAGCTCCGGGCTGAGGCCCATGTCTGACTGAAGTTGTGCGGAGGTGCCTTTGAGTACCAGTTTGGGGGCCCCGGCGGACCACACCACGGGCATGTACGCCCAGCGAAAGATCTTGTCCGAGGAGGGCCACGAAGGCTAACAGAATGCTCAAGATGACGGCGGCGGCGGCGACGTACATTCGGATCCTTTCCGCGGAGTGATGCAGGCCTGCGGGTCAGTCACGGTGCGGGACGCGTGTCGCCAGGAGCAGTCGCCGACGGCGGCCGTCGGTCCCGGCCTTGGTTGGGTGGGCCGCCAGCGCGAGTGTTCAGGCGGCGGCGCGCCTGCTCGATGTAGAAGTCGATGGTGCCGAGGCGCCGAAGGAGAGCGACGTTGAGTCGCTGCGGTAGTTCTGCAATGGGTGGCCGCGAAGGTGTGCACGACTACGACTTGGATCGGTTAGGGCAGGACAACGATTTTGCCGTGGAGGTGGCCGGATTGGCTGGCGTCTAACGCTGCTGCTGTCTGCGCCAGCGGATAGGTACGCCAGATGGGCATGGTCAGCCGCCCCTGCTCGATGAGGGACGCGATCTCGCGCATCGCGGGACGGAGTTCGCTTCCGGCTCCGCCGACATGGACTTGGATGCCGGCGGCGGCGGCGTCGAAGGCGACGAGGGTCAACACGCGTTCGGGGCCTCCCGCGAGCGCGATCGACAGCGGGATTTCACCGCGGCCGGAGGCGTCGAGGACGGCGTCGACCCCCCGCGGAGCGATCGCGCGGACGCGGTCGAGAAGCCCGTCGCCGTAGGCCACCGGTTCGGCACCCAGCGAACGCAGGTAGTCGAAATTAGACTGGCTCGCCGTGCCGATCACCCGCGCCCCGCGCGCGACGGCCAGCTGAACCGCGAACGTGCCCACGCCGCCGGCGGCGGCATGAATCAGCAACGTGTCGGTGGCGTGGACGCCGAGTTCGTTGAGCACGGCGTAGGCGGTGCCGCCGGCGCCGGCCACGCTGCCGGCCACTTCCCAGTTGATGGCGTTGGGTTTTTTGATCAGGCTTGCCGAATGGGCGAGCGCGAACTCGGCGAACGACGGTGTCAGTGAGGCGCCCATGACTGCATCGCCCGAGCGGAATTCGGTCACCCCGGCGCCGACTTGATCGACGACACCGGCCACATCGGTTCCCAGGCCTGCCGGCAGTGTCAGCGAGAACTCATCGCGCATGAGGCCCTGCATGGTTTTCCAATCGATGGGATTGATGCCCGAGGCGCGCACCGCGACCCGCACCTGCCCGGGGTCGGGGCTGAGCGCGGGGACGTCGACCACGCGCAGCACATCGGTGTCGCCGTATTGAGAGAACTGCACGCTGCAGGGCATATGTTCATTTCCAATCTGGTTGCAGGCGAGTCGATTCCAGGGTGTTATCCGGGTCACAGGTCGTCGGGCAGCAGGCCGAACGACTGGTAGAGCCGGACGTAATCGACGGTGTCCCAGTGTTCGGCGGCGACACCGTTTTCGATCCGCAAGAAATCGGCCGAGGCGAAGTCGACGCGGTGGCCGCTAGCGGTCACCGTGCCGTCCCAGACGCTGAACGAGGCGACTCTGTCGTTTTCGGCCACGACGTGGGTGTGCACGGCCAGTCCGTCCGGCATGGCGCCGCGCCCGATAGCCCACGCGTTGCCGAATTTGTCTCGCCCGTCCGGAGTCCAGCCGGTGTTTTGGATGTAGCCGACCGCCAGGGCGTCCACGGCGGCGGCCACACCGGTGTTGATTGCGCCGTCGTAGAGGCGCCGCCCTACCGCGCGTGATTCGTCTCGAGTCGGCCGTCGGCCGGTGCGCGGTGCGTCGAAGTCGGTCCCGAGACGCTCTTTGAAGATTCCGTCGGGTGCTTCGGGCACGCCCAGCATCTGCTGGAAGGTAGCGCCCACGCCGGGTACGGCGCCGATCCTGGCCAAGATCCGGTAGGTGTCCGTGACGAACCAATGCTCGGCGAGTTGGTCGTCGCGCACGCGCAAGAAATGCGAGACCGAGGACTGGATCTGCTTGCCGGTGGCCCCCGCGCCGGCGTAATCACCGGTATGTGTTCCGGTGACGATGGTGCGCAACGCGACGAGGTCGTTTTCGACGAGGACGCCGACGTTTTCATGAACGCCGAAGTGCAGGTCTACGAACGAGTTCCGCAATGCTGCAAAGTGTTTCTTGGTCCCGGTGCGGCTGCGAACCCCGTCGAAAGTGTAGGACAAGAAGTTGCGGGCGAGTACCTCATCAAAGAGTGCGCCATTTTGGGTGTTGATGGCGTCGACGAAGGCGCGGGCCAGTTCATCGAAGGATTGGGCCGTCTTGGTTTGGTGAAAGCCGTCCAGACTGGTGGCGGGCATGTGAATCGTCTGCTCCTTGAGCTGGTTTCGTGCCAGACGGTATGGGGTCTTCGCGCAGGTGCGGCGATGCTGTTACGCGAGACCGACGTACTCGAGTCGAAGGATGTCTAGTTGTTCGTCTGACTTTTCACTCACGAGCCGCAGTATTTGTTCGGCATCCTCGCCGACAAGCGCCGCGGATCGGCGGGGGCTGCTGTTCGACCAGCTCGATCACTCGATCGGCGGACGCCTCGGCGCTGAGCCCCGAGCTTTGCGCGGCATTGAGGGCATCAGCGAATGTGGCGAACGCTTCCCCGTAGAGCGCACGCTGTTTGGGGGTCATCGATTCAAGGGTGCGTCGCAGCGCGGCGGCCGTTTTGGCCGGCCCGCCGGTGACCATATTGCCGGCCTGGGCCACCACGAAGTGCACGCCGAACGGCTTGAGCTCGGCGCGATAGACATCCGCGATGGCTTCCAGGGCGGCTTTGGTGGAACTCGAGGGCCCGTTGAACGGCAGGGGGAAACGCCCCGTCATGGCACCGATCGCCACGATGCGGCCACCGGACGTGCGCAGCGACGGCAGGAACGCGTTGATCACGGCCAGGGCGCCGAACACGTTCACCTCATACTCGCGTTTGATCGCCGCAAGGGGCAGCACCTCCAACGGGCCGGGGGTCAGAATCCCGGCGTTGCTGATCAGCACGTCGAGCCCGCGTGCGCCCAGCTGGTTGGTGACTTTCTCCACCCAGTCCGCGACCGCGGTTTCATCGGTGATGTCGGCGACCGACAATGCCACTCGCCCGCCCGACGCGGTCGCCAAATCATCTACCTCTGCCGGATTGAGCGCGGTGCCGAACACCCGATAGCCCTTGTCGGCGAGCTTGAGGGCAAGTTCGCGGCCGAGCCCACTACCGGCGCCCGTTATGGCCACGCTGGGCTGCGGGGCCTCGTTCGTCGTCATCTTGGTCTCCTATCCAGTGGACAAGACTGACCGTCCAATGGACAAGACTGACCGAACTAAAGTCGATCGTCAACCAAAGTATCGATTTAACTTGACAACGTCGATTTATCTGGAGTAGGTGTGATGCATCAGATGCCCGCACCGCGCTCGCCGGTGATCGCAGCGAATGTCGTGTCCCTCACCGCGTTCGCCCTTCGTTTCCTAGATCGAGGTGAATCCGTGGTTATCGTCAACACTTCGCTGGTCCGGCGCCTCTTCGAGGCCATCGACCGCAAGGACACCGTCTACCTGGCGCGACATTTCGCCGACGACATCGCCTTCCGATTCGGCAACGCCGACGTGGTCGAGGGCCGGCCGGCGGTTGTGCGGACGTGCGAAGCATTCTTTGCGGGCATCGCCGGGATCCGGCATGAGATCGAGTACCTGTGGCAAGTGGACGCCGATTGGGTCGTCGCGGTGATGACAGTGCACTACGAGAAGCTCGACGGCGGCAGGCTCAGCCTGCCGTGCGCAAACACCTTCCGTGTGCGCGGCGGCAAGGTTAGCGACTATCGGATCTACATGGACATCACCCCGGTCCTCGGATGAACAGCCCGATGGGCCGATCCCGCCCGAACACGAAAATCGATTTTCCTTGACAAAATCGTTGATATGGGCGAACACTGTGTGATGTAGCCCACTTCGGGTCACCAGTGCGGGATAGCGGCCGTCGTTGGAGCGGGGTTGGAGACGGTGATGAGCGATGTTGAGGTGCCGGTGTTGATCGTCGGCGGCGGCGGCGCGGGGTTGACCGCGTCGATGTTGCTGTCGAAGCTCGGTGTCGAGGCACTGCTGGTGTCGGCTTGGCCCAGCACGTCGATTCTTCCGAAGGCGCATGTGCTGAGCCCGCGCACGATGGAGATCTTCTGCGACGTCGGTGTGGCCGACGAGACCTACGCCAAGGGCACACCTGCACAGAACATGCAGGCGACGGCGTGGTATGCGGGTCTCGCTGGGTCGCACGACGGGTACGGTCGCGAGATCGGCCGGCTGGAGGCGTGGGGTGGGGGTTACACCGATCCCGATTACATCGCGGCGAGCGCGTGCCGCACGGCCAACCTGCCCCAGATCCGTCTGGAACCGATTCTGCGCAAGCATGCCGAAACGCTGGCCGGGTCGGACAAGATTCGCTTCAACCACGACATGCTCTCGTTCACGCAGCACGCTGACGGTGTCATTGCGCAGGTGCTCGACAAGCACACCGGCGACACCTACGAGGTGCGTTGCCGTTATTTGTTGGGCTGCGATGGGGGACGCACGGTCGGCAAGCTGCTCGGCATCCAGATGCAGGGCGTGCGTGACGTGATGAACATGGTGTCGGTTCATATGACCGCGGATCTGTCCCGCTGGGCGCGTGACCCGGAGGTGTTGATTCGCTGGTTGGTCAACCCGGACTTCGGCGGCATGTGGGCAAGTGGTGTGTTGGTGCCGATGGGCCCCGACCATTGGGGGCCGAACTCAGAAGAGTGGGTCTTTCATCTGCAGTACGCGGTGGACGACGCCGACGCGTTGGATCAGGCCAAGGTCCTCGAACGGATGCGAGCGACGTTGGGAGTTCCCGATTTCACCCCCGAGGTGCACAACATCAGTCATTGGATCTTGGAAGCACTTGTCGCGGAGAGGTTTCGGGACGGGCGTGCCTTTCTGCTCGGCGATGCCGCGCACCGCCATCCACCGACGGGGGGATTGGGTCTCAACAGCGCGGTGCAGGATGCGCACAACCTTTGCTGGAAGGTCGCCGCGGTGCTCGACGGCGCCGCCTCAGAGGCACTGCTGGGCTCCTACGAGCTCGAGCGCCGGCCGGTTGATGCCAACAATGCCGACAGAGCGATGAAGAATGCACTCAACCACGTGACGGTCGAGCAGGCGATCGGGCTGTCACCGCAGGCATCCGCTGCGCAGAATTGGGACCAACTGACGCCAATCTGGCAGGACGTCGCCGGCGCCGCACAAAAGCGGCACCTGATCAACACCGCGATCGCGGCCCAGACCATGGAATTCCGCCATCACAGGGTCGATTTCGGCTACAGCTATCCAGAGGGTGCCATCGTCGACGACGACCAAACACCGCCCGCCGAACCGCTGGAAGGCATCCGGCTCTACCAGCCGTCGACATGCCCCGGACACCCGCTACCGCACGCGTTTGTGGAATGCGCGGGCCGGCGAACCTCGACAGCCGAGCTCGTCGGGGCGGGCCGGTTCCTGCTGATCGCCGGCGAGGACGGACACGCCTGGTGCGAGGCCGCCGCGAAACTCGCCGAGGACTACGTGATCGCGCTCGACGCTGTGCGGATCGGGGTACTCAGCGGCGACTACATCGACATCAGATGCGCCTGGCTGAAGCAGCGCGAGATCAGCGCACAAGGGGCGGTGCTGGTCCGCCCGGATCGCTACATTGCCTGGCGCAGTTTTGGCGCGGTCGAAAATCCCTACAGGGAATTGCACGACGTCTTCTCCCAGATCCTGCATCGAACCGAGGCTGAGGTCGTGATGGCATGAATCAGCTTGCGCAGCAACGAAACGCAGGCGACATGAAATTGCCGCAACCGCTGCACACCGCGGAGGTAAACCGATGAGCCTGCACAGATTGACCAGCATCATCATCGGCGTGCCCGACGTCGAGGCCGCCGCCGCCTACTATCGCGACTTCGGACTCGCCGCGCTCGGTGCTAACCGATTCGCCACCGTCGACGGCGGTGCACAACTGGGGATCGCGCGTGCACGCCAGCGACGGCTGCTCCAGTTAGGTATCGGGGTTCACCACACCGACGATCTGGACCGCATCGGATCGCGACTGGACAAGCTGGATATCGGCTACACGCGCAACGACACAGCGATGTCGGTGCTCGACCCGAATTCCTCTCTTACCGTCGTGGTCGAGATCGCCGACGAAATCAAACAGCAATACACGCCGACCCCCGCCACCAACGGACCCGGGCGCCCGGACCGAGCCAACCTGCGAGCCGCGGGCATCGACCGCGAAAACCCAGTCCGGCCACGCAAACTCGGCCACGTCGTGATCGGCTCGGTTGACCAAGAGGCCAGCCATAGGTTCTTCACTGACGGGCTGGGCCTCAAAATCACCGATCACGTGCCCGGACTGGCCAGCTTCATGCGATGCTCCACCGACCACCACAACGTCCTGGTGCAACAGGCGCCGCTGAACTTCCTGCACCACACCGCATGGGAAGTCGACGATGTCGACGAGGTGGGTCGCGGCGCCACCGCGATGCTTGAAGGCCACCCCGAACGTCATGTCTGGGGATTGGGCCGACACCACCTAGGGTCCAACTTCTTCTGGTACCTCAAAGACCCCGCCGGCAACTTCTCCGAGTACTACAGCGACATCGACTGCATCATCGACGAGCAGTTGTGGAAACCGGCCGTCGTCGAAGGCGCTAAAGGACTCTACAGCTGGGGCCCCCCGCCGCCGCCGTCGTTTCTTGCCCCCGATGACCTGGCCGCCCTGATGACCGGATCACACACGGCTCGGTAAGCGATCGCCCACAAGCCAACTACGAAGGACTGCAATGCGAATCGGCACGCTCAACAATCGGTATCATGCCCTGGCCGGCAACCTGGCGCTCGACATCGCCGAGGCGAGTCACGGGCGGTTCGCCCCCGATGGTTTCGACATCTTCGAGCGGTTCGACGAGCTGGCAGCCTGGGTGAGGACCGTTCCCGAGGCTGCCTACACGCGCTTTGACGCCGGCGCGCTCGGCCCGCCCGTGCCGATGCCTCGCCAGGCCTTCGGCGTTGGCCTCAATTACCGCGACCACGCGGCCGAGTCCGGGCTTGCGGAACCCGAGGTGCCGCTGGTCTTCACTAAGTTCCCGACCTCGATCACCGGACCCAGCGCGACGGTCACGCTTCCCTCGGCTCACGTCGACTGGGAGGCTGAACTCGTCGCAGTCATCGGCGCACGCGCGCAGCACGTTAAGGCAGCCGATGCGTGGTCGCATGTCGCCGGTTTGACGGTGGGGCAAGACCTTTCCGAGCGGCGCGTGCAACTCGCTGGTCCCGCACCACAATTCAGCCTCGGAAAGTCCTACCCGGGATTCGGGCCGATCGGGCCTGCGATCGTCACTTTGGACGAGATCGCTGCCGTCGACAACCTTGAAATCAGCTGTCTCCTTGATGACGAAGTGCTCCAAAAGGGACGAACCAGCGACCTGATCTTCTCCATCCCTCAACTCGTCGAACACATCTCGGCTATCTGCCCCATGCTGCCCGGAGACCTGATCTTCACCGGGACACCCGCCGGCGTCGGTGGCGCACGCACACCCAACCGCTTCCTGACTCCCGGATCGACCTTGATCACCGCAATCGAAGGGATCGGTGAATTGCGAAATCGCCTGGTGTAACAGCAAAGCGATGCCGATGTAGGTGGCTGCCTGAGTAGAAGCCGGCCGGGCTCACCGGAGGCCACCGCACCGCGCACCCAGATAACAACCCCACAAGTAGGCCCCAAACGGGTTCGTCTGCGCACTACCGGACGAATTCCAGATGTTTTGCGGCCCTGAGCAAGGAGCAACATGACAGCGCACCCCGGGTCGGTCAATCACGTCCGCGACAAACTGCAGACACCCGTGATGTGCACCGTGGTGAAGCCGCCAGATGTCGGGTCGGTCAATAACGTCCGCGATAAACTGCAGACACCATTGGTGCTCGCAGGCGGCTTCTTTCGGATGTGCGTGCTGACCGGAAGGGCGATGTTTCGGAGGCCATTTCAGCGGCATGAGTTGATCTTGCAGTCCTGGTTCATCATGAGGGTCGCACTTTTCCCGACCATCATGGTCTCGATCCCGTTCACTGTGCTGCTGGTCTTCACGCTCAACGTGCTGCTGGCGCAGTTCGGTGCCGCCGACATTTCCGGCGCCGGCGCGGCGCTCGGTGCGGTCACCCAGCTCGGCCCGCTGACCACCGTGCTCGTCATCGCCGGCGCCGGGTCCACAGCCATCTGCGCCGACCTGGGCGCGCGCACCATCCGTGAAGAAATCGACGCGATGGAGGTGCTCGGCATCGATCCCATCCACCGGCTGGTGCTGCCCCGGGTACTCGCCGCGACCTTCGTCGCCACACTGCTCAACAGCTTGGTGATCACCGTCGGCCTAGTGGGTGGCTACCTGTTCGGCGTCTATCTGCAGAACGTCTCGGGTGGCGCTTACCTGGCCACGCTGACCACCATCACCGGCCTGCCCGAGGTCGTCATCGCTACCATCAAAGCAGCGGTTTTTGGGATGATCGCCGGTCTGGTCGGCTGCTACCGCGGGCTTACCGTTGGCGGCGGCGCCAAGGGTCTGGGCAGCGCGGTCAACCAGACCGTGGTGTTGTGCGTGGTAGCGCTGTTCTCGGTAAACCTGGTGCTGACCACCATCGGCGTGCGCTTCGGGACGGGGCGCTGAGCATGTCGAGTGCCGCCGTACTACGCGCCCGCTTCCCCAGGGCGACTGCACATTTCAATCGGTACGCCAGCGCTGCCGGCCGGGGACTGGACGAGGCCGGGCGTATGAGCTGGTTCTCACTGTCCATGATTAGGCAGACCGTGCACGCGCTACGCCGCTACCCACAGGAGACGCTGCGGCAGATCGCCCAGACCGGCCTCGGCGCGGGTGCGATGGCCTTCTTCGGCGGCGCCGTCGGGATCGGCGGTCTCGTGGTGTTGTCCGGTGCCTCCCTGATCGCCGTCCAGGGCTTTGCGTCGCTGGGCAACATCGGTGTGGAGGCGTTCACCGGATTCTTCGCCGCACTAATCAACGTACGTATCGGCGCTCCGGTCATCGGCGGTATCTTGCTGGCGTCCATAATCGGCGCCGGCCACACCGCCGAGCTGGGAGCCATGCGGATCAGCGAGGAGATCGACGCCCTAGAGGCGATGGGCATCAACTCGATCTCATACTTAGCGTCCACGCGGCTCGTCGCCGGGCTTGCGGCGATTGTTCCGCTGTACTGCGGGTTGGTCGGCGTGGCGTTCCTATCTCCACAACTCACCACGACCTGGTTGTATCGACAGTCGCACGGCACCTACGAACACTATTTCCGGACGTTCCTGCGCCCGGAGGACGTGTTCTGGTCGTTCGTGGAGAGCGTCATCATCGTGGTGGTAGTCATGGTGACCCACTGCTACTACGGGTACACCGCCCGCGGCGGCCCGGTCGGCGTCGGGGAGGCCGTGGGCCGCTCGATGCGATTCTCGCTGGTCTCGGTGCAGGTGATTGTCCTGGCGGGCACGTTGGCGATCTACGGCGTCAACCCGAACTTCGCCCTCACGGTCTAGCCGCCCTAACGACGTCACCAACCAAGCCATGGCAACCGTCGCCCAGCACGTCATCACCGCCCTGAAGATAAGCGGAATCCAGCGGGTCTATGGGGTCGCGGGCGACAGCCTCAACGGTTTCACCGACGCGATCCGCCGCTCGGAGGCCATCACCTGGGAACCCGTCCGCCATGAGGAGACCGCGGCATTCGCCGCCGCCGCCGACGCGGCGCTGACCGGTCGACTTGCGGTGTGTGTGGGCAGCTGCGGGCCCGGGAACTTGCACTTGATCAATGGGCTCTACGACGCGCAGCGCACCCGCGTTCCGGTGCTGGCCATCGCCGCGCACATTCCGCTCGCTGAGGTCGGCTCGGGCTACTTTCAGGAAACCCATCCCCAGGAACTGTTTCGGGAATGCAGCGTCTATTGCGAACTGGTCAGCAACGCTGAGATGGCGCCCCGCATCATCGAAATCGCGATGCGCGCCGCGGTGGAGGAGGGTGGGGTCGCGGTCGTGGTGGTTCCCGGCGAGGTGTTTTTGAGCCGGCTCGGCGAGAATGGCTGGAATATCCGGCCGGTGCTGCCGACCGGTTCGGTGCTGCGTCCCGACGACGCGTCACTACGACGGGCGGCTGACATCCTGAACGCCGGCGAGCGGGTTACGATCCTGGGTGGCGCCGGTGTCGCCGGTGCGCACGATGAGTTGATCGGCCTGGCCGGCACGCTGCACGCGCCGATCGTGTACGCGCTGCGCGGCAAGGAGCACATCGAGTACGACAACCCCTACGACGTCGGCATGACTGGCCTGTTGGGCTTTGCGTCCGGGTACAAGGCGATCAAAGAGGCCGACGTGCTGCTGATGCTGGGCACCGACTTTCCCTATACGCAGTTCTATCCCGACAACGCGAGGATCATTCAGGTTGATATCCGCGGCCGTCATCTGGGCCGACGGGTCCCGATCGAGCTCGGGATGGTCGGCACCGTCAAGGACACCCTCCTCGCGCTGCAGCCGCTGCTGCACCACAAACGTGATCGCAGCCATCTTGACCGCGCGGTCAACCACTACCGGCGCACCCGCAAGTCTCTGGATTCGCTGGCGGTGAACGACCGCAACCGCACCCCGATCCGGCCGGAATACGTTGCGGGGCTGGTTGATCGGCTCGCCAGTGACGACGCGGTGTTCACATTCGACGTCGGGTCGCCGGCGATCTGGGCGGCCCGCTACCTGACCATGAACGGCCGCCGCCGGCTCAGCGGATCCTTCACCCACGGCACGATGGCTTGTGCGGTGCCGCACGCGATCGGCGCGCAGACCGCTTACCGGAGCCGTCAGGTCGTCGCCCTGGCCGGCGACGGCGGCCTGACGATGCTGTTCGGGGAACTGCTCACCTTGGTGCAGAACGGCCTGCCGGTCAAGGTCGTGGTGTTCAACAACTCGTCGCTAAACTTCGTCGAGCTGGAAATGAAGGCAGCCGGCATCGTCAATTTCGGCACTGACCTGCATAACCCGAACTTCGCCGCGGTCGCCGAGGCGATCGGCATCTTCGGTCGCCGTGTCGAACAGCCCGGCGACCTCGAGCGGGCGCTGGCCGAAGCGTTCGCCCACCGCGGGCCCGCGCTCGTCGACGTCGTGGTCGCACGTCAGGAGTTGTCGATCCCGCCCGCGATCACCGCCGAGCAGGCAAAGGGCTTCACCCTCTACGCGATCCGGACCATCCTGGCCGGGCGCGCCGACGAACTGCTCGACCTTGTCACGACCAATGTCGCGCGCCGGATCCTGGACTGAGAGCCTTGTCGCGCGCCTGCTCCCCGGAAGGACAGCGATCCCAATGATTTCACTACCGAATAAGGAATGGAGGTCGGTCGCATGAGATGCGCTCCGTCAAGTCGCCCGCTGCGGGTGTTGGTTGAGCAGTGTCTGCACGGCGCGATGATTGGCGGGGTCGTAGGCGACCCTGTTTTGCCGGAAGTGCCAGATGGCGTAGAGCCCGGCGCGGGCGAGGATGCGCGCGGCGTGGGGATGGTCGTGTCCTGGGGTTCGGACGCGGTTGTCCAGATCGGCGGCCCGTGCAGGTGCATCGGCGACCCATCCAAAATCACAAGGATGGTGTACCAGTGAGTGAGCGTGACGACATGATCGCGGTCGTGTCGAGACACCTGGCGCTGTGGTCGGTGAAGGACAACGACCTTAGACTCAGCGAGATCAACGATGTCTACGGCGAAGATTTTGAGCTCATCGAGCCGACGGGACTGCCGTTAGGCCCCGGCCGGCTCGGACTCCACGAGCACATCGGCTTGCTGCAAGAGTTACTGGGGGACTTCACCTTCGAAGTTGACGGCGATATCGACACCCACCACGGGTGGGCCACCTATGCGTGGGTCCAGCGTCCGCCGTATAACGGACGGACCGTCACAGGCCGCGAAGTCATCCACGTCGTTGATGGGCGGATCGTCTTTCTCTTCATGGTGATTCACGACCTTGAATTCTCTGAACCACCGGCTGGTGTTTCGAGTCAGGCCTGACCGGTGTCCGAGTGCATCGTTGCCGCCGCGCGATGAGTTCGGTATTCGATGCCCACCGTCAGGTATGCCGCCTACCCGGCTACCTGGCGCGGGGAGCCCGACACACACGGCGTCGTATCAACCATGACCGAAACAAGGCCTCTGATTCGGCTTCTCACCCGACTTTTGTCAGGCCAGTGCGCACCGGTGGGCGCGTTGATCTTGGTGAGTGCTTCGGCGAGGCCGTAGGGTATGGGTTCGGCGGCGGTCAGTATCTGCCGTCCGGCTTGGATCGTCACGGTTCGGTAGCGGCGCGCGGTACGCACGAATTTCTTGATGCTCCAACCGGTTCGGTGTTCGATCCAGTGGCTGACCGCGAGTGCGGCGAACACGATGGTCACATGGGCCTCGATCGATTCGCGGGTGCTGTGGTAGATCGGCCGCGCGTGCAGGTCGTGGTTGGACATGCGGAAGCTGCGCTCGATGCGCTCGGCCAGCACAGATCGCTACTGTTCGTCGAGATTGCCGTCGAACTTCACCCCGGATCCCGTGTGAAGTGTCAAAGTCGCCGCGCGTCAAAGTCATCGGCCAGCCAAATTACCGATCAACCGCCGAACATCATTTCGATTGCCCGGCCTTGGTACAGGACTACAAGCACGGCCGCTACCTACCCCCAGCCCCTACCCTGCCAACTGTACCCACTATTGAACGACTCTCACTCGCTTGTTGATCAGTTCACGGGGTCCGGTCAGGGTCAGAGGAGAGAACGCCGCAACTTGATCATTGAGGAGCTGTGACGATGACTAACAGTCGTGGAGTGAACCGTCCGTCCGTCGCTCGTCCCGGCCGTCTCGCTATGTCCCCGCAGGACTACCAAAAACTTGGTCTCGAAAAGGGCCGGATGGAGCCGTGGGAAGACGCGGCGCATACCGACGGGAGTCCGGGAACCCATGAATGGTGGTACATCGATGCGGAGGTCGATGGAGCGGCTCTGGCAATATTCATGACGACCAAACCCTTTGGCAGCGATGACCTGTCGCTCACGCCGAACGTGACTGTGAGTCTCAAATTGCCCGATGGCTCAGCGATCGAGAAGAAGGCGACCATTCCGGCAGACGAGTTCTCCGCTTCCAAGGTCGAATGCGACGTGCGGATGGGTCGAAATTATTTCAGAGGAGATCTCCATTCCTATCAGGTGCACGTCGAGATAGACGATTTTGTGGCCGATGTTCAGCTCACTGGAACGGTAAACGCGTGGCGACCCGCGACAGGCTACATGTTCTTCGGGGAGAATGACGAAGAGCATTTTGCCACGGCACAACCTGTGCCCCTGGGGGATGCGAGGATGACCGTCCATACGAAGGACCTGGACCTAGCAGGAACTGGGCCGGGTTACATCGACCGTGGTTGGACAAATGTCCCGATGGCGAAGCTTATTCACGACTGGTACTGGGCCCGGGTGCAATTCGGCGAGTACCTGGTCCTTGTCTGGGTTTTGACGGCAGAAAAGGACTATGGCTACCATGAATTCAAACAATTTCTCGTGACACGGGCAGGTCAGATAGTGGCGGACGTGCCGGCAGATGGTGTCGACATCACCTTCGAGACCAGCGACATACACACCGATTCCGACACGGGAAAGCCGGTAGCTAATACGTTGTCTTGTAATTATCAGGCGGGGCAAACACGCTACACGGTCACATTTGAGCGCGAGAGCGACTTTTTGAAGCTCAAGTTCATCGACACCATGACAGGCGCTCAACTGGACAGAGCACGTGCGACAAACAACGATGGCGCTCTTCTGCGTTTCGCGGGCACGGCGACCTTTGTTCACTCCGAGGGCGATGAAGTGGTGTATACACAGCAGAAAGAGGCGTTCTGGGAGCTGCTGTACAACGGACACGCGCGGTAAGCGAATCGGCGACCAGGATGTTTGAGTGTGCTTGTGCGAGGTCGTCGGGTACGGGTTCGGCGGCGGTGTGTTTTCGGGCAATCAGCGCCTGTGCTAAGCGTCCGATTCTCCTGATGCGACAAGCGCTTTGAGCGCAGCCGTCGTTCGCGCAATGTGCTGCGACAACGCCGCCACCGCAGCCTCCGAGTCTGCGGACAAGGCCGCGGCCATAATGCTACGGTGCTCGCCAGCGACATCGCGATCGACATCGTGTGCCCACGTTCTTGACCACATGCGATACAACTCTGCGTTGTCGCGCAGCGCGCCAGCGATCGTCCGCAGCCGCTTGCTCGCGCCACCGGCCACCAGTGCCTGGTGATATGCCCGATGCAAATCGAGCCACTCCGGATTGACATGAGCCGGATCGAGATATATCTCGGTGCGCTCCAGCCGATGATGAGCGGCGACGACCTGCGCTTCCCACGCCACGCCGCCATGGGCAACCGAATCACGCAAAGCCATCGACTCGATCTGGATTCGAACGTTCGTCAGGTCGTCCAAATCGTTGACCGACAAGCCGACGACGCTGAAACCGCGTTGTGGATTGGCTACAACAAGTCCCTGTTCCCCGAGCCGGGTCAAAGCCTCCCGCACGACCGAGAGGCTGACGCCGAACCGGTTGCCCAGGTCGGCGATCCTGAGCTTGCTGCCAGGCTCTATTCGAGTATTGAGGATCTCAACGCGCAACGCTTCGTATACCTCACCGGTGCGTGTCGCCTTCGAGGCGGCCATGGACCCATCATAAGGAGATATACGATTTTTGCCAGAATGTCGATAATTGTGGGTGGTGCGCGGCGAAACCGGTGCCGTCCGCGATTACTGGTGCGATTTCGGCCGCGCTCCACCGACGCCCGCATGCTCTGAACCAGCGCGGCTAGGTTCCGCCGGACTGCCCACCCCGAAGCGCTAACAGTCGCCGGCTGCGCCGGGTGATGTACATGTCGGCGTTGACCGCGATCGGCCGCGGGCCAGCTTCCAGGGCCTGCTAACACCGCAAACGAGACCAAGGCGATGGGCTCGCGACTGACCCTGACATCTAACCCCCGCATGTTACCCACGCATCAGCCAAGTAGACGTTATTAGCAATTGAGATCGATTTTTCTCTATTAAATCGCAATTCTGCAGACTAGCGTGTGGTTCACATCACTTTCGTCTGCGCTGTAGCGCCACATCGAGGAGGTTGAACCCCGTCATGACCACCGTTCCCGTTCTCATCGTCGGAGGAGGCGGCGCCGGCCTGTCCGCGTCCATGATCTTGTCCACTCTTGGTGTCGAATCGTTGCTTGTCAGTGGTCTGCCGACGACGTCGATCCTGCCCAAGGCGCATGTCCTGGGGCAGC
>Ga0210396_10001032_pt1 | contig 31683 bp, 29 predicted proteins | sample IncBWH17OmetaG_FD_155466 | JGI IMG/M metagenome (GOLD analysis project Ga0210396, IMG submission 155466) | Forest soil microbial communities from Barre Woods Harvard Forest LTER site, Petersham, Massachusetts, United States - Inc-BW-H-17-O ...
AGGTCCTACGGATCGTAAACTGCTTTTGTACGGGAAAAAACCCCGGGTTTCTACCCGGGTTGATGGTACCGTAAGAATAAGGATCGGCTAACTCCGTGCCAGCAGCCGCGGTAATACGGAGGATCCAAGCGTTATCCGGATTCACTGGGTTTAAAGGGTGCGTAGGTGGAATGACAAGTCAGTGGTGAAAACCTGCAGCTTAACTGTAGAACTGCCATTGATACTGTTGTTCTTGAGTACATTTGATGTGAGCGGAATGTGTCGTGTAGCGGTGAAATGCTTAGATATGACACAGAACACCAATTGCGAAGGCAGCTCACAAAACTGTAACTGACACTGAGGCACGAAAGCGTGGGGATCAAACAGGATTAGATACCCTGGTAGTCCACGCCGTAAACGTTGAATACTAGATGTATGCTCGTTAGAGCATGTGTCAAAGCGAAAGCGTTAAGTATTCCACCTGGGGAGTACGACCGCAAGGTTGAAACTCAAAGGAATTGACGGGGGCCCGCACAAGCGGAGGAGCATGTGGTTTAATTCGATGGTACGCGAGGAACCTTACCTGGGCTTGAAAGTTAGTGATCGGCCCTGAAAGGGGTCTTTCCGAAAGGACACGAAACTAGGTGCTGCATGGCTGTCGTCAGCTCGTGCCGTGAGGTGTTGGGTTAAGTCCTGTAACGAGCGCAACCCCTATCATTAGTTGCCAGCGGGTAATGCCGGGGACTCTAATGAAACTGCCTGCGTAAGCAGAGAGGAAGGTGGGGACGACGTCAAGTCATCACGGCCCTTACGTCCAGGGCTACACACGTGCTACAATGGTCGACACAACGGGCAGCTACCTGGTAACAGGATGCTAATCTCTAAAGTCGATCTCAGTTCGGATAGAGGTCTGCAATTCGACCTCTTGAAGTTGGATTCGCTAGTAATCGCGCATCAGCAATGGCGCGGTGAATACGTTCCCGGGCCTTGTACACACCGCCCGTCAAGCCATGGAAGTTGGGGGTACCTGAAGTCGATTGCCGCAAGGCGTCGCCTAAGGTAAAATCAATGACTGGGGCTAAGTCGTAACAAGGTAACCGTACCGGAAGGTGCGGTTGGAATACCTCCTTTTTAGAGCGATTTTAGGTTTCGTTTGCATCGCTATTTCTTTTTCTTCAATTTTTCCCAACGCGAGATACCCAGTAACCCTAGGGCAGCGGGGGTATTGTAATGGGGCACCAAATATAAGGCAAGGCCAATATTAAAGTGCCGTACCTATACAGTCCCGTAGCTCAGTTGGTTAGAGCACTACACTGATAATGTAGGGGTCGGCAGTTCAAATCTGCCCGGGACTACAACAGATACAGTATCTGTAGCAGTAATGCAACTCGATTTGGGGAATTAGCTCAGCTGGCTAGAGCACCTGCTTTGCAAGCAGGGGGTCATCGGTTCGACTCCGATATTCTCCACATTCGTTACGTAGTTGTTACGTAGCGCACGTTCTTTGACATATTGATTGAAAAAATACAATTTGATCCGCAACAGATCAATGTAAAACAAATGTTAGTTTAAAAAGTTACTTAAGGGCGTAAGGTGGATGCCTTGGATCTTATAGGCGACGAAAGACGTGATAGGCTGCGATAAGCCTCGGGGAGGTGCCGAATAACCTTTGATCCGAGCGATTTCTGAATGGGGAAACCCGGTACTATGAAGTAGTATCATTGCGGCGTAAGCCGTTAAAGCAAACCCGGAGAACTGAAACATCTAAGTACCCGGAGGAAGAGAAAACAAAAGTGATTCCGCAAGTAGTGGCGAGCGAACGCGGAAGAGCCCAAACCTTGTTGGTTACGGCCAGCAGGGGGTTATAGGACTACAATGTGGACTATAAATAGAAAGTGGAAGGTTTTGGAAAAAACCAACATAGAGGGTGATATTCCCGTACACGAATTTTATTTATTACCTAGTAGTATCCTGAGTACCACGGGGTCGGAGACGCCTTGTGGGAATTTGCCGGCACCATCCGGTAAGGCTAAATACTTATAAGATACCGATAGCGAACCAGTACTGTGAAGGAAAGGCGAAAAGAACCTCGAACAGAGGAGTGAAATAGAACCTGAAACCTTACGCTTACAAGCAGTTGGAGTCCTTCTACGGAGGGATGACAGCGTGCCTTTTGCATAATGAGCCTACGAGTTACTCATCACTAGCAAGGTTAATTGCGTTAACGCAAGCAGCCGAAGCGAAAGCAAGTCTTAACTGGGCGTATAGTTAGTGGTGGTAGACGCGAAACTTTGTGATCTACCCATGGTCAGGATGAAGTTCTGGTAACACAGGATGGAGGTCCGAACTGGTGAACGTTGAAAAGTTCTCGGATGAACTGTGGGTAGGGGTGAAAGGCTAATCAAACTGAGAGATAGCTCGTACTCCCCGAAATGTTTTTAGGAACAGCCTCAATTGAATTGTCGTAGAGGTAGAGCTACTGATTGGGCTAGGGGGCTTCATCGCCTACCGAACCCTGACAAACTCCGAATGCTACGACATGTGATTGGGAGTGAGTCTCTGGGCGCCAAGGTCCTGGGACGAGAGGCAAACAAACCAGACCATCAGCTAAGGTCCCAAAATGTATATTAAGTTGCATCTAACGAGGTTCGACTGCACTGACAGCCAGGATGTTTGCTTGGAAGCAGCCATTCATTTAAAGAGTGCGTAACAGCTCACTGGTCGAGCGGTTGGGCGTGGAAGATAAACGGGCATAAAATATACTACCGAAGCTATGGACTATGCATTTATGCATTAGTGGTAGGGGAGCATTCCAGCGGCGCTGAAGGTTTACTGTTAGGTAAGCTGGAGCTTCTGGAAAAGAAAATGTAGGCATAAGTAACGATAATGCAGGCAAGAAACCTGCACACCGATAGACTAAGGTTTCCTGAACAACGTTAATCGATTCAGGGTTAGTCGGGGCCTAAGGCGAGTCCGAATGGATAAGTCGATGGATAGTTGGTTAATATTCCAACACTGGCTTTACTGCGATGGGGTGACGGAGTAGTGAAAGGTCTGCCTCCTGACGGAATAGGAGGTTAAAAAGCAAAGGTATACGACCGGTAGGCAAATCCGCCGGTTGTGCTGAAGCCGATAGTACTGTGAGCCTTCGGGCAAGCAGATAATGACCCTAATCAGACTTCCGAGAAAAACCTCTAAGCTTCAGGTAAAAGCCACCCGTACCGCAAACCGACACAGGTAGTCAAGGAGAGTATCCTGAGGTGCTCGAGTGAGCCGCGGTTAAGGAACTAGGCAATTTAACCCTGTAACTTCGGGAGAAAGGGTCCCCTCAGCAATGAGGGGCGCAGTTAAATGCTTCTAGCGACTGTTTAACAAAAACACAGGGCTCTGCTAAATCGAAAGATGATGTATAGGGCCTGACACCTGCCCGGTGCTGGAAGGTTAAGAGGAGAGGTTAGTAGCAATACAACGCTTTGAATCGAAGCCCCAGTAAACGGCGGCCGTAACTATAACGGTCCTAAGGTAGCGAAATTCCTTGTCGGGTAAGTTCCGACCTGCACGAATGGTGTAACGACTGGAAGGCTGTCTCGACCGCGAGCTCGGTGAAATTGTGATACCGGTGAAGACGCCGGTTCCCTGCAACGGGACGGAAAGACCCCGTGCACCTTTACTATAACTTAACATTGTCTTTGGGTGAATGATATGTAGCATAGGTGGGAGACTTTGAAGCTGCGGCGCTAGCCGTGGTGGAGTCGTCAGTGAAATACCACTTTTCGTTTATTTGAAGTCTAATCTCATAACCTTGAGAGACAGTGTTTGGTGGGTAGTTTGACTGGGGTGGTCGCCTCCAAAAAAGTATCGGAGGCTTTCAAAGGTACCCTCAGTACGCTTGGTAACCGTACGTGGAGCGCAATAGCATAAGGGTGCTTGACTGTGAGGCAGACAAGCCGAGCAGGGCCGAAAGGCGGATATAGTGATCCGGTGGTTCCGCATGGAAGGGCCATCGCTCAAAGGATAAAAGGTACGCCGGGGATAACAGGCTGATCCTCCCCAAGAGCTCATATCGACGGGGGGGGTTTGGCACCTCGATGTCGGCTCGTCACATCCTGGGGCTGAAGAAGGTCCCAAGGGTTGAGCTGTTCGCTCATTAAAGTGGCACGCGAGCTGGGTTCAGAACGTCGTGAGACAGTTCGGTCCCTATCTGTTGTGGGCGTTAGAAATTTGAGAGGAGCTGACTCTAGTACGAGAGGACCGAGTTGGACAAACCGCTAGTGTACCTGCTGTGGCGCCAGCTGCATCGCAGGGTAGCTATGTCTGGAAGGGATAAGCGCTGAAAGCATCTAAGCGCGAAGCCCACCTCAAGATAAGATTTCTTTTAAGGGTCGTTAAAGATGATGACGTTGATAGGCTATAGGTGTAAAGTCAGTAATGACAAAGCCGAGTAGTACTAATAACCCGTAGACTTTTACTCGATATTTGTTTTACATTTCTGTTGGATCAGATTGTGTTTTTTCTTTTCAATACGTTATTCCTTATTGTAGCAATAATGCTACTACAATTTAGGGTGACTATAGCAGCGGGGTTCACCTCTTCCCATTCCGAACAGAGAAGTTAAGACCGTTAGCGCAGATGGTACTGCCCACAAAGCGGGAGAGTATGTTGTTGCCCAATTTTAAGCCCCAGTAGAAATACTGGGGCTTTTTTTATTTATCCAAATCAGTTATATTTGATCTTATCGTAAACGATAGTCCATTGCATAAATACAAAACCACCTGCAGTAATTTAAGCTCCTTACTATTTCTTATCATAGTATTAGTGTTATTATCCTGTAACGGGCGACCGGGTTCTATGGTTTCTCGTAAATCAACAACGGTAAATGATAATTCCAAATTTAAAGACTCTTCAATAATTACTACTGTAGTTGATTGTGGAATGAGTTCCGAACCCAAAGGCGTTGCAGTAGATACGGCAGGGAATATTTATATATCTGATGGAAATAACTCCTGTATCCTTAAATCAAAAGAATCGACGATTCCTTTAATTACAATAGCCGGCAAGGATAGAGGATTTGCAGGTGATGGTGGTCCCGCAACGGCAGCTGAGTTCTGGTTTACTGAAGGAATTGCACTAGATGGCTCAGGAAACTTGTTCATTGTAGATTACGACAATAACCGGATAAGGAAAATGAATTTATCTACTGGAATTATAACTACTGTCGCGGGAAATAGTCCTTTGCATGAATTTGGAGATTATTACGGCGATGGTGGACCTGCTACATTAGCTAAATTTAATCATCCTCTGAGTGTTGCTATTGATAGTAGGGGCAATATTTATATCGCTGATCAATTTAATCAGCGTGTGAGAAGAGTCGCTGCCTCAACAGGTATTATAAATACTATAGCCGGAAATGGGAAAGATGGCTATTCTGGCGATGGTGGCCAGGCAACTGCGGCTGAACTTAATGACCCACGTTCAGTGGCTCTGGATGCACAGGGGAACATATATATTGTGGAAGACATGAATAATTGTATAAGAAAAGTAACTGTAGCAACTGGTATCATTACAACTGTCGCCGGTAACGGACAGAGTGGGTATTCGGGTGATGGAAGCCAGGCAACTGCGGCGGAATTAGATAGGCCAAGTGGAGTAGTAATTGATACGAACGGAGATATGTATATTTCCGAATGGGGCAATTCCTGTATTCGGAAGGTAACAAAATCAACAGGAATCATAAATACTATTGCCGGTGGTGGTGCTATCGGCTATTTGGGCGATGGTGGATTAGCCAGGCTTGCAAGTATACGTAACCCCAATGGCTTAACTATGGACAAAAAGGGAAATTTATATGTTGCGGATGCATGTAATGAACGTATTCGCAAAATAACCTTAGACAGAAGCAAGTAGGCTTTATTCTCATGAACTTCCTCAAACAACTCCTTTCCGAATCCGTTCCAAGCGATATCTTTTCCAAGAAGTATCCTATTTCTATTAAGGGTATTGTTTCTGTTAACGGCAAAATAGTGTTGCTGAAGAATGAGCGTCAGGAATGGGAGCTGCCCGGTGGTAAGATTGAACTGAATGAAACTGCCGAGCAGTGCATTGTAAGAGAGATAAAAGAGGAATTGAATATAGATGTGGAAATAGATAAGCTGATTGATGTGTGGATGTATAACATTCTAAATAAAGTAGATGTTTGCATTATTACTTACCTCTGTAAGCCGCTGACGATAGATACTCAGCAATTAAAGATCAGCAACGAACATAAAGAATTGGGTTTATTTGCACCGGAAGAAATTGCCGCGCTGAATATGCCTGAGGGTTATAAAACCTCAATTAATAAGGCTTTGAAAATTATTGACTAATATTGCAATATGTCAGTAATTGTTGAGCACATCACAAAACTTTACGGTACGCAAAAAGCCCTCGATGATGTTTCGTTTAACATTAAGAGTGGCGAGGTGGTTGGTTTTTTGGGCCCTAATGGCGCCGGAAAGTCGACTATGATGAAAATTATCACCTGCTTTTTGCCGCAAACATCGGGCAAAGCATCGGTATGCGGATTTGATGTGTCGGACCAATCGCTTGAAGTAAGGCAGAATGTTGGTTATTTGGCCGAACATAATCCACTTTATCTCGATATGTATGTTAAAGAGAACCTGGCTTTCATTGCCGGACTGCACCATATAGCTAATCCTGAAAAACGGATAGCAGAAATGATTGAGATGACCGGCCTGCAGGTGGAGCAGCGAAAAAAGATAGGTGCATTATCGAAAGGTTACCGTCAGCGTGTGGGTATTGCACAGGCCCTGCTGCACAACCCTAAAGTACTTATACTTGACGAACCTACCAGTGGGCTTGACCCCAACCAGTTGCAGGAAATAAGAAACCTGATTGTACAAATAGGCAAAGAGAAGACTGTAATACTTTCCACTCACATTATGCAGGAAGTAGAAGCGGTATGCGACCGGGTGATGATCATTAACAGGGGTAAGATAGTAGCCGATAAGCCGACCAAAGAATTAAAAACACTGGAAGGTGGCTATGCGGTTATAACAATAGAGTTTGATAAAGAGCCCAATATTGCTGAACTGAAAAGGCTAGATGGTATTAATCGTGTATCGATAATAAATGCAAAGACACTCGAGCTGCATGTTACCACTGAGCGCGATGTGCGTACCGATATTTTTAATTATGCGGTAAAGCATAACCTGGCAGTGCTCACCATTCATAAAGAAGAGAAGAAGCTGGAAGATATCTTTAAAGACCTTACCCAGCAACAGGCCGCCAAGGTATAGCACTATGCCTTTTACATTTTCACATCCTGCAGCCATAATCCCTGCAAAGCTTCTGCCGAAGAAATGGATATCGATGACTGCGCTTATCATTGGCAGTATTACACCCGACTTCGAATATTTTATTCGCATGAAGAACTACGGAATATATGGCCACACATACGGCGGAATATTCTGGTTCGATATGCCACTTGGCTTTGCACTTACCTTTGTTTATCATAATTTGGTGAGGGATTCATTGATAGATAACCTCCCGCGGATATTGCGGAGCAGGCTAATAAGGTTTAAAGGCTTTGACTGGAACAATTATGTGAAGCAAAATATCTGGGTGGTTATAGTTTGTCTTTTTGCAGGCGTTTTATCTCATGTTGTATGGGATGGATTTACGCACCGCACCGGTTATTTTGTAAAGCATATTCCCTGGCTACAGCGCAATACAGAGATAAATGATTTGCAACACGTACGTTTTTATATTTTGCAGGTTATAAGTTCGGCTGTTGGTATGCTGGCGGTACTGATTGCGATCTTGAGCATGCCAAGAGAACGCAATATCGAAAGGAGAAGGATCTTTAAGTATTGGGCCATTGTAATCCCTATGGCCATTGCTATTGTTGCTTTAAGAATGATGTGGTACACCTATAACCCGCTTGATGAGGTATGGGTAATACACGGTATAATAATACCCGATGATATAATAATGACGGCTATTTCGGCTTGCCTTATATCCTTAATGATTACTCCCTTTATTCTTAAACGCACGGCGCAAGTTTAGTTGCCTGTCCTAACTGAAGGGCTGTGCCTTACCGGAAAGTTGCAGGAATTGGCTATAAAACACTTTTCATGAGCCTTTGCATGTAGCTCCATGGCTTTTGCTTCCATGGCTTTGTCCTTAACTGTAACAACCGGGTTAAGTAATACCTCAGTAAAATGACCGCCACCAATGGGTTCTTCAACCATGGTACCGGTGGCATGGTCTTCATAGCCTGTCACTATAACTCCCTCATCAGAACATAGGTGCAGGTACCAGAGCATATGGCAGGATGATAAAGAGGCTATCAGAAGCTCTTCAGGGTTATATTTAGTAGCATCACCCCTGAAAGCAGGGTCCGATGAGCCCTGGATGTCCTCTTTACCCTTACCGGATATAATGTAATCCCTTTTATAGGAAGTATAGGAGGTGGTTCCCACCCCATTTGCCCCGTTCCAGGTCAGTGAAGTGCTAAATTCATGCTTTTTACTCATAATCAATACTTTATATAATTATTGGCTTCTTTATTCTGTATACAAAGCTAAGTATTGCCCATAATCCTATCGTGCCATAAATTTAATTTGCCTTGAAAACTAGGCAATTAGTAATAAAAAGGGGTAAATACTTGTTTCCTATCTCGTTTTTTTATAGTATCTTTGCATAGTTATTAGTTCACAAGCTTAAAGATAATAATGGTATTTTCCCGTCCAATATTCTATTCTCAATTAATTTTCCAATATAAATTTTTCATACTATGAAAAAAGCTAGGGTGCTTTATGTTTCCCAGGAAATATTTCCATATATGGGAGAGAACACAATGTCGAATGTTGCTCGCTTTCTGCCTCAGGGTATACAAGAAAGGGGTAAAGAAATACGCACCTTTATGCCTCGCTACGGTTGTATTAACGAAATACGCCACGGTTTGCATGAGGTTATCCGCCTCTCGGGTATAAATCTTATTATTGATAATGACGATCATCCACTTATTATAAAGGTGGCTTCTATACAACGTGCCCGTATGCAGGTTTACTTCATCGATAATGATGATTATTTTCAACGTAAGGCAACATTTACCGATGAACAAGGCCGACTTTTTGAAGACAATGATGAAAGAGCTGTATTCTTTTGCCGCGGTGTTATTGAAACCGTGCGTAAATTAAGCTGGAGCCCTGATATTATTCATTGCCACGGCTGGATGACAAGTCTTTTCCCGTTTTATATAAAGCAAGCTATGAAAGATGACCCTCTGTTTGAAAACTCTAAAGTAATTTATTCTTTATGTGGTGACAAATTTGAAGGTTCATTGAACAAACGCCTTGCCGATAAAGCAATGTGGGATGGTGTGAATGCTGATGACCTTTCGGTTATTAAACAACCTACACACAATAATCTTACCAAATTAGCAGTTAACTGGGCTGACGCAATTGTTAAAGTTGACCCAAATGTTGATGCAGAAGTACTTAAACACATTAAGAAATCAGGTAAGCCTATGCTTACGCATACCGAAGAGAATTATATGGATGCGTACTCAGACTTTTACGATGAGGTTCTTGAAATGGAAGAAGCATTGGTGGATGAATAAATTAAATAATAGGTATTTTACAAAATACCTGGTAATAGCCTGCATTTGGGCAGGCTATTCTCTTTATACATCCTGCACACCAAATAGTGGTATTGGCGCTAACGTATTGCCTAAGAACAATACCATAAATGCCGCTTTTATTGATACCAGCATAGTACAAACCTCTATAATAATGGAGGATTCGGCACAGACCAACAATCAGTCGGTTTATCTGCTTGGCAGTTATAACGATCCGGTTTTTGGTCCTACCAAAGCATCTATCTACACTCAGTTAGTATTACCGGGTGGAGATGCTAACCCTTTTTACGGAGCCGGATATGTAAGTGCTAATACAGATACAGTTATTTTAGATTCTGCAGTAATGAACCTTTCATATACTACAGGTGCAACCGGGAATTACTTTGGTGATGTGGGTCCGCAAACTGTACAGGTATATTTAATGGATAGCGGTTTTGTTGCAGCTGATCCCTATTATTCAACGTCGGTTCGCCCGCATTCAAAACTTTTAGGCGAAAGGACCATTATTCCAAATTTCGTAAATTACGATTCGGTCTTCTATCCTGCTCACCCCAGAACTCTTCAGGCCTACTATAATCCGCGGATGAGGATAAAACTAGATCAAAAATGGGCGCAAAGCTGGGTGAATATAGGATTCAGCGAATGGGAAGGACCTAATCACACTTCTGGATATACTCAGGCGGATACCATGGTGTCATCAGAAGCTGTGTTTGTAAGACACATGACAGGTATTTATATTACCGTTAATAACCCAATGCAGTTCCCGGGCCAGGGCAGTTTATTATATACCGACCTTTATGCATACGGAACCAGTGTGGTTTTTTATTGCAGGGTTATAAATAATAACGGAGGTGTTATAGATACAAACTATACTTTACCATCATTTAATGTAAACACCGGCTGTAAAAGCTTTAATCATTACGACCACAATTATGTGTCTTCTCCGTTTTATGTAGCTCATGCTAAGCATTCTGTTGTTCCTTCACCCAATAATGTATATGTACAGGGTCTTGGTGGTGTAATAACCAAGATAAAGATTCCGTATATAATGAACTGGATCAACAAAGGACCTATTATTGTAAACAGGGCAGAAGTTGAGATACCTGTTGAAACACAGGATATTGGCAATTATGAACCTCCGGCCCAGATGTATTTAATTGGTATAAATGATACGTCTACTGTACTTTCTACATCTACATTCACTTTACCTGACCAGTACACATCTTATTATGGAGGTACTTATGATGCTTTTAACCACAGGTATGTTTTTGATATTGCTGAATATGTGCAGAATGTATTGAGTAAGAAAACCATTGATGCAGGGTTTTATTTAGTTGCCGGTTCTTCGGCTGTTTCACCCAACAGGGTTGCGGCATACGGAGGCGCTGTTCGCCCCGGATATGGTTCAGATAAACGCTTGCGTTTTAAAATGTATTATACCCAACTTAAACCTTGATACAGTATTACGTAAATTGTAATTAAATTTGACTTATGTGTGGTATCGTAGGTTACATAGGAGATAGAGAAGCTTATCCCATTCTTATTAAAGGCCTTCACCGTTTGGAATATCGCGGTTATGATAGCGCCGGAGTTGCATTGCTTAATGGCACGCTTAACGTGTATAAATGCAAGGGCAAGGTAGCAGACCTTGAAGCTTTTGCTAAGGATAAAGATAAAAAAGGAAATATTGGCATAGCGCATACCCGTTGGGCTACCCATGGTGAGCCTAATGATGTAAATGCACACCCTCACTTTTCTGAGTCGGGTGATATAGTGCTTATACATAATGGCATTATTGAAAACTACGCTCCCATAAAAGCAGAGTTAAAAAAGAGAAATCATAAATTCCGCAGCGAGACCGATACGGAAGTATTGGTTCACCTGATAGAGAATATTATGGAAAATGAGAAGGTATCGCTGGCCGAAGCTGTGCGCATTTCGCTTAACCAGGTAGTGGGCGCTTATGCTATAGTAGTGCTTTCAAAAAATAATCCCGATGAACTGATTACTGCTAAAAAAGGCAGTCCATTGGTAATTGGTGTAGGAGAAAAAGAATTCTTTATTGGCTCTGATGCAACCCCTATTGTAGAATACACCAAGAATGTAATTTACATGGAAGATGAAGAGGTGGCTGTGCTTAAGAGAAATGGAGAGATAAAGATAAAGACCATTAAGAACAAGGCTAAAACGCCTTATATAGAAGAACTTGAAATGCAACTGGAAACCCTTGAGAAAGGTGGATTCCCGCATTTTATGTTAAAAGAAATTTACGAGCAGCCACGTTCTATAAAAGATAGTATGCGTGGCCGCCTTAATTTAGTTAAAGGCACTGTTAAGCTGGGTGGTATTGCTGATTATGAGCAGGCTTTTGTAAACGCAAAGCGTATAATTATTATTGGTTGCGGAACATCATGGCACGCTGGCCTTGTTGGCGAGTATTTATTTGAGGACCTTGCCCGCATACCTGTGGAAGTAGAATACGCATCAGAGTTCAGGTACCGCAACCCGGTAATACATGAAGATGATGTGGTTATTGCAATATCACAATCAGGCGAAACTGCCGATACGCTTGCTGCTATTGAACTTGCAAAGAGCAAAGGAGCTACTATAGTAGGCATTTGTAATGTAGTTGGTTCATCAATACCGCGTGCTACGCATGCGGGTTCATACACACACGCCGGACCTGAAATTGGTGTGGCATCTACCAAAGCTTTTACAGCACAAATAACCGTGCTTACTTTAATGGCTTTGCAAATTGCAGAGAAAAAAGGCACTTTGCCACGTACTAAATTTCATGAGCTTATTAATGAATTAAGTTCAATACCTGATAAAGTGCAAAGGGTACTTGAGCGCAATAAAGAAATTGAGGCCATTGCCAAGATATATAAGGACGTGCGTAACGCCCTTTACCTGGGTCGCGGATATACGTTCCCTGTTGCTTTGGAAGGTGCCCTTAAACTAAAGGAAATATCATACATACATGCCGAAGGGTACCCTGCTGCAGAAATGAAGCATGGTCCTATTGCCCTTATTGATGAAAATATGCCTGTGTTTGTAATTGCAACACAAGGTACATCATATGAGAAGGTAGTAAGCAATATACAGGAAGTAAAAGCCCGCAAAGGAAAGATAATAGCTGTGGTTACTGAAGGCGATACCGTTGTAAAAGGCCTTGCCGATTACACTATTGAAGTTCCGCAGGTAGATGAGCGCCTTGCTCCGCTGGTTGCCGTAATTCCGCTGCAATTACTTTCATACCACGTAGCGGTTATGAGAGGCTGTAATGTTGACCAACCGCGCAACCTTGCCAAATCGGTTACGGTAGAATAAATTAAGTTTTTTTGTGTTTGACCTTTTTATGCGTCCACATGAACAGTCGCCTGTCATGGGCATAAGTATTTACATCCTTGGTAAGTATTATAAGCACAAGGTCAATAAAAGGAAGAGTATAAATACCCCCACCCAAAGTGGCTATATAAAACATCGGAACTGCATTAGCAGTACCCAGGTACATGCGGTGCATTGCAATAAAACCGAAAGGAGGCAGTGCACAAAGGATAGCTATCAACTTATGCTTGCGGGGCTTTAAACTATCCGGAATTTCCGGTTTCTTTTTTGAAAGTTCAGAAGAGCTAAAAGAAATGGCTTTGCCGGAAGCGCTGTGTTCTATACTTCTCGCTTCTGTTTTAAAAGAAGCGCTAAAGCAAAACAACAGAACTGCCCAACAAAGCCATTTTTGCATGAACAATTACTTAGCGTTATCTAAGCGCTTAGCAACTTCATCCCAGTTAATTACATTAAAAAATGCTGCAATATAATCTGGGCGTTTGTTTTGATATTTCAGGTAATAAGCATGTTCCCATACATCCATACCTAATATTGGTGTGCCTTTGCATTCCGATACATCCATCAGAGGGTTATCCTGATTAGGGGTAGAACAAACTGCAAGCTTGCCACCGGTTACACAGAGCCATGCCCAACCTGAACCGAAACGTGTTGCGCCGGCAGTGCTGAAAGCGGTTTTGAAATCGGCAAATGAACCGAATGTTGATTTAATGGCATCACCTAATTTACCTGTAGGTTCTCCGCCGCCATTAGGTTTCATTACTTCCCAAAACAGGTTATGGTTGTAAACTCCGCCGCCGTTATTACGCACAACAGGAGGTTGTTTTGAAATGTTCTTGAAAAGATCCTCAAGGCTCATAGAGTCTTCAGGTTTTCCGGCAACGGCATTGTTAAAGTTGGTGACGTATGCCTGGTGATGCTTGCTATAGTGTATTTCCATGGTCATAGCATCAATGTGTGGCTCAAGGGCCTTGTAGTCGTAAGGTAATTTGGGCAGTGTAACAGCCATAATTAAAAGGGTTTATTATTATTTTTTATTCCGTGAATTCTATAGGTCAAATGTACATACTTTTTAATACCATTTATTCCAATTTCGACGAAGGCTAACCATTCACCTTTCCAATCTTTAATATCAGGTCCCAGGTCAGTTTCTTTTCCAATTCTGCATCACCCCAAACCTTCCTGAAATCTTTTTCAAGCTTTTCAGTTGGGTTGATCTTATGTTGGTTTATATAACGTTGCGTGGCTGACCACGTATTGAAATACCCTATGAAGTCTGCCAGGTTCATTGTCTTTTCTATATGGAATTTTGGGGTATTGATCAATTCAAAAGGGAAGGGAATAGTAGTATATCCTTTTTCAACCATTCTGTTTGGCTCTAACCAGTAAGTGCCTAAGGTTTCATCGTGGAATCGTTTTACAATAGGGTCAATTTCAGGAGAGATTACTGGTAATCCATAGGCCCAGGCGGCAATAATTCCACCAGGTTTTAAAACACGTTGCACCTCTTTGTAAAAATCATCGAAATTAAACCAATGCATTGCATTTGCTATTGTAATTAAATCGGCTGAAGCAGTTTTCAAAGAATTGTCCTCCGCTTTCTCTACTCTATAGACGATCTTTTTATTCGGGATGGCGTTTTTAATTTGTTCTTCACTGGGGTCGGTTGCTATAACACTATCATAAAACTCAGATAGCCCATTTGCCGATTGTCCGTTACCTGTTCCGCAATCCCATGCCAGCTTATGCTCTTTTGTTAGTGATGATAAATAGCTAAATAATTCCTTTGGATAAGTAGGCCGGTACTTAACATAAATATCAGATTGCTTTGAAAAATAATCGCAGAAATTAGCCATGATAACTGAGGTTTTATAGGGTAAATATCAATAGTTCTGTGCCAACAAATTTAATTTAAAAGCCAGAAAGATCATTTACAGTCTAAAGTGATTTTAGCCACCAAGCCACAAAAACACTAAAAATACACACTAAATATTTCGTGAAATTTTGTGATTTAGCGTTTTGGTGGCATTAAGTGATATCTGTTTTCATTCACAATTTAAAATTCAACATTCATAATTGCTTTAAGCTGTATCTTTGCCCCACTTAATCTTTAGCATTTGTCTGCAATAGCTTTTTACCTGGTACTGCCTTTTTTATACCTTATTTCGTTAATGCCGTTCCCATTACTTTACCTGGTGTCTGATGGTTTTTACGTGCTGCTTTATTATGTTGTAGGTTACCGCAAAAAAGTAGTATTAGATAATCTTCGCAGGTCATTCCCCGATAAGAGTGAAAAAGAGATACAAAAAATCTGTAAGGATTTTTACCACTACCTCTGCGACCTTTTCCTTGAAACGTTCAAGACACTCACCATCAGCAAAAAATCAATGCTAAAGCATTGCTATTTTTCACCTGAGGCACAAAAAGTATTCGACCGCTTTGCAACCGAAAAAAGATCAGTGGTATTAGTAATGGGCCATTTGGGTAACTGGGAACTGGCAGGTAATACCTTTAGCATTTTATGTAGGCAGCAACTCTATGTAATTTACCATCCACTCAGCAATAAACAGTTCGATAAGCTTATATATAATATGCGCAGCCGTTTTGGCACCAAGCTTATCGCAATGCGAGAAACGTACAGGGAGATGGCGGCCAATAAAGATATTGTTAGCGCCACCGCTTTTATTGCTGACCAAACCCCATCACCTGAAGGTGCATACTGGACAACTTTTTTAAACCAGGATACTCCTGTGTTCCAGGGGACGGAAAGAATTGCTCGAAAGCTGAACTACCCTATTGTATATGCATGCATAAAAAGAGTTAAAAGGGGTTATTACGAAATTCAGGCGGAGGCCCTTTGTGAAAACCCAAAGGATACAAAAGATGGTGAGATATCGGAACTGCATACTAAAAGACTGGAGAAAGATATTATTGCCCAGCCCGAGGTGTGGCTATGGTCGCACCGCAGGTGGAAGCATAAAAGACCTGCTGCCTGATTTTGTACTATCTTTGCACAGTAGAAGATTAAAAAATGTTATCAGGTAAAGAGCTTATTTTAGTTACTAAGAACTACGCAAAGGAAGACCGGGCAAAAAGCTGGTATTATTTACTGACGACTCTTTTTCTGGCTACTGCCGCATATTTAGGCGCAGCATTATTGCCTTACACCGTATTACGGATAATTTGTGGTGTATTGGCGGGCTTAATAACCGTACGCATATTTGTAATGTACCACGATTTTGAGCACCATGCCATATTGCATAAGTCGTTGTTAGCCAATATAATATTCACTGCTTTTGGCATGCTTTCATTGGCCCCGGTAACCATCTGGAAACGTTCGCACGATTATCACCATAAGCATAATTCTAAGCTATTTTCTTCCAGCATAGGTTCTTACCTCATCATTACCAAGGAGAAATTCGATAGCCTTTCTAAGAAAGAGCAAAGAGCATACCTTTTATCACGTCATCCGGTAGTTATATTCTTTGGGTACTTTACTATGTTCATTTACGGTATTTCGATTCAGTCGTTCCTGAGCAATCCTAAAAAGCATATCGATTCACTGGCCGCGCTTATAATCCATTTTACGCTCACTGCCTTGGTTATTATATACGCAGGTTGGCAGGTATGGTTATTCAGCATGTTCATTCCGTTTTTTGTTTCGGGTGCTTTTGGCGATTACCTTTTTTATGCCCAGCATAATTTCCCTACTGTGGTGTTTAGAGAAAATGAAGAGTGGGCCTATGAAAAAGCTGCTTTGGAGTCATCGAGTTTCATGAGGCTTAACCCGGTAATGAACTGGTTTACAGCTAACATTGGCTATCATCACATTCACCACCTTAATTCGCGCATACCGTTTTACCGTCTGCCCGAAGTGATGAAAGAAATTCCGGAATTGCAACACCCTAAAACCACATCACTGTCATTAAAAGATATTGCTGCCTGCCTCAGACTAAAAGTTTGGGATAAGCAGCAGGGTAAAATGGTTGGTGTTTAAGAAATTATTTTACATGTTTCGTGTTCAGCCCCAAACCCCTAAAGGAGCTTTGAATTAAATATGTCATGTTGAGCCTGTCGAAACATATTCTGTAGACACTTCGACAAGCTCAGTGTGACGGACTCCAAAGCCCCTTTAGGGGTTTGGGGCGAAAGGAATAGATTTACTTTCTTGGATAGCTTTTCTGCACCTTTTCATGCTTCAAATTCTCGTACTGAATCTTCACTTCTGTATCGGTAAGGGCCATTAACTTCCAGCAGAAGCAACAAAAACAGGGTGTATCTATAGGTGCGGTAAAATATTCCGCTTTGTTGGTCTTGAAATTATAGAGTACAAACTTTCCACGCCCTTTGCCATACATACCATCGAACATCATTACCTGTTTTACAGTATCCCGATAAAATGGTGATTGTCCATAGATAATTGTTTGCCCCGAAGCCTTATCTATCAGTTCGAATGTTAAGGGTTCAGCATCTTTGTGGGTCATCATTATATAGGTGCTGTCGAAGTCGGCATACACATACCCTAATACTTCTACTCCTAATTTAGTTTCCGCCGAATTTAATGTGCTGCTGTCCCTGCCCTTTACCAAAACAGTAGCGTTAGAATCACTATTAATTGATTTTATAAGCAAGGTATAGCCGCCTTTAAGGCTATAGGTTTTGTAAATGGTATCTTTTTTAGAAGCAAAGGAAATTGCGGAGAGCAGGATGAAATAAATGGGTAATAGTTTTCTCATGCATAGAAGCAATGATGCAAGATTACCAAAAAAAAGATTGCCACAGATTCACAGATTCTTTTTGTGATTAATCAAATAGATGCCATTGTTTTCTAATCTGTGAATCTGTGGCAATTGTCTTTAGTATTATTCTTAATTTCGCAACCTTACTTAAAAACAATGCTACGAACACATACTTGCGGAGAGTTAACGCTAAAAAATATAGGCCAGGAGGTTACCCTCAGCGGCTGGGTTTACAGGAACAGAGAAATGGGCGGATTGACCTTTGTCGATCTGCGCGACAGGTATGGTGTAACTCAATTGGTGTTCGATGCCAATAAGGATAAAGCTCTTGGCGAAAAGGCGAGTGCATTGGGTAGAGAGTATGTTATACGTGCAACAGGTAAAGTAGTTGAGCGAAGCAATAAGAACGCGAAAATTGCAACCGGAGAAATTGAGATAATTGTATCAGCACTCGAAATACTGAATGCATCAAAGACTCCGCCGTTTACACTGGAAGAAGAAACTGACGGAGGCGAGGAGTTGCGCATGAAATACCGTTATCTCGATCTTCGCAGAGAGTCGATTAAAAATAATTTACTGAACCGCCACAGGGTTTCAAAAGCTGTGCGTGAATACTTAGATGAAAAAGGTTTTGCCGATATTGAAACACCTTTCCTGATAAAGAGCACACCTGAAGGAGCACGCGATTTTGTTGTGCCTTCACGTGTTAACCAGGGAGAATTTTATGCCCTGCCACAATCGCCGCAAACCTTTAAACAGATATTGATGGTGGCGGGTTTCGATCGCTATTACCAGATCGTTCGTTGTTTCCGCGATGAGGACTTACGTGCTGACCGCCAGCCAGAATTTACACAGGTTGATTGCGAAATGGCATTTGTAGAACAGGAAGATATTTTGCAGATGTTCGAAGGAATGGTGCAATATGTTTTTAAGAAAGTGAGGAACATTGATCTCGCTACTTTCCCAAGGATGACCTATGCCGATGCAATGCGTTATTATGGCAACGATAAGCCTGATACCCGCTTTGGCATGTTGATACATGATATTACCACAACTGTAAAAGGTAAAGGCTTTAAAGTACTGGATGATGCAGAATATGTAGGAGCTATTGCCGTTACAGGTGCATCAGAATATAGCCGTAGCCAAACCGACGAACTTGTTGAATTTGTAAAGCGACCGCAGATTGGTGCAAAAGGATTGATATACGTAAAGTATGCCGCTGATGGTTCTTTGAAATCATCGGTAGATAAATTTTATACTCCTGAAGATCTGAAAAAATGGGCCGATACTGCTGAAGCTAAACCGGGAGATCTGATATTAGTGGTGAGTGGTCCTTTGTCAGTGACTAGGCGTGCATTGTGTGAATTGCGATTGGAGATGGGTACCCGTCTTGGCCTGCGCGGCAAGAATGTTTACAAGCCTCTTTGGGTTCTTGATTTTCCTTTAGTGGAAAAAGATGCGGAGAGTGGAACATGGACAGCATGCCATCATCCATTTACATCGTGGAAGAAAGAGGATGAGAAGTATTTTGAAACAGGGGAACTGGGCAAAATACGTGCCAATGCTTATGACCTTGTAATAAATGGAGTAGAGATCGGCGGCGGCTCTATTCGTATACATGATAGAAAGAACCAGGAGAAGATGTTCAAGACCATTGGCCTTACACAGGAAGAAGCTGAAAAGAAATTTGCTTTTATACTCAATGCATTTGAATATGGAGCTCCTCCGCACGGTGGGCTTGCATTTGGCTTGGACAGGTTTTCATCAATGACCATTGCCAACGAAGAATCTATACGCGAATTTATTGCCTTCCCGAAGAATAATAACGGGCGCGATATGATGATGGATAGCCCTTCAACTATTGATGAAAAACAGCTAAAAGAGCTCGGTATAAAGCTTGATTTGAAATAAAAGTCGATTTTTTTTCACTTTTTCGGGCAAAAAGGGGATAAATGTTCGAAAAAGCCTATATTCGCCCCTCTTAAACTCAGTAAAACTTAACAATATGTCATATTTCTTCACATCCGAATCTGTTTCTGAAGGTCACCCAGATAAAGTAGCTGACCAAATTTCTGATGCAGTTGTTGACGCACTTTTAGCGCAAGACCCTTCATCAAAAATAGCTTGCGAAACCTTTGTAACTACAGGTCTTACCGTTATTGGCGGTGAAATAAAGACCAAAGGATACATTGATGTGCAGAAAATTGCACGCCAGGTAATTCGCCGTATTGGCTACACCAAATCAGAATATATGTTCGATGCTGATTCATGCGGTGTTATTTCTGCTATACATGAGCAGTCGCCTGATATTAACCAGGGCGTAGAACGTGTAAAGGAAGAAGACCAGGGAGCAGGCGATCAGGGAATGATGTTCGGTTACGCATGTACCGAGACTGATAATTATATGCCACTTACCATTGAAATAGCTCACTTACTTATGCATGAATTAGCTGCTATACGTAAGGAAGGCAAGAAAATGAAATACTTAAGGCCTGACTCAAAATCGCAGGTTACATTGCAATATAGCGATAAGGGTAAGCCTGAGCGTATTGATACTATTGTGGTTTCTACCCAGCACGATGATTTTGACACAGAAGAACTCATGCTGAATAAAATCAAAGAAGATGTAAAAAGCATACTTATTCCACGTGTAAAGAAACTTCTTCCTGCTAAGGTTAAGAAGTTGTTCAAGGATGATATTAAATACTTTGTGAATCCTACCGGTAAATTCGTTATTGGTGGTCCGCATGGCGATACCGGCTTAACAGGCAGAAAAATTATTGTAGATACTTACGGCGGAAAATGTGCTCACGGTGGTGGCGCTTTCTCTGGTAAAGATTCTTCAAAGGTTGACCGTTCAGCTGCGTATGCTGTTCGTCACATTGCAAAAAATTTAGTGGCTGCCGGTGTAGCTTCTGAAGCAGAGGTACAAGTTGCTTATGCTATTGGTGTTGCTCAACCTGTATCTATTTATGTAGATACTTATGGCACAGCAAAAGTGCGCGATAAAGAGGGCAGAAAACTTACCGATGGCGAAATATCAAAACATGTAGCCAAGATATTTGACATGCGTCCGGCTGCTATTGTAAAGCGTTTTGGATTGCGTAACCCTATTTTCTCTGAAACAGCGGCTTATGGCCACATTGGCAGGATACCTGGTACTAAGGAAGTAAACGGTAAAAAATATGAAACCTTTACCTGGGAAAAACTTGACTACGTTGACGCAGTTAAGAAAGAATTTGCAATAACTGAAACCAAGGAAAAGACCTTAGCATAGATTATTTAGTAATTATAAAGAGAGTCCTGCAGTAATGTGGGACTCTTTTATTTGTAAAGGGTGCAGTTCTCTTTCTTTTCCCTTTGATTATTGCATCTATTGAGTATTTTTGTTCCTCACGTTAAAATAGATATGGCTTGTAGTGGATGTTCAACTGGTAGAGGATGTGGTAGTGGCGGAGGCTGTTCTACCGGTGGTGGCGGTTGTAATAAACTGAACGTTTTTGACTGGCTGGCTAACATGGAACTGCCTTCGGGGCAAAAGCCATTTGATATAGTGGAGATACGTTTTAAGAACAGCCGTAAAGAGTTTTTCCGTAACCGCAACAACCTGCAACTATTGGTTGGCAACATTGTAGTGGTTGAGGCCGCACAGGGTTACGATGTAGGTGTTGTATCCATTTCGGGTGAACTGGTTAGGTTGCAAATGCGCAAAAAGAAAGTTGCCGATGACCAGAATATAAAAGCCGTGCTGCGCAAAGCAACTGTAGCCGATGTGGATAAATGGCGCGATGCACAGGAATTAGAAGTTAAAACCCTTGTTCGTGCACGTATACTGGCTTCTACCATGAAGCTGGATATGAAGATCAACGATATTGAAATTCAGGGCGATAGATCACATATTTCATTTTACTATACTGCCCCCGGCAGGGTCGATTTCAGGGAACTGATAAAGGCCTATGCATCAGAGTTCCGTTCGCGCATACAAATGTGGCAGATAGGAGAGAGGCAGGAGGCAGGCCGCCTTGGCGGTATCGGTTCATGCGGCAGGGAACTTTGTTGTTCTACCTGGCTGACCGATTTCCGTTCAGTAAGTACTACTGCTGCCCGTTACCAGCAATTGGCCCTTAACCCGGTTAAGTTAGCGGGACAATGTGGCAAACTTAAGTGTTGCTTGAACTATGAATTAGATAGTTATTTAGATGCCTTGAAGGATTTCCCTCAGCCTACTGAACTGGAAACTGAAAAAGGCAGGGCATACCATCAAAAGACTGATATTTTTAAACGCATACTCTGGTACACATACAGCGATGCTCCCGATAATTTTGTGGCACTTAGCACCGATAGGGTAAAGTTCATTGTTGAAATGAATAAGAAAGGCCAAAAACCTGCCGAGTTGGATGATTCAAAACCATCTGAAAAGAAGGAAGTTGGTTATGTAGTAGGTAAACAGTCACCTCCTCCGGGCAGCAACAGGCCACAACAACAAAGGCAACAACGCCAGCAACAGCACCCGCCTATACGCAGGCCTCAACAACGCAGGCCCCCAAACAGGGAGCAGAATTAATTATTTCTCCAGATAATCTTTCAGCGAGGTGCCGACAATGTGTGTCCAACCCTGAACAAAATTCTCTTTTGCAAAATCTGGTCCATTAACTGCAATGGTTTCAATACCATCGTGCGTTAATTTCAATCTCGTCTTTTTGCCTTCTTCAAAAAGCTCAAAGGTCACGAACGACATTCCTTTATAATTTTTGTAGCTCCAGCTGTAGCTTATCTTTTTGCCTTCAATTACATCTACCACTTTACATAAATGAATATACACTCGGTCCTCATTGTTACCTTCAAAGCTGAATTCAAAACCCAATTCGGGTTTGAAATCGCTCACATCAAAATACCATTTCCTCATTTCCTTCTTGTCGGTGATCGCTTTCCACACTGTTGCTATAGGTGCATTGTAAGTCCGTTCAATTGTAAAAGGCGTATTTTTCATGTCTTGTTTGTTTAGGTAAAAGAAGAACATTTTATTTTCCGGTGGTGGCTTTTAATCTTTTATGATAAGAGAAATAGGAAGTGAACAGAACGACAAAAAAAACGAGCATAAAGGACCAATTCTTTGCAGACTCGCCAACCGCAATCATAGAGTAGGTTGCTCCAATCAGATCAAAGGTTATACCGGCATAGGCCCATTCTTTAATTCTTGGAAAGCCCGGAACAAGCATAGCTATGCCACCCAAAATTTTGGCTACTCCAATAAAAGGTATAAAGTATGCAGGGTAGCCTAATTGGGTAGTTACTATTTTAACAGCATCGGCATTGCTTGTTACATCCGGAATAGAAGTTCCGATAATAAACAGTGCAAAGAGTACGGTTGAGATCCAGTAAGTAATGTTTGTTGCTTTCATTTTTTTTGTTTTTTAGTTAATGTTGGTTTAGATGCTTTGTGCCCGGTAAATGTGGCATAAATAGCCATTGCATGGCCGTGGCCCAGGTTAAAATCTGCTTTCAGCCAGTTTACAATTTCCATAGCTTTTACTCCGGGTTTCAATAGCCCCTTCTTTTCGGCAAGCTTTTTAAAATCTTCTGGCGTCTTGCCTGTCTTTGCTTTTATATTATCTATATATGCCTGGAATGACATGGTGAATAATTTTTTAGATTGTGTTTTTGCGTAAAGGCTCGTAGAAAAGTAAAACATTTCCTGAATTAAAAACCTTTGTTTTGATAAGCTTAAGGTTGAGTTTCTCATTCATACCTTTGAATAAGGGAGTGCCTTTTCCGAGTAATAAAGGGTTTATCATGATCCGGTACTCATCAATAAGATTTGATTTGATTAAAGTGGAAGAAAGATCAGCGCTGCCTAAGACAAAGATATTCTTACCTGCTTGTTGTTTTAATTTTTCTACTTCCGCTTCAATATTTTCTTTAACCAGCTTGGTATTATTCCATTCTGCTTTTTTTAGTGTTCTCGAAAAAACGATCTTCGGAATAGAATTCATCTTTTGGGCTATGGTTGGGTCATCTTTAATGCCACTCTCAGTAGGCCAATAGGAAGCCATTAATTCATACGTAACCCGTCCGAATAAGAGCATATCGGCAGATAATAATTGCTCAGTGGCAAATTCATTAAACTCTGCATCAACATTATGCCAATCGAGTTCTTTATTTGCGCCTTCAAAGAAGCCATCGAGTGTTATGAAGTTAAAAAAGATTACTTTTCTCATGTTGTTTATTTTTTAAAATAGTCTTTCAATACCGGAACTATAGCTTTGGCAGATACATTGTGAGTCTGGCCTTTCAACATCATTCTTTCTGAACCCGGAATTGCATCTGCCAGTTTTTGAACTGCATTGCGTAATGATATGGGGCTCTTTTCTCCGCCTACAACCAAAGTAGGTGTTGTAACGGTTGCTGCCATTTTAGTCGGTATAGTAAAGCCTCCCAGAATTGCCGCATCATAGGGTAGTGTATGAGCCACAGCTTTAAGTTTTGACCATACAGGCAAAAGGCTCATGATGAAAGGCATAAATGCAGGCAGGCCTACCATGTCTTTCATGAAAAACTTAACGGCGTCACCTCTTTTACCTGCTGCAATAAGTTGGCTAAGTTGTTCTGCGGTATCAATGGGAGGGTTATGTCCGCCCTGGTTCATTACATAAGGAGCTTCATACAATACAAGCTTCCTTATGTTTGCCCCTTTTGCGGCAGCATTAAGTGCTAATGCTGCACCCGAAGAAAAACCAACTACATAAGCCGAACCGCCTGCTTCGGTAATTAAGGCTTCTAAGTCTTCAATTTCTCGGTCAACTGAATAAGGTTGGGTATTGCCGCTTTCATTTCTTCCACGACGATCGTAGTTTATTACGGTGAAGTTTTCGGACAGCATCTTGCCCATTTTAGGTAATGGGCCAAATCCACGGCTGCATAAGGCACCATCTACCATAATAATTGGCTCACCCTTACCTATTTTATCAAAACCTATAGTGGTTCCGTCCTTCGATTTTACTGTGGCCATGGTGTTATTATTTTAAGGTCTTAAGCAATTCAACAAGTTTATCAAGGCTCATGTTCCAACCCATGCTTGCACCGGCAATGTTCTTCTCAGCTTCAGGAATAATATTCGAGAAAATAAAGTGAAGGGTGAGTTTGGTCTTATCGCCCTCATCGGTAAAGGTTATAGTGTTAAGTACGTCAAATAAATGCTTGTCATTTTCACCCAGTGCAACACTTGTAAAGACTATCTTTTCCGGTTTTGTAATGGTGCTGAATTTTCCACCCATGGGATAAATGTTGCCATCGGGCCCTTTCATATGAATATTGATCTTGCCGCCGGTTGTTGCATCCCATTCGCACACCGGGTTGGTGAAGCCCTTAGGGCCCCACCATTTCTCTATGTGTTTCTGTTCGGTCCATGCTTTCCAAACCAATTCGCGTGGTGCGTTAAAAGTGCGGGTAATGGTAAGTTCTTTTGTTTTGCCTATGGTTTCCATAATCTGTTTTTAGATGTATTTAGCTTATTTAAAATAAAGCAGGTTTACTTAACTGTTTTCAAATATTCGTCGAGCTGGTTGAATGTTCCGTTAAAGCCTTGCTGCATACTGCCACTCATACTATTGAATACCTGGAGTTGTTCTTCAGTAGCATTTATTGGCCCGCCACGCATAGCAAGTGTTGTTTTGCCATTATGCTCGGTTAGGGTTAAAATGTTCAGAGTCTCTAATGGCCAGTTTGGCATAAAAGGGTTAGGAGTAACTCCTCCGTCTTTATCTGAGAAGGAGTTGATGAACACAACTCTTTCCGGCGTTACCATTTCGCAGTATACAAACTTGCCCCACATTTCGCCCATTGGCGATTGCATACTGTAAAGGAACATGCCTCCCGGAGAGAAATTGAAGCTTTTTACATTAATACTTGCACCCGGAGGGCCCCACCATTTTGCAAGGTGTGCAGCTTCGCTAAATACTTTATATACCAGTTCGCGTGGTGCATCAAACTCGCGACTGATAGCAAATTCTTTTCCTTCCTGCATTTTAGCCAGGTATTCTTCCATGCGGCTGAAGGTTTGTTGTTGACCTTCAATAGCTCCATGTTCTTTCACAACAAAATTGTATTCTTCCTGCGAAGCAAATACCATTGACATAGTAAGCTTTGTCTTACATGAAAATTTTTCGAAGGTTACCGTACACTCAAACGTTGGCGTTGTATGGGTATAAACAATACATTCAGGTTTTATCACTTTGGTATAGGTCATCTCATTGGGGAAATCCATACCATTAGGGCCATGCATGGTACACAACCATTTACTTCCTGGCTGCACTTTCATTTCATGAGTTTCGGTAGTAAACCCAACAGGGCCCCACCATTTGTCTGTATGTTTGGGGTCTGTCCAAACTTCCCAAACAAGTTCCCTTGGTGCATTTAAGATGCGGGTAATCTTTATTTCTCTGTCTGCTGTTCCTTTTGCAGGCTGTGTCTTGGTTGTCATGGTACTCTTATTTTTAGTTTTTATTTTTGGTTATAGGCCTTCTGCAGATCCTTTATAATTATTTTATCCATCTTAAGCATTGCTTGCATTACCCTGCCCGATTTTACCGGGTCCTTTACGTGAAGCAGTTCTTCTAAGGCATTAGGGATAATCTGCCATGATACACCGTATTTGTCCATGAGCCATCCGCACCTGTCTTTTTTTCCACCTTTTGAAAGTTTATTCCATAAGGTATCTACTTCCTTTTGCGTTTCGCAGTTTACAAAGAACGAAATAGCAGGTGTGAATTTGAACATAGGCCCGCCATCCAATGCCATAAACTTCTGGCCATCTAATTGAAATGTAGCAGTCATTACTTTCCCATCAGGACCACCAAGGCGGTGTATGCCTAATATTTTTGAGTTCTTGAAGATGGAAGTGTAAAACTTCACCGCCTCTTCAACCTTACCATCGAACCACAGAAACGGTGTGATGTTCGGTTGGATCTTTTTAGCGCTTCTTTTTGCCATGTTTTTTCTTTTTAGGAGTTAATTCATTTTCGGTTTGTAATGCTGCCAGGTAATCTTCCAATGCATCTAATTTGGTGTTCCAGAATTTCTTGTATTGTTCCACCCAGTCTGATACTTCATGAAGTTTTTCGAGTTTTGCTTCGCAGTATCTTTCCCTTCCTTCCTGGTGGATTGATATCAATCCGCACTCGGTAAGTATTTTAATATGTTTTGATATGGCCGGCCTGCTTACATCAAAATTTTCTGCCACACCGTTAAGCGTCATATTCTGCTTAGCCAGCATGCCTAATATCGCCCTCCTGTTGGGGTCTGCTATAGCCTGGAATACGTCTCTTCTCATATTTTATTATTACTATATATTATGTAACTAATCGGTTACAAATGTAATATGAAACCGATTGGTTACGCAAATAAAAATACAATTATTTTTACGGAAGAGCTATAAGTTGCTGATAATGAATAAGAAAAAATGAAGTGGGAAAAGCGTGCTTATTTGCTTTTTGCGTACACCCAAGCACCTTCCTGCACTGTTTTGCGGAAGTTTTCGAGCTGCGATTCAGCTTCGGTATATGAATTGAACTTGCCACAGCCTACAATGTAAAGACCGTCAACGCTTCTGCCTACAATAGCTGCATCAACGTTCTTCTTCTTTAAAATACCAATATAATTCTGCGCATTATCGTAAATACGGAAACAACCTGCTACAATATGAAAAGGCGATGAAGTAATAACGCTAGCATTGGTAAGGGCTACAGGCTCGCGTACATATATGGTCAAAGAATCTTTAGCTATAGGCCTGTTCAATTTCTCAGCAAGATTATCGGCAGAGAATACATATTGTGTTGCTTCTTTTTTCGAAAACAAATTAAAGCTTGAATAGTTATTGGCAATATTGGTTTCGTTTAGTGTGAACCAGAAAGTAGAAGCCACCAATGCACCAATTGCAGCTGCAATGGCATAAGGGCGAAGGCGCGATCTTTCCTTGTGTATTTGCACCACTACGCTTTCTTTCTCAATCGGTTTTTCATTTTCAACCGGTAAGTGGTAGAAAGCAGAAAGGCCAAATGCATCGGGCAGGTAGTTTACTTTTTCGTCAGGCTGAAAAACAAGGTTATTGCTTTCATCTGTATATAAAACGCCAATGTTCTCAAATACTATGCGCTTGGCTTCCTTCAGTTCTTTGCGGTAACGCTCTACTTCACCGGCAATCTGCTTAAGCGCTTCGGCATAAGTAAGTTGTTCGCGAATAGAAAGATGATTGGCCAAAAGCCCATCGTTCTGGGTAAGGCCTTTGTTAAAGAGTATCTTTTTGCGGGGAGGTTCAAACAGATGCTTTACCTCATCGACACGCGCAGGGGAGTAATTGCCTATAAATCCTCCAAAATCAGGGACTATAACGCAGTCGTGCTCATATAATAATTCACTGATATGTTCCTCTATCTGCATGTGTCTGGTATGGTCCAAAATTAACCCAAATTATGAAATAGGGAATTAAAATTCTAAAAAATGCGTTCATTCTGTCAGCCCCAAACCCCTAAAGGGCTTTAAAGCACGAATGTGCCTTTACCCCCCTTTAGGGGGAAGGGGGCAGTTTTTGTAAATCTTCAGGGGTATCTATCGATATTGATTCCTGTTGGGTCAAATCGACGTAAATAGGGTAGCCATTCTCAAGCCAGCGTAGCTGTTCCAGCGATTCTGCCAGTTCGAGTGAAGAAGGAGGCAATGCTACTAGTTTTTCAATGATATCAGTCCGGAAGGCATATAAACCTATGTGTTTCAGGTAGCCATGTTTGGCTGTCCAGTCGGTTCCTTTGGCATCTCTGGCAAAAGGAATAGGGGAGCGACTGAAATAAAGTGCTTCGCCCGAATTCTTTCGCACAACTTTTATGATAGAAGGGTTATGCAGGTCTTTTTCATTCACTAAGGCCATAGCCAGGGTAGCTATTTTCACCTCTTTATTCTTAAAACAGGCTACTACTTTATCTATCTGCTCAGGATGTATAAAAGGCTCATCACCCTGTATATTTACCACAACATCCCAATTCGCCTTATTCTTTTTCTGTAAGGCTTCTACACAACGTTCAGTACCATTTTTATGATGTTCGGCGGTCATTACCACATTGCCTCCAAAACTTTCTACTTCTTTATAAATGCGCTCATCGTCGGTGGCAACTACTACGCTGCCCAGTGATGAACACTTAGAGGCCTGCTCATAAACCCTGTGAATCATAGTTTTGCCCTGTATAACAACAAGTGGCTTACCCGGAAAACGGGTTGATGCATATCGTGCAGGTATTATTCCAATTGCTTTCACTTATGGTATTTAGTACAAAAATAGGGTTTTGTAATTACTCACCCCCTTCCCCCTCTCTACAGATAGAGAGGGGGTAAGAATGGGTAACTTAAATTGGCTAATATGGTATGTAAGGTATTTGGCTTTCCCCCTCTTTATTTATAGAGAGGGGTTGGGGTGAGTACCAGCAAGAATTTCCTTCCTCAGCATATTCAAGGCAGTAAGGCCGGTAACAATAATGTTCCTTTCCCTGTCGCCGCCAAACTGGAAGCGCTTGCTTACAATGCCTGTAGGAGTAGCCAAAGCTATCCATACAGTACCAACCGGTTTATCGGGTGTTCCTCCATCAGGCCCGGCAATGCCCGATACTGCAATGGCATAATCGGTGTTCAGTCTTTGTTTTGCGCCGGCCGCCATTTGTTCCACTACTTCTTGCGATACGGCCCCTAGTTTCATAAGTGTTTCTTTATTTACTCCCAGTTCAGTGGTTTTCGTTTCGTATGAATAGCTGACAATAGAACCTTTGTAATATGATGAACTACCTGGAACCGATACTATACGGTGTGCAATAGATCCACCTGTGCAGCTCTCTGCGGTTGATATGGTTTGTTTCCTTTCTAACAGGAGTTTACCTATAATTCCTTCCAGGGTATCATTGTCGTATCCGTAAATATGTTGCCCTACTATCTTTTGCAGCTCGGCAACTTTTCGGTCAATGCGTTCTTGCAAAATCGTTGCATCTGATCCGCTAATACTAAGCCTGAGGCGCACAGTAGATGATGCCGGAAGGTATGCAAGTTTAATGTCTTCCTGTGCCAGAGAATCTTCCCAGTCTGCTATTTTTTCTGCCAGCATCGATTCACCTATGCCTTGGGTCAATACATTTTTGTGAATGATAATGGGCAGGGTGAATTTCTTTTTCAGGCGGGGAATAACCTCATCTGTCATCAACGCTTTCATCTCAAAAGGTACACCGGGCATAGATACATATATCTTGCCCTTTTCTTCGAACCACATACCGGGAGCGGTGCCATTCTTGTTATGTAATGGAGTGCAATTCTCTGGTATTTCAGCTTGCTTTCGGTTAATAGGGGTTACATCTCTGCCAAACTTTTTAAATAGAGCAGTTACATCTTCAAGCACACTTTCATCCAATCGTAATTTTACCTTGAAATATTCAGCAATGGTATGCTTCGTTATATCATCGCGTGTTGGGCCAAGGCCGCCTGTGATCAATATAATGTCTGCTCTTTCACTGGCCTCTTTGAGCGTAGTGAGTATATGTTCTTTGTTATCAGATACCGATGTTATCTGGTGAACCTTTATCCCTGTCTCATTCAGTAAGGTTGCCATCCATGCAGAATTAGTATCTACTATCTGCCCGATCAGGATTTCGTCGCCTATGGTTATTATTTCTGCCCGCATAATTGAATACAAGTTTAGAAAAAAAGTAACTTGCAGTGGCATTTCTTTATCAACTGTATATGAATATGAGCAGAATATTAGTTTTTACAGCCCTTATATTGTGGGGTTGCCACGGAAACCCCAAATCTACGTCTACTGATAACTCTGTTCAGTCCGCTGCTGATACCACAAGGCATATTAATGCCAATATTAAGCCACTCGATAAAGGAGTGGTGATAGACAGCGTTCATTGCATTGACAGGCCCGCACATGTTTATGCTATATATCTTCCTTCCAACTATACTTCAGCTAAAAAATGGCCCGTTGTTTATTTCTTCGATCCCCATGGAGTGGGCAACCTGCCCGTAAAGATTTATAAAGATCTAGCAGAAAAATACGGATTCATTATTGCCGGAACTTATAATTCGAAGAACGGAATGCAAATTGAAGTGTCAGGCATGGTGGCACAATCGCTCATGCAGGATGTCGGCGAAAGGGTAACAGTAGATAATGCAAGGCAATATACTTTTGGATTCTCCGGCGGTGCAAGGGTTGCCTGCTCGGTGGCGCTTAATGGAGGTATTGCGGGCGTGGCTGCGTGTGGTGGTGGATTTCCGCAAAGTAACCCGCAGATAAACCAGCCATTTGCGCTTATATCTTTTGTAGGAGAGAAAGATTTTAATTATGTAGAACTTAAGAATCTTGATAAAAATCTGGATGGTACTCCGCTTACACACCAGCTTATTGTTTTTCATGGCAAGCACCAGTGGCCTCCTGTATCTGCAGCTGAAATGGCGTTTCAATGGTTTGATGTTACTGCAATGCAGACAAAGACCATGCCTGTAAATGATTCAATTGTTAAATCTATTCAGCAGCAATTCTTAAAAGAACTTGATAAAAATGGTAACCAGGATAAAGCCATACACCAGTATTTTGTCTATAAAAAGCTATTGAATTTTTTACGCGGACTTACCAATACGGATAGTTATGTGGCAAAAGTACAGGAAATACAGGGCTCTGATAAGTATGCGAGGTATATGAAAGATGAGCAACAGAGCGAAATGAACGAGGCACAAATGCAACATGAATATGTGCAATACCTTTCAGATAAGGACGGGCCATGGTGGAAAGATAAAATAAAGGAGATGCATGACCTTATTTCAAGGGATACGACCTTGCCTGTTTCATTGCAGTGCCAACGCTTGCTAAGCTATTTAAGCCTTGCAGTATATATGGGTGCATCGCATTCCTTTAATACTACTGATGATGGGGCCACTGCGCATTTCCTGGAATTA